>JAABUS010000137.1_pt1 | contig 174390 bp, 167 predicted proteins | sample 5560161 | NCBI WGS metagenome assembly JAABUS01 (sample SAMN10711885, study PRJNA513376) | rock metagenome | isolation source: Antarctica rocks | place: Antarctica: Victoria Land, Trio Nunatak nord | collected 2016-01-04 | reverse complement strand
CCCCCTCTCCACGCATCAACCCCCCAACGTCTCTCCCCTTCCCCCAAAACCCACTCTTCGCCCAATCGTCTACTCGCCAAATATAACATTAGCTGCCCCCCTCTCATTAACCCTCAACTCAAAAATATCCGGGCGCGAATAACTCCCTACAGCATCGAAATCCATCCGCGCCTCCGTCAGCTCTCCCATCTTGAGCTCCGCATACACAATCTCCTCCCTATCCCACACTGGCTCCGCAATCATCGTTCCCAGTGGGCCGATGATGCACGAACCGCCGTGGCTTAGGATGTCATTGCTTTCCCACTTTGAGCCGTCGGGTTTGCTGTCGCTAGGATTTTCGGCAGCGAAAGGTGGGTAGTCAGGTGGGAAATCCGAGACGGTGCAGAATTGGTTACAGTTTATGACGAAGCAGCGGCCTTCTTTGGCGATGTGTTGCATTGTTGCTGTCCATGTTGGCCTGGTGATGATTTTGGAGTCATTTTTTTTGCCTCTTCATAGAAGAGAGGAAAACATCCGAGATAAATACCCAGGGAGCCAAAGACTTTAATGGACTCATGATGCAATCTCAATAGGGTATGGCGGCTCTAGAAAATTCACCACTCACAGGTCGTCGGCATTAGGTGCGATCCATATCTCAATACCCTTCTGATAGAGCGCCAGCCGCGCAGCCGGCATGTAATTCTCCCAACATATCAACCCACCGACCTTTCCGAGCGAAGTGTCTGCAACGACGAGACCGTCGCCGGAGCCGCGGCCCCAGACGAGGCTTTCGGCTGCTGTGGGGATGAGCTGGATGGATGGGTCAGTAATGAGGTTCGTTCGATGAATATTTGACGAGGGGGGGTGGAGAGGGTATCTGGGGAAGGGGGAGGAGAGATTACCTTTCGATGCGTAGAAACAAGCGTGCCCTCTCTATTGATCAGAATAGAAGTGCAATAGAGCGTAGCGCCATCTTTCTCGATAATGCCGGCGGAGAGGTAGATTTTGTTTTCCTTGGCCGTGAAGCATAGGCTGTGGAACTCTGGCGAGGGGATAGCGACAGCGGAATCGTAGTATTTGGCATACCATTTGCGCCCTGATCGCGCATATTCACCATATCAGCAACATTGTCAAGATTGTTGACGATGCGGCTAGAAGGGGACTAGTGTAGGATTCACCTACCACGAGTCTCACGACTCCCAATCGTAGCGTCAAACGCATAGCGCCAAGGATAAGCCGAGAGGAATCCTTCGCTAGACGTATCATTGAATTAGCATCAGTGCCAGAGAAGGAAGGCCTAGACTCTTTGAAGGGTCCCTTACGGAAACACGACAAGATCAGCACCGGCTTTTGCAGCTTCCGCAGTAAAATGTGCTACTTTGGCCAAACTCTTTGGCAAATCGAACGAAACAGGTGCGGCTTGCACAGCAGCAACCTTTACAGTTTCCTGCCTTCGTGGCATGATCTCGAATAAAATACCCGATATTGAGACGAAAATGGGCGTTTGGGCGTTTTGGTGCGTTCGGAGATAAATCACACACCACTGACTGTAGATATGAAAAGCAGCAGCAAATGACGCAAATGGCATTCAAGATTAATGGCTCCTGATACATCACTTCCGGCGATCCTTATTACTATTATGTGGTGTGTGTGGGGTTTGGCCATGCTGCGTCTGCAGATCAGCAAGCAAATCCCGAGGAAGCAGATCCCGAAAGGGGCAGCGCCAAGAGATATCGACGAGCAGCGTGTGGGACGAGCCGAAGCTGGAAATGCCGATCTGATGGAGGGATGTGCTGCGTGAAGCTGCAGAGGAGCTAATAGAATAAGGTGGGTTGGGAAGGACGGCGTTCCTGAACGTCGCGCGCATGAATGATTACTATCTTTGTGCATACTGGGATTGAAGGGTTGAGGATATGACTGCGAGTAAGATGTCCTGTGTACGCTGGCTTGAGATGTGAGGCTGATGGGCGTGTGCAGAACTCAATTATACGCCTGAGAGCAGGAATCCTTATGTAGATTTGATAGCGGATCAGAGCTTCGCGGTTATCGACACTTTACCGTTAGACAATGGCGTTATTTTGGAAAAAGTTGATATTGCATACAAAACCTGGGGGGTCCTCAATGAGAAGCGCGACAATGTTATCGTGATATGTCATGCATTATCTGGCAGCAGTGATGTTTCGGATTGGTGGGAACCATTGTTGAGACCAGGGAAAGCCTTCGACTTTACGAGATACTTCGTTTTCTGTGCCAATCTTCTTGGATCGCCGTATGGTTCAGCATCTCCTCTGACAATTAATCCCCGGACGGGGGAGCGTTATGGACCATTGTTTCCAGATACGAGTATCAGAGATGATGTTCGGTAAGGCTAGTATTCATTTTGATGGCTTGAACGCACTGACACTCTGGGCAGTGCGGACAAGCTCGTACTCGATGCATTGGGTGTCGAATCAGTAGCAGCGGTAGTGGGAGGTTCAATGGGTGGCATGGCGACCCTCGAGTGGCCATTGTGTACTCCACCAGGGTACGTCAAGAGCATCATCCCAATCGCAACATCAGCCGACCATTGTGCCTGGGGTATATCTTGGGCCGAGACCCAGAAACAATGCATATATGCAGACGCAAACTTCCGCGACGGATACTATGATATAAAAAGTCAGCCTGCTGCCGGATTAGCTGCCGCAAGAATGATAGCGGTGCTCACATATCGTTCGTCCGCGTCATTCGATCGCCGCTTTGGCAGGAAACCGCCGCCGCCGAAGATCTCCCACAAACCGCAGAATAGTCTGGATTTTGCTCCTGTCAATGGTGTGAATGGCGTTAAGCAGGATCCAAGCTGTGATGCGTTCCGCTCCGCAAAGCGCGCCAGGGTCGAGGCGACGAATGGAGCCCGGACACCAATCCACCGTAGTAGGTCCCCAACTTTCTCTGCTCAAGGATATCTGAACTATCAAGGCGAGAAATTCATCAAACGATTCGACGCGAACTGCTACATCTGTCTCACGAACAAGATGGACAGCCATGATGTAACACGGGGCAGATTAGAGCACGATCAACAACCGAACGACGAGGACTTCAGACAAGTTCTGCAGGCTGTACCATCAAGCGCGTTGGTAGTCGGCGTGGACACAGATACCCTGTTTCAACCTGAGCAACAGGCGAAGCTGGCGAGCTACATCCCTGATGCGACCCTCGCAAGCCTTGACTCACCAGACGGACATGATGGATTTCTTTTGGCGTTTGAAGAGTTGAATGAGCTTATCATGGATCGTTTGAGGCAGAGTACTCCTTGGGTGTACGAGGGTGAGCCGTTGCTTGATAAGAATGGAGTGGCGGCTGCTGCTGTTGTCAAAGATAGCGTTTTTGGCGAAGTGGAATCGCAATGGTGACGGGTCTGGGCATGTTTAGCTTGGTGCTTTGGCGTTCCCAGCCTTTCTCTTGAATGTGATATAAGGATTGTGACCAACATGCCCAAGACAAGGGATGCAATATTGCGGAGTGGTTAGACCACACCTCGTCGCAAATGAAGCGCGACTCATATGTGAAATGTGCAACAAAAAGCGACACACTCTCTTTCTAGTATATGACCCTCCAGGTTTGACGAATATCTAAGATCGAGTAGGACGTTCGCAATCATCAAGGCCACAAAGAGGAACCAACAAAATTTTCAAAATGCAGAGAACATTGTACAGCCATTAGGAAAAGCCGAGACTCCAGGGACAGAACTTAGTAGCCAAGAAAGGTTGAAAGAATATCATCGCTCAAAGCATGTACTCTACACCAGCCCCTTTATTACCGCCCATTTTGTCCGACTTTTCTACATAGGGAACCATTGCATTATACCATGTCGGGCAAGGCAGCCTCCATTGCACCTTTGATCTGATCTGTGCGTACTGTCAATAATTTTTCTTTCGCTGTGACCAGAAGGTACGTGTAAAAATGATCGTCTTGGAAAAGGTTGTCCAAACTCACCTCGCATGCCACTTAATGCTTCAAAGCTCATTGAGTAGTTCTCCAGGGCGCCGACTACCTTCTGTAACCCTTGACGGAGTTGACTCAGTAGACTGCCAACCATCTGATTCGAGTTCGCATCAGTCGTGGCGCGGGTCTTTTGACAAAGCATCAACATCGCATAGCTACTCTGCATCGCACAGCAAGCAAAAGCCGGCATTGTCCGAGGTCCATTGAGACCAATGCTGGAAGCAAATTGCACTGGGGTGCCTTGGACTGCGCCAGCATTCGGATATGGTAGAGTTTCGAATGACTGGGCAATGGTGAGAGCGGCCTTCAAGCAGAACTTGGCCGAGAGTTGGCTGCTGAAGGGCATATTTTGACCTAGATAATCCATGATGGAGGGATTTGAGCTGGATGCAGAGCTCAAAGATGAGGAAGGTGACGGTAGTGGAGAGGTAGATGGGCGGGAGGAGGACGAGTTCGATGTATCTTCGAATAGACCGCTACAGCCGCATGCGCTTGGCGCAGCCTCGCCGTCTCGCATTCCCACGTCTCGAGCCGCTGGTTTGAGATCGCAGTGCTTTTCAGAGAATATTGGGGTGTCTGAAAATGCGCAATAGCGATGGACTTTTATCCTCGCACTGTTAAGCTTGATCCGAGCGATGCCTTTGAGCGCAAGCGCAACAACCGCCTCCGACGAGTCGACTGGCATATTCGATGCTGGCTCAAAAAACCAGGTGTCGGCCCTCGCGATCAATGGTTCCATCATACTGTTGAGCTCCTGCATTCTCTCATACACATACCCCAGATTTGTCTTAGTCTCCAATGCCTTGTTCTGGTCGATGATGAACTGTGTGGCAGCCATGATCGTTTGCTGAGATTGCAAGAATACTTGCCACGCCTATGTTGCTTTTTCAGCTCCTGTCCAACTACATCTTGAGAGGCGACTCGAAATTAGTCTACTTACGTCTTGATCAGATGCTATGCTCGGATATCTTGTCGTGAATCTGGGATCATGTACCGAGATTGTGGGAGGCTGCGAACGACAGGCAGATCAGCAAACTCTATGGCTTCAGATTCCAGTGACACCCACCGTACTACTGACGATAGAACCCTGGCATACGCATGTGTACTTTCAAGGCGCAGGACCATATCAGCGTTTGAAGAATCATTTGTGGGCGTGTGGCTACTCACACACATCCACCAGGCTCTGCTGCGTGCTTCTGAGAAATGGTCTTCTCTATCTCCTTGAGCATGAAGCGACATATCCATGGCTAGAACCAATGCTTGTCCCGCGCGGCTGCGCATCTTGTTTAGATTACCTCGCTGCGTATACTCGTAGATGCACATGATGCAGAGCGCTTGGACACTCTCCACCTCAGTTGGCACATAAGGGTGGAAGGGCGGACGCCGGCATGATGACGGACTGCCACTGAGTGCGCGGGATGGTGACGAATCGCTATCCATAATCTCTGACTCGATCTCAATGCTCTCCATGGTTGATTCCGCAAACGACTGAGCGTTTTTCCGTCGATACAGAACGGACTCCGCATTGGAAGGATCCTCTTCGTTGGGATGAGGGATCAGAGCGAGAATGGCTGAAAAAGCAAGACTTATAGGAGACGATGGTTCAAAGTCCCTAGCCGGACTAGCTTCATCTTTGTGGCCAACCAACGGACGATCCACTATAGGCGAGGATATCGGAGGAGGTAATATGGGGAAATATGGATGAATGAAAACGTAATACGCGGAAAGACTGCAAGGGAAAATTAGACTCTCGTCCATACAGTGCAGCCAAGAAAGCCAAGACGTATGAAAAAGGCTATCTCACATTTCTTCGTCGCTGCCGTAAAGCCTCACAGTTGGGCTCAAGTGCGTAGAATAAGTATCAGATCCGGACTCAAGACTGTTCTCGTTCTCCGGGCTCGGTTGGAAATCAGTGAAGACGCTGTCGAATATAAAATTGCTATCCTGGGAGAAGTCCAAATGGCTGAGTCCTGCTCCAGGATCGATGAACGAAGGTATCTGATTGAAAAAGACTAAGTTCGCGTAAGCAACAATGCCTCCACCTTGTATTGAAGTTCTTAGGCCTACATTCATCTATGCTTGCGCGGAAAATCACGTCTTGATCCTCGCTCTGACGTCTCTCTTGTGCTTGTTTTGCTTTGGCAACTCGAGGACCGCCACGTTTGCTTGGCTGGTACGAGCATTCTCTGCCTTTGGTAGCACACTGCAAACATCCCCTTGTTAGACCAAGCGACCTAATTTTATAGACCTATCAACAATGGATACTCACGTTCGTGCATATTTTCTTTCCGTCACAGCGAGTCCGGGACGCACGACTAAGAAATGCGTCAGCAGTGATTCCAAGGTATTACAAAACCAGGCCAGGAAGGGCAACATACCACGCGAGGCAAGCAACCTTCACAGGCGGAATTGCGAATGTCTTCTTCCGGGCTGTCGTTTTGTTCGTGGGCGCCTGGATGGGTTTACTGGGGGAAGCCATAGCATGGAAGGGCTCTCAACATTTGTTGAACGTATTGGGAAGTCAGAAGAAAGTAGCAGGTAAAGTCCATTGCTCAGGCACCACGAGAGAAGCAGTAGTAGGTCTGGGGATGAGGATGTGGCAAGGCGCCCTTCCAGTGTCTGGCTCAAAGCTCGGTGCATCGGCTTGCATGGAACCAGACCTAATGAATTTGATTGATTGATTGGTACCGTAGACTCTGAATGGCTGCATGATAGAGAGAAAGAGCCATTCTGGGATAGTCGAGATCAATGGATGGTGGGGTTCGAGGGGGTGCAAAGATAAGGAGACCCTGGCTCTTGGCTAGCTCAGCTGGAAGATTGTCCCTGATCAACCAATTATACCAATTAGGCTAGCTCAACGTCAGACGGAGCTCATTCCACGGAATCTAACTTCAGAAATGCCAAACTCCAAAGTCCAAAGAGGAACCCTTTAAAATTGCAACTTCATCGCGACGATCAACAAACACAGCGCCGTCGACCACGACTGGAGGTGCTGATCAGTACAGATCGGGTAAGTCTTAGCCTACTACATACTCTGCTGCATGTAACATGATTAAAGAAAATCACAATCTGTCAATCCACTGAAACCCTTTTGGGTTCTGATGTGAATCACCATGCTCCCTGAGCTTTATGACTGTTAGCATATTCACAAACATGAAGACCTTGGATCCGGCGTTGTACTCTTGACTAATTGCAAAAATATATAGAGGGCAAAATATGCTGAAAATTTCACCCCGGTCTCTCTACCACAGCGATGCCTGCTCCAAGTCCTCCTTCGGCGCCGCACCTTCCTTTTCCCATATTTCGCGTCTCCCAGAAAGTTGAACGCTACCTCCTCTATGAGATCAATATTATAACATGGCTCCGACAAGCCCACAACATCCTCGGCGTCCTCATCGGCACCCTACCTCAAATCCCACAGCAGAATGTCTTCCTAGGCTTGCCCCTAGAGCTTCAGCCTGAAGAAGCTCGATTGCTTTTCGAAAAGGGCGTGGCCTATGCCGTCGATGATCGAGAATGGCACTTGAAGAATCTGGCGTCTAAGACCAATGAGGGTGTCGAAGCTTTTCGAGCGAATATGGAGAAAGAGAGGCGAGAGGTAGCGCGAGAATTCGAGAGAAGCAAGCAAAAGCGGACACAAAATGTTTTGGATCGAATGAATGACAACTACGATACCGCCGTCGACAAGACTTCGACCAGAGACCGCGTTTCAAAAGAGGACGATGACCCACCAGAGGAATCTCTATTTGCGGAATCCACCGCACGTACGCGGACTATATCGATCTCCGACTCTGAATTGAATGCCTGGGCCATCACCCCGACGACTTCATATCCTCCGCTCTCGGAACCCTCCAAAACCACATCCGAAGAACTCCCAAAAGCCGAACCCTCTTCATACGCCCTGTTCAAGCATCTACACAGTCGAGGCTATTTCATGTCCCCTGGCATTCGCTTCGGCTGTCAATTCTCCGTCTACCCAGGTGACCCACTCCGGTTCCATAGCCACTTTCTCTCAATGAGCTACGAGTGGGACGAGGAAATCAATCTGCTGGATCTGATTGGTGGGGGAAGGCTTGGGACAGGCGTCAAGAAGGGATGGCTGATTGGTGGCGTAGAAGAGCAAGGGAAAGCTGAGGCCGGGATGGCGGCAATAGAATCGGCTGGGAAGGATGATAGCAAAGAACCCAAAGTCAGGACGTTTTGCATTGAATGGGGAGGCATGTGATATAGCGATTGGCGATTCCTGCCAATCCATGCAGGGTTACCCCGAGTGTTACCCCGAGTCAAGAAAAGGCGGGAAGGTCTCAGCCGCTACCTTATCGAACCCCCGTTTTGCATTACATAGAAAGAGTGAGACACCATGTACCCTAATTACGATACGGACGGTATAGCTGACGCCGATAGTCAGTTTTGGGAGAATTACAGCAAGCCACTGATGTTTGCCCGCCTGAATCAGACTTCGTATGAACAATAGCACGGTTGGGGTGAACACGCGGGTTGGTGCGTACAATGCGTGTGTGGGGAAGGTGCTGGCCTTCGAATGAGACCAAATTCATGCTTAATTTGCACTACGGATGCGGCCACCAGCACACATATCAGAGCGGAGTAAGAGCTCTTGCGTTGGGATGCAGCGTAGCAACCTTCCCTGTTTGAAGCAACACCAAGCAGGACCTGTGGCCTTCGAAGGGCAAGGAACCCGAAGCAAGTGCAGAATGATAGGTATTGAGACAATAAACCATGCTAGATGGGTATGCTCCAATCGTTCTGCCATCATACCGGATCAAGAAACCAAAAATTGAAATATCCAGTCAACTGAGGATACGAGTAATCAAATCACCACAATCTATATAAGATCTACCCTATATTCTACCCCAAACACCTCCTCATCATCCCAACGCTCCCAAAATCCTCGATCATCGAAGCCCAGTACCACCCTTCTTACCCACCCCTACTCCCTCCTCTTCCCCACCCTCGGCAAACCCACCCAACACCCCACCATCATCCCAAACAAACCCACACAAATCGGATGCAACACCCAAGTCCCCACCCTCTGCGCCAACACCCCCGTAAAAAACGGCGCCACAGCTCCCCCCGAACTCCCCAACGCACTGATCGCCGCCAACGAACTCATCTGCACTCTCTTCGGCAACAATTTCGAAAATACAGCCGTCGCACACGGATATATCGGCCCCAGCAACAATCCCACAATAGACACCGCGACTGCTTCCCCGATCACGTTGGGGACGAGCCAGACGAGGAGTTGGAAGGCTGTGGCGCCTAGGATGAGACAGAAGACGGATCTTTTCTCGCCGAATTTGGAGGCGGGGTGGGAGAGAGCGAAGCGGCCGAGGGTTATGCCGGCCCAGAAGCCAGAGGTTACGTAGCCGACGTGGGAGGGGGAGGAGTGGCGGTAGGAGATTAGGAAGGAGATGACCCAGCCGGAGATGCTGACTTCGGCGCCTTGGTAGGCGAAGATGAAGAGCGCGCCTAGGATTGTGGTTTTGTTTTTAAATGCTGCTTTTAGGAGTTGGGAGCGCGAGGAGGTGGGGGTGGGGTTCGAGGCTGTTGCTTGCAGAAGATTTATGGGAGGAGTGTCCAGTTCGTAATTGCGGAATGTGATGAATGCGAGCACTAGGTTAAGTAAAGTTACGGAGAGGGAGATGAAGTAGAATATTGACCACACGTGGCCATGCGTTACGAGTGCCGTTGCCATCAAGGGCCCAAGAGTCCCGCCAATACCGTAACTACCGTGGAAGGAACCAAGGACGGTAGCGTAGTTCGCCAGGTTTGCGCAGAAGACGTTGTTTGGTGCTAGGTTTGACGCAATCCCCAATCCGAGCAGAAAGAACGCGAAGACAACGACAGGGAAAGGCGGTTTACAGACTAGCATTATATAAGCGGCGGCGATGATCGATTGAGCCAAAACGAGAGTTTTCGCCCTGCCCAGGCGCGCCTGAAGGGCCTGTTGGATGGGGGCTGCGCTGATGAAACCTATTGCATTTCCGACGAAGATCAAAGAGACGATGGCGTAGCCAATGTGGTAGTCGGCTTCCATGTATGGGATTAAAGCACCAGGGGCGGCGTCATTGAGGCCATTTTGGAAATTCATGAGACAGGCGGCTATGACGCGGTAGCGGTTTATTGGCGGATTGGAGAAGGTTTGCGTTACTTCGACGGAGGCCGGACCGTATTCTGGGCTTGTTGATCTGCTTTGCTCTAGGTCGTTCGGGCTTCGCGGTGATTGAGTGCCGGAGGGTGTTGGGGGAATAGACGGACCACTGTTGCGGATGGTTTTGTTCAGCTCTTGGAGTTCGAACGCTGTTGGGAGATCAGGAAGCCCATGGCGGTCTTTGGGAAGGACTGCTGGAGGGCCTGCTATTCCAGCACTCTCATGGAAATCAATTAGGGCACCGAACGGCTGGGATGCCATGATGGCTACGACAGATACTGCAGGAAATGTCTGAATCTTGAACAAAACAAATGTCTTGGATGTAGAAGACTGGATCTCAAAAATATGTGGACTCTGCGACTCAGTATAAGACCAAACCGGGCTTTGAGACAGCGAAGGCGAGATCTTCATACATATTTGATCGAAACCATGCGAGCAAGATCCTGTCCTTCATAAGAGTCTGATGACAGGGCACAAGACGCACGTCGAAGCACTTTCCTGTTGAGTCCAGTTTTTGTGCCCCTCAACCGGCGTCTCTTCGGAACGAAGGATTAGTCAGCCTTACCCACACCCAAACCTGTGGAGCAAGGAGTCACCAAGTCACATCACCATGGGTCGTCCAAAGCGGTTTCTGCTCGCCACCGCAGAGGAGACATCCACACCGCCGGCAGGATTGGCAGCTGGACAGGCAATAGCTCGAGTCAACAAAGCGGAGGGTAACAACTTGTACTCCGTGGAGCTGCCTTCGAAAAAGGAACTACTGCTGGTAGAGCTACCCCCGCGATTCCGTTCGCAGATCTGGATCAAGCGCGGAGGGTATGTCGTGATTGATGCGTCAGCATTTGACGGTAGAGAGAACAAGCTTGGTGGAGAGATTGTCAACGTTGTGAGAGACGAGAAGCAGTGGAGGAAGCAGGCCTATTGGTTAGTCGTCTGCTCCGAAGCAGGAACGCAGCTAACTCACCAAGGCCTTCTCAATTCGTAAAGAAGCCTACATATCTGGAGGACAGCGACGACGAAGAGTCGACAGTGGGCAAGATGCCACCAGCTGAAGAGTCGAATTCTGGCGAGTGAGAGGGGAAACTACCCACACTTCCAGCACATGCTTCAGTCAAGGTCTTCTTGCTCTTGCTCCACTCGATGTCTGGCTTTCGTGAAATCATCACGGCTGCCAACCCAAACACCTAGCACTTGCAAGGCTACACAGCCTACCACCGCCATCGAACTTATGTTGGTACTTGGGTACACATTCCACGCCCATTCTTGTGCTGCCCAAACAGCGTATGTTGCAACGGGATGCAGCCCACTGGCATGGAGAAGGAAAGGCGTCGACCAAGCAATATATGCATAGAATTGATAGTGAAGACTTCGTGCACACAGCATGCCAATTGCCATGGAAGTCAGAATGGTTTTCAGAATCCAGTCCGGCGTGACGTTAGTTGAGATCTGTTGTTGCTTGCTCGGAGCCAGGGGCTTGAAAATTGTCGATATGAATGCCGAGATTGAAAGACCTGATGGGCGCAACCAGCGTTTCTGGACGAACATGGCCAGGAGTAGCACGTTAGTGATAAGTAGAGTCCCTGCGAACTCTCGAGATAGAAATGTTTCTTCTCCTATGAATCTCCAGTTTGTTGTCCACTTGAATAGAAAAACTCTTCCTAAGTCGAAAGACCTCGCAAGATATCCTCGTCCATTAGTCAGGAGGAATGGTAGCGCGAGCGTGAATTGTATCTGACCCATAAGGAGTGCCGCATTGATCGCCCTCTTGAATGGCAAAGCCTGCAGCAGAACGATTCCAATCGCCGGAGCCGCAAGTAGGAGAGACATCTTCGTGCCCACCCCAAACGAATAAGCCATGTTCCCAATTGTGAATATCCGTCGTTGATAGAAGTAGATCGCCACGAAGAGTGCCAGTACCGCAAAGCAGTCGTTGAAGAGCCGGAGAAGGAAGACGCTGTGTAGTCTTTTCGAGAGTATTAGGAGGGGGAAGATGTAGGGAGGTGCCTGTATTGGAATTAGTACAGGCGTTGTTGCTGGTCTGAGGCTATCATAACTTAGCCATTCGATAGCAGGCCATGACTACGCTCAAGCAACTCAGGTACAGGACTGCAAAGATGCATTGGGCGCGAAAAATGTCGGTGCCTTTGTCGGTGACTTGATATAGAGCGTTGTAAATATAGACATGAGCTATAGACACACTCAGTCCCTGACAATTGCGTATATAGCTGGAGGATTCCCACCTGCTGGATAGACCAAGGGACCAGTCTGCCCCTTAATAAGAGTGTAGTCTCGTTCACCGCTGCGGTATTGCGCTATTTGCTGCATGTAGGCTATCCAGTCGATCTCCGTATCTACACAACAAGAAGTCAGTAAGGAAGCTCTTCATGACGCGGGAAAGAGCTTGACTGCAGCCTGTCAAGGAGCTTGGGAAACAAACAGGGAATTTTCCATATGATCCCTGCGCAGAGGAAGGCGTCCCCAATGAGAAGGAGCGAAGAGAGCCATCTTGTATGTTTTGGATTGTAGGCGAGGTCAACCGCTTTGTGGTAGAGCACCATTGCGCGTGCAATGGCCTGGGGATGAAAAAGAGCCCTTCGGACTCGATGCCGACCCGGTCCTGCAACGGGGGTGGCGGCTATTTAGGTCAGTAGGTCTACACTGAGAACAATCACGAATCGACTAAGTATACGAAAGTAATGCAGGATCTCCATAGAACAAATCGTCACGACTTATCGTTGCATTTGTGATGTTGCTCTAATACTTGAAAGCTTCTTCATTCTGCATGCATGCTTTTCTCAATTCAAGCTCGACCAATTAGCTCGGGACAGTCCCTTTTCTGCCCACCCCGAAACGCTAGAAAAGAGCCGCTTTAGCCCCCATAAAGGGAATCAGGAACTGGGGCCCCCTAAAGGACTATCATAGGTCGTGGAAGAACAACAGCACCTCCAAGAACGCCGCCCTGAGCCTTGGTTTGTAATTCTGGAGACGGTCTCGAGTCAACTCGCAAGCTCGAGAATAAACAGTGACGAAGCCTCTGCTGATACTGATTTACGAATTCCAATATCTGGCCAAGTTGTCAGCCTCAGGCTCCTCACTCTTTCCATCGACCAATGAGTGAGAAGGCAAGCAGTCCGCACTTATGAAAAACGTTTGCTGTGACCCAGCTTTTCATGAGTTCCGCCTGTCGACGCAAATTTCAGTGTTGATGCCTAGAGTGTTCAAATCATCTCCTGAAAACTGCAGAGACATTAATATCTTCTTATCGGCAACCCTCTGAGCGTTGGACATTGCCCGCTGTGTTTGAGATCCTCAATCTGCTGCTGGAAGGTCACTTGCTGTTCTTCTCGAGCTTTGCTTGGGCTTCGACCTCGATTTGGTACCTTAGGTTAGGATGTCTTCAACCAATTCCGCCAGAACCCCTCCACTTCTCGTCGAGCACTGTTTTATAATTCTGGCTGTGCCTGTGCTACTTTTTCCCTGACTCCTAGCGACAAGGCTGCACTCTGTTCATCTCTAAACCTCTGGACCGTCTCGTCATGTTCTTCTGTAAGCTTTTTCACAGCTGCTTATTGTAACATCAGCTCTGCCTTATCCTTTTTGAACTTCTGAAGCTGCGCTTCCACTTCCTGCATCCCGAGGCCAAGCTTTGAATCCTTTATGAACTTCACGAACGAGTCCAATATACCAACAGATGCCAACAGGGCGTTTTCAACCTTGTTGATTCGGACCGTCTCAAGGACCCATTGTGGCACATGGTCTGTTAGCATTGGATCTTCCCCTCTGAAGAGATTGCGAACGGCCTCGCATCTCGAAGGCAGTCGTGTGCCACACCTTGGCCCAGGAATCCTCGGTACGGATTGCCGACTTCTCGTATCTTCTCCAAGATGGCTTCGTGGTATCGGTGTCTTCCTGTGATGGGATCTTTTTCCGAGCTGATAGTGATTCCAACGCCTTCAAACAATACTTCAATCGCCTTTTCGACGGCTTCGTACCATTTGACATCAAGTTCGCTGTCGATCAATGACGCGAGACCGTCTTTAGGGAGCCCTTTACTGATCTCTTGTGCATTCGTGATGTTGTTCCTGGCCCATGCCATTGTGGCTGTATTGTGTTATCAGCCCTGATTTCGGGACTTGATTTTACTACTGACCTCCTCTACACGTGTAGTAGTTTCCTGACATTACTCACTATCAACACTCCGACACCAGAAATCAGCGACTACTGTTTCGCTTTCCGGTTGTGTGGACGAAGACGGTGAATGAAGTGGGGAACAGAAAGCCAAAAATTTGTCGCAGTTAGAGTACAGTGTTGAACATCAAAGTCAGTCAAGTTCTTCGAGATGAAGTTGCTGGTCGAGGTGAAGTGAGTATTGGTGGAGAAAGCCGCCAGTGTCAGGCTACCAAGGTGTTGGAATTCACACCCTTGCGTGCAAGAGCTTCTCTGCGGTATCGATACCGTAGAAGCATGCATTTGCTTGAGAAGAATGGTCCCAGATGCTAGTGTATTGGAGTCTTGAACGTTACGGCCGTGGTCTTGGTTGTCTGCAGTATGCTGTAATATTGTGCTTGAATATGCGAAAGTGGGGCTTGAAAGGGAAGAGTTGCAAGGGCTCCGCTTAAGGCATCTTCACTTCACTGCACATGAAGTCTTAATATGCCGCGCTATGCGATCATGTGAAGGAGCACGATTCGCGCTTGTGGGCTGTTACTTTGGTCAACTCTCAAGCATCTTGCCTATCTTTGCGATCTGAATAATCCAGAAGCGGCGAAAACTGTGATCATAAGATCATATCAATCCTCTTCAAAGCGCTTCATCAAGCTGGGCAGATAAGTCATGCATAGCCGTCCCCTACCTAATACAAGAGACTTCCTAATCTTCGCAGGAGGAAAAGGGTAGAAGAAGTGCCCTACGGAGACAAATTTAGTCGGATAGTAATTGACGGGGCACACGCAGCAAAAGATCCTTCAACCAAGAGCCAGGTTTCCAAAACCCTTTCTGCTTTACTTGAGCTGATACTGATCTGTTCGGGACTTCAGATGGCAGACAAAAGCATAATTGGGGGTCGGAGGAGTGGTAGATGCCGAGCTTTGTGTAAGTGCTTTCCGTTTCATCTTAAGCTGGTAGTATGGCAATGATGAGCTTATACGAGCGGTATTAAGGTTCTGAAATCATATCACGGAGTAACAAACATTCTAGTCCGTGGTCAGAAGCAGTAAGGTTCGAGCAGAAAGATGTCGATGGATGCTGATATCCTTCTATGTGTGCATGTCTAAAAAAACAAGAGTGTAGTGCATGATCCTATGCTATGCATGTCTAAGAAAACAAGAGTGTAGTGCATGATCCAATGCAAGCAATGCACGACTTCCTCTCAATCCAACTCATCACAGTCATTCCCTGGCCTTGAAATATCCCTCCAGCCCCCGTTCTGCGAATTGGCGCCAAGTCTCAACAAAGTCCATCAAAGGTCGCTGATGAGCATTGTTAGCCTCCACGCAATGATCAACGCTGCCCGAAGAGAAGCTCTCTGATAATGCCGCGGGATTTTGGACTTGCCTCGGATTTTGCAAGCTCTTGCTGATGCAGTCCATTCACCCGCTCGAGCTCTTTCTCCAGGGCATGGTATTGTGCTTTGAGTGCCTCAATGTGGGCAGCTTGTAGGCTGTCGATGTCCTCCTTGTGTGCTTTGCCTTTAATGTCGAGCTCCTGTTGATGGGTTTTCATTACTCCCTGTAGCCGCTCGAATTCCTTTTGGCGGATGCTGACCTTTTCGTCCTTGTGGGTCTTGTCCTTGGCTTCGAGTTCGCGTTGATGGGCTTCTGCAAGCTCCTGAACTTTTGCGTCAAGTTGGGCTTTGGCGGCTTTGGCATCAGCGTCTCGCATCGTGATCAAAGACTTTGTGAACACCTCCTTCTGGCTGATCGATGCCGCTGCGCAGTGTTTAATAGAATCGTGCGCCTTCTGTTCCAAGCGTTTGATCTCCTCTGCCTGCCTCTTCCGCTTGGCTTCAAGCTCGATATTAGCCTTCGTCAGCTTCTCCACCTCCGGACCTCTGTCCTTTTTTCGCAAATCAGCTTTCAGCTTCTGGATATCCTTGCCGAGTTGGGTCTTAGTCTTCAACTCCTTTGCGGCTTCCTTAGCCTTCAGCTCTTGCTCCGCAAGCTTTTCTTGCATTTGCTTGAGCGCGTCTTGCTGGGCTTTGAGTTCCTTGACTAGTGCGGCGTCGAGCTGCTTCTTGGTTGCTGCGTCCTTTTTCAATCTCGCCTCTTCCGACGCCTTTAGTTGCTTTCTATCTTCGATCTCTTTCTCTTGCATCCTCAGTCTCTCCTCCTCTTCCTGTATCTTCGCTTCTCGATCTTCTAGGGTCTGCTGTTCGGCATGGAGGCTAGCCTCCCAGCCTTGGAGTTCTCGCTTTTCTGCAGCGAGATGTCTATCATATTCTTTCCTTCTTGCATACTCAAGCTTGAAGAAAGCCAATGATGACCATAAAGCTCGCTCGATGCCCCGAATCCTAGCAGCGAAGACGTTCCAATCTGGAGAGGGGCGACTAACCACATATCCCTTACCATATCCACTCATGACATTTCGATCATCTTTGGCTTGTCTGAATTGGAACAGAACGTCGTCCCTGCCTAGACATTCGAAGAAGGGATTTTGTGGCTGGCTTAGCTCCATGAGGATCATCTCGTGGTGGGTATGCAGACCTTCTTGGTCTCTAATACTTGAAATTTCTGTACCGAGGCAGCTGAGCATCTGCTTAATCACACCCTCAACACCTTCGTACCAAGCGATGTATCGCTTAGCCATCTCAACCCATCCAGGCTGCTCTTGTATTAGGACGCCGCTAAGACCCTCGACGCGTCGGATCTTAAGCTCCAACTCCTGTGTTTTGAAGTAGCACTCTTGTTCGTCCCTGAGGACTTGGTCGTTGGGTTGCATCATGGACTCGGCTGTCATCGTCTGTTTAGGTGTACTATCACTTGGGTGACCCTCGGAGGGGCAGCTTACCTTCGGATGTCTTATGGGGGAGGTATGATATCGTGGTTTGTGAACTGTAAGAATGATGAAGAGTAAACATGATGGGATAACGTTGCTGGAGCTTAAAAAGTTTGGCTCGAAGTGTTATTCAGGAAGTGTCCACATCGCAGTATCAATGGCTTGTTGGTGTTTGGATGACTGGCTTGAAATTATTCTTGGAGTGTCGAAGTGTAAGTGTTAGCGGTTCGCGTTTGTTTACAATAACAGAATTCAGCGCGTACTCGTACACGGGGTAGAAAGTGACGTTGAAGTCCGCAGAGTCCGAAATTCTGCCATACAATAGGAAAGAAATTTAGTTATCAAGAGAGCTTTGTACTGGTACAAAGAGTATGCTACCTTTCTATTGTGCGAAGACATCTAGCCTCCTTGAACTGGACGATGTCTGGCGACTCAGGGAAGTTACCATTTCATTGTGCTAAGACCATAGAGCCGTCTCGAACATCACTGTAGGGTTAGCATGGTTCCGACATTTCTTTGCAACTGGGACCAAGTCCGTGTAGCCCTGCCAACCCAGAGCCACACTTAGCTGATGCACGCCTGCCCCAAGAAAATTTAGCGCGCAATTTCATTTTGGCGATGCCTTCACACTTCGTTACCCTAGAACAGTACCCCGCTACGCTCCATTTGCTTGAAAGCAGATCTTACAATCGGGACAGCCGAGGTGAATAAAGTCCGGACTGGAGCATGGACTCCAAATTCTTCAGCATATGCAGAGGGTCAACAGCAAGAGGCAGATTTTTTTCAAGCCAAGCTGACCAACATCAAACAGACGATGGTGCAGAGAAAAATCATGAAACCGGGATAGTACCCACACGAAGATGATCAAACCTCTACCATTGCCATTGCCATTGCCTAGGTTCTATAATACACAAGCGGCAAACCTAGAAGACCATGCTCTTTCTATTGCGGCCTTCCAACGCCTTCTCACCCTCCTTGCGCCTCGTTCCACCTATCCAATGACCACCTTGTCATCCTCGGGGAAGTCATACTCCGGCACGGCCAAGTTCAGCGGCGCAGGACCCTTCCTCGCTCGTCCAGAGATGTCGTAGTGAGAGCCGTGGCAGGGGCAAAACCAGCCTCCGAAGTCGCCGGATTCGCCTATAGGGACGCAGCCGAGATGTGTGCAGACACCTGGTAGAGATCGCTGTCAGATGGGGTCTATGTGATGACTGGGGTGTGACGAGCCATACCAACCATTATCAACCACTCCGGCTTCTTCACGCGATCAGAATCAGGTTGAGGATCTCGTAGCGATTCCCACTTCGTGTCTTCGGCTTCTTTAATTTCGTCCTGGGTACGGTGGCGGATGAAGACGGGCTTGCCGCGCCATTTTATAATGACCTGTATACCTGATGTCAACGACCCCTCTTTATTGCAGAAACACGGGCAACCATACGTTCTTGCCTTCAGGAATAGCAGCCAAGTCGATCTCGACCTTAGCCTGTGCGAGCACATCGGCCGAAGCGGACATATTGACCAGGAAATCTGCACCGCAAAAACCATCAGCCATTGCCTCACCCTACACCAGCTATCCACTCCAGAAAACCATCCGCTCCTCATATTGCTCATTGCGTATGCCTACCTTGCACCGTAGCCTTCGCCCCCGCCGCCGTTAACAGCCCCATTCCACCAACCATAAAGTACTGGAATGTCTTATTCGACGTCTCCCCCTTTTTACTCATATAATTAGCAAAGCTCGGTATCTTCGTTGTCGGATTGTCATCTTTGTTCTTAAAGGGAGATTGGAAGCGCGGTGTCCGGTCGTATTGGCCGGAAACCCGATCTACGACATCCGCTTTGGTGCGCCGTTGCGAGGTGGTGGCAAGGCAGGCAGGGGAGCGGAAAGCTTGCCGTGGGCAAGCGCGGAGGATGCTGCCTGCTTTGGAGCTCAGGGGTGCCATTGTTGGAGAGGAGAGTGGGGTGAGGCAGACGCAAAGACGTTTGGTGATGATGAGCTTGAAGTCGAGAATTAGATTACCGCACTATTTTTAGCGCAAGTACAAATAATACCAGCCTCATACCCGAACGTCACAGCCGTCATCTCGAGTATCCGTAAGCAGAGTCCAGAACGACAAGAAGTGGATGCCATTTCATTCAAATATGGCTTCCTACTCTCTACATCCTTTCTCTCATGCTTCGCTACTTGTGCCTTAGCAAAGCGTTCCTAGCAAAACCCTCGCTCGCCACTACCCTCGCAAGACCCACGCAACAAGTCCATTATCGTTCAATCATGGCACAAGCCTCGCCTGAACAGCCGCCCCAGGCTTCGCAGCCCTCACCCGCCCCAGCAGAAACCCTCCCACCTCTCAGCGGCCAAGACCTCTCCACCTACAGCCGCATGGCGCAAAAGATGGAACTCTTCCACAACTCCTTCCGGCAAACCTGGAAAATCCTCTACAGCGCCTGCTCCAGCGGCAAACGTCCCGCAAACATGAGTATACGGCAATTCCTAAACACCGGCTCAGATTTCTGCCATCATTTACATATGCACCACAGCATAGAAGAGCAGCACATCTTTCCTGTGCTGGCGACGCGCATGCCGGCATTTAGGAAGGAATTGGAATTGTTGACGCAGCATCAGGAGATTCATAAGGGGGTGGATAGATTGGAAGCTTATGTGGATGATTGCAAGGCTGGGAAGAAGGATTTGCGGATGGAGGAGATGTATGTTTACTCTCTTAGATGGTTTGCAGGCATTTTTTGTTGGGATTTATGCTCGAAGAGATGCATTACAACAATTTCTATTGTGTGCTGAAGGATCTATGCTGACTTCGAATCAACAGGAAGGAAGTTCTAGACAGCTTTGGAGACGTGCTCTGGGCGCATCTAAGCGACGAAGTGGAACATCTGTCTGCGGAGAATATGCGGAAGTATTGGAGTGTAGAGGAGGTGAAAAGGCTCCCGATATGATCAACAGAAACGCAGCTCTGGCAGTTGATTCAACTATTACGGCCTTACGCTCGAGCCTAGAGTGAACAGAGTCCACGTTCAGGGAACGAGTGACTTTAACAGCGCTGTGTGCTCAGGCTACCTAGGTAATATCAACGTGGCAGATCTGCTGAGATGACAGGGTTAGTGAGAGACGGATCTCAAGACGATAACAACCTTGGGGCTGTAGCGAGTTGCCACAAGCTCGCCTCGGCTTGGTCCAGCAAGTCTGGGTTGGTACCGTAAACCCATGGAGCGCAATGCACTGTGGTGGGTTGTTCTACCAGACTATGAGAGATGTCAACGCAGAAACACGAGCGTTGGATTAGAAATCAAAATAAAAGATGGAACGACAGTATCATCCATTTATATAGCTTCGCTATGCTAGTGCTCAAAGCATCATACGTTGACCAAGAAACCCCGTATCTATAATCTTTATCAACAGAATCCCCAATTATTCCTTCTTCTCCTCAGTATCTTTCTTTTTCTGCCTCACTATCTTCATCCTCATAAAATGGCAACAGAACGGAAAGAGAATACTATTAATCGCACACCACGCAAAAAGCACTCCAAAATTCAACCCAATCCTCGAATGCAGGTCGAAAAGAGTCGACCGCGAGGCTTCCACAATATTATGCAGCGGCCATGCGTACCCCCAGTAGTACCACTTGGGCGCCAGATCCAGTGAATAGAAGGCTGTCGACACGTTGGTGATGACCCAGAAAATAAGCCACATAGCCGTCCACGGCTGCCCGATAATCATAGCAACGTTTTCGCATGCGAGACCCAAGGCGTTCATGCCAACGAAATTTATCATCCAATACACCACAAACGTCCCCTGCCCATATGCGCCAGGATTATGCGCGACCTCCGTCCCCGTCGCCCCCGGATTACTAAAGGGAATCTGAAACGCCAACGATATAAGGCTATAGGCGAGCGACATGAAGAAGTATGCGCATATCGTCCCGATCCACCGCGTGACAATGAATTGCCAGAATTTTATCGCCGGGTGGCCTGCTGGGGTGATGAGTCTGGTGTAGATGGGGAGGAAGAAGCTGAAGCTGAAGAAGGCGAGGATGATGAGGTAGATGAGGCCGATGGTGACAGCGGGTGTCATGACGCGTGGGTTGAAAGGGCGCAGGGAGAATTGCGAGAAGCCGATTGCGGGGGAAAGGGCTTGGGGTGCGGCTTGGAGGTTTGTGATGGGGATAGAGGTATTTTGGAGTACCATGCGCGTCCACATTTCGCCGAACATGGAGGTTATTTCTGTTTGGAGGCTGTTTAGGGAGGGCAGGATGTAACCGTGATAGGTGTCCTGGTCGCGGGCCTCAACCCAGATTTGCTGACAAGCGCCGAGAGGATCGTAGCTGGCGTTCCCCTGTTGAACGGCTTGTTGGAGGAGGGCCGTAGCATTGGCATTGATGACGATGGCGGCCCAGGCTTTCCAGTCGAAGACGGCTTGGCGAACTTGCATCGGGTCATTATTGAAGTAGGCCGGGTCCATGGTTATAAATCCGAGATGGTTGCTGGATGTGCCTGACGATATCATCTTCTCTGTTTTTTGTGTGATCAAGGGGCCGATAAGAGGGGTGACGCCCGTATAGGGATCTTGAGTGCCGTCGAAATCAACGACGAATACGTCGAGGGAGGAGATGTTTTCGTCGACATGGGAGAGGACGGCCCAGTACATGGATAGGACGGAGAGGATGAATATGCAGAGAATCAAAACTGCCACACGATCAGTTCAGATGTCCCGAAGGCGCTGTCAAAGCTCAGCCTACCCGTCCTCGCCCATAGTTTCAGGCATTGCAGTCTCAGACTCCCTAACCTCTTGTCAAAGAGCCCCACAGGCGCTGGTGGGCCTTGCTGGCCACCTTTCTCCCCCCCATCATTCTCCCTCTCAATATCTTCGTAGTCACTAGATCGATTCCCATTTTGCTGGTGCCCTAGCGTCTCATTCGAATCTGAATGTTGTTCTGTTCGTCCTTGCGGTTGTCCATCGTTCAACGTACTATACATCTGCTGACAATGCTCACATTGTCGCCCCGCCATGTGGTTAAAGCACACGGCAATAAGTTGATGCGCTTGGGCTGCTGGTTGGTACGCTTGCTGTGGAAATTGAACAATATTTCTTTGCTGGGAAGGGCGTCGTATTGCTGCTGCGGTCTGCTGACTTGCGATGGGTTTTCTGATGAGAGGAAGAGCATCTTGAGAGCAAATGGAGGCCCTTTGAGCCAAATAGTGACTGCCGCGAAGCCTCCGCGAACTCCCACTGGTGATGACATTTTCTGCTGAAAATTGATGGGGCATTATTTACGAACCGGACGGATCGCCCAGGAACGGTTGGAACCGTTGAGCTAGGCTGAATTGGGGTAAGATAGGATTGTTAATGTCGGTGCTTGGAGATCCGGAAATAATATTGAGATCCCATTCTTGAATTCGAAGTGAATTGGGGTCGTTAGAGATTAAGGGTTAAAGATTTCGCGACGAAGGCGATTTATAAATTATTTTCCGAACATCTGGGCGACTTACCTATATGTAGCCGGAAAAAAGGTCTTCTCGGTGAACGAGGATTTCCTGCGAGCTCGCTTAAGCCAATCGCTTACCTTCTTCATACATCTATCGCTGCCCATGACGAAAGCACGTGCTGCAGCTAGTGCTGATAGATTGTATGTTTCCATGCTGGTTCCCTGGTTCCCAGACAAGTTGCCGCCTCGGCATGCCAAAGTCATTAGACTGGCATGCTTGAGGAGCATGCAGGCCAGGTTTCAAATATCATATTCCCAAACTGTGTCCTACTGCTCCAGACTATCCACAAGTGGCATCCCACGACGTGTCTCGTCGAAACATATACCACATAATGCACGCTGTCATCTCATCCTTCTTATTCGGGTGATAAGTTCCTCCAACTACTTCATCACCATTTCCTCATACAAAGTCCGCCGAATATGAGAACCCTCGGAATTCCTCTTGCATTGCTTGGGTCAAGACTAGCAATGTATTAGTATTCCATGTAGATATCGGGATATGCATCTACTTGCCAGACTGAACAGGGGTAAGGACAGGCGTAACACTCGTAAACTCCGAGTCGAAATTGCTCGTGTCTGTGGGGCTCTTGATCTCTGGCTTGAAAGGGGGTGGAACTTTCTTGTCCCGAAAGTCATCCCAATTGATGGTTCTGAAGAAGGCATGGCTCATAATTTCTTGCGCGTCAGTAGGTCCAGAGCCCAGCCGCAGCTCTGGCTCTCTCATCAACAATTTCTGTAGGATCGATACTGAGTCGCGTGGCATGTGAATTGGGTATAATGGTTCGTCTGCAAGAATGGCATCGTAAATTTCGTCTTCGTCTTCACCTCGGAAAGGCGATTGTTGCAGTAACATCTGGTATATGAGGACACCGAAAGCCCACCAATCTACTGCTCGTCCATATTTCTTATCGAGAAGAATCTGCAAAGATTGTTAGCTGCGATCAACGCAGTGCATGGAGATGAATCTACCTCGGGTGCCATGAACTCTGGCGTGCCACAGAAAGTGCTGGTATTTGATCCATACCACATCTCTTCTTTGCACAGACCGTAATCAGCGACCTTGATATGGCCATCGAGTGTCAACATAATATTGTCAAGCTTGAGATCGCGGTAGATAACTCCATTCTCGTGGAAATATTTCAAGGCCAGGCAGACTTCAGCTGCATAGAATCTGCACATCGTTAGAGTTGACCAGCGTAACATAATTAAGGGATACCAACTGTGCTCGTTTGCTGCCAAACTGTCCACGCTGAATGTGAAGCATGAGATCACCGCCACTTATATACTCCATCACGAAATATACGCGCGTCTCAGTCTGGAAGCAAGCATGAAGATTGAGCAAGAACGGATGACGTTCTTTGTTAGCGATTAGGAAGACCCTCTTTTCCGACTTCGTGCTCTCCACTTCATCATTCTCAATAATGAACTCCTTCTTAAGCACCTTGATAGCGTAGAGCTTCTTCGTAGCCTTGGTCTCCGCCAGCATGACCTTACCGAAATTACCCTTGCCAAGCACTGCAAGGAAGTTGAAATGCTCCAAGCCGATTCGCCTTCCCATCCCCTGCTGAGCTGCTGGGTCCTGTGCAGGCTGCTGTTTGACAACCGGCATGCTCTGTTGTGGTTGTCTGCTCTGGTCGGGGTAGCTCTGCTGGAGTTGCGTAGCAGCGGTAGGGGGTGCTGGCGCAGGGTATCCACCATAGCCTGCATAGTCTTTCGGATTATATACTGGCTGTTGAGGTTGTTGAGGTCGAACACTGGACGATGGCGCTTCATCAAAATCTTGATAGCCGCTTGAACCAGTTATTCCAGATAATGTACTGACATCCGTTGTGGTTGTGGGTCGCTGTTGTGACACTCGCTTACCACCATTGTTAACTCCCATCACTTTACTCGCAGCATCAATAGCTGCCTGGGACGATGCAGATCGAGGAGGCTGTTGGGGCCGGCGCTGTTGTGGGATACCTTGGCCACTGTAAGCTGGCGTCTTAGCAGCATCGGCTGCAGTAGCCGTAGGATACTGCCGCGCTGCTGGAGGCTGGGTATGTAGTTCTTCTTGGCCATGGGATCTTCGAGGGTCGGTGGTTGGGGTCGGCGCAGACTGTTCTTGACTTGGTGGGGGTTGGTATGATGGTCGCAGAGGAGGTGTTGGGCGGTTGCCACCAGGTCGTAGGGTTCTTTCGCTCAAATTCGTGGGCTTCGGAGGGCGCTCGCGCCCTTGTTTGTCTTTTGTTTCTCGAGTGACTGTGAGGATCTGGTTTGCTACTTCCATGGACATTCCGCAGAAGTCAGGCACCAGATGGGCGCATTGAGCATGCACACTAAGACCACACTCTATTACAAGCATCAGCAACAAGAAGGGATGCACAGTGTGAATATCTTACCGGAACATTTCCTGTTCTTACGACCCAGGGGTAATATATAACCACAATGACAGCACCAGTTGGCACCCATGTTTGAGAAAGCTTCGAATCGATGTGGTATGCGATGATTCAACTTTTCTTCGTCGGGATCGCTCTCTGCGTTCGACTTGCTGATACACTTGGTAACGACCTTGCCGTAGCACTTCTTGTGACAAGTATACTTACAATCCTCGCATTGCATACCAGCAGAGTATTTTAGAAACTCTCCGCACAAAGCGCAACGCATGATGTTATAGAACTGTTGAAGCACGAATCTGTGGCCGTAGAGTTCGTGAACCTCCTCTTTACGTTGTCGGATAGCACCTTTTCGGTTCAGCCCAATATCGAATGGTCTCCGATCCTTAATCTGCTTGGTGAAGCTCAGGGTTAATTGTATCCTGCCCACTGGCTCCAAAGCGAACCATGCTTCGATATCCCCAGGGTGGGCGGTATTCTGTGTGGCCCCAAAGGCCGTGTTTGACGAGCCTCTCGGATCACGCTGGTCGCGACCTTGGAAGGAGCCCTGAGTCTGCGATCCATAAGCGGAGTCTTGCCGGCTCTGTGGCCCTGCATTATCCATTGATTCTGCTGTTGCCCAACCACCGCCCAAGTCTGCTTCGATCTTCTTTCTCCTCATCTCTTCTGCAATATCAGAGATCCGTATCCACAGCATTGCTATGGGCGTTGGGAGGGTTCCAGTTTTATCGTAGACAGTCAACTCGATCTCGTTGGCTTTGTCGATGTCGACCTGGTGCAGCTCGTCTGTCCATCTATCGATTCGCGTAGCTTTTGTTCGCATTTTGAATGAATCCTCGACCTTCAAAATGACGAAAGTTTCCGGCCCTCGCGCAAACCGCCCCGTCGCAGCGTGGTCCACGTCTTTGACTGCATGCACAGTCATTGAAAGTAAACCAGTCAGAGGTTTCCGCATGTTTGGAGAGTTCAAGCTGTCATCTGGATGCCTTAGTCAGAAGCTGCACAACGGGAAGCAAGTCAGGAATATGACCTACCGTCTGGAGCATCATTCGTGCTCTCCATATCAACGTGCAAATCCTCGTATCTCTTAAGAGCCTGTTTCAGCAGCTGGATCTTTTGGTTGCTCTCTATCCGCCTAGCTTCGGCCTCGGTTCTGCTCCGTCTGTCGCCTTCATCTTGATACAGCTTGACCATCTTTTCGACGCCATCTTTGTATTGCTTCTCAACGCTTAACTTGAACTCCAGTTGCGACAGCATGAGCTGTATTCGAGGCCCTAAGAATGGCGTATCGTATTTGATGAGGTCTTTCCATCAACATTAGCCTCAAGAAACCTCAAATCGCCAGTCAGGATACGCACCAAGCTTCGTGTAGTTCGGCCGTGGTTTCGACACCCTCTCCCCAGGCCCCGGAGGCCCAAATGGAGCTCGTGGCGGCATCATACCATGCCCACCACTCATATCGTTCATATACCCCCCATTCCCCGGATCCCCATAATCCCCTCCCTCCCCTCCATACCCACCCCCATCCTTCGGCGGCGGCGTTGGCACCCCCGGCCTCCCAGCCCCTCTTACGTTTCTCTGTTGCGGGCTAATTCCCCCATGAGCAGGCGGCTGGGGGCCCCCGTTACTTCCACTCGGGCCTCCGCCCATAGCTTCCATCCGCCGCATTTGTAGCTCCCGCATACGCTCTTCGAGGTAGTCTATACCTTTGCGGGATTCGCGGATTTGCGAGTCAAGGGATTGTTGGACTTGCGGGTTCGAGGATTGGCGCATGTTGATTGCGGCGTTGATAAGGACCTTTTCTCGCTCAATCTTGCGATAGACTTGGTTGATGAGGTCGTCATCGTTCATGGGGATGGCTTCCTCGCCTCGTGGGCGGTGCGTCATGCTGGCCGTTGTGGGGGATTGAGACAGGCGTGAGCCTTGAAGGAGTGTTTGTTTGCGTGTGTTCAGACAGCGAGCGGGATTTTCGGCTCGAAGGTCGCTGTGCCGGTATTGGTTGAACAGAACCACTGTGTAGATGTTGTATATGCTCCTTGTGCCGGAGGAGTGATTTGCTATGTAGCCTTCATGGTATGTGGGGGGGGGAAATAGTCAGTAGCTGCAGTAATATGGAGCGCTATCTCGTCCAACCGCCACTACAAAGGCGAGGCAAATTCATGTAAGCAGCAGCCGATTCCCCAAACTCGCCGACCTCTTACTGAACTGTCAAAGGATAAGTCAAAGATGATGCAGTAATCCTGTTGCGTATCACGATACAGAATGATCGACACCGGGAAGCTAGATACCGGTCTCGGTTCTGGTGAGTCCGGCGGTGGGGAAACGAATGCAGCTAAATATTCCCAGCGTTCTACAATACTTAAAGGAGACCGTTGCTGTCTGATGAACCAGGGAGCAGGTCGGTCTTGTGTACATTTTTGCTGACAGCATACCATTCTAATCTACATATCGTCATTGCTGGTCAAGAATTTACTGTCTCGCGCCTTCTAGAGCTGTCTCTCGTCCATGTTCACGTACTAAATCCGCTCAAATCGTTGCACGCATAATTCTTCACAACTTTCCAATGGTTTAATAAGCGCCTACCCGAGGCGTATATTTAGGCATAGGAGATAGCTCCACAGGCCCGAATCCAGACTGTATGATAGCAGTGTTCACCAATTGGAGTTCAACATGAGCTCCAGCGGCGTCAAGTGCCCACACAGAGACCGCCAAGAAATTGGTGCCGTGGTAGTTAAGAATACCCTCTGGCACGGGGAAGGATGTTTGTGGGCCGATGTTGTTGACTAGAGCACAGATTGTCAGTAACAGGACAATTGATCGAGAGTGTTCTGTGCTTGAGTCGGTTATACTGGCGTCCATGGCTGCCACCGATATTGACACCAAGCCTGTTGTTCATTGCGAGTGATCAAGAACACGAGCGAGGCATGAGGTCTAAAAGACAACTACTAGCGGAAGAACATTGTAGCTTACCATATTTCCCAAATTGATACCCATTGACATAGAGCTGAGCACGACAGTTCGACACCGCACCATTGGCCCTCGTTGTGTTACCAAATTCGAACGATAGTGGAATATCATAGCCCTTTGGCATACTCAATTTGAAGCTCGTGGTGTAAAAATGCACACCAGCAGCACCAAGCCCATCCATGGGCCTACTCCCATACCACCGACCGCTAGGAGGATTAGGCAAATGATAACCAAAGCGCTCAGCGTATAGTCCCCCCTCGTTCAACGGTCCACGAGTTTTATCAACGTAATTCTCGCCACCAAGATTACCAGTGATTTTCCAGGCAACATCTGCCGCTGCATGGCCTGATAAGTTGTAGAAGAGAATACCGCGCGGGTTCTTCATTTGATCGGATCCGACTTCTTGGTTCTCATCGAAACCCATAGTGTCCAGGAGGACTGTGACAACTGCTGGCTGACCAGTTGGGGGCTTGGGGTTGATTGACAGAGTCTGATTGTACGTTTGATCAGAAGGCAGGCCGGGCCAGGATCCTAGGAAGGTGTTATTCAGCCAGACAGAGTATCCAAAGGCGTTACCACCTGAGATCGAAAGGAAGATGTCCGTCTCGTTACCATTTGTCGTGAAATGGCCTCGGAATACTAGGTTGCCAGTGTTGTAGCCGTAATCGCTACCATAGAGACTTGTGGGGGTGGTCAAATCTCGTGGATTGCCGGTTGTGGTGAGGGAGGCGCTGGTCCATGCTGAGTCGTCATACTTTGAATGTATCTCAGGAAGACTATCGATTACGCTCCAGATCAAGTCGCTCAATACTGGGAACGAAAACTTTGGAGGAGAAAAGATTACTTTGGCATCGATTTGCCCCCAGCTGGTGTTTGAGGTCGTCAATGTCTCCCCATTGAAGCTAAGTCCAGAAACGGTGGACGGAGCGCCCACGACCCAAATTGTGGTTGTCTCATTGATGTCTCCAGTCAAATGTAATGTTCCATTGACAATTTCTGCGGTACGGAGCAGGTAGCCCGCTCTTATAATCACAGGACTGTTCGAGGGATCGGTGGAGTTGTACACCGTACTTCGGTTTGCTAGGGTCAAGATCCAGTAGTGGTAAGCTTCGTTCCGATTTATCAGATAGATCATCAGATTTGCCCCGAATGTCGACACCTGCGGAGTAAGGTTGACAGACCAATTGAGGATCTGGGTACCATTGACCAATTGGGCCAACACACCTTCTTCGAAACCAGTGTCATTGCCTGGAACGCCTGATCTGAAGGCGGCCTCATGGTTTTCGCCAACGTCGCCGTAAAGAATCAGTACTGTCTTGGTATCGTATGACTGCCAGGTCAACACCTCAGCAGAAGAGTAAATCAGAGTGTATCCACCAACTAATCCGAGAACTCCAAGTCAGCAGTACTCTGCCAAGACAGGAAGCCAGGCTTGAGACATGCATGGACCACCCTCTGGGAGCCAGTGCTCCAAAAACCAGTGTTTTGACTCACATAGCCTTTAGCTTAGCGAACAGATAAACGATCCGAAATTTATTTCTGTAAAAGCAGATTACAGGCGGAAGCTGGGAAGAGTTCGCTCTGAGGAGTACATACCATCATAATCCGTGACATGGATCTTCGAATCCCGGCCATTCAAGGTGAAAGTCGAGCTCAGCTGCGGAATGCTAATGATACCCTGGCTAGTCGGCACTGTCAAACGATAGTGGGTCGATTTCAAACTGGTGTAATCAGCGTGTCGGACGATATAGAACGCCGTCGGGTTTCCGCTGATATCTGAAGAATTTCCCTTGAGCTTTGTAATAGTAATATCATCCGTATTGACGTAGCTACCGTTCGAAGCATTCATGGGCGTTGCAGTCAGATAGGCAGGCGAAATCATCAAGAAGTTAGCCTGGAGCTTAGCTTCTGAGTACTTCTCCCGGCTGATGGTTCTATCTTCTGCGATCGTGGCGCCATAGTCATACTATATGGGTCTGTAGTCAGCTTTGTTCTTGCCCGGCCAAGCATAAGCATGCATTGGAACCCAAATCGAGTCGGAAAAGGAGAAGACAGCGACTGCGATAGGATAACATACGCTGGTATACCCGCCCGAAAAGCCAAGGTTGCCCCAATTGGTACCGCCGTATGTCATAGACGTTGAAGATTGTGACTCCAAAGCTGTAATCATTCTTGTAGAAGATTCGCTCATACTGCTCGTTGAGTAGCTGTTCACATTTGGCGAACCCAGCACCGCCCCAGGGGTCGATCGAGCCGCCTTGAGATTCTACCAACGCGTACGGAGTATTCGGGCTCTGCTCTAAATGCAACGCGCGATAATCTGTTGGTAAGTCTCTTTGCGGCCATATTGTGGGGTTGCCGCAGTCAAAGCCCAAAGGATAGCTATCATGACCATAAATGTCGACTGTACCAGTGCCGTTTCCTGGGGCAAAGAATCCGTTTGGGGTTTGGTCATTGCTGATGAATGGCACGACAATACCCGCGTTCCGGAGCTGTTCTTCCACAGCCGCGAAGTAATTATGATTTGGAACAAACGGGCCACTGACACCTTGCGAATACTCGTTCTCCGGCTGCACGAGGATAACAGGCCCGCCATTCGTGATCTGCGCCTTCGCAATGATAGCACCAATATTACTCATGTAGTTGTCAGTATAGTTGAGGTAGTCTGGCGTCCTCAGGACAGCCTTTGTCCTCTGCAACCAGCCTGGAAACCCTCCACCAGAAACCTCGGCATTGATATACGGCCCTGGTCTCGCCAGCAGATATAGCCCAGCTTGACTAGCTGCCTCGAAGAATGGCTCAAAAGCAAAGATACCCTCAGCAGTGAAATTCCCTTGTTGTCCCTCTAGTAGGGCCCAATTGGCATAGAAAGAGACACCGCTGTAGCCAAGAGCCTTGATCTTTTGGAAGATATCAAGCCATAGGCTTGGGACTGGAAGGCGAAAAGGGTGAAATTCACCTGAATCTAGGTAGTCTGGAGTCAATTTCACATTCTGAAGACGGGACATGAGTCGTGACATATGTCTTTGGAGCAAAATGCTCTTGTAACATGTCTCACGACTCAAGGATAGGGTAGAGATTGGGAAAAAAGAACGCCTCAAAGCACATACAGAAAAGGATACGCTTGCCCCGAACAAAAATGGAGGAAGAGTCCCAAGTGACAATGTCTTGAAGTGCGTCACGTTTGTAAGGTTTGACAGAGATGTTTGGCTTGCTGTCGACTGCGAGGGAAGCGATTTGTAAGGAGAGGAATGAGAGAATAAGGAGCAAACTCAAGCGCTTTAAGAAGGACATATTTGCTCTGGGCGAGGATTCGAGTGGGAAAGATGCAGAGCGAGGGTAGGAATTGTATTCTCATATTGCGTTACACAGAACAGTCCCCAAGAACTTTCACCACCAGGCAACGTTACATTCAAATGGGAGTGACTCTTCATGGTAGCGTACCTGACGAATGCCTGTATGGTACTTTACCAGCCTTCCAACAGTCATAGGGCCTAGGAGACTATTCTTTGCCTAGGTTAGTGGGCAAAGCATTTCGCCGCCAGGTGCCGTCACAGCGAAGATCTAATTAACAACCTTCACTACGTACGTAATTGTTTCCCACAAGATGCCATTCTAGCCTAACTCGCGGGGAACACCAATACCTGCACACCCGAGAATTGAGACTCGTTGATCAATTGATCCTCACGGGAATTTTAGTTCAACCCGAGGATACTTGTTGAGTTGTTCTGATTTTATCGGGTTGACGGATTCCTTAGCGTGTGCGGGTGCTTCTGTCACCCGCGAGCCTATCAACCAGTCATAGGACTGAAGTGATTAAAGGGATCTCGAGCAGTGAAGCATTTATGAGGCAAGGGCTTTCCCGGCATGGTCGCCATTATTCTTAGTCCACAAAGGATTGGGAGAGACAGTCTCGAGAATAGCTTGAAGTCCAACGGCCTAGGAGAATTGACAAAGGTGGTACCTGTAGAAGGCGGGTTTGCTATGCAAAGCGGCCTCATGATGCACACACGTGCTAACTTGTGAGCCGAGAAAGGGGCGAGAGAGTCCTATGATGGAAAATGTCGGGCTCGACTTATTAGAAGCGAAGTTTCCTGGACAGGGATTTTTAACAGGGTGAATATGCTGCGCAAGTCCTTGAAATGCATGGGGATGACTATGCAAGGATAAACAACCTATCTGAGCATTCCGCTCTTGTAGACTCCAATTTCAAGTCACCTTTCCAGCAACCAAAGCGTAGAAGTTCAGAAATCCAAATCACCCTGCGCGGTGATTTAGGTACCTTAGTTTTTCACCTACGGTCATGCCATTACCAAATATATCGCGCTAGCTTGATCTGTATCATCGAATTTAATATGGATCCAACTTCCAAACTTTACCCGGCGCTAGCAGCAAAAAAAATGGAGACCGCGCAGGACTCGACATACCTCTGTGACTACAATATCTGCAACGATGAAGTTCATGACAAGGTCATAGAGAAGAAGTCAATCTTGACTTTAGTACTCGATCTCGTCGTCCAAGGAGCTATGGTCGTAAAGCTATTGCGGCTGGAGAATGATCGCTTCGACAGAGTGTGCGCGGCGTATATCTCATACCCTGGGCGTAGAATCTAGTTTTCCACCTTATCAAAAGCTCGCAGTGCGCAATCCGCGAGGACAAAGAATATCGCTATCAGCGCTCCTGATGAGTCGACATGCGTAGTCTTCAGCTCTTAGATTTGCCTGAATACCTATTTGGGTGCTCAATGCAAGGGGATGTAGTATTTGAGTCGATTTATTGCCACTCATTCTGATTCCTCCCTCGTAGCCTTACATATCAACCTTAATGACTATTACCCAGCAAAAAAACGATCTTATCCATGAACCTTGATCTTTGAAGTCAATCAATTGCGAATATATCTAGCTTCGAGCCATCATATCATTACGATTACGACATCGCCGAAATGTATCCGGCGTCCATTATCTGGCTCCAAATCATGTGTACACGAGCCCGCGACTTTTCCCTCCCCTCGCATGAACGCCGCGCTAGTACCATACTCATAGGTATACATATATCCGTAAAGCTTTAGCTTCGAGCTGTGGACCCAGCCGTTGTGTACAAGTGCGCAAGATGGCGAAGAATGGCCCATGCAAGGCCTCGTCAACGATCGGACGAAAAAACCGAATCGAACATGGCCTCAATGAGGCGAAGGCCTGGAGTATTGAAGGAAACTCTTCTGGCTACTAGAAGTGGCTGAATTGGGTTTGCTGGCCCGGATGCTGGTTGGGTGGCACCCAGTAGCTCTGATACGGATGGACCGTCTGGGAGAAATCGGCCTTTGCAAGCATAGGATTGATCATACCACCTTTCAGCACAGGTTTGATAGGTGGCGCCGGTGGTAACGAAGTCGGTATTCCTTGGTTCGGTTGTTGAAATTGGTTAGCGTAAGCCTGGACCATGTTTGGTGCTTGGGCCATAATGTTCGGCATCTGTTGTTGCTGATCGAAATTGTTCTGCTCATTCCAGCCCCATTTCTTGATGAGATCGTCGATAACAAATTGTATGCGCCAGCCGGTCTCCTTGTGGATTTTGTTGACGATCGTGAGAACCTCTTCTTGCTCGGGTCGGGAGATGATGCATTCGCCTGCATGGTGGATGGAGCGCAGAGCTACGCTGGCAACGCCACTGGTGAATTGTCAAATTGTACCTGGCAAAGATTGGATTTTGAACTTACCGATCTTTGACGTGAGCAATGATACCGCAGCATTCACGGGCATTGTGTATCTGCATTTCTTGCATGTCTACCACTTCCTGTTGGCTTATAGCAGCCATAGGATTCGTCTGCGTGAGTATGATCAGTGCTGTGTGATAGAACATGCGTGCAACAACAGTAGCTCGTTTGATCAACCTGTCTGTATGAGTAATTTTGTCCAACTTACCGAACTAGGAGCCTCTCACCAAACTTCCGGAAACAAGGATTTCGATGACTGCTGGTATGGGTACGACAGCCCCAAAGGTTGCATTGTGCGCGGAATAGCAGTATTCCAAGCGTCGCCCCAATCCTTTAACCGTTTCCACTCCTCGTATCGCTGCTGTATCCTCATGTTGTCTTGTGGTGGATCGGTGGGTCGTGGCGTAGTCGAGGCTCGGAAATTCGCGACCTTTGCCAAGATCCACATTATCCTGTACGTCCAAATTTCTTCGCGTCCAGACCCTGTCGGCTGACTGAAATCCATGTCGAGGCCCCAATCATCTGGATTCCACGCTACCTGCCAATTGAAATGCAGGCAACTAAGCAGCTCCATTCCCACATTCAGCCAGAAGCACGCCGCCCCAATTCCAACGGAATTGGCATTCCAACCACACTCTTTGATAAGAGCACGAGCACCAGCGATATGATTCATCCGTTGCAAAGCTCTTTCACACATAATTTCGTAGACATTGAGGATGACAGCGGTCGTCGCGCAAATGACAGTGTCTCGGTAGGGGTTTTGTAGTTGGTTGAGTAATAGTCTAGTAGCTGAATCGTAATAGTGCAAAGCTTTGTCCTCCTGATACGCTGGATTTACGAGTATCAAATGTCGGGCACCGCAGGCTAGAAACGCATTGAGTAACATTGGCTCTCCTAGTGAGTCAAAGGGAAGTAGTCGAGAGAACTGTAATGTTAGCCTCAAGTCTACACGTTCCATGCAGGTATACCTACATGTTTGTATGGGTCCATGCTGTCCATCCATATACCGACTTCTTCCACGAAGACTTGCATGAAAAGGAGCTCCTCGGGATCAGTCAAGGTTTCTCGCGTTTCGCTTGGTGGGGTCAACGTCTGCGGTTTGTTGTATGAAGAGACGGAGCTGGCACCTAATGTGTGACTCGAAAAGGTCGAGTCCGAATTGACAGAGCCATGCCTCTGACGCTGACCTGGCCCTTGGTCCTGCATTTGTATTGCTCCGGGATACGGATCGAAACTGGTTTGCGAAAAGGGTGCAGACGATGGCAACTGTTGGTGTGCAAGGACAGGTGCCTGTATCATAGCATCCGAGAAGTCAAATTGTGGTTCCTCCTTCGGCACAATGTCCGCCTCCGCCCCGAGGTTTGCGTAACGACCCAAACCTCCTCTGTATTCAGATGCTATTTCGCGCGACTCGTCCTCGAAAACAACGTTCCACTCTTCGGTTGGTGGAGTAATTGGTGGGGTCTTGACGGTGGTGTCGATGAAATTCAGGCGCACACCGCGTTTGCACTCCCTATTGGACTTCTTGCAGTTCTGACAATCTGGAGCACCTTCGTCACACTTCAAATGCCGTTCTCTGCACGTCAAGCATCCAGTCCGCACCCTCTTTGGTTTTGCTGCCGCGGCTGCAGCAGCTGCGACTTCTGCCGGCACAGCTGCTGTGGCAGTCTTACTTGCCATTAGATGGAATTATCGAAGTAGCTCCTACACTCCCACTCGGCAATGCGCAGGCTTACAGGAGACTTCAGCAGCTGTACCTTCGATAGAGAAGAGAGGTAATTGCAGATTGGGTATAACAGTCTGTGATGTCGCAGATATTCTAGAATTCGAGTCAGTAAGACGGAAGGTGAGCCAGCCATTTGCACATACAGTGCGCGCACCGATGCGACGGCTTCGCAGGCCACAGAAGGGGCCTTGGAACAATGCCGGTAGATTATAGACGTTCATACAAAAGGTTGACGTCCAACGGTGGGGGATGGTGGTTAGGGGAAGTTCGAACCGCGAAAGATCTACGGCCAGCTGCCAAGGGTCGAGATCTCGACCTTGGGGGGCGGAAAAAGTTGTGACTTTGGCTTTGGAACGATTTACGGCACTTGTCAAAGCAATTGCAACCGACAAGAGGGCTTTGCTTGCGAAATGATGTATATGAACACTTTCAAGATTCTATAACTCCTGAGAATGATGTAAGAATTCAGATTGAACGCCTGCTCGTCCTTACTCGGTCGTCGACAAATGTACGGAGTATTCTCGCCTATGCCCGAGTCCTCCATGGTCTAGATTTCGCCGCTGACTTCATTCTAGGGTCGGTACTGGCCTGCAACAGCGATTGGCAGGGCAAGATGCGGGCAAAGACTCACAGTCCAGGAGTGCATAAAGCAAGCCCCGTTGCCTTTGACTGATTACATGGTCCGAGGCCATGCTCTGCCACGTTTTTGAAGGATGGTCTACAGCCTTAATTAAGCCAGAGCAGTGCCGCTAGTAGTCTGGCAAAAACTCGCGCCGAGGCTCGCCTGGCAGGAACTCGCCAATCGAGGTCTTGATATGGGTGATCACCTACTTTTTGAAGCCGAAGCCGTCTTGTAAACATGCCAATCTACCATGCTGCTGACATGGCAGGAACCATGCCACACTCTCAGAAGCGCCGTTGAAAGGCATGCGCCCTGCAAGCCTTAAAGGCTGTTGACCGCCGCTTCTCAAATCCTCTGTCGAGTATTCTCTTATTATCCCGCATATACGATGTTTAAATTCCGCTTTTCATCTAGTAATACTTTCACACCTTGCTGAATTCCTAGCCACGCACATGAAATGTCTTCAGAACTGTTACCCCCAGCACAGCCAGCCTTCATTCTACGTGGTCACTCGGCTCAGATACATGCTTTACATTTTACACAAGGCAACACTCGGCTTCTGACTGCCGATGCCGACGGCTGGCTAGTTTCCTGGAACTTGTCACTGAAGAGACCAGTTGCAGTATGGAAGGCTCACGGCAATGCTATTCTAGGTCTGGGGTCTTGGGGATCAGACAGGATCATTAGGTGAGTTTGGTGTATGAATGAGTTGTCTCAATTTTGCTAACACAAGACTACCAGTCATGGCAGAGACAACAAGCTCATCGTATGGCAGCTCGGCATTGCAGAAGAGACTACCCTCGACAAGACCCTCCCCGTTGACGCCGTTGCTACTTCATCAAAGCAGCCATGGCTACTGCACGTATTGACGGTCAATACCCTCAATTTTTGCTCATTCGCTATGTGTCGTGACGGCATGCCTCAGGTCCTCTCCACCCAGAAAGCCCTAAAGGAAACGAATGTGCCATATCCCCTTCTGATAGCAGTTCCCAACACGATCGACTCGGGCGGCATCGACATCTACCAGCTGCCTTCGCAGACTCGAGCTGCCCAAATATACGCGGACAGAACCATTACTACCGGCATGGTAATGGCCTTGTCCATTCTAGCAGACTCAACTCGAATCCAAGTCGCCGCTGGCTACGAAAGCGGCCATACAATGGTCTTCGTACAATGCGACCCAGCAGCTTCATTTCAGAAGCTCTATTCATCACAACCGCATAAGCAACCAATTCTCTCAATGTCCATCTCACCAACCAAGGATTACTACCTGACATCCTCTGCTGATGCCATTGTCGCCAAGCACCCCTTTCCCTCTGGGAAGTCGATTTGGAACACCGAGCTCAAACCCATCAAAGTCAGCCAAACCAAGCATTCTGGTCAACAAGGCTTGATCTACCGCTCTGATGGCAAAGTCTTTGCGACCGCAGGCTGGGACGCTCACGTCAGAGTATACTCAGGCAAAACGATGAAAGAGCTCGCAGTGCTGAAGTGGCACAAAGTTGGGTGCTACGCAACAGCTTTCGCCACCGTCGAGCCTGCTGCCACCACAGAAGCACCAACGCCCGAAGACGAAAACGAAACATCAGCAGCAATCTCTCAACAAAGCTCCACAGTCACCAGCGTCCAACAACGACGCGATGACAAAGCACGAAGCACGCACTGGCTGGCAGCGGGAGCCAAAGACGGCAAAGTCTCGTTATGGGACATTTACTGAACTACTACCCATCAGCCGATATTAAACTCGTCTGCACCACCCACGATCTGCTCCCTCATTTTCTTCCGCATTTTCCTCGCCGCATCCTGCCCCTCAACGGGGGGCAGATCCAAATCCACCTTCGCTGGCCTCCTCTGGCCATTACTTTCACTATGCCCCTCCTGGACCGTCCTCCTCTCGCCCCCACTCCTCCTCTTCCCCGCCGCCTTTCCACTATTAGCAGTGCCTGCACGACCCATACCTCCCGGCCTCTCCCTCAACGCAAACGCCTTGGCCAAATGTCCCAGATGCAAGGCTTTCACATCAAACAGTGCCCTCTCTTTAGCAACATGTGTTGCATACGCCCTAACATGGCTCACAAATGCCTTCCGCGCCATTTCGCCCACGCGTTTATCGTCGGTGACCCAGCGCTCGATATCAAGCTGCCAGTCGGTGGCTTTGTCGTTCCATCTACTCGTCTGAACGCCATCTTTATCTTTCGTACCTGCGAAGCCCTTGCGCAGGATATCTTCAGACTGCTCGCCTTTCACCAAGCCTTCGCCTGCGCACTCTTTCAGCACATCCACATATCCTTCTTCTGGCCCAGGCATCAAAAAGCAAGTCGCTCGCCCTTCTTTGCCTGCTCGCGCTGTTCGGCCTACGCGGTGGAGGTGGTCGTCGGCGGAGAAGGGGGGGTCGTATTCTATGACTAGATCTATGTTTGGCAGATCGAGACCGCGCGAGGCGACGTCTGTGCAGAGGAGGATTGAGGGGGAGTTCGTGCGGGTGAAGAATTGGAGGGTTGCTGTACGCAGCTTCTGTTCGAGGGAGCCGTGGAGTTTGTGTAGGGTTAAGGTTGGGTTGGAGGGGGAGGAGAGGGTGGATGCTTGGGTGACTGTTGGGAGGTCGGGCTCTGCTTTTGCAAGGGTCTGTTTTGGTGCGTCTTCTATTAAGGGTGAAGCATCCAGCGCCTCTTTCCTGCGACTTCTCTTGCCGCTCTTCGAGTTCTGATCTGAGGGGGTGATCTCCGTTGGTGGCTGAGCTTGTTTACGCCCAAAGACTTCGAAGTGGAAGTCTACGCTGTCCGCGCAAGACAGAAAGACTATAGCTTTCATAACCGATCCTTTCCGTGCAAAAGTGAGCTTCAGCAACGCTGCGAGCGTGACTAATCGTTGCTTTGGCGGCACAACGATGTATGACTGCTTGAGTTGCGCTGGGGCCAGGAACGCCTTCTCTTTCCCATCGCCATTTCTCGTATTCTCGCCGTTGGCTTTAGAAGCTGCTCCAGGATCAGCTTTGATATGTACGGCGTCTTTCAAGCTAATTTCTCCAAGCTTCTGGACTCCCGTCTTCATAGTCGCACTGCAAAGTATGGTGGTCCTCCTCTCTGGCAACCCATCAATCTTCTCCCTACCCATACTCCTCCTGCCCTGTCTGTCATCCAATCTCTTCACAATTCCCTTGATCTCCTCCTCAAACCCCAACTCCATCAATCTATCCCCCTCGTCCAACACCAGCCAACGCACATTACTCACATCCAGCACCTCCGTATGCTCTAAATGGTCCGCTAATCTTCCGGGCGTCGCAACGAGTACATTCAAACCCTTCCGCAACTTAGACTTCTCATGATTCTTCGTACTCCCACCAGTCACTGTCCCCGCCACCAACCACGGCAACGGCCTCAACAACCTCGTAAGCACCGCAGAAATCTGATGCGTCAATTCCCTCGTCGGCGCAAGTATCAGCGCAAAAAGCCCCGAGGTACGATCCAATTTGCCGTCTTTCTTCAATTTCGCCATGGCCATTATGCGCTGTAGGATGGGGAGGAGGTATGCGAGCGTTTTACCGGATCCGGTCTCGGCTTGGATGAAGGCGTCGGAGGCTTCGTGGAGGAGTTGGGTTATGGTTGCTTTTTGGATTGCGGTGGGGGCGGTCAGGGAAAGGGATTGGGTTAGGTGGGTGGAGAGGAAGGCGGAGAGGCCGAGGGATGTGAAGGGGGAGGCGCTAGGGGGAAGGGGGGCGTTAGAGGGCGAGGGTTCCGGGGCATCTTCTGTTTGTGTGGTTGTAGGGGCTGTGGATTTGGCGGTGGGATTGTAGGTGAAGAGCGAGGAGACGACTTCTTTTGATTTTGTGGAAGTATTGCTGGGTCGTGCGTGGGAGTGGGGCTCGGCGTTGAGCTTTTGCTTTTTGACTGGTCTGGCGGTGTCGTCTTGGGAGATCGGCTCTCTCGTCTTTGTAGGGACGGCGTTGGGGCCTGTGAGTGTCCCATTCGTGTGACTTTTCTCTATTCGGCGTTTGAGACTTTTCTTTGCTTGGAGTCTGTCTTTCCAGCGGCCGCCTTTGAAGACGGGCTTTGCTCCTATGAAATCTTCTCCGACGGCGAAGTTCATCAACATACCATCGTCCGCCATGGCGAGGTCTGAGGCTCGTCGAGCTCGACAAAATGTGGTCAGTGAATGGGAAGGGTGATTTTTGCAGGTCCCTGAATTGTGTTTGGCCGAGGTTTGCCCGCGAAGCTTTTCTTCGCGATACTCGTTCAACGCAGCAGTCTTCATCACGTCAACAACGCCATTTGCTGCCTCCGTGTCAGCTCACCGCTTGACTCACGATGTGTTTAATCACTCATCCAGCAGCTTCGTGGACAACTTGGGAAAGAACTTCCCTCGGAGCTTTTCACAATTCAACAAAGCGTTCCTGTGGTTGACCCAAAGCTACAACAAACATCTTCTCCTCTCTGCTAGAGCCACTATGCCACGAATCTTCAGAAAATTGAATTACGAGCCCAAGAACTTCTTGATAGCCACTACCGTACGATGGCTCCGCTTCGCCCGTCGCCGAGCTATGAGGCAAGGACGAACAATTGGTTTTGTGCCAACAATGGGTGCCCTTCATGAAGGTCATCTCGCCCTGATCCGGCAAGCAGCCAGGGAAAACCATGAGGTCTATGTTTCAATATACCTTAATCCCACACAGTTCGGGGTGAACGAAGACCTAAGCTCCTATCCCAGGACCTGGCCAGCGGACAAAAGCAAACTCGATGAACTGAATGTGGAGTTCGAGGACAAGGGTAGCAAGGCTCGCATCACCACTGTCTTCATGCCAAGCACGAAAGAGATGTACCCAGGCTCACCCCCTACTTCTGAAATTGACGGCGCCGGCTCGTTCGTCACCATCACTCCTCTGTCGACGAGGTTGGAGGGCGCATCTAGGCCTGTTTTCTTCCGAGGTGTTGCAACAGTCTGTATGAAGCTATTGAACATAGTGCAGCCCGAAAGAGTGTACTTTGGGCAAAAGGATATCCAGCAGACATTTGTAGTCAAGAGAATGGTGCAAGACTTCCATCTCAACACGGAAGTACGGGTTGGACCAACGGTCCGCGATAAGGATGGCTTGGCGATGAGCTCAAGGAACGTGTATCTTGGAGCAAGGAGACGCGTGGTGGCACTGGCGCTTCTAAACTCCTTCAAGGAGGTCCAGGCCGTCTTTGCTCGCGGAGCCAGGAAGAGGAAATACCTGTACAATGCCGCAATAGACAAGCTGGAGTGTATCCGGAAACAGCAATTGGCCCTGCCACGCGAAGAGCGTGCGCGTTTCGACATCGATTACATCTCAATAGCGGATCCAGACACCCTGGACGAGCTCGAGGAAGTGAGTTCGGAGAAGGGAGCTATCTTGAGTGGTGCTATCAAGATGTTGCCAACTGAAGCCCCTCAAGAGGGAGAGGATACAGGCCAGGATGGAGGCACGATGGTGGTTAGGTTGATCGACAACATTCGGTTGGATCTCCTTTCGTCCAAGGTTGGATACATTCCGGAGCTCGCTACCGATTGATGACAGTTCTGCATTACCTGTTGGGCCACTCCATCAGAAGAGGTCATAGATCATCCATCTTCTGCTGCTTGTACTTCTTCGTGGCCCGATCTGTCGCTCTGTTCTCGAATTGTGATCCATGAAGTTCGAATATGAGACTCCTAGGCTGGGCAATATCCTCATCTTTCTCCTTTCCAGTCAATGCTTCTTTCTGCTTCTTGCTGAACTCAGGTTGGGGGATGTCGAAGCGAAAGATTGAATACCTCTTTGGTATGGCTAAGATCTGGATTAGCGATGTTCCATGTCTGCGACTTGCACATGGCCAGTTGAGGTCTCACTCTTGAGCTCGTTCTTCTTGGTAATAATTTGAAACGTGAACTTCGTATCCCTCACCACAATCCCATTCAGCCCAACCATGCTCACACATCTACTTCTCACCACCGTCACCTCCGCACCATGGTAGTCGGCACTTGTAAGCTTGCTACCCGCGCCCTGGGCGGTCACAAATGCCTTTGCACCCTCCTCTATACCCAGTATTTCCCACATGTACCCAATCCACATTTTGTGTAGCGGCTCGTAGATCGCGTATTTCTTCACATCGTCAGGAATCTCGTAAATGCTTGATATACGCTTCTCTTTTGCAGACAGAGGCTTGACCTTTTGACGTCGTTTGGTCTTCTCGTCCTTGCGGAGGCGCTGCAATCGGCGCTTTGCTCGGGGGTCTTGAGAGCTTGGATCTGGGGAAGTGGGGCGGAGATGGAGGGGCTTGCGGAGGACTTTTTCTGCGAAGATAGCAGCAGCTGACTCCGGGGCGTGAGCTTCCCTGAGCAGAATCTCTGCAATGTGCCATGAGGCCGCCATCACGAAATAATGCGACTAGAGAGCTTGTATGCTATATTTGTCTGGAGTTCTAGGGTTATAGTGGAGGTAGCAGAATTGGGGGCCAAATCTGCCTCAAATACGCGCTAGTGGCGAAACGCGAGCGGGATCGTTACGCGCAAAGTGCAATCAGATCTGTTCGACCATTGTTGCAACACCTCCTTGCTGAGCACTCTTGTCTTTGGCATTTCCTGGGCCCATTTCCTAACTATCTGAGTCCTCTTCGTTGCCAACCAGACCTGTTAAGGCTACGTTGCCTGATTGTCGGCTAGATCTTGAAACCAATTCAACATTCCAGCGAGGGCTCACAAAGAGCGCCTCCTGGAATACAAACCCACATGCAAAAGGACAGACCGCAATCAACTACACCATGGGTAGTAGTGCCGTCGATGGCAAACTTATTCTCTTCCCCTAACCACCCTAGGTGGAGCCCTACAAAAGAGAGGACCGCATCTGAGATCCTAGCCTACTTTTCACCCAAAGATCAATCCAAGAAATCGCTTTCACCTCAGTCCTCCCCTGATACTGTTTCAATAGCCATGACGACCACACGGGGCCTCCGCAACAAGGGCCAAGTTTCCTATGAGATCTCCAGTGATTCCGACAACCCCAGCTCCCTCTCTCGGAATGACTCCGCATTCTCGTCACCCGAGAAACCAGTTCGAACAAGAAAACGCATCAGCATTGTCGATCTAGATGACGACGAAGATGAGTTTGAAGAGATTGAGCCACCAGGAACCCCGCCACCTCGCGTGTCTGCAGCAGGCCATTCTCTACGCCAGCACGGCGATCTACATCTGTCACTTAGAGCACAGGAGAACGGAGACAAGCGTGTAGCGAAGAAGAGAAAACTGAACAAGCATACAAGCAAGAAGTCAAAGATCATACTGCACTCTGAAGCGCCTGCTCCCAGAACTGCGCGCAATGAGATTAGGGACTATATCAATGTTGAGACTGGAGGAAAGAGGGCCAGATTTTTCGTTGATAACAAGGACGTTTTCTTGCCATTGTTGCCTGAAGGCAATCATGTCCAGCGCCTTGTAGCTCAACGTAAGGACGGCGACGCTGAGCTGAGTGTCCCGTACGAAGTCCTTGAGAAGCAACCTGCAGGGTAAGTACAGCCTTGTCGACTCCCACAAATATATGTCCTAACCATGTCACAGGGTTGAAGCTACCATGAAGCCGTACCAACTGCTGGGTCTTTCGTTCCTTGTCTATCTGTACAAGAACGGTGTATCAGGCATTCTCGGGTACGTACCTTGCGGAGCGATAGTTCCCCATTTGAGCAGGGTTCGGGAACCTTTCCCCAAGAAAGACCTCAGAAACGCGTCTCATAACCCAGAAAATGTCCTGCAAGAGTAATGCTGACTTAAGGGATCTGCGCAGTGATGAGATGGGCCTTGGCAAGACTTTGCAAACGTTGTCCTTGTTTCAATACCTGAAGGGAAGTCGCAAGAGGACGACGAACACCGAGATTCGGCCCTGCCTTGTAGTATGCCCACTTAGCGTCCTTAGCTCTTGGATGGCTGAGTCTCGACGATGGACGCCTGGTCTGAAGGTCCTTAGATTTCACGGCTCGACTCAGGAGCGTGACCGCCTGAAGAAGATAGCGACTGGCGAAATAGACATGTACGGGAACCAGACCCGTACATCTCGAAAAAAGAAAAATGATCGTCGTACCGCTACAGGCAAGCCCATCATTGATTTGGACTCTGATCTGGAGGACACGACCGATGAACGGGGTGTAGATCTAATTGTGACCACCTACGAAGGATTCCTTGCGGAGCAGGGATGGTTCAAAAAGGCGTTCGTCTGGAGCTATGTTGTATTGGATGAAGGCCATAAGATAAAGAATGACCTCAGCCTGATATCAAGAGCGTTACAGGGGCTGGGTGCTGAGTATCGCCTAATTCTTACAGGAACACCACTGCAGAACAACCTGGTCGAACTTTGGGCTCTACTTCATTGGCTTTATCCCGAAGTCTTTACGGAGAAAACTGCGGATCTCTTCAAGGACTCTTTCAACTTAACTAAAGGCCAAGCTAGTATTCAAGTTATGGACGATGCACGTCGACTGCTCGAAGTTGTCATGCTGCGGAGAATGAAGAATAGCCCTGGAGTGGACTTAAACCTTCCACCTAAAATTGAAGTCCTGCTCTACGTCCCGCTCACGCCGATGCAGAGGTTCTGGTACATGAGACTTCTCACACGCGCTGATCAAGGCCTCCTTGAGGAGTTGTTTCAGGGCCCTCACAAGAAGGAAGCCCTAGCACTCGAAGAGGAAGCTCAAGATTCAAACATTTTGGAGAACAACAACATTGTAGAACTCGAGGCTATGTATACGACTGCCTGTGAGCCCGAAGCTCCTGCGGAGTGGGAGGAGAGTAAGGAGATCATGCGGCAAGCTATTGAGCATGAGCAGCAGGATGAGAAGCGAAGTTCAGCTTGGCAAAAGCTTATGAATATTCTGATGCAGCTTCGAAAGTGTTGCAATCACCCATACATCCTTCCTCACGCAGAACCGGACCCATACTATATCGGGGAGCACGTCATCCACGCCTCGGCAAAGTTCATCGTCCTTGATAAGATTATTGATGAATTGGTAGTGAAGCAAAAGAAGAAAGTCCTTATTTTCTCTGGCTTCACCCGTATGCTGGATTGCTGCGAGGATTTTCTAAGTCTTCGTGGTGGCAATGGCGAGCAATTCAAATACCATAGGCTCGATGGACGCACTTCACGTGCAAGACGAAATCTCGGAATACGCATGTTCAATCAAGAGGGCTCGGACTACCGCGTCATGCTTATCTCGACTCGTGCTGGTGGATTGGGCATCAATCTTGCGTCGGCTTCTGATGTCATAATGCTTGATCAGTCAGTAATTTGAACCCTCTCTATGTAAATGCTGCTAACCAATTTTCATAGGGATTGGAATCCACAGATCATGCTACAGGCCGAGGCTCGGGCGCATCGTATTGGACAGAACAAGCCCGTCACGGTTTACAAGCTCTGCACGCAGGGCACAGTAGAAGAACAGATGATGGGACGAATCCAAAAGAAGCTCTACCTATCAGCAAAGGTCACCGAATCCATGAGAGATATCCATTTTCAGTCGAAGAAGAAAAAAGGAGCAGGTGGTACGATCGTGAAAACGGCCGAGGATGACATGCCGCAACTGGGAACAAACCAATTGATGTCGCTCGTCCGTCGTGGTGCGCAAGCGCTCGCTCACCCTGAGCTTGATGTCAATGAAATGATAGGTTGGGACTGGCCTACGATGCTGGAAAAGTGCAAGGACAAACCACTAGATATCCATGTGTCGGAACAAACACAGACTGGTGTTACCGTCAAAGAGGAGGATGAGAAAAGGTGGCTTTCGCAAATCGAACAGGTTGAGTCACGCATATTCCAGGGTAAAAAGCATAGCAAGATCAGAGAGTCGAACGGCTTCGACGGGATCGCTCAAGAGTGGTCCAGAGAGGATAGACGGGTTGGCAAGAACACGACTGTTATCATCGATGGTCACGTTGTTAGTAAAGAGAGCGCAAATTGTGCAGACTGGGAGGCAGTGCCCACAATGGCTGGTAAGGATCCGCGTCTGGCAGAGTCCAAGAGAGAAAAGAAGCCAGAGGTCGTCAATCAGGAAGTGAGTATAGACATCTATTCGAGGCTGTGGCTTAGCTAATTCGGCATAGCAATGTCAAGTATGCTGGGACGGTGGCGATCTGATACTCTGTTCTGGATGTCCACGTTCATACCACTACATGTGCCTCGACCGGGATTTCAAGGCCAAGTCGAAAGGCAAGATGCACTTTCACTGCCCCCAACATCAATGCGCCGATTGCGAGCAGAACACTACCAACGCTGGCGGTATGATCTACCGATGTCGCTGGTGCGAGCGTGGGTATTGTGAGGATTGCCTTGATTGGGACAAGACAGAATTGCTAGGCGAGAACCTCAAGGAGTACGAAATTCTAGGGTTTCCAGCGGTAACTCAGGCCTTCTACATCAAGTGTCCTGGTTGTCACGATCACCACAGTGAGGACCCTAAGGCACGTATCTTCTGCGATAAGGAGGCTGCAAAAATCGACAAGCGGTATGCAAAGGCTGTCAAGGATATGGACTTGATTGTAGCAGCATCCGCCGTCGCGAAGAAAGCTACAGCGCCCCCTACTCCGGCGGAGTCTTTGACTAGTGCGACCAGTGTAGAGAGCTCTGGGATCAGTACGCCTCGCTTTGCCGATGCGGACGCTTTCCCCAGCACGGAGAGTCGGAAGCGCAAGGCTGCGCCACTTTCGTTTAAGAATGTACCGACACCCACGAAGCGCTCGAAGAGAATCTCCGCTTAGCCGCCGGCTTGGTGGGGCATCGGTACCCGTGCAGTTGTGTTGGAAGACTATCAGCACTACGGTAACAGGCTAGCATGGCCTTGGTAAAGTTACGAAGTTACGAGGAGCCACGTTCTGAGCATGTACCAATAGGGAGGAATGTTCGTGGTCAGGAGAAAGTGTAGTACACTACTAGACGAGGATTCTGGCTATGACCGGGTTCAGAGTTACAGAAATGGCACGGTGTCGGGAAAGGCATATCGCTTCATTTGCATGTACTGGAGATAGACACAGATCGTTTACATGTAGTCTAGTGTAATTCATGAAATAGAGTGCCATCAGAACACTGTCTTCCCTTCGAAATGCTTGCATGATATGAGAGAGTACTTGGACGTAACCGTACCAGACTGATCGTTGCCACCTAACTCGAAAGAGGGATCGGAGCCAGCAAAACCACCCTGCCTCCACCCTTCAGATCCTACAGTCAACTCTTTAACCACAAGCTTAGATCCTTTCTCTGCAATAAGTTCTTGGTATTGGCGATAAGAATGCGACGCTAAAAGTGATCATTACAACACAAACGAAGAAGCACTATTCCTAATCTAGCCACTTTCTTAAATTTTTCCGACGAACATCTATGCTAAGTCCAGACCTCACCTCATCCCCACCCTCGAATATGGCTGTCTTCGCAAAGCAGAATCGTTGTTTGTTGGAGAAGGCCACAGCCTCGACGGCCAAGGCTTCTATAGGGCGTCTCAACTAGGACTAGCGCGATATGATTTGACGCGCCAGCCGGAACCTTCGATTTGACAAGCTCATCAGTCCAGACCACAGCTAGGCCTTAAGATTCCTGCCCTCTCCCCCTTCCCTAACCAGCTGAATACATGGTGACTTGCTGTCTTTCTCACATCGAGAGAATTTAGAAGATTTGTGGAGATTTCCTAGTGGAGCGCTGTGAGACTAAACCCGAAGTCTGCGGGAAGTCCTGGGGGCGCATAAACAACTCGGGGCGCATAACTCGCTTAATGGGGGCGTACGACTCGGTACTTAGATTTATATAGGGCTCTCACCAAAATCTAAGTACCTATTTATACCCTACTATTATGAATATAGAGCGCGGTATATCGCTATTATATATATAATTATCGTTTATCCACCCTATTTATACCTTTTATACGGCGCTATCGCTCTTCTACCCTAGTATTCCGCTTTATATTATTAACTAAATTAATTTAAGAACGCCGTATTAATAATCCGTTACTCCTACGACTCCCGCTCGTTTATATTTATAGCGGCGATAAGGTTATTCTTAGATCGCTTTTTTATAGAGATAAAAGGTTTAGTCTTACCCTTCGCCTTTAATATAAAACCTCTTACTTTTACCTAGCGAGGCTACGACTCGTCTTTAATTTATTTTTATATCTTAATAAGCTTAGATTATCGCCGCCTAAATATTAACGGAGTAGATAAAATAAGAGAGAGTTCTTAACTAAAGACGGGTTTATATAATTATATCGGTTTCGTAGGCTAGCGGCGGCGTAATTTAAGTTAAGATATAGAGGTTACTATTAAATAAATAAGAGTAGAATTTCGAGTGGGTTATTAATAATATTACCGTCGCCCTACTTTTACTCCTACTCTTATTTTTACTCCTACTCTTACTCCTACTCTTATTTTTACTCTTACTCCTACTCCTACTTTTACTCCCGCTTTTATATACGTTCTTCGTATTCTCGCCTAATTACCGTTTACTCGCGGCTTTTAATTTCCCTTTTAAAGGCCTCGAAAATAGTTAATTTACGAGCGGTAGTTTTATCGTATTTCTTCTTCTCTTATAGAGCCGCCTACTACGTTTTTTTAATAGGCGGCGGCGTAGGAAATATAATCGGGATATTATATATCCGCTCCTTATATATCTTATAAATCCTAGTTATATTAATAGAAAAATTATCGAGTTAAATAACTAGTTTATTAATTAACTACCGGGGGAGATTCTCGTATAATTAATAAAAATTCGTTATTATAATAAAGAATTTATTTTTATTAGGATCCCGAAATCTAGCCGTATTTATATCGTTAAAGGGGAGTATTTTATTATAATACCGTAATTCCTACCCTTTAGGAACGGGAGTATCTACTAGTTATTAACGGGGGTAGAAAAGAGATAACGGGATTAAAAATCCCTTAACGTATACGCGTAAAAAGTAATAACGATATAATAACGTTTTCCGGATATAAATCTCGTACTTATATAATAATTCTAGAGTATAGATTAAACGTTTAATATTATTAATAAGAATGACTTTTATAGTTATTTATTTAGAGTTTATTATTTTAATAATATAAATAAATACTTTATTAATAACGACGCTAAACGCCTTATAATTAATTACTTTTAAAATATTAATACGCGACCGATCCTCTACTAAATGTAATTTACGGTAAAATAATCGTAATTTAATAATTATAACTTTAACGGCGTTTTTAATTAAGATTTAAAAATTTATAATTATTTTAAAAATAAAGTAAATACTTTTATTTCTTTAAATAGAATTTACCCTAAGATTAAGATAATTTTATATTAAATATTATACGATTAATAACTCTTTAAGTTCTTAATTATCTTTAAAATAAATCTTTTTATTAGGTTAAAATAAAGTTATTAATACCTCCCGATTTTTAATTAATTTAATAAAACTACTTTTAATTTAGGTTTAAATAGTATTATAAATTTTATCCCGTCTTTCTTTCGGATAGTTTTATTTAAAATTTCCGACCCTAGTTTTAATATTTTAAATAGTATACTAGTTATATAGCTAGAGCTAGATTTCTAGTATTTAAAGTAAAAGGGCGGCGATAAATTCTTTATCTTAATCCGCGATAATAACGCGAGGGGGTAGATAATCGTTTTAAAGCTCTTTATTTAATATTTTAAAAAAGAAACTATATATTTCTTCGGATTCTACGATAGTAAACGATAATATAACTAGAAAATTTATATTTATATTCGTAATTCCGATAGCGATAAAAAGTAGTAGTTTAATAGTATTAATATTAAATATAGCGTCGCTTTAAAATATGAAATCGTTATAAAAGCGCTTTACTAGGCGACGTTAATAATAATTAATAATAACGATTTATTAAAGGATCCTTTTTATGACCGTACTATTAATAGGGTTATAAAGGTAGTTATATTAATATTTAATTTTAAACTATTTATTATCTAGGGTTTATAAAAACTTATTTAAAATATCCTTTTACGAATAAATCGTTAACGGTATTAAATTATAATATTTCTTCTTCGGGATAATAAATATTTAATTAAACTCCTTCGGGGTATACTTTAATACTCGTTCGGATTAATTATATAAAAACTTTACTAGGCGATTCGTCTTCGAAAACTTTAAAACTTTAACGTAATCTTTATTCCGGTTAAGATATATATAATAAAAAAGAGGATTTACTACTAAATTATATATATATCTTTACTCCCTAATATTTATAATTTATATTTTAACTTTACCGTTAAGGGTAATAAGTTTTTATATAATAAAGTAGTGTTATTTATAACTCTTTATTTTAATTTTCGTTATCTTTTACTACCTAGCTTTATAATTTTCTAAATTTATTAAACTTTTATATTTAGGGAGCTTCCTCTAGTTCTTTATATTCTTAATATAATAAATATAATTATAACTCTTTCTACCCTTTTTATATAAATTAATATTTATAATAAAACTTTAGTTAAAAGCCTAATCTTATAGGCGATTTTAAATTTAATCGGGCTCGTTAAATACCTCCTTAGGTATAAATAGTAAAAGATATTATTAAGGTATTTTATCTATTACTCTTTAAACGCTTAATACGATTTAGGGATTAAAGTCGGGATAAAGGAGTTATAGAAATATAACGGTAACGAGGTAACGGCGATAACGAGGTAATTTAAGGGGGAAGTAAGGTAAGGGCGACTAGTATATAGGAAGGGTAGAGGTAGAGGTTAAAAACATTTATATAAGGTAAATAGCGGTCACCGATAGCGAGGATAGTAGGGTATGAACAGGTACTTAGATTTTGGTGAGAGCCCCATACAAATCTAAGTACCGAGTCGTGCGCCCCCATTAAGCGAGTTGTGCGCCCCGAGCTGTTTGTGCGCCCCCAGGACTTCCCGCGAAGTCTGTGGTCAAGTCAAGGAAAGATTTTCACTGACCACAAGGAGTCATCGGTCTAAAATGATGAGCAAGGGTTGAATTACATACTAGAGTGGAACTACTGTGCACCATTGAGTGTCAACATGCGGTTTTCTTTCCTTGATAGAAAACCCAACTAACTGTCTTCGTCATGACCTTGACACATTACAAACCAGTCTGGATTGCGCGCTCTGATGGAGAGCTTGAGATCAAGTCTTCGAGATACGGGAAAGAGTTCAATGCACCTTCAGATATCCAACTCAACAAGGAGTCCAGCGAAGATGACTATTACGAGCTTCTCCCGGTCTGGCATGACATAGCCCAGGAATGGAAGCGGATCCTTGGCGGTATGCTTCAGCGAGAGCAAAAAGGCCCGATAGATCAGAAGTGGATGCTTGTGGACTTTCCGGAGAACTATCGGCTGTACAGGCGTATCAAGAAGGGGGACCAGCCATTGGATGAATTAACGAAGTCTAACAAGCTCCCCGAAGCCTGGCTCTATGGCTATCCTCTAGGCCGCAAGAGACGGTATAAGTCTGCTGTTGAATTCTTTCCACATCTTCTTTGGCTGGCGGAGGGGAAGAGCGACGACCACACAGACTGTGCATGTAGATACTGTGCGCCAGAGTGGATCCAGGAAGTGAAACCTCTGCCTGGGAGAGATACATTTGGTCCCGCCAAGGGGGTTCCAGCAGTGAGGAAAGCGGCTGCACCAGTCAAACAGCCCATTGCTGCAAATCCACAAGTCGTGATCCCGCAGCGCTCGGGCTCACAAGATATCAAAAACATCAAGCCCATCACCAAGGTTGCGCAACCTCCCGCTCCTAGAGTTACACCAACACCTACAAACCCGTCAGTTGCTCGCGCGCCTGCTCCGCCTGTATTGGCGCCAACTCCTCTGCCATCCGCTAAATCTTTCGACCAAGATCAAGATGCACAGATGGGCAGATATATATACCGACCTGGCGAACTCACCTGGTTCAATCGAGGTTCCGCGTGGGGTCTGTCTGTCATTACGAAGCGTGGTCTAGTCAAAGACCAACGCGGCTTGAACAAATCATGGTATGAGGTTCAGCCACTCTCACACCCATTCCATCATCCACCAGCGAAGAGAATGGAGTCTGAAGCAGATCTACGTCCATGGCTTGCGTGGAGTGCCCCAGGTCCTACCCATCAGTCTCTAGCGTCAGCAAACCACAATTTTAATACTGTGGATTGGAAGGCTGTCCTCGGAGGCCGCTACGGTGTCGGGGATGTGGAAGTCGACGGCAGCATCTATGCCGCCAAAATGATAGACGAAAGCTTTTCACTTGTCGAGCCTTTGAGCAATAATACTACAACTACAGGCGAGCGCACTTACAATGGGCTCTACTTCGGCGGCGAAAAGATGTGGGTGGGCGAGCCTGTCCGCCTCCGTTTTGGCAATGGTCAAGACATAATGATCGTCCATCAAATCGTCGAGAAGCTCAAACCCAACTCCACAAACATTCAATCAGCAACCATCCACGTCATTGGCGATATCTACCGCTACACCACCATCCCCTACACCCAAGGCCAAGAGCCCGCCGAAAACCCTCACCTCCCAGTCCGCCTCCGCCAGGACCTGCTGAATCGCAACCGCATCACCATCGCCTCCAAACGCACCCTCTCGTACTGGAAGATCATGCAAGCCGCCGCCCGTCTGGGAATCTCCGACATCAAAGGTCGCTGGTACGAATCCATGATCCTGCTACCAATCCTTCACGGCCAAGTAAACTTCGACCAAGACGTCAACCGCGGCGAGATCAGTGATGTAGGCTCTTGGATTAATGGCCGCGGTGACGCTACTGGCGCTGCAGGCAAGGCAGGTACACGGTACAAAGACCGGCTTGATGCGATTGGGAGGGCTGTTCCGACAGGTACGACCATTAGTAAAGGGGACGAGATGTCCGCGGCGAAGAAGAACCCAGATACTCGTATGGTAAACGCACCGCCGGCTGTGATGGCGATGCAGGGGTCGTCAGACCCGGTGCCTACGAGAGAACAACAGGTCCCGGGGGTTAGTGATGGTGATATCGCTGAGTTCATGGATTTGGATCGCTTGGAGGACGGGTACGCGCAGAACTATATCGACCATGGTGGTCAGTTTTGAGGGGGAAAATGGCTTGGAGAGAGGATGGGTCAATATTACAAAGCATGGAGTCAGCAGAGCGAGAAGGTGAATCGCGATGGACCTGATGAGAAGGCCGTTTAGGGGTTTGCGGGGAGAATGAGATAAGTGGTGATTCAAGGGTTTGACTTTGATTGCTCGATACAAGAGCTGAATTTCCGATTCGCGTACGGCCTCAAAAGGGGGAGGGTTGCTGATCGTGAATATCTTTCGTGCAAGTCATTCCCCTCATAGACGATGATATGTGTGTAAACCAGCCCCTTCCCAAAACCTCTCCCCCCAGTCTCCTTCCGCTACACCCTCGCTCACCGTCTTCGCCCCGTCTCTCCAATCTCTCTCACCGATGCCATCGCTATTACAGAGTTCCTTCTCTCCGACTGCAACGAATTCTTCACCCCAGCCACGATTGTAGCTTGGTTGTCAAAGTCCGCCGTTCTTTGGGTGCTGGGAATAGAGGCTTTCATTCTTCCACCGGTCTACCTTCCTACCTCAATACCTTAAAAACTTGGTGAATTGATGTCGAGTCAGCGGATGATGACCATGCATGCATAATGCCGCCGACCGGTGCTGTTTTGGTCCACGGAGCAAGACCAGCTGAGTATTAGCTATCCAGTGACTACGGCCTGCCGCTCATTAAGATCGAAGACATTGTCGCCGGCATCTCCCATAACATATTATCAGAGTGCATATAAGCTTTTAAGGCTCATACGCTCCCTTCCAGACCCTATCAGGAGGTGAAGAAAGGTACTTTACTTTAAGTTGTATCCGCGTTTATATTTACGCGCAAACTCAAGCGCGGGTGTGATGTCACTGTTTCCCCCACCAATCCCAGAGTCTGTTCTCTAGCTGAAAAACAATCTGTACAACCCACGCAATATCCTCTTCTTACAAATCTCGTAATAGCCACTTCTCCAAAAGCACCAATCAGCCAACATGAGCGGAACATCAAGTGTCGGTGGACGCGGAGTCTACGAAGCTGGTGACCAGCGTAATGCCAAAGATTCCGAGCTCAATACTGCAGAGAGATACAAGGAGGGGCAACCTAACAGCCATCTGGCCAATGACTCCAGTATGTGCATATTGCTGCAGCAGATTTTCTGTTTGCACCAGTCAGGGATGCTAATTAGTACCTTTCCAGAGGATGAGAGGTCAATTGCGAACAAGCTAGCACGAGAGACGAAGGCAAGCTACTCAGTAACTAAAAATCTTGCTGTAGCTGACAGTCTTCAAGCGTCAAAACGAGCCTGAGCCAATGGGGAAGGAGGAGGCTGAGTCCAAGAAAGACCCAACACTGCCCGTATGTTCGTCCTTACCGAGAGGTGTCCAGGTGCTGATTATGTTGGTTTGAAGGCCAGGAACCACGGCAACGAGCCATCCAAGGGTGCGAAGATCGATGCTGACATTCAGGCTGAGGAGGAGGAGATGCTAAAGAAGAAGGGGGCTTTTGGGCCAAAGTAGGAGAAATATGATAGGCATACCGTGATGCTGCCGTTAGCTCCGACATGACGATGAGGTAGAAAGCATGCATGAAAATAGCGTATAGACACATTGAGCCTACTCATTTAAAGTGAAGAAATCGCTGCGACCTCAAAGTACCTCCACTTGAAGTGGTCGCGTGATCTGGGGCGACAGTTGCGTGTGTTCATCGTCCTGCCCTTGCACGCTCCCTGACTATGCTCTTCGACCAATCTTCCAGAGCTGAATCTTTACACTTCGTTGCTCGACTTCTAGGGAGATTTGGGCAGATCAAGGCCCAGAAAAAAGCACTGGAAAGTACTAACGCTATGCATTATCATCCAGGCGCAGGTCTAACTTCGATACCATGAGCCTGTCAGTACACTATATCCGTATACAAAGGCGCCATCGCACCCGTATGGGTCGCGCTCGCGGAAAAGGATGAATTAGAAGATATCGAGATAAGAGTGAGAGAAGGGAAGTAGAGGAGTACGTATAATAGGTAGGGGAGGGAGAGGGTAATAAGGAGTTAGGTTAAGGGTTAAGGATTTAGGGGAAGGAGGGGGAGGGGGAGGGAACGGAAATAAAGAGGAGAGAGATTAGGAGGGTTAGTAAAGTAGTAAAGTAGGGAAGGAGGAGATAAAGGGATTTAAAGAGCTAGGGAGGGAGAATTAGAAAATTATAAAGGGGATAAGAGTAGAGTAGGAGAGTAGGTAAGAGGAGGCGAATAAAGAGGAAGGAGTTTAAAGAAGGTATAGTGGTTCGCTGAGGTAGTATAAATAAAGATAACTTTGTTACTTATAATATATCCTTCTACCCTAATTAGCGAGAAGTACTTATAAGTAGCCGATGAGTATCTATGTACTACGATAGCGGTCTTTATACGCTAATGTACCGTTCTATACTTCTACACCTCTCTCCGCTATACTAATACCGAGTCTCTTCTTACTTATAAGGACTTATACTTAACCTCCGCCCGGCTCCCTAAACACCTAGCCTTCACTTATAATACTCGTATTACGTGCTGGGGTAACGATCCCTCCGATTGAACAATCCCTCTACTCCATACCTCACGCACGATCTCTCCAACTCAGCCTTATGATCATCGCTCCATCTCGGCCCCCGTATCTGCAAATTGAGCTGCACCTTTTCTAAGCCCAACAGTCCCCCAGCCAGCAGATCGTGTAACCGCTCAAGCCAATCCTTTGGCCGATCCCAATTATAATTCTCCCAATCTGCAAGATCGTCCGTCAAGCAGAGGTAGCGAAGTGAGTGTGGTAGCAGCGATGAGAGCGTACGTGTGTGGCGAGGGATATGGTGCCAGCCCATTAGCATGGCGAAAGGGATCTCTAGATGCGTCAAATGGGGGAAGTGGTGGAAGGAGTCGATAGTGCCGGTGAAAGGGCCGTTGCGGTAAACCGGTACCTCGTCGGAGTCGGGCTGGAATTCGATTTCTAGTGTCAGGGATTCCAGCGTGGTATAGACGTATTTCAGAGCCCGTGAGAGGGTTGAGAGGTTGAAGTATTCGCCTTCAGATTCCTCTGCGGCGCTGTAGTTGTAGAGTAGCTCTTTTAGTGGGGGCTTCGAGGATAGGATACGCTCAAGGGCGTCTTCCGTGGCCTCGCAGTAGGTGAGCTTTAGAGTGGTTAGAGATGCGAGGGTTGGGCGGTTCTGCGACAGGCTGGGCCATTGAAACCGCTTCGCTGAGCCAAGTCCAATGGTCAAGGTTTCCAGGGAGGGAAGGTAGAAAACGGAGTACATGTCTAGGAAGCGCACTGGGCCATCGCTGGCCACCTCCATCCGTACATCCCGAAGTAGTTCATACGACGGAAGCTTGCCGAACGGTGGCGCTTTTGCCACAGGACCCACTGCGTGTGTAAAAAGAGATCCGATGAAGCGGCTGTTGGTTGTACGGTCGGTGCTTAGAACTAGCGAGCAGAGCTTTGGGAAGAAGGCCAAAGTGAGAGCGAAGTAGGCTTGGATGTCGCCACGTCTCAACGCCTCGCTCCAGTGGTCTGGCGAAGCCACATAGAAAGGTTGCACCCGTTGCAGGGCTGGGTGAATCTCCCTCGGCGAAGCCAGGTCGAAGTGCTCTACCCATTGCGTGACCGTGCCAATTCCGCTTGGTGCAACCTTCGGCGAGTAAAATGGAGCCCAGAGAGCGTCCTCAGTCCTCGGTGGGAAACCGTCCGCGTTCTTCTGAAGTTGGACATGCTCGACATGGTCACCAAGTTGTGGGTTCTCCGTCACACTCCGTAGCAGTAAATGCATTGGTGGCGAGACAGTTTCCAAGTTGTGAGCTTTCTGGACTTCCCAAGTCCAGCGCAATGTCCTGTAGACTTGCGGTAGCGAGATACTTCTGAGTCGCTTGCAGGTTTGAGAAAGTCTGGAAACATCCTGCCGAACAAGTACAGAAAGCAGTAAATGGATCAGTTCAGGGGCAAGAGTAGATAATGGCATTAGCACGGCAATAGTAACTCAATAGCAGCGTGATTCACGGTCAGAAGTGTAAAACCTTGACGTCAAGTTGATTTTGGCAAACTTATACCTTATTGCAACGTGTCATCATTCACTGAAGTCTTAGAAATGATGAGACGGCTCGATCTCTGGAAAGCTGATCGTTTCGAAAGCTGAAGAAACCCCCAGGATTCGCACAGTCACACGCGAGTGATGTGTCTCAACAAGGCAGGCTTGTGCTGACAGCATACAACGGCCGGATGAAACGAAGCTGTGGGCAGTGTCCACAGCCTGAGAATCCTTCTTGCTGAAACCAAATGTGCCTAGCAACTACACAGACTTTTTGGCGGAGCTCAGCAATGATCGTTCAAGTGGAGAGTGCTGGAACTCGTTAGGTGACTTTGCAGCCTGCAAGGAACGAGTAGTTCTACTAGCGAGCTGATCACAGCCCGCGTTCGGGCATCGCGGGGCGCCATAGGGCTACGATATAAGTGCTTCAATAGGCACGATAGAGCTGTTTGCCGTCTACTTGGTACAGATCAAATAGATCAATCTGTTCTCTGATCATATCGCCTGGGCCTCGCCGCTACTCTACTGCAGCAGTGATAACAATGAATCAATTGAAGCAAGATCTCTGAAAGACATATGTATGCCTTATGATTGTAGGTGAAGTGTCCTGTTGTCGACAAAATTGCTCACTCTCTCAAACGTTTTGTCCCTACAACATCATTTCATACTCCCGCAGCAATTTAAATGTAAAGAATTACAAACCCCTCGGCTCGCCACAAGTCTGCTTCGGCATCCCCACTATTCTGCACAGCATCCTCGCCAATCCAAAACTCCGCGTCAAGAATCATATACACACCGGCAGAATCCGCGGGCTGGGAGTGTAGTCCTTGTCTTTTGCTTCTGTGTTTTCTCGAATAACAACCAAACCCAAATCTCGAGTAAAGGCGTTACAGTCCCAACGGTCCTGTACAGCCCCGTTCTCATCGAAAATGCCACAGGGCTTCATCACACCGATCTTGCCCTTCTTTATTTGTCCCCATGTGACAACCTACCAACGTCAGATTTTAATCCACAGATAAATAGCTAATAACATACCTTGCCACCATTCAACGACGTAAGTCCAGATTGGAATGCTATGTGTGCCGCCATGGGCTCGCCGCAGCCAGCGAGTGTCCGATGCTTTGTGTTACCACCAGTCTCCATTTGACATTGGACTAGAGCTTCTCTGACTGTCGCATGTGCAAAAGGGGTGTAACCCAGTCCACCGCCTCTGACTGAAGACGATACAAAAAGGTCGTTGTCCGAAAGCGATGGCGGACATCGCTAATGGCGCACCCTTGGGTTGATCTGTTCCAATATTGTTCGTTGGGTCCTTCCATGGAGGGTCGTTCCTGCTGAAATCAGCATTCATGTCGTCGAAGCCTCGTCTAGCCAATCCAACGATTTCCTCGTCAGAGAAGATGTCGACAACGTTCTTATCAAATTCGACGACTAACATCCACACATGTTTGTGTCGCGGATTGTCGGCGGGCTCTATTGCCAATTGTACGTTCCAGGAGATACCAAGTACGCCAGCGTCGATGCCGAAAACGCTCAATGCGAGACAAGAGAGCAAAAGAAAGGTCAGTAAGGGTGATACATTCTTTCTCGCCATGGTAAAAGTAGACGAGACTTATATATATGGAGACTGGGGGTGAGAATGCAGGCTCGACGTAACAAGAGACGGTGCAAATGAACTGGTGATGCGGCTCTCACTCAGGGAAAGATGAACATGTACGAAGGCTTGCAAGACATCAACGAACCAGTCCTGGGACTGGTTCCAGGGTATCATTCCAGGAAGTCAGGGGGTCAAATTGACCAAAGACCTTCGCAAGAAGCTCAACGACCTGGTTGTGGAGGCCAACACGAAGATCAAGGGTGCCATTGCAGGCCAATCGGGCAGTACGCGGCCATCGAAGCTAGACATCGCGATTGCGGACTGGGACGATGCTGTCGGTAAGAACAACGGACGCTTCTGCGAGGAGGGTTCCGCCGACGACCCAGATGATCCAAGCAATGCGGGACTTATCTTCCAAAGGCTCAACGCAGCACCCCAATTCATTCCGCGCGAAAAGTCAAAGGCACTGGAGACGAGCCATCGCCTGGGCAAGCGCGTCCCGGACGACATAGCCAGAGTCTTCCATCCAACTGAACTCGGGCAGCAAGTGATTGCGAGTTTTGTTCTGCTCGCTTTAATGGATGCCAAAGGAAAGCAGTTCGGCGGCACTCCGCCACAGTCTTGCTCCACTCCCCTAATCAATCCTCCATCCTGCAGCGCCAGCTCCAATCAAGGCATCGATAAGGACAAGTTCCAGGAAGCAAGGGACGATTGGTGCAAGGATACTAGCAAGCCCATCGACCCATCGAAGGATTACTCCAAATACTTCAGTCTCGAATTTAAAAAGACGAGTGGTACTTGCCCTGCCAACGACTGTGTCGATACGCTTAACAAAGCGTGGATCACATGTAAGTGGCCCGGAGTCCCACAACAACCATGGGTAATGGATTTAACAGTCATTATAGGTGCCGAATACGCTTCTCGCCCGGACGGCGACAATGGCCCTCTCAAAGGACACAACGGTCCTCTCCGTGGCAACGGTCAAGCAGATAGCCAATGTGGTACCTACAGCTTCAAGTTGACAGACGGTCCTCCAAAGGAGTCTCCGGATTGCGGGCAGAAACAGGGGCAACCTGCCTGCGCAGGAGTCTATAAAATTCACTTTAAGCAGTACCTCGGTGGAAAAGATCCAAGTCCTTTGATATCGTAAGTGGTTTCACTAGGCTTGGCGAGGCTATTCCCTTGCCACTGATCACTTCGACTGACGGAGTATTCTCCGCAATAGTTACGACGTGACCGATGATGGCACCCAGAAAAGTCTGGGGCGCGGCTTTGCCCAGACAGCGTCCTTTCCAGCCAAATTAGGTGGCGATGATGGTCTTCAAGTCGATTCGAAGGATCCGAACAAGAAGGACACCACCTTGACGTTTCAATACATCAATTATGAAAATGGCAAGAGAGGGAAGATATACGCAGATAGCGACAGAGATGGAAACATGTTCCATTGTGATCCACCATCGGAGTCAGTGGTTGACGGTAATCCCGATAAGTCGAAACTGCTCGGTTGCTGGTTCAACGCCAATGAGCTGGCGGGTAGCGCTACCCGAGGGCAGTCGCTTGGGATTCCACGGCTGCTATTATAGGAAAATGATGAGAGAATTATCTCTTGCTGCGCCGTTCTAACGCGGAGTGCCGCGATCTTGTAGTTGAGGGTGACAGCTCGGGCTTGACATCACTCCCGATAAGAGGACTCAAACGCATGTTGTTTTGATCTTCGATGGATGCTGTTAGTGATTATCTCGTTTGCTGAAGAGGAGCGACATTCCTGCGACAAGTCTACTCCGTCGAGCCAATCGCTATAGCCACATCACTTCGATCCTGCAGAAACCATGCTTTTCACGTGATCTTCAAGCCTTCACCCCAGAGGTCCTTCCAGAATTGCTTGAATCCATACTTCGGTTTCTTCAAGTCTCCGACCGCTACCTGATCAATTCCGAATCTCTCTAGAACGCCGCCAGGCCTATGACCGACCACTGCCACCCTGATCCCCGTCCAGTCTGCGCGCCCTCTCCCTTCGTTGGGCAGCTGGGGCGCGACATCCGCAAAGCAGTAACGCAGTTCGCGATCAAGCGAGAAGTAGGGCTTTTTGGCCAGATCGGGCGCTTGTAAGTTGTACGAGCGGGATAGTTTGTTAAGTTCTTGAATAGCAAGGATGTGGTAGCCTGTTCAGTGGTTTGCCAGATGGGGTCACGGGATGGTTGGAGGCGGTTTTGCGATGGTTCCAACAGGTCTAACAGCTCGGTATCTCCTTCTGTAGACTTATTCTCAGTACCAGGGAAGGCGTTTGGCGGTGAACTATGTGGAGATGGAGGGGATACCTCTTCAGCTGATTGCTTTGTAACGATGATCTAGGAGTCAACTGAATTGCTTGTGGGTGTTGGAGTTTCCGTCGCTATCAGCTGGGACAGCTTCCCTTCATGATCAATCTCAGTCATAGTTTCTGATCTTGTATGTTTGAGATTATTTACCTCCTCAGCTGCTCCATAGTATGCTCTATTGCTGCTCCATTGCTGCTCCATGGTATACCCCATAGTATGCCCCATTGTTGCTCCATAATATAATCCATTATTGCTCCATGGTATGCCCCATTGCTGCTGCCCCATAGCATGCTCCATAGCATACCCTATTGCTGCTCCCCCATTGTTGCTCCATAGTATACCCCATTGTTGCTGCATGGTATGCCCTTTGCTGCTCCATTGTTGGAATCCTGAATGGGTGCAGGTTGTTCATTAAGAAGGTCTATGCTGTGGGAGCTATCTAGCGATATGCCAAGGCACTAGGCCATATTCCAACATCCATAAGTACCTTACCTACCTTACCTTACCTTACCTTAGTATGCTATACCTCATTATGGCCTATTCGATTGTATACGCCGTATTGTGACCCTATTACCTACACTATTATAGCTCTGTTGTACCCCTATCTATGATCCTATTATGTATCTATTCTATACCACTGTCAGTCTATGAAATACCCGTCTATAGCCTTATTATAGGTCTATATCCTCTTATACTTGCTGTTGGTGGTTGCCCCACACAAATTAAGATGCGCGGGCCATCCGTTTAGCGCTTCCGTCAATGGTTTCCGAATAGACTGTAAACTCTGTGGAAATTATTCGATTATTCGAATAAAAAAGTCGTTATTCGTTATTCGAATAGAGTAACAAGGACGTTATTCATTATTCGATTAATTGAGGACTAGGTTATTCGATTTATTCGAATATTATTCGAATAATAGCGCTAGCTCTTTTAGGTTAGATTTAATAATTATATTAACCTTCTTAAATAAAGTCTTTAATAAAAATATAGTATTAACGAAATAAAACACGCAAGAATTATAGTGTTAACGAAATAAAATAGTGGTCAAGATTTAGTTTTAATATATTATATATTCTATTCTTTTTTCTATTAAGTAGTACGAATAAATTATTATTTTATATTAAGGTACTAGTTTTTATATACTAATAATTATAATAGTTACTTTTATAGGTAAAGGCCTTACGTCCTCGAGGTCTCGAAGTAAATATATAAACGAGAATAAATATTATAATTATTAATATAGTTTATTCTTTATTACCTCGATTTAGAACTACTATAAATATATTATATTAATAAAAAGATAACGATATTTTTATTTAAAGTCGTCGAGACGGAGATTAATCGTTAAGTTATAAATATTAAATAAAAAAGTATCCGTAATCTTTAATATATTTATTATAGTATTTAATTAAGGTTCCTATTTATTAGTAATTAAAACGTCGGTAATAAAGCGTTCGTTATAACCGATAATAATCGTAGTAGTTTACGCGGTCTTATTATCGGTAATAACTTTAAAAACGGTACGATCGTTATAATCTAAAATAGTCTACGCGGCTATACCGAATTAATTATATAATTTATTATTCTCTTTAATGAGTTTACCGCCTAGTACGATATCGGTAATTATTTATTATTTAAATTTCTCTTAATCACGTACTCGTTCTAAAGCCGGATATCTCTTAATTAACGAGTTTATATTTACGTTAATATTAGTTAAGAGATTATTAACGAAGTCTTTAATACCGTTAATATTTTTAATTCTTTAAATTAATTTTATTTATTTACTTCTAGCTAATTACTCTTTAAGTATATCGATTTCTACGGAATCGAAAAAACCTTATAATAAATAATCGACCTTATATTAATTTAAAAGGCGGGTACGGTATTAAATAAAAATAATATAAAAGACTTCTAGGATTAATAAAATATAGATTATTTTATTATTAATTTTAATAATAAGGCCTTCTAAGAAATCTACGTAGTTATATAAAATAATATTATTATTTTCTAGGAGGTTATTTCTAGCTATTAATATATTTATACGGGTTTCGAATTTAACGAATACCTCTTTAACGATCTCGATTAGGGATTCCGCTTTAATATTATTATTTAAATCCTCCGATAATATAAAAATATCCTTAATCTCCTCTTTTATTTTTAATAACTTAGTTTATTTATTAGGTTTTATTTTCTTCGAGCGTTTTATTTTTAAACCGGTTACGATCGCTCCTATAGTCTTAAGTAAGAAAACTTATTTTATTTTATCTTTTTCGTTTATAGTAGGGCTAGTACGTTTATAAATTTATAATAATATAGAATTATTCTTCGTTAAAGACGGTACAGTCGTTAATATAACCGGCTTAGATTTATTAATTATTATAGAAATATCCGTTATTATTTATATTAAAGGGGCTTTTTTTATATTTAAATTAACCGATATTTTATCCCGTTTAAGTTTTTTAGTTATATATTTTACTCTCTTTTATTTAGAGCTTTTAAATATAATAAAAAAAGAAGTAATTTATTAAGAAATCTCGGTTATAAGGAAAGGCGAAGTCTAAGATATAATTTAAAATATAATTAAAAAATCTTTATTATTAATTTTAATTTATTATTTTATGGCCGTAGGTATCGTACTTTTCTTATTTACCCGTTTTTTTATAGGCGTAGATAAAGTAGCCGTAGCCTTTTACTTTAAAGAATCTATAGTTTTAATTTCGGTAGTGATTTTTATTTTAAATATCTCCCTAATCCTATTTAACTCTTCTAGTTATATAATTAAATTATTAAATATTTATATAATTCCGGTATACTTTTTCTAACGTTCTTACGCCTCGATACTAGGTAACTTTATATTAATTAGTTAAGAATCGTTATTATCGATTATAAGAGAGATTATTTTTAAAGTTAATTTCTTCGGTAAAAATAATTTTATTATCGATTTCTTTAAAGATTTCTTCGAAACCGAAAACTCTTTCTTTAGTTCGGACTCGCTCTCGTTATTTTTATTATCCTTATTAGATTTCCTAGATATCGATTTCTCTTATATTAAGAGTTTCTTTAGAACCGTAATCTTCGTTATTTTCGGGCCTTTTTTATATAGCTTTTTTAACGGTATCGAGAGCTCTTTTATTTTTATTATTTTATCCGCCGAGAGATAATTATATTTTTCTACGAAGATATATCGACTATATTTCCCCCCTTTTATTAAAATTAATTAATTTAATTTCTACGATGAATTCCCTTTATCCCCGTATAATTACGCGTAATTGAAAATAATCGCGTATTTCTTATTATTATTCTTTATTAATCGTATCGTAGCTAGTTACCCGTTATTTATTTATTTAAATTATAAGTTATTTCTTAAATTAAATACCTTTAGCTAGTTCTTAAATCGCGTATTTAAAGAAATTTTATTATATTAAATAACTAGCCCGGTTTATAATAAAGAAAGATTTTTACCCGTTAATAATTAGGTATCTTTATCTTCCGTTATATTATATACGGGTTTATTATACGGTAAGTCCTTAACCTCTTTATTATTAATTTAATTATTAACTTCGGCTTTAATAACCTCTTTATTATCGACTTTATTACTTTATTTAAAAATAGAAACGCCGGACTCTTTATTATCGTTTTTATTCGTTATTTTAATTATTTTAATTTTAATTACTTTTATTATTTTCTTTACCTTTACTTTATTACTTTTTAGGGTTATTTTAATCGGTATCTTCGAAATCTTTCCCGAACGTAATTTAGTTATATCGTAATTAAAGATTTATTAAAACGAAGATATTATATTATACCCGATTAGGGCGAGCGATATAAATAAGTTATTAATATTTGGATTAAAAGAGGAAAAATATATTAATATTATTTAGCGCCTAAGATACTATAATTAAATATTATAATAACGGTAGTATTTATTAATTCGAGCGAGGAAAACGATTTATTAATATTTAAATTAATTAGAAATATTATATTAATATAGCGGGGCCGCTAAGAAATTCGTTATTATTAAATAATAAAGTTATCGTCGCGTAAAGAAGCGAAAATAAAATTAAAATTAATAAATAAATAAAGTAATATCGTCCCTTAAATTACTTATATAGTTTATAATAACTTTTTATTATAGTCGTTAATTACGTCTTCTACGTTTTTAAGATTTTATTTATTATATTATATATTCTAATAGGGCCCCTAGCCCTTTTATTTAATTAAATATTATATTATTAATTTTTTCCCTCGTTTTAGAAACTTTTTTATCCTTTTATCTAAGATATATATTATCTTAAAGTAATTACTTATATTTTTATTATTATTATCGAGAATAGTAGCCTACTCGACCTTTTAAGGACGGTTATATAAATCCTCTTTTAATAAAATAGGTTCTAAGGCGGCGATTAAAATAACGGGGTAGATATTTATTATCGGCGGTAACTTTAATTTATAGATTAAATCGTTAATTCGTTTTAGAATTTTAAACGGGCTAGTTTTTTAATTTAAAAGTTTATAATTCTTTAAACCCGGGATCCTATAATTTTTATATAATTTTAAAAAAGTTATATCCTATTTTTATATTATTAAGGGTATATATTTATTATTATACCGAAATTTAATATTAATTACTACGAATAAAATCGCGTTAACGGCTTCCTTCCGGTTAATTATTTTAATATTAATAAAATTTATTCTTCCTATTATATCTTAAACTAAAATTCTATTATTAAACTTTATATCGTAGATAATCTCGTTTAATAAAAGCGTCGTCGCTGAGTTTAAAGAATTATTTATAATAGATTATAAAGTAGTTATAAATTTATTTTATAAATTATTAAGATAGTATATTAAATAAAATCGTAATACTATTTTTATAGTTTAATTTATCCGTTCCGACTAGCCGTTAAACTAAGGGTAGTAGGTAGTAAAGATTATTAATTTAGTTTTTAATATTTTAAAGATTATTTTTTATAAGTTTAAAAGAAATTTAAAATTTTTATTAAAAATAATCGCCTTTAGAATTCCTTAGTCGGTAAAGGCGAGAAGTAATATATTTATTTATTTTTCGGCGTTAAACATATCTTTCCTTAAGGCCGTAGTAACTACTTTCGAGAATTTATAAATAATAATTATTAGATAATTATATCCGTTAATAAATATAAAGAGCGTTATAACGAAATCGATAATAATATAATAATAGATTTTTAGCTTTATTAAGATTAGTTTTAAAATATTATATAATATATATCTTTTTATCTAATTAAGTTGATATTAAGGGTAGTATAAAATATAGTATTTAAGTCTTCGAGTTAAATACCGTATATAATAACTATCGGCGATATTCTTATATATTTTATAAAATCCTATATGATTTCGCTTATTATATACGAGTTCGAAAATATTTTATTTTATTAATTTTAGGATATATAGGCGTTCTTTATTAATATAATCGTTTTTATATTATATTAATAAGTCTCTAAGAAGGAAAGGAATATTAATATTAATTACGTCGATATCGTCCGTAGACCCTAGGGCTTCCTTCTTAAGTTTATTTTTCTTATTTATAAAGAAAGTTATTACCCTTAATTATTTCTTATTTTTAAAATACGTCTTTTATAATTTAAGGCGGTATTTAGAAGATATTTTAACTAAGGTAAAATAAAAAGCGAAAACGTCGTTTAGAATATTAAGATTTTTAGTATCGAGATATTCTTTTTTACCGAGAAAACGAGATAAAGTATTTAATACGATATTTTACTTTCTAAAATACTAACGAATATCGAGATCGTATTATAATATATATTAGGAAGTTTATATTAACCGTAGATTTATCTTATTAAAAGAGGACGACGATAATATTATTTATCGGGTAATATTAATAGTTACCGAGTAATTAATAAAGATAATAACTTTCTTTATCGGGATTTATACGAGTAGGTATAGGATTTTTTTTAATATTTAAATTAAATCTACTACTTTTAATTCCGTAGGCTAGTAACGCGACTCCGTAGAATTAAATAATTTGGATAAGAATAGAATTAATTATATATTAATACGGGGGAAATTATTACCCTAAGGATCTCCTTTAATATAATATATTATAACGTTAATTCCGTACGACTTTAATATATTTATATTAATATATAATTAACGAGCTAGATCTCGATAATATAAATAAGTTTTAAAGGTAAATACCTTTTAAAGTAATTTAAAAGAAATTAATTCCTCTTTTATAAATACGAAGTAAGTTTTTTTAGAATAAATCTTTTATATATTCCCGCCTTAAGACGGCGAGTTCTTTAAAAGTTAAATTTTTCGGCGTTAAAATAATTTAATAATTTAAGCGAAGTATTTAATATTATTTCGTAATTAATTTATTATTCCGATATATATTTCTAAAGCCTATAGTATATTTAGGAAACGAAGTTTTTTAATTACTATAATTCTTTCTTTAATAATAATTAAATTTAACTTATTTATTTTCTAGTTTAAAAGTATAACTAAAAAGTAAATTAAAAAGAATTTCTTAAACTTAAATAAGATTTTAAGGCCTACGAATAAAGCGAAAATAATTATAAAATATTCGATATACTCGGAATAAAACCGTGAGAAAATTACGACGTTATCGACGTAGTATCTCGCGAATACTTTATACGGGCGAAGAAAAGTATTTATTTTATATTAAATATATAAAACTAAATCTTTCTATTTTATTACTACGATATTATAGTACTCCGAACTACGGTAAGAAACTATTATAAATTTATAACGATTATCTCTTTTAATTAAGAATAGATGGAATTATCTACTATAATTAATAATATTTATATAAATATACCCTTATACCGACGAAATAATATCGTTTTAAAGCGGAAGAGGGTAGTTATTAAAAATAATAATTTTATTTAGATTATAAATATCGACTACGACTTTACCCTTTTATATTAGTATTCTCTCGGGGCCTTTATATACCGTCCGCTATATAACGAAGATAAGGAAAGCGAATAAAGAAGATTTAATAAACTACGATATCTTCTCTTATTAATATATTTTATCGAATTTCTCGTTTATTAAAACTTTTATATCGGGGTTTAATAGGTAAACCTTATAATTAAATTTTATATTAAACGATTACTAGTCCGTAGTAAACGGAATCGATAATTATTTTAATTCGGGTAAATCGATTATATCTCTTATATTTTCTTAAATACGAGGGTATTACTCTATAATCTCTTTAATCGCGGTAATATCGGAGTCGTTACCGTAGATCGTAATTTTATTCGGTAGTTTTATTTTTATAGAAGGATCGACTTTAGGCCTCGAGATTAACCTCGGATTATAAAGATTAATAAAGTATAATACGATTATATCGTCTTTATAAATCTTCGCCGTAAAGGAATAATTATTTAAATCGATAAAGTACGCTTCTTCTACCTCGTATTTTATAACTAATTTTATTCGTTAGCGGCGAGGAATAATAAAAGGTATATTCCCTTCGTTACGAATATTAATAAAATTAATTACTAAGTTTATAAAGTAAGTATAGACTCTTTTTATTTATAGTTCGAATAGGAAGTCTCGGTTTAGTAATTTTAATTTCCCTTTTAATAAGATTACTACCGTTAATATAATTCGTACTAGAACTATTTAGCGGCGCTTTAATTATATAATATATCGGATCCTTATATTATCCCTAGTTATAAATTAAATAAGGATCGTAATATCTTTATAATTACCTAAAATTATTTAATTATTAAAGAGGTTTATAACGGCCTTCTCCTAGCCTAGAATATTTATACCGATAAATATATTAGTTTTAAAGTTATCGATAATATAGAAGTCCCTAGTAATTTTAATTATTACTTTTATATTATTCTTCGTTTTTCCGTTTATATAGAATATAATTAAAGTCTATTTTATAATTAAATAACGGTTCGAGCCGATATTTTTTAAGGTAATAACTTTACTATAAGTTTATAACTAAAGACCGGGGATTCGTTATATAATAAATACTTTATCGATTATATTTATCGGATACCTAGTATTAAAATATCTTAATTCTCGAATAATATTTAGGGTAAGGCCTATTTGGCCGGTAAAATAATATTATATATAAAATATTATCCCGTTAATTAGTAAAGGCGGAGTAATAAATTCGATTATTAATTTACTTTTTTATCGAGGGGAAGATTTAGGAGTTATCGACTTCGGCGTTATTATAATCTCTAGGATTAAAATCTTCGGAGTAATATTTAACTCGGTATTTTTAAATTTTATAAAAGTAAAACTAATTACCTTTTATATATTAATCGAGCGTATATATTTCCTTTCTTTTAGGTATATATATAGTAGATTATTCGACGGGAAATTAGATTTATAATTTTTATAAATAAGACGTTAATTTATTTTCCCCGTAGAAACGTAATATATAATTAAAACGAATTTAATATTAATATCTTTATTAATATTTTATTCTTCGTTTATAACGCTCTCTTTAGTATTATAATAACTCTTATCGGCGTTTATATAATAATTATAATAATTTATCGGCGGAGTTTCGGGAGAGCCGAAATAATTATTAATAAATTTAAAGAAAATACCGTAATCCGTATTTTCGTTATTAAAATTATTATATAATTTATTAAAGTAAATAGGCTATATCTGTACTTGATTACCGAAAGTATTATACGGTCTCGGCGGGTAGTATAGGTATATCCTATAATTTTTATAGTTTTAATTATTATAGTTCTAGTTCCCGTAGCCCCGATTCCTAACGAATAAATTTTAATTAAACTAAGCGTTTCCGGCGGTAATTATAAATAGTTATTTTAATAATAATAAAGCGTTTTTTAAAAGTTCTTACGGGGGAGGTTTTTAAATTTATTATAATTATTATTATTATTATATCTAAAGTATAGTCTACTAATTTTAAAAATAAACTAATTAATTATAAGGGTTAATATAAGGGAAAAAAGGTCTAGTTATCTACTAGTATAAAAAAGAACGAGAATTATAAAAATTCGGTTTTATAGTAAATAGTCTTTATTTTTAAAAGTTTTAAAATTAAGGACCTTAGGGTATTTAAAAACTTTAAGATTAAAAAGATTAATATTATTACTAAGGCCGATAAAGTATTAAATTATAATATTTATTTTATTATTATAATAATTATTTATCCCTAGGTAGTTATTTATCCTCTTTTATATCGCGATTCTTTTCTTACTCTTTAATTTCTTTTTAATAATCCTTATAGCCTTCTTTATTTTTTTAAGTTTATATTTTATATTATATCTCCTTCCTACTTTTAAATTATTCGATAAATTATTTAATTAAAGTATTATTCGTTAGAGGAGGGATAATAACCTAGAAATTAATATCGAGGTAATTCTATATTTATATAACCTACGTATACTCTTCGGTAATACCGGTTTAAACGGTGTATTTAGTTACGTTCTAGACGTAGATAAATAAATTATTTCGTTCGGCCGTATTCTTTAATATATATAATTAGCGACTAAACTCTTTTAGAGTTATAAATATTATAATTTTAAAATAATTTTATAGTCTAGTAATTTAGCGCTATAAATTATTCGGTAGTTATATTATTATATCTTTCTTATTTTAGGAAAGAATTTTAAGTTATTAATTTATAATTATACCGCGGAAGTAGTTATTTAGATTTCTTTTTACTACGTCTTTATTTTTTATTATAACGAAATCTTAAATTTTATTATAGAAGATATAGACCTCTTTAAATATTAACTCTTTAAAGTTAAAAACGATATCACCGGCGCCCTATAACTTTAGGTAATTTAAATAAAAGAAATTTAATTCGCCGGTACGAAAATACCTAATTTATTATTATATTTATTAAATATACCCGTCTTTATTAGTTAACTCTTATAATTTAATAGGTCCTAGAGGCCCTCTAAAAACTTAACCCTAATTTTATAAAGTAATTTTAATAGTATCCGGTACGGTAGATCGTATAATTTAAATTATAATATTATATAGGTTTAAATTAATCTTTACTGGCGGAGGCGGTATTCGTGGTTAACCTACGATTTCTTATTCCTATTAGGATTAAAGATTAAATAAGGTAAATTAATTTCCTTTAAAATTATTAAAATCTTTTTAATTTTATTTTAAAGAGTTAAACTAGCTCTTATTATTATTAATTATATTATCGGTTTAATTAAAAAGAATTCTTCGTATAACGTCGTCCGTAGTAAAAATTAATTCTTATAGGAGGAATTAAAGTATTGATTTTCTCGGAGTTAATTAAATTATAGATTTAATTAAATTAGAAATTAAAGAAAAAGACGTAGCTAGAAGAGAATAAATAAGAGTAATTAAAATCCGGTCTTTAACTCTTCTTTAAGAACGAGGTAGTTAAAGATTTAAAATTTCTTTATTTCTTTCTTTTTAATTATTAAAGTACGCCGAATTAGTATAATATTTAACGCCTTTAATAAAAGCCGTTAATATTTTTATAATTAAAGGAAGGTACGTCTAAGAAATCGGAAATATAAAAAGATTTTCTTCTACGGAACTTTCTTCTTCTTAAATATTAATAGAGGTAGAATTTTTTTTTTTTATAAATAACTCGCTACCTTTTAATATATCTAATAAAGGATCGTATTAATTAATAATAAAAAGAACTACTTCTTAAATTAATCTATTAATATTCTTATTATACTACTCGAAATACTTTTTTGAAAATATAAATAATTAAAACGTTAGAGAGATAGTAAAGTTTAATAAAAACGGTTTCTTTACCTCCGCTTAGTTTATAGGTAAGGAAAATAGGATAAGTTATATATATTTATAAAGATCTTTTATTAATATATAGTTCGAAAGTTTATTTATATAGTATCGAAGATTCAAACCTCGATTACGCGAGTTAGAAATAACGAAGTAAGAGGTAAGAAGTAAAAGGAAATTTTTAAAGTTCCTACTTTAACGCGGGGAAAACCTATCGATTTCGTTATAGTTCTTAGTGGGGTAAGTACCGCTTCTCCGCTTTCAAATAAATATAAACTTTAGATTATAAGAAAAATAAACTCCGCTCTTAACTTTATAATTCCGGCGCGATTTAACTTTCCTAATAATTAATTACGATTAGACCGAGATCTTTAAGAAAAGGTAAGGATTTTTTATATAAACGAAAATAATAGTATACGGTATAAACGGCGGCGATATTTTAATTTAATATAAATCGTTCCCTACGCCTACGGCCGAAATATAGAGTACTTTTTATAACCGGGGTATAGATATTCCTTTAAGTTTATAAAACGCGTTTATAAACCGATTTATATAATTATAAAAACTTAATATAATAACTCGATTATTAAGATTTAGGGTAGGCGTAGCTAGTATAAAGAAATACCGTTATTATATATAAGAGTTAAAACGAAAACGAAGAGGCTCGCTTCGTTCGTCGTTATAGAATACTAACGGTTAAAGAGTTAGTATTAATATTATAATTAATAGTAGATACGAGGACGAATTATAGTTAATTTATAGTCCCTTAAAATAATTCGACCTATATAAGAGAATAGTAGTACGGATAATAGTTATATTTTTAAAATATTAATAGAGGATTTAGTATTTTATAACTAATATTTTAAGGGCTAGTAACCGGTCTCTTTTTATTTATAAATAGAATTCAACTAAGCCGTTACTACTAAATAGTAAGAATATAGTATTAACGAAATAAGACACGTAAGAATTATAATATTAACGAAATAAAATAGTAGTTAAGATTTAATCTTAGTATATTATATATTCTATTCTTTTTTTTATCTAGCGGTACGAATAAATTATTATTTTATACTAAGATATTAACTCTTATATATTAATAATTATAATAGTCTCAAGCTAAATTTAATTAACTAACTAAGAATAGAAATAAAGAAACTAGTATTTTAGTTTACTATCTTACTTTATTAGGTTTAATACTATTATTCGAATAATATTCGAATAATATTCGAATAACGAATCTATTATTTATTATTCGAATATTATTCGAATATAAATAATTTTTTTCTTATAGAGACTATAATCGTAGTACCTAACTAAACTAAATTTAGTAGTAATTACCCGAGTGTCGCGCCTAGCCGAGTAACGTAAATCTTTAAAATATCACCCTTTAATTTACGAAAATCACTAACCCCCCTATAATAGATTAATTCTATTCAGTTATTAAATTAAGGATAAATAACACTATAATTTTTATTAACGAAAATCCTAACGTCTTTATTATTTAAATTACGCGCGATTTCGATATTCCCTCTAAACGTCTATAGCGGTGGGTTTAAATAAACTACTTTAGGAAAATATTTATACCTAATAATATAATACTCGCCCCGGCCTAGGAACTTATTATTATCGAGTTTATTAAATTATATGATTTATTCGATATATTAATAAGGCTAGGGGTACTCTAGGGGTATATAGATTTTATTTTTATAAAAAATAAATCTTAAAGAAAAGTTAATTAATATTAATTAATTAGATTTATTAAAAGGTACCCTGAACTATATAAATATAAATAAATATCTCTTTTAGTAGATAAAAAGAACGCCTATAAACCGAAGGATATACTAGGATACTTTAGGCGCTTCTAACGCGTACGTTTTAAACTCGGGGTAATAAATAAAGATATATAAAATATAAACGAAATAGGTTTTAGGATTAGGGTTAGAAAGAGTTATTAAATCGTCTTTATATATATAACGAAGTAACTATATATATACGACTCTAATAATAGGGATTATATTACCGCCGCCGAGTATATTAATAATAGTGGAATTTCTATAATACCGTTTATTATTCTAAATAAAAAATTGATTTTATATAAATAGGTTAATAACGAGTTACCGGGGGCTATTAAACTCGCGGTTAATAATTTTAATTATTTAAATAATACCCTAAAACTCGTATAATTATATTATTTTAAAGAGTAGAGTCGTAAGATTTAAAAAGATAAATAAAGGATCTTTATTATAAACGGATTCGGATCCTATTTAATATAGGAATTCTTCTATTATATTATAAAGTATAATATTCGACTATTCTAACTACCGGTTTATTCTATTTATTTTAACTAACTACTCGACGTTAGTTATTTTTAATTTTTTAAATATTATTATTAAGAAGTTTTTAATATATATATATATTAAACTAGGCCTAGTTTATTTAAAGCGGATTTTCTAGCCCTATTTTAAAAAGTTCGGATAAATATATTTAAAAAAGTAATTATTACGTTAACCTAGTAGGTAACTAGTTTTATCCTATATAATCCTCGCCGTATATTTAATATATTATCGGAATATTAACGAAAAGTTATTCGGCTAATAACGTTAGAAGTTAATAAATTATCTTTTATTTAACGTACCCTATATACCGCTAAAGATTTAATTAAGTATAGTCGTATACTAGAGAAAAGTATTAAAAAATATAACTTTACTAAATACTTATTTATACCGATTCTTTAGTCCATAAAGAGTAGTATTACTACGGTATAATAATTACTCTAATTAACCCTAGAGCTTAAGGATAATAATAAGGTATAAATTGAGAAAACTACGCGTAAATCATAGCCTAGTACGGTTTACTAAAAGGGGGACTAGGTTACTATAAAGAGTATAAGGTATATAAGTATATAAAAGGAGCTGAGTAATCGAATAAAGGCTACGCGGGTTATTAAATAAACCTAAAAGTAGTTAATAAAAATCGATACCGTAGCTAGGAAAAAGTTTTAAAATATTAAATAAAACGCCTAGATCCGATAGGATAAGGGAAATAAGGCTTATAATGTTTTTTAGAACGTTCAGCGCAAACGTTGGTTAGCTAGTAATAAAAGTAGGAAATAAACAGTGTTTGTGCGTCACTCGGCTAGGCGCGACACTCGGGTGGCCACTACTAAGCTTGGCTTAGTTAGGTGCTACGATTAAGTGAGAACGCCGCCCGTGCCGCCTCAGACCATCTCGAATCGGGTGCCTTCTCACCTGCACACAAACTATGCGCGTCCATCTTGGACTAACCACCCTTCGACTTATTCAGGCAAATCGTGAAGTCATACAACACTGCATAGTCTTTTGGTCTTGGCAGTGGAATTCCGCGGCTGAGCCAAAGATGCGGAAAGAGCATCTGTCTCACTCCCAAGGTGACGATTGAAGTTGAAAGAGATTAGGAGATGGGTCAAACATTCTCGCTGGCGACTTTGTCGGCGGGCTCTGCGGGTATTGATGTACCAGAGCTGTCGGACCTTACCTACGAGAAGTCTCTGGGCAGTGCTCGGTTCATGAAGAGCATAAGAGCGAGGAATCAGCATGGATTGGTGGTAGTCAAGCTTGTCATGAAGCCGTTCCCCCAGCTGGATCTCAGTCAATATGTGAAAGCTATACGGTGTGAGTAGGTGGCTGCCAGTGTTCTCGACAACGGCCTTATGACTGAACGTCCGTTGTAGCGGAACGTGATGCACTCAACGACGTACCGAACGCCCTTCCATATCAACGCATATTCGAGACAAGTACGAATGGTTACCTAGTCAGGCAATACTTTTACAGTTCGCTGTATGACCGCATGAGGTGCGTGGTATGGACGCCTTCATCAGCATGGCTCTAATGCGAACAGTACACGCCCGTTCCTGGAAGACATTGAAAAGAAATGGCTTGCATACCAACTTCTCTGCGCCTTACGAGATTCTCACGCCAGTAATGTGTACCATGGCGATATCAAGACAGAGAATGTGTTGGTCACCTCGTGGAACTGGCTGTACCTGACCGACTATTCTTCGTCCTTCAAGAAAACATATCTCCCTGAAGATAATCCTGCTGACTTCTCCTACTATTTCGATACCTCAGGTCGGAGGACTTGCTACCTGGCTCCGGAGCGATTCCTCGGGGACGGCGACAAGGACGATGGGAGAGGAGTCACATGGGCTATGGACGTCTTCAGTGTTGGCTGTGTGATTGCAGAGCTTTTCCTGGAGGCTCCCATATTCTCTTTGAGCCAGCTCTACAAATACAGAAAGGGGGAATATGACCCGCAGTATGGCTATCTCAGCAAGATTCAAGACAAAGATGTGCGCGAACTCGTAAGCCATATGATCCAATTGGAGCCCGAATCGAGATACTCCGCAGAGGAATATCTCAATTTCTGGCGACGAAAAGCCTTTCCAGAGTACTTCTACAGCTTTCTTCATCAGTATATGGGCCTTATCACCGACCCCTCATCAGGTCGTTCACCAGTCCTACCAGAGACCGCGAACTTTGGCGAGGCTGATGATCGGATAGACCGAGTTTTCTACGACTTTGACAAGATATCGTACTTTCTAGGTTACGAGAACGGGAAGACTCAAGGCAATGAAGGTTCGGATTCCCGAGTCCCCTCGGAAGGGCTCATTCCTCTTCAGGTTGACATTCCGAACAACAGACACGAAGCTACTAGCGTGGGACGGCGCCCCGTCGACGACGGGTCTTTAATATTTCTCACACTGGTAGTCTCATCGCTGAGGAATACAGCTAGATCTACCGACAGGGTTCGGGCTTGCGATCTCATGCTAGCGTTCGCGGAAAGGGTCACGGACGAGGCGAAACTTGATCGTGTGCTGCCCTACGTTGTGGCGATGCTAAACGACCGTGCGGATATCGTCAAGGTTGCTGCTATTAGGACTTTGACGCAGTTGGTCTGCAAGCGCCTCCTTCAGTCCAGATCTCTGCATAGCTAACATTTGACAGCTTGCGCTCATTACCGTGGTATCTCCAGTCAATGCTTACGTCTACACGGAGTACATCCGCCCTCGGCTGCAACCATTCATTGCGGGCTCGGGTGCCAAAGCAAGCCCACTTCTTCGAGCGACCTATGCGTCATGCCTTGCTACGTTGGCCCACAGCTCCAGCAGCATCCTGGACATGTTGCAAGCTCTTCGTGCGGATGGATCTATTCCTAGTGTCGATCCTGAAGCTGAAGACGGCGTTGCTACTGATCTTACCTATCAGCACTCCTTCGACGTGGCGAAGCTGGAGTTGCTAGAGCATTTCGAGGCGCATACGAAAGCTTTGCTGACAGACCCAGAAGCATCAGTGCGACGAGCGTTCCTTGGTTCGGTAACAAGCTTGTGCGTCTTCTTTGGAAGTTCAAAGGCAAATGATGTGATACTAAGCCATCTAAATACTTATCTGAACGACAAAGACTGGATCTTGAAGTGTGCTTTCTTCCAGACTGTCGTTGGTGTTGCCACGTTTGTCGGCGGTACGAGCCTCGAAGAATTCATTTTGCCTCTTATGATTCAAGCCTTGACCGACCCAGAAGATTTTGTGGTCGAGAAAGTACTCACATCATTTGCGAGCATGGCAGAGCTTGGCCTGTTCCAGCGATCTAGAATCTGGGAGATGGTAGATGTCGTTGCACGATTCATGATGCATCCGAATATATGGATCCGAGAAGCTGCCGCACATTTCATTTCGGCCTCCACAAAATTTCTCCAAGTCGCGGATCTCCACTGTGTCGTCTCCCCCTTGTTGCAACCTTACCTTAAGTCGTCAATCATGGATTATGCAGAAATCAACATTCTCGACTCCATAAAACGGCCTTTGCCTCGACAGGTACTGGAAAGCGCAGTATTATGGGCATTGAAGGGGGAAGGCGGTCTCTTCTGGAAGCCGGCTCAGCAACAAAGAACCTTTTCCTTCGGCTCTCCCGAACAGGCTCTACCGACTATATCTTCCAAAGATTTACGACCCAACGCGCTGAGCAAGATTGCAAAGAATAGCGAAGATGAGCAATGGATTAGGAGACTGCAAAATATTGGCATGAGCCCCGACGATGAGTTCAAGTTATTGGCTTTGAGGGAATACATATGGCGCGTTGCGCACAAGCGACCCAAAATAGACCCTGAAAGCTCTGCCTCGCCCCTGACTAGCATCCTTCGCCTCAAGGAGATGAATGTCACTCCGCAGACTATCTTCTTCGAGACCCAGAGAAAGAAGAGCAAGACTCGCCGCCGAGCGTCAGCTGGTGAGCATCGTACTCCCTCAAAGAAGGATCCTGAAGCAGCATCCCATACCATTACCGACGCCTTGCTAGACGCATCTACCACAATTGATGATCCGCTCTCTCAGCGCAAGAAGCCTTACGCGAACGCAAGGAAAGAAAGGCTCAACGGCAATTTGCAACCCCAACCTATTCAGACAAATTCAAGACGCGGGTCTTCGAACCTTGCATCGCCTCTGTCCACTTCGCTGGGCGACCGCATAAGATCGAGAGACCGATCTGGACGCAGTACAGACAATGAAGCCAGGCGTAGATCCTCCGATAGAGGTGATAACGCACAGAGTGATGGCACGCTTACACCAACGGACTCTTCGAGAACAGGTAATGGTCGGAATGGAGGCGTGAAACACAAGTCCAGTGCTATCAATCTGCTCAACCGAAGAGACACCTCCAAAACGGTTGCGGAGACGGGTACCACTTCCACGAACGCTTTTGGCAAAGTTGATGGTCCCTTCACTCGAGAACCCTCCGAAGCTCGATCTAATGATAAGACGACAAATATTGATGAGAAACGAGATTCGAGGGGTGCAAATTATTCTGGTCACACATATGATGGCAATGACCCTAGTGTCATTAGGCTTCTAGATTCTCTTGCCTCCGAGAACTACCCGCACGACATTTACGACTTTGGCCCAACGGTAACGCCTATCTCGAGCAAAAGCCACATGATGACGAAAGCAGATCCTCAAAAAGCTGACAAGCACTGGAGACCCGAAGGGACGCTAGTCGCCACCTTTGGCGAGCACACAGGTCCTATCAATCGCGTGCTTCCCTCGCCAGATCATGCGTTCTTCATTACAGGGTCTGATGATCGCACAGTCAAAGTATGGGACACGCTGAGACTGGAGCGGAACCTTGTACATCGATCACGGCAGACACACAGTCATGCGGAAGGAGCAAAAGTCAAGTGCTTGTGCTTTGTCGAGAACACCCACACCTTCGTTAGTGGTGCAACCGACGGGAGTATCCATGTTGTCAAAGTCGACTATCACCTGATAGGCAACACATCCAAGTACGGCAAGCTTCGCATGATGCGAGAATATCAGCTGGCGCGCGATGAATATGGTGTCTGGATGCACAACTGGAAATCGGACTCAAGTTCTATCCTTCTCATCGCGACGAACAGGTCACGGGTCCTTGCCTTGGATCTCCGAAAGATGGCTCTGCTCTACTCTTTCCAAAACCCCGTGCATCACGGCACACTGACCTGCTTTTACGTAGATGAAAAGCACAACTGGATGTTGCTCGGGACCTCACACGGGGTACTCGACCTCTGGGACCTACGCTTTCATTTACGCCTTAAAGCGTGGGGTCTCGGCGGGGGTACACCAATTCACCGCCTGATCAAGTACCCATTCAAAGCAGGGAACAAGTGGATCTGCGTTGCTGGCAGCACCGGTCAAACAGATATAACCGTCTGGGATGTCGAAAAGATCGAATGCCGCCAAGTCTACCGCGCAGGCGTCGCTACAAGTAGCAACAAAGAAAACCTCAAAGTCTACGAGCCGTGGAAAGTCGACGACGAGAAGCCAGAAGGCATGCTCGGCCGCTTCGCCACTGCAATCGACCCATCTGGAGGTGGCGGCGGCAATCCAGATCGGGGTATCCGCGCTCTAGCTATCGGCGTCGACTCTCCCGACAACAAAGGGGAAAGCAAGCACGGCTTCTTTGTTACAGGCGGCGCGGACAGGAAATTACGATGCTGGGACATCTCGCGCCCAGATCTATCAACGGTAATCAGCGGGCTTGACACAGAGGAAAATCAGCCTAAATTCTCAACATCGCAGCCTACGACTTCACTTGTCATTAATACAGAGAGGATAGCTCACCAGGCCCCATCCGCGCCCAATGCTGCTGCTGGTGCGAGTTCGGGAAAGAAAGGTAGTGTGAAGCAGCCAAGGAGCACGATTATTAGTGCGCAGCAGCAGCAGTTGTTAAGGAGTCATTTGGACTCTATTTTGGATGTGTGTTTGCTGGAAAGTCCGGTGGGGATGACCGTTAGTGTGGATCGGATGGGGTGTGTGTATGTTTTTCAGTGATGTAGTAGGCACTAGAGAAGTGATCGAATGGGTCAGTAGGAGTTGCAGGCCTGTACCATTTGATCTTATGGTGTCAGTCATGCAAATGGATGAAGGTCTATTGATTCCACACGAACAAGGCAGAAACTTTTAAAGCGATGGTTTTCTTTCCATGTGACGCGACGCGCAGACATACCCGCATCCATCCACGTTTAATGTGCCTTCATAAAGCTGCTCGCAAACAGCCTGGTGGCGCGCGAAGAGCACCTCAATCATCCAAGCAAAAAGGACTAGCTCGATATTTTGCTAGTCCTATTGAAGGTTCTATGGCTAAGGGTCCGAATGTAGATTGTTGTCAAAACCTCGAATTCAGGAAGAATGCGAAAGAATGCGAAAGCCTCACGCTTCAGTCCCCTCGGAATTCACACAAAGCCCACTCAAGATACTATATGATTGATAGCTCTAAGCGGTAGAATAAATTACCAACAACGGAAGCCTTGAACGATCGGACCTTGAATTTGACATTAACGCCCATTAGGTTTTTGGCAAAATTTGCCAAATTTGTTCTCGTTGGTGCGAGAAACTCCAAAACAGGGGCAGGAGCCAAGGTTTGAGCAGTATCTGCGCCTCAATGCGAAGGAAAGAAAAACACAAACCAAGTTGCAGTACCAGAAGATAATCAAGACCTTCATCGTGGATCAATGATCTCGATTAGGACTAGTGCCATCACATTCTCCTAAGGTACCTAAGTATTTGCGTCGACCTCTAACATCTACCTCTTCTTGCCCGGGCGCGCATTCTTCTCGCGCTTCTTCTCCTTTACACCTCGCTCTTTCCTAACATCATCAACACCTTTGATCTCACTCTTTCCCTTCCCATCCTTGAATCTCCCTCGTCGCTCCTCTTTCGCTTTCTCCACCATCTTCCTCCGCTTATAATAATCATCCCTATACCTATCCGCCTCCTTCGGCGCTTTTTCCTCCTTATGCTTCCACCTCTTGCCACCCCCTCTGTTCGCTGCATTCGCCGCTGTTTCGTTCTCGCCGGTGCGAGGTAGTCGATCGATCTTGTTCGACTTCCTCCAGGCATCGAAGCGACCGCTGCGGAAGCTCGCAGCGAGTTTTTGGCCGCTTTCGCCTATGATCATTTGTTTGCCTTTGCTGCCGTCTTCGTCGTTGGCTCGGGCGACGTATTTCTTGCTTTTCTTGTCCCAGCGCATGCCTTTGGGCCGGCTAGGTTCGGCGAAGGCTTTGGCGCTGTCGTCGTTCGTGAGGTCCATTGTTGCCGAGCGAGCGGCTGTGATGAAACTAGAATTCCCTCCTGAATGGACCCCGTAGCCACGGTCTTCTGCTAGGTTGATGGTCGATGGTGTGTAAGACATGAAGAAATCCGAGTCTTTATAGCCGTTGAGTTTGTTCTCCTTATTCGATAAGGGCTGTGAGAAAGTAACTTCGAGCTCATCTTCAGAGGCCAAATCCATGTTGGGTTCGTCGTCTGGCGCGTCATTGTTGTCTTCCACAATGACATTGGTTTTACTCAAAGCTGCAGGTAAGTCCGGCGAGTCTCCAAGTTCTGCATCTTGCATTGCCTGCTTCTTTCGCCTCTGATTCTCAACGGTCACTCTTCGCTTCTTCATGATCTCCGCAGCTTCTCCCCCTGTACCTCGCTTACCAATTTCAAAAACTGTTTCTTGAGGTCTGAAGCCACTGACTCGAGCCAACATCTTTGCTCGCTCAATCTCGGAGTAGTCTATGTCATCGTTGAAGAGCGGATGTAATGCCATCCAGCTTCTCGAGTCAGTCACTTCCTTCGATCTTCGGGCACTTTCGCTCGATGCTGCATTTCTGGTTTTAAGGTATAGCTTCTCTCCCTTAACAGAAACAGACCGAAGTGCTTGTAATTCATCATCTTCATCGAGTAGCTTGCTAACCCATTCACAATTCCTTTCGAGTCGGTCTCTTACAAGCCCACCAACCACAACGTCTTCCACATAATTTGGCTCGTCACCAGCATCTCGCCCAAGGACCAATCTTTTACTGAGGAAAAGCTGTAGGTCGAGAAGGTACGGTGCATCTAAATCTCGCACAAGACTGTAACTCCACCCGCTTTGGCCAGCTCTCGCGGTCCTTCCTACACGGTGAACGAAAATCTTAGGCTGGGCTGGGAAGTCGTAGTTGATGACGTTAGCCAGGACTGGGATGTCAATTCCTCTTGCAGCAACATCTGTTACCACAAGGATGTTGGTCATGCCAGTACGAAAGTCTTGCACTTGTATTTTTCTTGCGGTCTGATCCAATGAGCCATAAGCGTGCGAGACAGCGAATCCTGACTGGCGTAGCAAAACTGCAAGATAGTCAACATGATGTTTAGTGGCTGTAAATATAATGGTCGAGTGCTCTGTGGGTGATTCGTGCGGCTTCACGCCGTCGACATTTCCACGCTTTCGCTTCTTGCTATTTTTGCTCGCTTCCTCCTTTGCACGAGACGCAGCTGCTGTTTGGCCTGTTGGTATTTTGATGATGTCGCTGAGAACATGTAGAAGCGCACCCTCTTTCTCGGCGCTCTTCATGGTAAAAAATGCACTCTGAAGGTCAGGCGAGATCTTGCTTTCGGCATCTAGTCGGACAAGATTTGGCTCTTGTAGGCCTGCTCTAGCAAATTCGACAAGTGATTTTGGCAAAGTCGCGGAAAATAACAACGTCTGCCTCGATGAGGGCAAAGCATGTAGGATCTCGGTCAACTGAGCTGCAAATCCCATCTCAAACAGGCGATCCGCTTCATCAAAAACCACATAACGAATAGACGATAGGTCGAGCCCCATCTCGACCTTCAGATGTAAGAATCTTCCAGGTGTAGCAATCACTATATCCGGGTTCGCAGACATGAAAGTGAATTGCTCTTCTAGAGAGTCGCCTCCCACAAGCAATACCCATTTCAAGTCAGTTCCTCGCCCAAGCTCTTTCACGACTTTCAGTGTCTGCAGCGCGAGTTCTCGTGACGGTGAGAGAATCAGTGCCCGGGCGCCGACCTTCGCACTGTGGCCCTTGAGTTTTTCAATCATTGGCACGACGAAAGCCGCTGTCTTCCCAGACCCTGTCCTTGCCATACCAACAACATCCTGCCCGTCTAGTACCAGCGGTATAGTCTTCCTCTGTATCGGCGTCGGCACAGAAAAGCCTTTTCGAGTAATGGCTTTCAGCAAATGGGCATTGAGTCCCATTGCTTGAAATCCACCGCCTCTTTTTACTGTCTTTCCTTTTAGATTGGCCGATTTACGATTGGAGGCTACCTGAGTATCGGCGATGAATCCTGCATCGTCTGAACTGTAGTCGCCCTCGAGATCTGGCATTTCTCCCGGCTCCAGCATGCGGGCTTTGCGATCTGGATGTTGCGTTTCATCGTCCGAGCCCGTGCTACTGCCATCGTTGAAGAGGGTGCTAGAGATATCCAACTCGTTCTCGGAGGCCGCTGGTGACGGCGCTCGGTAAGGCATATTGGCGATCGAGGAGAGCAAGGAGCTCTTCTCGATGAAAATAACGCTCAAGAAAAAACCCCACAAGGATGATCAAAACTCTTCGGCTTTCGGTAGATTCTCGGGCCAATAATCATGAGGACCCGAGAGCAGCCCTAGGAGCGGCCCGGTAGATCCTCCTCAAAGTGGGTACCGCTAAAGATTGCTAGTTGCACACGGTTCTAACAATTGGTTCATTCGTTCTCATGAGTAGTACTATGTGGCTGTCTAGGATTTCCCGTTGAGAAGCTACGTAAGCAAAGTTTTGCTTATGGTTTTGCTTATGTAATCGATCCCTCCAACACCGCGGAAAAAATCCCAAGCCCCTAAGGTGTCCTTATAGGCGAGACATATCAATGATAGGCAATCGATCGACCCCAATCCAATGCCGGCACTGGTGACGAGGACAGCTTGGGCAACAGTCAGCCCTCAGCAGCTACGACTTTCGCCCTCGTCTGAAGACTCGGCATGCGGCTTGAAGCTCGATACATCACCTCTCCCATCACAAGCTAATTTAAGGAACTGGCCAGGTCAAGATTTGGTATCGCGAACGGATCGAGAGAAGCTTGCCAATAGACATCAGGGCTGCATAGAGTTTTGACTGCTGCGTTCGTAGTGGCTCTAGTCAGTTGTCAACCTTAACCATGGCAGATTGAGGCTACAGAGAAGACTTCAGTGTATGAAGGCATGGGAAGTAGAAGAGGGTATTGATTCACGTATTATTCCAGTGCGTTGGCCAATCAGATGCCCCGTAATTGCTGATCGAAGTAACATTCAAAAGGCTGTACACCGTAGTACGACGTGGATCTAGAGGTGTCCGCTACGATCAACGCTAATTGTGCCACATCCTGATCCTTCGAGAGTTATCCCGCTCTGATTCGTGTCAACAGCAGATAAAAGAAACAGCCAAGGGTGATAGTTTTTGGGGTTCCTATACTTTTTTTCCCCATACAGTCTCTTACATGTGGTCGTGGAACAACCTGATGCAATCCGTAGCGTCCGACCGCGACAGGTCGATTTGAAGCTTAGCACCACCAATGGCAACTCCTTCGAGGATCGTACTTTCGCCTCAGATGCGTCGAGACTATGCTGTGGCAAACATTACTGAATATTTTGCACACGCGACGTCCAAGGTCCTGCAAAAAAAGAATGAAAAGCACGACATCATATTCAATAATTTTGGCCTTCACAGTGAGCTTCAATAGCGATCTGCGTATTCATCACACCCTCTTTGTTGTTGGCGGCCTCAGAGCGAGCAGTTTGAAAGGCTCTACATGCGAAACGCAGAACATTGAAGCTACTTCCTTGTCGATCTGTGACTTATGTCTGAGGATGACTCAGCATACACAATTTCCCTGACGCGTTGTAATAGATGAGCAACACCCTTGCTCGCTGCGACCGGACCGCCGCTTAACAGCCTGCACCTCCACCTGTCGATGGCCAGACTGTGCACGAACTTGGCGATTCAGTCAAATTCCTAGAAAAGCTCAGCAACATCAGGTATCACTCCAATTACCTTACCTTATTCAAACCAAAGATCGAGGAGAATGGCGTCGAGGATGTCGTGAACGACTATGTTTTCAATGGCGACGAAAGGGCAAATATCATGTTTGCTAGGCTCTATGCTGGTATGCTACCGCTCTATGAGATATTCCGCGGCAGAGGTTCTCAGAGATATTGCAGGTACTCTACATCCGTTAATCCGTTTTGGTTTTGGTGTCGAATTTAGCCAGCCAGCAATGCTTGCGGAAGCGCTGGCCCAAGCAGCCATACGTCCAACACATCTGGACCCGTACTTCTTCCAAGCGGACCAAAAGGTAGAGCGGACACTTGTCGATATCTTGGACGGCATCCGAGGAGACAAAAGATCTGAGTACTGCGGCACGTTGGAACGGCCAAGATATGATTCGTGACGGTGTCTTAGCCGTATTGATCCGGACAATCTTGAGGAAGCAACCGCTGAAACGATTAACGCGGCTGGTGGATTCCCCCTTTCTTGTCACATTCTTATGCAGTCCATTTGACCAACAATGCTCAATTTACTTCACTGGTGGCGCCCAATAGCCCCCAAAGCAAGTCAAGTTTGAGTTTTACTTCATACGTTCCGTCAATAGCTCCATCTTCTTGTCCTCGTTCTTAAAGCAGACGTGGATCAGTAAGGCAAACAAAGCAAAGATGCTTGAATACAGAGGTAGAAATATTATGTGCCAACATGCGTCATGGGGAGCGCCGACGCCTCTTCTTGATGTAATTATGAATTACGTGCACAAGCGCAGGGAGCTGTCCGAGAGGAGTGCGATTATCGAAAGAGCCAAAAAGGTTCATGATGATGGATATGCCTGCAAGTTGGTGAGCTCGCTTGCGCCCGGCGAGCTGATGTGGGAAATTAGCGAGAAGTTCAGGATCAAAGGTCGCATGTGGTTGCAGCTAGGCAACATGGGTATGGATGTTCCATTCCGTCCTCTTTGCATTTAGATGAATTGATACGATCTAGCTATCGACTCCGTCGAAGGCACTGGAGAGCGCTGGGTTCGGTCGGATGGCTTTGACGAAGCTTGGGAAAAGTAAGCTCCTCTAATCCCGCATGCAATCATTCGTTGATCCTGAGCAGCAACAGATACAAGGATCGGTCTCAATGTTGAGCAATCTACTCTGCGGATCCAGGGTGGAGAACAAACTATCCTCATTCTTGCCGTGTGTTGCAAGGAACCTTGCTAATAGACCCAGTCCGCGGCTTCTGATCTCCGACATTAGCATCAACACATTCCGATCCACGTCGCTAGCCTCACACCTCAAATACCGATGGACTTGTAGCTCTAGCTGCGCTAATTTCGATTGTCTACGCTTTTTTCATGTGCTGAACGATTTGGTAGATCGAGTTCTTGATGAAGCGAAGTCCTGTTTGGGTGGCTATTTATTCTAGTGCTTAACATCATCATTGTATGTACCAGCTCAATGTGCCATTTGTACCTTAGGCTATGGATTGGGCGTTCCTGACCGGAAGACATTCGATGTTGGATCCAAACAATTTTCTTCTGCTAGGGAGTCGGACCTTTGGTGGATATTAATTGAATACTCGTGTAAGGTCGCAAACTTACGAGGCTTGCAGCCTGCTCCAACATCGGGCTCTGGTGAAATTTCGGCCCGATGGAACTAGCGCGCAAGAAACACTCTACACGTCTGACGCGATTGGTAAATAGAGGCGATTGTTCGACGTCCTTGCTAAAGTGTAGAAACCAAGAATACACTCACCTCGACTCTGAGAGCGATCAACTTAGTCACTAGAATACGTAAGAGAGGAGTGTTCTTTACTGTCTACCCAGTGTGTTCTAAGAGCAGCTTCGGGCAACCTCCAACCTATTCCACAGCAAGGAGCTTTCCAATATGGGTGGGTAGCACCCCAACACGGTCGAGCTGTTCTGGATTAACTGTTAAATACAGACTATGGTGGCGGCTATTCTACCACTTCTTATGGTGCGCAAGGCGGGGCAGGAGGCGGAGGCTTTATGGGAGGATCCCAAGGTGGAAGTCAAGGTGGAGCAGGCAAGGTGAACCCCTACAGAATTGGGACCTTAAAGGCCTGCATTCGTCTGACACTTTCTTAGGGAACATACGGAAAAGATACTCTCAGACCAGTCACCATAAAACAAGTCCTCGAGGCACAACAGCCTCACCCAGACGCAGAGTTCAAGATCGACGACGTCGAGATAACCCAGGTCTCTTTCGTAGGCCAAATACGCAACATATCCACCCAAACTACAAATATTACATACAAACTGGACGATGGTACAGGCACCATTGAAGTCAAGCAATGGATCGATGCGGACGCAACAAACTCCATGGACATGACCTCAGATGGTACAGCCTCAAAGCCTAAGCTGATAGAGAACGAGTGGGCTCGTGTATGGGGTCGCCTCAAAGCATTTAACAATAAGCGCCACGTCGGCGCTCACGTCATACGGCCCATCACCGACAAGATGGACATCACATATCACCTCCTCGAAGCCACATACGTCCACCTCTACTTCACAAAAGGCTCGCTCGACACGATCAAACAAGAGACTGGTGGCGCTACCAATGGCAACCAGGAACCTGGCTACGGCGGTGCTGCCGGCGGAGACACAATGAACGGACGGCCAATGCCAAATGTAGGGGTGAATGCGAGAAGACTGTTTCAGACGCTCAAGAACAGTCCTCAGAATAACGAGGGTTTGCACGTACAGCAAATAGCGTCGCTGATGGGCATGAATGTGCAGGATGTAATGAAGGCTGGTGATGAGCTGCTCAGCCATAGTATGATTTTCACGACCGTGGATGATAATACCTGGGCTTTGCTGGAATTTTGAGACGGATGGGAGATGATGAAAATTTACATGCCTTAGCTATCAGGTGTATCAAGAGAGACCTGAACTGAACGATGAATGCCTCGCTCGAACGCCCACGCTATGCAATGATATACATTGCCTCTGTATCCATGCAGGGAAGCTCCCGCATTTCTCTTCCAACTTCGTCTGACAGACGCTGTCGTAGCAATTGTCCTGATCTCCCGCCAACATCCAACGTCACGGCACGAAGAAGTCCTCCCATCCCGGCCTCCACCTCCTCTTCCCATGCAATAACGCATCCGCCTGCGCCTTCAGACTCTTCCTATCTGCCTCAACCGGCACCCCCCTCACAGTCCCCTGACGAGTCCTGTCCTCCCTCTGCACCCTTCTCTCCTTCTGCTCCGCCCTCTGTACCTTCACATCCCACGGTTCAAGATCCTCTGGCTCCTCCGGCCACACAAACGGCATATTCTGTGGCATTTCAATAGTCATTTTTTTCTGCTGCGGGAGTCGCGAGTGGTGGCCTGTGCGAGGGTCGCGCACGACTTTGCCATGGATTATGTAGGAGCGGACGTGTACGGAGCGAACGTTGTAGGCGTTGTAGAGATAGTCTTTTAGGTCAAGCTTGTTCATCCAGAGGGGGGTGAGGAAGGAGGCGAAATGGGGAGGTTTTTCGGCTTCGCGGAGGAGGGTGAGGGTGAAATTTGGGCTGGGAGAGGGATCAGTAATCGGAGAAGAATTTGGATGTATTGGAGCATGCGCAATGTGCCAATGGGAAGGAGTTTGGTACATACAGAAAGACTTGCTTCTCGCCGCGAGGAGGCTTGAAGCGGTTTGGTCGTAGGGGGCGGAGAGGTAATGGCGACGGTTTCTTGTAGAACCCTGGATTGGGCCGTGGGATGGCAGACGTGGCAGTCTTGACAGCGTTCATCATTGATTCATGAAATAGCGTTGACGATTGGGTGGACATCTTGAGTTCTGAGAGCTCTACAGACTTCAATGCCAAGACTTTGCGGCCGCTAAAACCTACCGTTCTCGCCATTTCGTCTCGTTTCTAACAGAGGTCAACATATTGTCATTATATGACATAAATTGATGTTTAGGGCTGTCACTCTTCATGAACGTCTTGCTAATTGATTGCCAGAGCTGCTCCGTACCTTCGCGATCAAATATAGATGATAAGTCACTGGTTCTTTCATGCACCATAATGTCTTGTGTCTCCTATCTTTGTCGACGACTACGTAGAAAAGCTCGACGCTCAAGAATAATGACATTGCTCATTCCGTTGACGGTCATGTGCATTGTGATCTCGCCTTTCTATGTGATATATAAACCACCTACGTTTCTTGTGCGCTATTTCCAGCGTCGATGGCCCGATGTCCTCTGGCGCATTTCGACATCTACGAAGGTCATTGCGCTCACGATTGACGAGTACGTCTCGTAATGCTTTTTCCCCCATCACCCCTCTTTTTTAACATCAAGTCATGTTCCAGAAGTCTCTGCTGGCAATGCTGACTCTGAAACGATGAATAGCGGGCCCTCTGAGTACACCCAGGAGATCATGCAGATCCTCAAATATAACAGTGCAACCGCGACTTTTTTTATTATCGGATCGCAAGTAGCAGGCTACGAGGAGGTACTCCAAGACCTAATTCGCAACGGCAATGAGCTGGGAAATCACGCAATGCACGATGAACCTTCGCGGTCCTTAAGCGATGCCACTCTCGTCGACCAGATCCAATCAGTGGAAGAAGTGCTCCACCAGGCATACATTGCCACTGAAGGAGAGCCTCCTCCCAAATACTTCCGACCAGGCTCAGGTTTCTTCACTGGAAGGATGCGAAAGATGCTGGGCAAATTGGGCTACCGGCTAGTCCTTGGTAGCATTTATCCTCACGATCCGCAGATACCATTTTGGCGTATCAACGCCAGCCACATATTGAGTATGCTGCGGCCCGGAGGGATCATTATCTGCCATGATAGAAGGAAATGGACCGCTCCTATGCTAGGAAAGTTGCTCCCTGAGATTCGGCGTAGAGGTTATCGCATAGTCACTGTCACAGAACTGTTGAAGGAAGAAAATACATGAGGTGGGTGAATGCATTCTATTTGTTTGCCAGGGGCCATGGTCTCTAGACAAGGATCTAATGTTCGATGTGCATGCGAATTAGCATGAAAACCCGATCGAGAGCTGCATGATCAACAGCAACGCATCCCAATACCTGGCTCCTCCTCTTTTCAGAGCCTACTCACGATCCTCGTCATCAACCAAATCATGTTGCCCCCAGGCAAAAGAAAATACTCATCCCCGGACATCATGAGCTCTTGGCCAACTGGGTCAATCCGATGATACATCTGCAAATGCACCCCATAGCCCGTGAAAACCTCCAACGTGACCCAATTCCTCCCAACTTCGTTCTCGAAAGGCTGCTTCACCTCTTTCCGCGACGCTTCCTGGTACATACCCGTGCCACACACCAACAGTGCAGCGAGCCTAGATTTTTCAATCGCATGGCCCATATTTAAAGTCGTCAGATTCGTACCGACTATGTCTCCTTCTGAATCGGGGACGACATTCCGCGCACTCCGTTCCCCCAGCTTGGACCTAAGGACGTGCTTCTCGGTCCGTGTGGCTTCTAAGCCGCTATGCGTCACGAGGCGCAGTGTCGTTAATTGCAAGACCTCGTCTTGGTATTCGGAGTGAGTGTGCGCTCGGGAGGTGATTTCGGATTTGCCGTATCGTGGGAATTTTACCCTGATAATGCGACAATGTTGTGTTTGTCGCAGGAGGTAAGAGATAAGCTTTTTGGGAATGGGTGTTCAGTTTGCTATTCTTCGTAACGGGATGAATCGAGGCCGACCATCTCGAATCATATCCTTGCTCAGAAGAGCCTTGAAATGTGGGTACTGGCTTCTGAGTGTTTAAGAAGTAGTAGGCACGAGGCTACTAGAATTTCCACTGTCTGTCCACGTCCGGTCCAGAAGATAACCTCTAATCCGCATCAAAATATCTAATCCGGACCGGACCGCTATACCTTCTGTAGGTCCACAATTTTTATGGGTCTAATATCCAGTGTCTACAGGTCCGGACCGGTTCCTAGGTGGTGGCTACAAGAACAAGAAAAATACGAAGTTTTTGAAACGGTCTTTAAGCTACTCGATTTCTTGGCTCGAACTTACTGGAAATTTACACAATTCCGAATTCGAGCATGTTACTCGTCCCAAATTATAAGTATTAGATGGTTTTATTCGATCGCATCCTTCTTTGATCCATGTAATGATCCACACTCAGCATGTTTTTCGTTGATCGAGTCTGACAGCTTTATGATTCCCATTCCGACCGTCAATGGACAACACTGCTGTCGAATAATCGTCTCGCATCTTGAGCTACGTAGCAAAGGAAAATCAATGTTCAGGATTCATTACTGGTTTCTAGGCCATTGCACACCATCATCCAGTTATGCCCACGCTACAATTTCTCTAGCTTTAGTATCTCTTAAGGCCACGCAAGTGCCAATCGTTTTCACACCTAGCCTGCAATCCCTTCCGCAATAGCATCAGCGTGCTTGCGAGGGTAATAAGCCTGCTTCAGAACCACCTCTTTGAAGCTCTTCTCAATCCAATATGGCCTCGCCGGCCCCAGAGTAGGCGCCAAGACTTTCTGGGCCAACTCCGCACCATTTGCCATGCGCCAAATGACGTTCTCTGGTTGAGAATCGAACCAAAAGGGTACCGGTGGCGGCTCCTTCTTGAGGCTTTCGAAGTCGTACTCGGATATATGCGACACTCCTACGAGTCTCATCTCCACTATGACTTCCTCAAAGCCAACGAACGATGCTAAGATGACGAGGACTTCACGTACTACCATCTCTGCTGTTGAGGGATAGACCTCGAAAGACACGCGGCACGTTTTGCGGTGAATGGCGGCGCTACCAAAATACCTCAGAGCGTCGAGCTCCCGGTGAAAGTCATGGTCATTGAAGAAGTGGTACGCATATCTGGCGTACACATTGACACTGAGCGTCTGTATACGTTTGGCCAAGCTTCTCGTCGGCTTCATCACTGGTGGGCGCCACTTGTATCCGAAAGCTATACGACAGACCCCATCCTTGAAGAGGAAGTCAGATCCCTCTTCGTTGATGGCTTGAGAAACGCGAAGAATGTTGATGTGACCAGAGTGAATCAGGAGGCGGTAGATGTTGTGCCGAATCTCAGGAGGCAGTGTCATGAGCGTGCCAAAACCTGCAGGGATCTGGGCGGGGATTGGGGACGGTAGGAATTTCTCTGGCAAGGTTTCACCGAGCTGTGCATAGATCTGTATGATAGAGAGTGTTATGTCGTCCTTTGCTGAGCTGTCTAGGTGGGGAAAGCCGGCGAGGAGGCTTATGGCGGAGTCATGAATCGGCTGCTTGGTCTTTTTAATTTCGAAAATCGGGTTTGCTGCCATGATCTTGGTTGTAAAGGAGGTTCGGTGGAAGTTGGTGGAGATTGCGAGGTTTACGACAGAGAGATGGCGATCTTAATGTAAAATAGTAGCTTAAGTGTCAAAGGCCATGTAAAACACACTGTAAATCTGTTCGTGGGCGGTGTTACATGTGTTTGTAGGACAGCATTGATTTGACTGCCTTTCATGCCATTCTGTTGGATTTAGATATTACCTCAATGTTATTTCCGGGCTCTTTTATTCATCCTCCTGGCTGCACAGCATAATCTCATGCAACGTAGGGAACTTGATCTACTTTCAAATTCTTCTCTGCAGGGTACGAAATAAGTCCATTGCGATAAGTCTCGTTCTATTTTTGTCCTGTTGAAAATATGAGTAATTTAAAAGCATGTGCAAGAGTTGTCGTAAATCAATGACCACCCCTCTCGATCCTGTGACCTGTTTAGCCACGACCCATCATATTTCACCTTCTATCCACCACCATACAGCTCCCTAAATCCTTTAGCCATACGAGTTCGTTACATTTGTCGAGAAAGACTGAAGAAGCAAATGAAACGTCGTCCATAGCCATATCTGCAACCCTGCGCCTCCCTCCCTTGAAACTCTTCCATCCTTTCCGAATGCCATTTTTGCGATCATGATCATGTCTGTATCCATTTTAAAACCTCGTCACGTCGTTGGATGATTTCCATCTAGACGACGACCAAGTCCTCAATCCCATCATCACTCTCATCCATCTCATCTTCATCGAAGTCACCAACCTCAGCGCGGTCAGTCTCATCACCTTCATCGTCTTCCGAGTTGAACAGATCAGCGTAGTTCTCGTCTTCCATCCTCCCCCTCCCGATTTGAGTCCTCCTAGCTTCGTTTGCAGCCAGCTCCTCAGCCGCCTCGATCCTCTCTTGAGCCTCCATTTGTCTCCTCGCATAGTCCTCCTCATCGTCATCAGTGACCACAGTATAGCTGTCGTCGTCCTGATGAGATGAAGCTGCGTCAGTTGAATCAGTTGCATATACACGACCACGATGCATATGATCAGAGAAGCCGCGGTTGTTGGCCATAGAAGTGTTGAATGTGCTAGCAGCGCCCGAATGCGTGCTGACCATATCAAATTCGCTTGATGCTGTACTACCTGCAGGAGTAGTCCCATCATGCACGTCTGGACCGGCTGTCGAGAAGCCGAGATCGGCTATGGGGACCTGGTCGTTGAAAACGCCTCCGCTTCCATCATCATTGCCGCCGGCCCAGAGAGGGAGATATTTCCATTCGCTGTCTTGTAGGCAGACGAGCGTATTAGCGATACCAATCTCGAGGGGATCTGGCCGTTCGGAATGGTCGGCAGGATGTAGCTTATTTCTAGCGAAGTCGACAATGTAGCCTTCGGCTTGTAGAAAGAACTCTTCGAGATTGAAGAATTTGTTAACGCTAGGCTGAGACGAGAGCTGGGACGACGGATCCTCCCTCTTCCCAGTCTTTCGGAGAGCACTTGATGGTAGAGTGATGTCCTCTCCGAAGAATGGCGGCGTTAAGCGGCCAGTCGATTCTGTTTGCTGCACGGAGATGACCTCGTCAATTTCTTCAATCCCTTTGGAGGGGTTTTGGGCCGAGTAATCACGAGAACAAGGCATCATCTCTTCAAAGTTCTCCATATTTCCCTCGAACTCCTCCATGCGCTTAGCGAATGGCGACGTTGAGCGGCCGGTAGGCACTGGTCGCTGTGCAATATTGATCTCATTGACTTGCTTGTCATCAGTGAGAGCTTCACAAGACGTCCAAGATGAGAAACCTTCTGGTGCTGGGAGCTCTGACATACTCTGGTGATCAAGCGTAGACATGAGAGAACCATTCATATTTCGCAGCACGTCTAACGCAGAACCTTGTCGTTTTGCATTTGACGCAGGATATTGTCGTGGTGCACCGAAAGGCCATTGTGCACTGAGATCCTGCACGATTGCTCGATTGTCAGGCGTAAATATAGGGTCAGGATTGAATGCTGCTTGCGGGACTCTAGAAGGCTGTCTGATTTCGATTGGCTGTGTTGGAGTGTATAAATCCGGCTGAGTAATCTGAGCCCCAATAAGGTCGTCGTTAAACTGCATTAGGTCTGGGGATTGCGTATTCGGCTCTGTGAAAGACACATTTGCTCCAGGTAAATGCGCCCTAGGTAGGCCTGCTCCAGGTAGGCTTCGGATGGGCAGTGGAAATGATGCCGGCGGGGCATTTTCTTCAAGCCAACGAGTTCCTGCCCAGATGAGATTTTTTAGCACCAAGGTCTGGACCTCTCGATAAGTTCCACGACCCATCTCAAGCTTTTCGAAGCTGCTCAGCTTGGGGGTATCCCATATCTGGCCCCAGCCCTCTTTAGTTTCGAGATTCGTACGACCTCGGAACAGGCTAAATGATTTCAAGGCTTCCCAGAAGGTTCGCGACAAGATACGCTCATTCATAGAAAGATTGTCGATCCAGACATCGGAACGGCTCACTCTTGGAAGAAGGTCTTTGCCACCAGGATGATGTAGATCTTGAGGGGGTACATGGTCGTAGTTGACGCAGAGCAATTTGTAGATCGTTCCTCGTACGTAGTCCTTGAGGAGAAGCTTCAGGTCTTCGATGTCCTTCTGGAGCTCGGGCTGGGTATGTAATGCGAGCCTCCGGCATTCGGGTAAATTCTCCATCCACAACATATCCTCAGTAAATTCCATGAAGTCGTTAGTAATTCGCTCTAAGAAGCTTTTACTTGCATATTCGACACGAGTGTGAATATGCTCAGGCAGGTCCTCCTTCTTCCGGCCATACGTGGTGAGCTTATTATTGATGCTCGGGTTGCGGGCGCGGCGAAGATTGTCAAGTGCTTCCTCGCCAACAAGGATCGCAAAGGTATCGCGGGCGAGCTCGTAGTTCTCTAAACCTTCGGCAATTTGAAGACTTACCTCTGGTAAGACCTCCAGAAAGTATGAATTGGGGTAAGCGCGGAGCCAGCTGATGATGTAGTCATCCAATCTGCTGTGCTTGATCCCATAGTATTTGGCAACAGCGAATGTCGTCCATACCTTAGGTGCACTATCGAGCTTAGGATCAGAGCCCAGAAGAGAATTTAGAACACGCTCGATAGCAGAGCGATGTCTTACGGGAGAGTACTCCAAAGTCACACGTGTGAGTTTCGATGTCAGAGATGCAGGAGTAGACGACAAATCTTGCTGTGCAAGTGTCTCCGTGTCGGTGTCAACATTTGCTTCTGCAAAGGTTGCCAAGGGTTGGATCTTTTGAGAAGTCAGCAAACCAATGACTTCGTTAATGGCTAGGAATCAACTTACGGGCCTTTGTGATTTGACAGAGGTATACTCTTCTTCACCTCCTACCAAAGTGCTAGCCACCTTCCAAATTTCACTGGCCCGGTACCAAAGTCTGACACCCTCGGAGCAACACAGCTCAGTCATCAGATAGACAGCTTCCTCGCCCTCGCTTAGAGGTGTCAAATCAATGACATATTTAACATTGAACTCCATACCAAGTGCTTTGACAAGGTTGCGGCGTCGTTTGATACGAAATTGCACGGTAGGCTCGAACAATCTGGCGAAGACGGGCGAGGACTTGGTGAGAGTGTCTTTCTTCATGAGCATTGGGTGTTCGTAGCGCTTGATGTACCGTGCGTAGTCAAGTAGATCTTGCTCAGGTTGCATCGGTGGAGGATCGATGAAGACCCAGGTGTCCCCACCTAGCTCATGAACTAGAGGCAGCTCGATTGCCGCGCGTACTGCCATGTCTTTGATCCTGTCGTCAATATTGATACGCTGGGGTGGTAATTGCTCAACAACCTCACTACCAGTCGCGATTTCTTTCTCAAGCTTCAATGGTGGATTTGAGGAATTAGCCTGCAGAGACGCCTTGATGGCATCTTGGAGCGGCTTGTCGTCATCATCATTGGGATTATTAGACGCCATCTTAGTGCTGGAAAACGTGAGTTTAGTAGCGCGATAACACTTCTGGACGCGATACATACCGACGATCTTGACTATGGACAGGGCTGGTGCCTGATGGAGTAAAGGCAAGTGCTGGTAGTGGTGCCAGGAGTGGATCAGACGTCAGGGGATCGTCCATTGACTATTCAAACCAATTGGTGGTGTTGAAGAACCGAGCTTAGGTAATTTCGTAGCTGTTGGAAATGGAATAAAAACTTGCGCTTGGCTAGGTAGTAATCCGCAAGGAGAGTAAGATACAGCAAAGCGACGCAGTCGCTGTTGAACAGAAGAGTGCAATGGAGAAGAAAGAAGAAGAAAGAGAAGTTGACAAGGTGAGGCTACGAGTGAGTTGGCTGGCCTTTAAAGCTAGCGAAAGCTCGTCGATGAGTCGCCGCCCTAAGGTAGGGCAATATGACTCAATCGGAACCGAACAAAACTGACGTCGTGATAGTATAACAAGCTCATCCAGTGGTCAACGATGTGAATTATAAAAGAGCTGTGAGTCTGGAGAGTTTGGGGGTGCAGACGGCTGCAGAAAGAGTAAGATGTTCTAAAATGCAGGTGCTGTTGCCTTGTTCTGCAGCTAGCGGTAGGCCGCTTTTCATAGGCTGGATTCTGCCTGTATTCTACCGACCTCCCACTTCACTATACCACGCCAGTTGACGGCCAAAATGCTTGAAGTCCTTGAATTACCCCATTTAAAGTGGTAAACTGTTGAATTGGTACCACCACTTCAATATCTTTTTTGGACCCTCATATGAGAGGGACGGGTTTTCTGCATAAGTAAGAAACTTCAAGATCCGCGCGAGTCCTTCCTGGTCGATGCGGCTGGAGGAGCTGAAACTGAAACTTTCCTGTCGCGTGCTGGCTACTTGCTTTGTACAAAGTCTCCTGCCTGCGCCCTCATGCATGTTTGCTCTCTCTGTCACTCCACTGGTTCCTTCGGCCGGCATTGGTCCTCCTAGTGGGAATATCTAGGCCGCAAGGCATGAGTCGGGAAGCATCATATGGCGCACTCTTTGACCGCGTGGTAGTACTGGGGAAGAATTCCGAGCGCAGAATAATGTACGCTAAGTCGGCTCAACCTCGGAGTAATTCTATGGCTTTCAAAGATATTATTGAGAGAACGTAAGCCACATAGAAAAGGCGTCACAAACTCCTCTTCACCTGAGAATGTTATAGCATGCTGGCCGAGATGACTTAAGAGAGATCCTCCGATCTCCTTGAACTTCTGTGAATCTGAACAGCGATACATCATGGCCAGAAGCAGCGCACGAGATATTGACAGTTTGTGGGGCTACGGCAAGCTCGGACGATCGCTCCGAGCTGTGGGGAAGCTTTGTGGGGTGAGGAGGAGAAGCTCCCGTCGCCCCAGCATGATATGTCATTGTTGACTGTTGGGCGTTTGAACTTGCTACAAAGTATACCCTATTACACAAATCGCAATACCATAGCCATTGAGCTTTCCCAATGAAACATTCAGCCGTCTGCCAGACTGTTTGAGCAAGCTTAAAGCATAGCGACTACGACTAAGACCAGTGACGACCTATCCACCCAGCTATGTCAGGCACAGCCTCGCTCCTCACACGTCCATTAAGTCTCGGGGCGATTGCCGTTGCAGGGAGCGGTGCCTTCTACGTGGGCCTTAAATACCGCCCATTAACGGCACCGGAGGCGCAGCGGGGCCCTGGCTCGAATCAGGGTGGAAGCAAAGACAAGAACTTCGAGGTCAAGTCTGGAAGGGAAGGTGGCGGGGTCTGATGGCGTGGGGAAAAAAGAGCAATTGACGTCTGGGAATGAGATCTAGGGCTTGATAAGGGTCGAGAGGTAGTGTAGGATTTGGGAATGAGAAACAATGGGTGGAGACCGGTTCCACTGAGTCTTGAAAGGCAAGATTGGAAGTGGATAGGAGGAGATAGCTGGGGACGGCAATTGCAGATGAACATTGGGGATCAATTGTGGTAATTCGAGTTCAGAAGCTATGGTAATGACAGACAATTCACGAATCTTAAGAGCGGCAAATCACAAGTCAATGTGAAACATTTGAAGTTCGACGGACGTTATCTTCTTGCGTTCTTGAATTTCTCGTGCCAATTCTTCGCTTTGCCACTGGTCTTGGTAGGTCCAGATGGATTTGAGACAACTGCTTCTTCAGCGCCCTCACTGAACACGATGTCGCCCTTGCTAGGCTCCGAGTATTTGCCCTGCGTTGCATCCGTCAGACCAGGTTTCTTCCAGATGATTGGGGCGCCATACCTTCAATATGTCTAGTATAGCATACTTCCTCCATTTCTCTGGTAATTGATTTTGCCAATCTTGCAAGAATTTTGCTGTTGTTATGGTCTCGCGCGGAGACTCGAGGAGCACGACTCCAACCCATGGAACAGCCTTTTCCCTATCCAGAACAGCATCTGTGTACGCTGTCAGGATCCATATTCAAAATTCCAAAATCAGAGTAGACTCACATTCGTCCGTCAAGTCTTTAATACCATCAAAGCTGAGCTTATTCATGACCGCTTGAAACAAAGCACTTGAGTGACCATCCTCTTCCACAGTCCCTCGCAGAGCAGCGATAGAGAAATTCTCTCCGAGATCAATACTCCTCACAGTAGCTGCTGATATAATTGACTTCCAGACGCCAAAGAGGACTATAGGTGTCGGTAGCCACGCCTGGCTGCCTTCTTTAAAGACGCACAGTTCCTTCCAAGCCTTCTCGAACTCGCCAGACGAGAACGGTGCATCCTCTAGCAGCGCAGCTCTACACTTGTTTTCCAAAGCTTCTGGTTCTAACTTCTCGTCATCATCTTCTGATCCCCTGTAGACTGGTATGGCTTGTCTCAAGAACGCAGCGCCTGAAGGCATCGCAGGAATCAGCTCCAAAGTAGCTGTACATCGCGCTATAGCTGACAAGCTTGGCAATTGTATGTCATCATCCTTAGGCTCGGTCTTGGAGGCTTGTAGGACAAAGACAGAATTTGAAGACTGAACCTGGCGGACCTGGTATGTCTGATTGTCTGTGCATAGTACAACATACCGAGGTGTCTGGCTCGAGTCTTCAGTGGGATTGGGTGCCGCAGACTTCAAAGTTAAACTCTCTGACGTGTCAGCTTATGCCTGCGGCAAGATTGAAGAGCGAGCCTTACTTTGAAAGTCGTTTAGATGTGATTAATTCGAGCAAAGTCGGAGGAAGCTCGAGTAGGCGGAAGTTATCCTGCTGGTTGGAGACCTCAAAGGAGATACCAGAGTCACCTTGTGTCGACATTACAACCTTATAGAAGCACGTGGCCACAAATTGTGTCCAAATAGATGCTGTATCCTCTAGTTTTGAAGCTGAGCCTTTGCTTGGACCGAGGCGGCGAGTACGGCTAAACTACGGCTAATTAACACGCGATCAGGACGCGACTTCTCAGGCAAGAACTTTTTCCTGAACACCAGGGAACCACGGCCATAGTATCACGTGAGGGGACCTGTGAGGAGTGGACGTTCGTTCTGTGGAGGCACAGATGTGACATCAATTGTGCTGTTTGATGTGCTTACGTTCGAGTCTGCTGGCAGCTTTCCCTTCTTTCAGCAGTGTTGATATTCCCCGATTTCGCCCACTGTCACCCAACACAATTCACCAAGTCAAAGATGCTCGGGTTTCTCCACGGATATCCGCAAATTGCAAGGTATCAGGGAATTGATTGACCCTCTATTGTTCCTTTTCACAACGCAATTATATCACACCCGTCAAGATGATCCCTCTTTCACCAGCGCTACCAGCGCTCTCGTCAGGTGTGCTATCACTCTACTTCACCAAAGACGCTCTTTTGGACGACTTACCGGTTCTGGTGTTCTATGGACCAGCCACCACAGGCAATTCGACCCAAAACAACTCACGGGTCCAAGCGCACGTCTACTCTCTGGCTGGCTTCCAATCATTCCCGCGGCTCACTGTTGCTCCTACGTCACCTTTGTATGCTGCTGTCAGCCATCTACCCGCGGAGCAGCAGGGCGATGAGCTCTCTCGGGGCTTGGCTATGAGTTTGCTCAGCTACTTCGCAGGACTACCCAAGGAATTGAAAACGACTTTACGGGATCGAGCTGCAGCCACTCGACCAAATGGAGTTGCTCCAATGATGTTTGATGAGATGCATGCCGGAGATCTAGCCGCCAGTATGGAGCAAATCGAAGACAGCCAATCGATAGCCAATTACATTATATCCGCTCTTTCAAGGCAGGTGCTCTCGTGGGTTAACATGGACGTAATCTTACCTGTAGGAGCAATACAACGAGCCACGTCTACCGAAGGGCCGGACCAGATCCAGATGGTCGATGCGGGTGGACTGCCCTTGTACAACTATGGTCCGTACGCTCCAATTGTTGAGCAGCTCGGCTCATCTGCATTCTTACCTACTTCGAAACTCCAGCGAGCGCCATCAAGACCAACAGCCCACAGCAGAAGCAAGGTTCTCTCCAAAGATCAGAAGATATCTTTGCGTCAAGAGATGTGTGAGCTTATCGACACAGAGAGTAGATATCTGGGGAAGGTTAATGAATTAGTCCATTCAGTCGCTATTGACTTTCGACAAAATTCTAGATCGGACCTCGTCGATGGATTATTTCCCGAGAGCCTGACACAGATTCTGGAGACAAATGAGGCCTTTTATCATGACATACAGTCTATTCTGGACGAGACAGAGAACGAGGCGATCAGGGACATTGAAGGAGGTGCCAGCAGCGACGGTGACCTTGGGAGCCCCGTTACTCAGGGTAGGAGGCGGGATTCGACAGGTACAAGCCATGTCGCCAAAGCTTTACTCAGATGGTTCCCCAAATTTATGATCCCATATCAGAATTATCTGCGCGCCAGCACCAACTTTTCGAGTATCATCGGTCAGTTGCTATCGGACAATTCCTCGGGTGTCTCAACGCATCTGCACAATTTTGGCGAGCAGCGACTAAGGTCTGCTCTAATCGAGCCGGTACAGCGCCTACCTAGATACAGTCTCTTGATTGACAACATGGTGGCTTTACTACCTGCTTCACATCCAGCATTGATCAATCTTTTGAAGGCGCGAGACGTAATCGCAGACATCTGTTCACTCGACCCATCTTCTACCACAGATAGCACGCGCTCGGGGAAGATCCTAAGAAACTTGGTCGCCGACTGGCCTGTGTCCTGCTCAACTCAGGGTCGTCTGATCACAGCTGTCGATGTTCGTATATTGAGCCCGCCATATGCCGCAAACAGTGAGGGAGCATCAGGAGTGCTGCTTTTGTTTCCGGACACAATTCTGGTACTTGAAAAGGTTGCTGCCAATGTTATCTCTGCCAGAGGCATACTTGCCGAGATTGATCATCCGACAACACGTACAAGCGCCATTCTATCGTCCACACTAAAACTCGACCAAAGTCTTAGATTTGTCGACAGCTACGATAATTTCAACGTGCTTTTCTCTGAGTCAGAGGATGGCCACCTCATCCGATTGGCACCTTCTGTATCCATCACTACTTCTAGCTATAATACGAAGGTATTTTACTTGCTTGGCCCATATGATGGGAGGGCGGGAAAGCTCAGCGAAGAATTAGTAAAAGCCAGGACAGAGGGCCAGTACCCAGAGATAGTACGTGATAGTGGAAGATGGGCTTTGCGATCTATCAGTCCATCACAGGAAAGCTTGGGCATTCTTCTCGCTCTGTTGGAAGATCGCTCAGAATGTACGATCACAGGAGTGCGGAATACATGTCCGATACAGTTGCATGTAGATGGCCTGCAAGATACAAGATCAATCTTCAAACGGGGCCGTGATATAGATGTTGCAGCTTGTATCAAAACTTTGGACACGGGATCTTATCGAATGGAAACCGAAGGGGCAGATGGCACATGCTATACCGATAATTGTACTTCAGAGAACCTGGCTGGGGTTCTTTTAGCAAGACGTGAGTCATGGAGTCCTTTTAATAGTCCTTTCTAATGATAAGCAGTGGGCAATCTCGTTCGACTTCAAAACCAGCCTCAGAATCACCGCCTAATTGAATCACGGATCCAATACCATCACACAATCCTTCAGACCATGCCGATAGACAAGCCGCAAGAAGACACCAGACCTCGAGGTTTCCGCCCGATCTCACCGGTCAAGATGATCTCCAACTTCTTGTCAAGCCAGCCTACTACGCCTTTCAAACACCGCCACAATGCTTCCGTAATGAAAGATGTGCCCGCCATGCCACCCCCTACGCCCAGCAAGTCCAGCGCCGAAAAAGGCATTAATGTTCAGGGCGATCCATCAATCAGCAAAGTGAACCTTGTAGAATCGGGTCAAGAAGCCTACAAAAGCCCTATAGCTCTCCTCGAAGATACTATCGCGGCCTATATGGTTGCCCTACGATCAAGGAGCGGCAATGTAGTGGGTAAGGTACTACGGAGTCGCGCGACCGCGAATGAGCTTGATGTCAATGAGCTATACAACACCCTTCTTGAAGATCCCAGCAGACTACAGGCAGCTGCGGAAGTGCCTGTGGATGTTCTCTTTGCAGCTTTTGAGAAGTTCCTGCGAAGAGCATGGCGAGAGCGCATGGGCCCTTTGCTATCCGCAAACGCCCTTCAGAGCATGCAGTCGAGTTTTGATTCCGGAAGACCGGTCGTCTTCGCACAGCAATTCAGAAAATCCCTGGAGGACATGTCACCACAGAACAGAAGGGCTTTCGCAGCTACGGTGAGACTACTGTCGGATCTCCTTGACGCTTCTGGCAACGATGGAGATCGAGGTGCTCTCATTGCGAGCTTCGCTGAAGCCTTGGTTCTTGATGGCAACCCTCATGATTCCATCATGCTTCTTGACCGCCTAGTGGATGACTATGACAACCTTTTCGATGCGTCTTCCACAGGTCTTGGCGAGGGTAACAACGCATCTGCCACGGGCTCCTTGACCAGGACTCGATCATTCAATACCGGGTCGTTGAGCTCGAATGCATCATCCTTGAAGCGCAGATTCGGACTTGGCAACTTGAGCCGTGAAAACAGCAAGAACGAGTCCGAGTCAAAAGTCGCTTCGATCTGGCGGACGCTTAGCAAAAACGCAAGGAACCCTGGCGATAATCACTCTCAGCCGGCGAGCTTGTCAAAGGCCTCGTTAGTGAGGTCGAGATCCACAGATATAGACAATCGTATGCTTCCACCATTGCGACCAGGTTCCCGAGACAGGCCGACTACTTCCGGCTCTGCGCCTTTGGATGAGCCCAAGTCTCGTCCAGGTAGCTCACATCTCAACACAAGCACATTGAGTAGCATTGGCGAGGCTACTCCAACCAAGGTAACAACGCTGCCCAAGAAAAAACGACGCAGCTCTCTCTCAGATTTGCAACTACTCAAAGATCCTGACCTTGTGAATGCATGGTCTCCACTGCAGCCTCGCAGACCTGCAAATCTCCGAGCCAACGAGAGTTTTGGAACACCACCGAAGACTCCCTCTCCAACGAAACGGCATCTAGGCCACCAATCCCCCTCGCCATCCGGTCTGCCACGGCGGTTCGGGTCCCCTCAGCGCAAGGAGAACTCACCACTACGCGAGACCTCGCCTCCAAAGATAGGCTCACCCCTGATGCCTCACACACCAAGTGCCAAGACGGCTATCAAGCACAGAGCAGATGAGGTTGTGATCACGAGCTTTAGCCCTCAGAAGCGGCACACTTCTCGCTCTGGCATTCCAGCGCCGAAAGGCGGACTTGCCGAGCGCACTTGGCCTCCAAATGGCACCAACACGCCAGCAAAGAAGCCTCAGTCCCCGCAAAAGCTGCGCATGCAAAGCCCTCAGAAGATACGTGAGCGCCTCAGCCAAGAGCAGAAGACCCTGACCATCAGCGATGAATCCTTCCAAGCCGAGATGGCACTGATCGGAGAACAAATGGCTACCTACAAGCTGCAACGTTCACCTACAAAACTCAGGTCCACCGTGCCTGGCTCTCGATCTTCATCTTCAACTGCTACGCTCGATAGTCTCTTTACTCAGCTAGCTACCCTCTCAACCACCCTGAAAGACTTCACAACCTCACACACCGCCTCTCTCTCCTCCATCTCCGCCGATGTTGACTCTTCCCTTGTCGTCAGCGAAAAGAAAGCCCGCAAACTTGATGAGCTATACCGCGAAGCCAACGCTGAGAATGAAGCCTTGTATGAACGCTTCAATGACGAGCTGGGTAAGATTCTGGGGAAATTGAAGAAGGGCGAGGGCGTGGAGGAGATGCGAAGCAGGCTGAAAGAGGCACAGGATGAAGTGGGAAAGTTGAAACGGGAGAATGCGAGGCTCAAGAGGGAGGTTGTGGGATCGAAGAGTATGATGAAGGGAGAGTAAATGATTAGGTGACTGAAGAGATGGAAAGGGGGGCTTGCAATTGGTTTCAGCGCGTACATGATTCGATGATGGACTTGGGGTATGGTATGACAGATCCAGGATTTGGCGTTGAAAGGGCTGGAAAAGCAATGCTCGTTCGGTTCAGTCCTACAACTGTATACTATGTACGAGGAAGCTGTAGGCTTTCATCTTGTTAGCATCGTCTTTATTTCAATGCAGACTCTTCGAGAATTCGACTGGTCTGTTCAAGCCAGGGTCGTTTACGATCTGAACGTTGTGAGACTTCTGCTCCACTAGCCTAGCGTGAGCTCTGTTTGTTTTCGAATTCGAGCTCGGAACTTACACAAGTGCTGTGTCTCTGACTGTTGGCCTAATTGGCGAACTAATCCAAGCTCATATTCTTGAAGTCTTGGGATTTTATGCTTTAATGAGCACAAGGTTGGCAAAAATCTAAGAAGATCTGACAAGCATAATGAGACTGTTTGAGTAAAGGTCCCGAGTACTGGATATTTAAGGTGCTTTTTCGGTGAGACTGACACTGTTAAGTTCTGGGGACTCTCTACTCGATTCCAAAACATGAGCAAGAATGACATCGCCAGCCCACATGCTACTAAGCTGAAGGGTATCGTACAGCAAAAGGATTATACCGCCATGATATAGAGAAGGCAGCAGTGCAAATAGAATAGCCACAACAATGTTCAAGCATGCCACCATTCTATGCATGCCCAAAACCCTCGCTAAAAAGCTAAATAGAGCTCCCTTGTCACTTCTGCACACCATCATCATCGCCATCACCCTCCTCATTATTCTCCTTATCTTCGACTTTCACCTTCATCCTCCCTTCCTTTCTACTGTTACCAACCTTCTTATTTCTCGCCCGCCCAACCTTCATCTCTGGTGCGAGTTCATGTCGAACATCGTCCGCAGCACTTGCACTTCTAGTCTCCTCCTTTCTCCAGTCTTTGACCTCCTTCAGAATGTCTCTGAAGCCTTCTTCAAGAGCATTCATCCTGGCCAGCATGAGCTTGCCCATTCTTTGCTGATCGTCGTTTCCAGATTGACCAGCTCTCATCGCATGTGTCGCATACGCCATCTGCGTGGCGAAGCTATTGGGAATAGCGCCAACATAGCCACCACCGATGGCTTTGTTATCGCCGATGTCAGAGCCCAGATCCATCGTCAGGGAGTGGCGTCGTCCACGGCGAGTGTCGAAAGTGAGCATGCCAGCGAGGTCAGGAGCAGACTGGAAAGCGGAGCGAGGTGGCATGATGGGCCGTGGACGAGTAATGCCTGGTAATTGGCGTTTGGGTGTACGTCTACCAGCGGAAGCTGGAGTTACTGTTCCCGTGTTCTTGGCACTGTTTCTAGCTGTGACAGCTTTTCGAGTTGGTGACGAGGTCGAGGAATCATTCGCAGGAGCTGGAGGGTCGTAGAGGACAGTGTCAGTGGAGGCATTCCTTAGATGCGGACCTCGCATAGGACGCGGGGCGTTGTTCCGTACGGCCGCTACCTGCTTTGGCGGAGAGGCCTTGTACGGGTTCGATGCCATCGAAGACGAAAAATGCGGTATCCTAGGTCGGGCAGTAGGCGTGCGCTGAAAGTAGTCTTCTTGCTGCTGGCTCAAGTTTTGGGCATTCTGCTTGTTTTCGCCAGGCGTGCCACTGGTTGGATCCATAGTCAGAAGCTCGTCTTCGTCATTGGTCACGAGCTCGTCGTCTCCATCAGCGTCTGTTTGCCGCAGGATGTCGTCCATGCTCATGGTTGGTAGATCACTATCTTCACGACGATACAACGGCATAGTAGACTGTCCGTCAGGAAGAAATCCTTCAGGGTCAGAGACATGCGGCATGGTCGCTTCGGTGAAGTTCCGTCGACGTCCTAGTTGCCGCCTCCGGATCACTAATTGTGACCTACGATGTGCTAGCCGCCGAGCCTCCAATTTGTCGAGTACTGTTTGGTCTTGTTCCACGGGTGGACTTGCTGTTCCGTTGGGTCCCATTTCCTGCATCCAGTTGTTGACTACATTGCTGGTCTTGCGGCGCTCTGCACTCTTCTGAGTATTCCGCATCGTGTTGTCTCGGAACGGTCGCCTGAAGACCTCGTCGAGTGCTCTGTCTTTATGAAAGGTCGCCACCGAATGTTCACGCAGTCGGTTCAATTTCGGGCTGAAAAGGTTGAGCCTTGCACCTGGTGCTTCGAACGCTCGCACTTCAAGACCCTGTCGTCGCCCTCTCTGCTCCACGAGATCTGTAGGCTCGTATAATGAGCCCCTCAACATGAGCCGCTCATATGCAAAGATCATGAAGAGGACCGGAAAGTGGGTGACCTTGATCACAGTCCTATTGATGCGGACGAATTGGCGAAACGGCAGTACGAAGCGCAGTGGAGCCAGAAGCCAGGCGATGACATTAGTAGGGGCGACATATGAGAAGAGCGCGTCTGACTTGACCATCGATATAGTATTGACAGCAAACACAAATTGATGCTCCTCATTTGCATTCTGCACAATGGCCATAAACGAGTTTGTCAAGACTGTGATGAGGATCGTCACGATCAAGAAGTGACATATGAAGAGGAAAAGCGTCAGGATCGCCTTGCCGAGTAGGTTGTAGGTTCCCCAAGAGTCCCAAGCTGCGGGAGTAAAGCCCATTAGCATCTGGAAGAGAGCATAGGCCACAGATGCAGCATCATAATCTCTAGTACCGAAGGACAAGGTAAATGCAACGAAGAAGCCACTGCAGCTGATGACGATAAGTATGAAGACAGCCACCAGATCCATTGCCATCATACGGAAGGCAATCAAGAGCTGTGAAAAGTAGCGGTAGTGGTCCAGCACAGAGAAAAGGCGCGGAAACAGCAGTACTGCGTTTGCAGCGAGGAGATCATAGGCCATATCGGCAACATGATGCTTGCGAGCAGCCGGCATCAAGATCCCATAAAGCCGCATGCCATAGTAGCACACCAAGAGAAGCAGAATGCCGAGATCGAAAGCATTCCAGAAGCTTAGGATATAAAGACTGAAACCCTGCTCGTTGAAGCCGACCACTTCGTCAAGCATGAATCCGGCACTCCAGAACCAAAAGACTACCTCTAGGGCGGTAATGGTGAGTGACCTTTCAATGAGTACAGCCAGATATAAGCCAAGCAGAACTGCGAATGAGCCGGTGGAGAGGAACTGCCGATACCGAGGTACTCGTAGTCTAGAAAGCTTGAAAAGGGATGCTTCCCGGGGGTCATACAAAGTCGCTGATCGACGTACTGTAAATATGACTGGTTCAAGATGATCCCTTTGCTTCGCAGGTTGTAGTCGGTCAGGCGAGGCTTGTAGGACTGGAGCTCTTCCACCTATGGCGCCATACCCACGGTTTTGATTTGGTGTCACCATTTCTGGAGATCGATGTAGGTTGTCCGCAGCCGAGTGGAAGACAATTGTACCGGCCCAAATGGCTTCAAGCTGCTGTACGACCAAAGGATGGGCCAGGAAACGCTTTGACTGGGCACGTATCGCTATCTCTAGCGTGGAAATCCGAGCTGCACGAGCCTGAGACTTTTCCTTCGGTGGGGGGCCCCAGTTGGGCCCTGGAGTGAGATTACTGCTACTCGATGTGGGAAGACCTTGAAGCGGAAGAAAGTCGTAAGATAGGGCATCTATCATCATGTTAGCACAATAGAAAAAAGGTAAGATGAAAATCAAATCACCAATCTAGCGCTTATCAGCTCGTTTTGTTCGGACATAGGAAGAATTTTTAACATACCAATTCCCTCGTGCTGAACTCCTTGAGCAGCTTGATAGCAAGAAGCTCACAGACGAGTGCTCTTGTCTTGCTAGCTCCGCTGTTACCAGGGTTCATCGACACCTCCTTGTTGAATTGTAAGCAATTTGCTAAGAGGGCGTAAAGCGTAGCTTTGGAGAAGTGAGATGTTCGGATCTGCTGCTGTATCGGCTTCACCAGAAACTGTGACACTTGTGGGGAGCGTAGCTGGTCCCAGGATAATGTGGTCTCACATCGAGGCACAACAAGTAGACGGATTGTATGAGTAAGATTGTAGACTGGTAGAGCATCTACATAGGGTCAGCATTTGGAGAAAGCATAGCTATAGCAACGACTCAAAGGAATTATGTACCTAGCTGTGCTGCGGAGAAGATGGGCAACAGAGGCGAAAGCTCTCCGGCCTCATCTTCGCCAATGTCATCTGGATCCTCCTCCTCGTCATCGTCCTCTTCATGGTATTCTTCTTCAATTCGATCTGTAGGGCCTGGCAAGGTACCATGCTCATATTTTGCAGCTGGGCGTCGACGCTCTTCGAGTGAGCTGCGTCGTGCGGCTATTGGGGAGGCATGTAGATTGGAGTTTGGGGACGAGAAGGGGGACCGTTCTCTGCCTAATGGACCCTTAGACCTCTTTGACCCGAGAAACATCACAAAGGCTGCCAGTACGTCATTTGTAAAGACAGTGGTCCTGCTGTATGGTGGGAAGGGGGATGTTGCGGAGTGGACGCGGTACGCGTTCCCTCATTTCGATAAGCGTCGAGAACGGGAAGATACCTTATGAGCGCAATATCCTGCTCCTTGTGGCAGCTAGGCAAAAGGAATGCATTAGCAGGTCACGCTTGTCATCTGATCATCGACGGTGGATGCGTCCGTGTGTCGCTTCACACAAGGCTCGAAGAGGGTCGAAGAGGAATGGACTGCTTTGTTTAAATCATGCGGTGTGTCTCATAGCGTTGCCAAGCCTGCGATAACGGCCTCCTTATCGCAACAGCTGCGACTCGTTCAAAATTCCCTGCTTTCTGACTTGTCTCCGGGGGATAGAAACATTCCTCTCGTGGGTCGAAGTGGTAAACGAAACTCCTATTGTACTCGAGATGATGATGGCGACTCTGTTGACGAGCAACCGTCAGTGCAAACTAGACTTCGTCCTTGCTCGTGATCGCCTGGTTTGATCTGGCTTAAGGCAGTCCTTGCTCGTTGCTATCTTTGTGATCCTTTGGCAAAGGCTTCTGCGCACCAAGGCGCTTCTGATATTATCTGACTATTCAGATCACTGCTGACTACTTCAGCGAGCTGCGGATCCTCATTCTCTGCTCTGGGAAAGACATTAGGTCGTTGATATGTCGGCAATATACCATGCGGAAGCGTACAAAAGAGATGAAGCCATGCTTAAAGTGATACCAAGACCAAGCTCTTTCCGTTGGGAGTATTGACATTGATATATAAACGTTCATGACAGGGACCTGCTTGGAGAAAGTGCCTAGAGCTACCGTCCAAAGCCAGCTTTTTCACAGCGAGGGCCCCAACCTCGTACCTTAAAGAGCACCTTTTTTATTTTCGTTGCTCATCTAAAAACTAAATATGTTACGGCTATGCTCGGATGATGACCCGCTGCTTCCTGAGATAGAAGAAGATCGTCCATGCAGAAGACCATCATTCAAGATGAAAATTCATGCAGATTTGAAGATCTGAACTGCGTCAGATGGTGTTCTTTTCCTCAGGAAACGTCGTTGCAGGATTTTTGCTTGAACAAGTACCAATCGTTTTCTTCACAAATGATGTAAATTGCATGTTGTACATGGTGCCTGACGTCTTTGGTGCTTCCTCGTACATAGTCTTCCAACTTCTGAGAGGGGTAGGCATATTGAAGTCATCTCTTTGAAAGTTCTACCAAAGCTCTTTAGATAAATTGGCATCTTCCCAATACTCTTGCTTTCTACTACTACACATTGATAGCAGACGTTTTAGAAGCAACCTTCTTCTAAATCTCATCATGGTCTCTATAACCAGTCTGCTGCCTTTGATACTTGTTCCATTGAGAATTCACGCTCAGACATGCACGACGTTGCAACCAATCTTCGAACTGCCATTGGATGCCACGAGCACGGCGTTTTCTTCTACAGCCACTTCCACAAGCTCTGTTGACTGTGGAAGTTGCTCCCTGGTAGTCAGTACCTTCAGGGCAGTCGTAAGCACTCCAGTACCTACGCCAACGACAACAACCACAGAATCCGCCACTACTTCAGCGACGTATGTCCGCCTTCCTAAGGCACCTGCCACGACTACCTCCTCAAGCTCGACAAGCTCGCAAGTCTTGGTTCCACACCCACCCCCTCAGCATCACCACTGCCACCAGTCAACTCCGCCGTCCAAGTTCTTATCGGCGAGCTGTCAACCGCGATCCTTTACGCTGAGCTCCTTAACAATGACGGCTTCTCAGCCAAGCTCCGCAGCCTTATCAACCCATCCGCCCTAGACGAAATCAGTGGCATCGCCATTAACGGAACTGCCGTACAAAACGAAATCTGCGCCCTCGCTGCCATCGACTTCAACAGTCCCAGGCTCAGCGCTCCCGTTGTGGCTGGAAATCAGAAAGGCGTCTCTCTTCTCGCCACCGCTCTCTTCGCAGTCCAAGTAGCCGGTGATTACGCCGGCGGCCCCAACCTCGTAACACTCTGCTCCGAGATCGAAGCCACCTGGATCGACAACCTTTTCGTCAATTACATCCCCAAGGTCGGTACCAAGGTCGAAGACTACGTCTGGAGTGCCGCATCCGCATCCGCCTCCCCAAATGTCACGCCAACAGCAGCATCACCTCCTTACCCGGCGAACACCACAGTCGCAGGCACCACACGCTCATCTCCATCCGGCTTCGCCAATAGCGTAGTCCCCTGCCCACCCGCCATTGGATCATCATTTGAAATCTCCCCGTCTTTCACGAACGCGCAGGCCGTCTTCATAATAGACGGCCTCGACGCGCGCCTTTCTGAAGCCGCGGTAGCTTCATGCTATCTCGATCAGTGCATAGCCCACCAACCCAATAGCACCACTGGACCCTGTCTGAGTTTCAATGTCAACCTTGGAAAGCCGATTCCACCTACTGGTAATGATGGACCTACGGAATGGTTCTGCTCAGGCTACGATGAACTGCTGGCGGAGGATGGGAGTGATTACGTTGGGATTGATGTGCCAGGGACTTATTTGTTCGGGCTAGGGGTCAATCGGGTTTGTGGGGGGTTGTATAGAGCTTATTAAAAGGGCGACGAAGAATGTAGAGGGAATATTTTATAGTGACTTAGTGTATGTATAAGATTCGGATGTAAATGCTGTCTAAGTACTACTTTAGGACTCCTCCCAGCATGATGGACGAGACTCTTGATTGGCGCGCCTGCGAGACTTGCATGCTGAAATCATGATGAACATTGAAAAGAAAACAAGACAGCCTCGGCCATCTTCGCACGTTGAATACGTTTGTTGGGCTGGAGTCCAATGAAGTTTGCTTGAAGAGGTATGGCAGGCAAGTCGCTATAAACAGCAAAACTAGAAGGACAGAGTTTAGACCGCAGATCAATCGATTCGTCAATCCAATACAGAATAGCTAACGATAGGACAGTTTGTAGGCTCTTGCCCAGTCAACAAGACGCCAAATGGTATATTCGCAAGGTAAACCAAAGATTAAATCTGCAAATTTTCGACGTCAAATCAATCATTCGGGCTTCTAAGCCCCACAACGATCAAGCTCAGCACCATCCATACTTCTCGTTCCCAACCCACTGTACTTTGCTACGATCAGCCTTCACACCATGCCACCTCAGGCTAGCAATACTTTCCTCGTCTCTGTGTATGACCTGAGCTCCCGGCTCAACCTCCTTCGCCGCCAACACAGTAAGGGGCGTCGGATTCCAGATTTGGACGTTCCCCATCTCCCACCTCGCGGCCTCTTCCTGGGCAGCGCGTAGCACCGCTGCACCAGCCCGAGCTTTTGCTTGGTCTGAAGGCTCAAGAACGATCGGGTCATTTTCGTTCTGGCGGACGAGTTGCTCGCCTTCGATGATGAAGCGGAGGATGTTGAGTGTGTTGCCGTCAGCTGTGCTGCCAAAAGTGCGGGTCCAGATGCACCAGACTTGGTCGCCGTTGACAGTTGTGGAGTAGGCACCTTTGATATCTGGATCTTTCCCCAGCATCTCTCTCCCCGCGAATTCCTCTCGCGCGTGGTGCCATTGCATAGTTTTGATGTCAGGGATGAGGGCTACGCGAATGGAGGGGATGTTTGCAGGCTTGCTGATTGAGTCTCGTAGCCATTGATCGTCTAGGGAGCAAAGCTTAGCCAGATCACCCGCGAGTAGGGGGCGGCTTTGGATTGTGGCGGAGTGGGCTTTCTGGGTGGTCGAGGGAGGTAATGCGATGTGACTAGATGGGAACGCTTCCCAATGCATCCTCGAATAGAACCTCTTCCCAATGTCAGAATACAAGACTGTGAAATACGCCTTTCTCCCCTCCTCCTGCTGATGTGTATCCAATTTCTTCCCTAATTCGGTGATCATCCTTTGCGCGTAGCCTCTATTCCTGTATGCTGGGTTGCAGAATACGCTCCCAATACCGTGGCTGATGATGTCTTCCACCTTTCCATCCTCTCTAGCGATCAACGCCTGCTTGCGGAAAGATTCGCAGCTGGCGAGGATTGGACGGGCATTGGGTTGTGCGGTAGTGTCGACGAGAATCCAGAAGGAGATGCCGCCGTCGCGGGTGAACCCTTGGTTCTCGAGATATTTCTCACGGCGGAGATAGGTGGACAAATTCATGGCTCCCTTCCATACTGATCCATTGAGCCTCCATGTTGCTATCTTCTCCTCTTGGGTTGGATGGAGAAGGGCAAGCGTGGGGGAATCGCTGGGAGAGAGCTCGTGGGTTGAGTGTACCATTGTGGACAAGATCGATGATAGATGCTATGGGGGGAGATGCATAGAATGAGGGTCCATGCTGGCCCTTTGTAGCAGGAGGTGCGAGAAGCGTCACGGTTACGAAGAATGTTCCCGTGATCTGCATTCGGATTGGAGTTTGATAACCGTTTCTAACCGCATCCTAGCCGCTGATCTTAGATCGCTTGGCGGGTAGAGCCGTTAGCGCGATGTGGGTTACCTCGAAGAGATCGATTCTGCAATGTGACAGATTATGCGGTCAAGGGAATCGTGTAATTCGGGCTCTTCACCTGACCGAAAATTCATGCAAGTGACCGGCCGTAAGATAAAGCTTGATGGAAAGTAAAGTATGCGTTAGTCGCTTACTTTCAATCGCGCTTACGAATTTTATCCATCCTGCCCCACTGCAGTCCACACTTCCTCCAAATCTTACTTACTTTGTTCATGTATCTTGTACAAGGTAAATAACATTCATTCAACATCTGAAAGCCTCGGCCATGGCCTACGGCCGTATCTGATTCTTCAAGCCCCCTATTGACACTCCTTCGTATCACTACGCCTTGCCATCGACACCTTGTCTCACTGGCAGGGCCCCACCAATCTAGCTTTTTGGTCAGACCGATTGTTGTGCTCCAACACTTCTACTTATACAACACTGCCATGGTCGAGACTTGATTTATTTGATTCCTCAACCAACACGCGTTCTCCCTGACAATTACATCTTCCACGACGCACTCCGCAATGGCCGGCAGAACTCAACGCGATGCCATCGACGTGGATTCTGATAGCGATGATTTAGTACCATACGGCGACTACCTAGCCTCAAGCGATATCGAGGATGGTGTTCAATCCATCGAGATCAACCGCAACGACCCAGCCCCTAGACCAGCAGCGCCGGGACCGGATAGGAGCGGCGTTCGCAACATGTTCGACAGCTACGAGACTTGCTTGAAAGAAATCCTAGAGGTGTTCCCAGACATTTCTATTGACCATGTGCAACAAATATACAACAAACACACTCAGATACTGGGCCCCTACCAACCCCAGGAGGTCACCGTAGCCCAGACACTAATCGAGAAGATCTTGGACAAAGGTACTTATCCGAAGGAGAGAGACAGGATTAGGGAGCTCAAGCGAAAGAGGTCCCAGGGCAACACCGACGAAGAGGAAGCGGCTAGATGGAAGTATGCCGATATGAGGGACGATCCTTTACAATATTCGAGAGTAGCGTATGTACCCCAGCCCCTTCAGCCTCCCGAGACTAGGGAAGCGCCTTATTAGTGGACATGAAATGCATCAAATTCTGGCCCCAAGACCGCATGCTCGCCGCCTAGATGCTCTGTGGAGCTCGATATATTGCGAGGGAGGTCATGTGGCATCGCTGATATATGTGTTTAGGAAACTCGCACTACAAGAAGCGTTCCAATTTGTACCTTCCAAGTTCATTGAGAGCACATTCAAGGAGCACAACCACTACTATGGCGCCTACTTTGCAATACTAGAAACAGAACGTCGCCACGGGTCCGCGGCCAACCCACCGTATGATAAACTGCGAGGTAGACGAGGAAGTTCAAGGATGACCTCTGCAATATTAATGGAGGAACTGCGCCAAGAAGGTTTCGACTTTGATGGGCTGAAGCAGGAGATAGACTCTGCCTTTCAGCGGAGGAAGCGGGATGATGGTACGTATTGAACTGTCTGCTTATCCCTCTTGATCTTTGAATCTGGGTGTCTTCTCTATGATTGGCTATGAACGGGACTCTCTGCTCGCCTTTGTTAGTCTACACGGGAGGGTTTCTAGTAAGATTGGCTATGTGTTGGACTTGAAACCTGTCTTTCTTGGGCCATTCAAGGGGTAAGATGGGTATCTTACCCAAGACTGGTCGTATCGACATTTGGCTTGTCTTTCGTAGGCCCTAGTAGGAAACTTTTTCATCATGATGGGCCATGTATTGGAGTAGCTTCTCAATCTACTTGGTCCGTGTTGACGCGTATCTACCGATCATTTGCTTTGTTCACTGAACGGCAAACAACTCCCTAGCATATCAACCCTTTTAAGAATACTCTGACAGTGACTCTTTCTAGAAAAGCGACGAACTGCCGATCATGCCAAAATGGCAGAAGAAGCACAAGAGCAAGAGCACCGCGCGAAAGGCGAAGTCATAGAGTGCGGATGCTGCTTCGACGACGTTACCCTGCTCAAGGTTACCTATTGCAATGGGGACGAACCTCATTACTTCTGCCTCGATTGTGCTCAACGCAATGCATCGAACGACATCGGCAGTTCACGCTACGAACTCCGGTGTATGCATGAGAGCGGTTGCACGGCTACGTTTTCCCGTCAACAGAGAACACGATTCCTCGACGCCAAGTCGATCGAGAAGCTAGAATGCCTTCAACAACAAGACGAAATCCGCAAAGCTGAGTTGCCAAACCTTGCGACCTGCCCTTTCTGCGATTTTGCCGCTATCTATCCGCCAGTCGAAGAGGACCGGGAATTTCGATGCTATAATCCCGAATGTGCAGAGGTCTCTTGCCGGCTTTGCAAATTAAAGTCACACATACCACTTACCTGCGAAGAATCCAAGAAAGAGAACGGTGTATCCGAACGCCGCGTCATCGAAGAGGCTAGGACCGAAGCTTTGATCAGAACATGCGGCAAATGCAAGGTTCGCATTCTCAAAGAGGACGGCTGCAATAAGGTGATCTGTACGAGCTGCTACGCGGTACTCTGTGACTACTGTGGAAAAGACATCACCAAGGTCATGTACAACCATTTTGATGGTCAAGGACGCGCCCCTCCAGGCCTTCTCACGGATTCAGGGGGGAAATGTCCTTTATATGACGAATCTTCGAAGCGAAAAGATCAACAAGTCGACGAGGCAGAGAAGGATGCGATGTCGAAAGTTCGAGCTGAGCATCCGGAATTATCAGAGGAAGACCTGAAGATCAAATTTGCCAAATCCGTCCAGGGCCCACCAGATCGTCATGGCAGCATGTATCGTCACCATCATCGAATGATGCGTGACGCGCATGGTTTCCAAGACTTCGACTTGGACGACTTTGATGCAATGGGCGCCCCAAGAGCAAGACAGCGACCAGGTCGCGTAGGCAGACAGCCTGATGTGGGTGGCTTTGTTGGACGTTTCGACGAGCTCCAGGGTGAGTTGAGAGAACAGCAAGCGGCGGTGCGGCTAGCACATCAGAACCTTCGACAGCAACGCCAGGCAGTCCAGGCAAGATATCAGGAACAGATAGCAACGCACCATCGTCAACAAGCTGCACAGGCTCAGCGAATGCAGCAAGCTGCACAGGTTCAGCGAATGCAGCAAGCTCAGATTGCTCAGTTGAACCAGCAGAGGAGAGCGCAACTTGCTCAAGTCCGAGCCCAGCGACAACAACAGCTGGCTCAGCAGGCGGCTCAAGCACCTGCGCCCGGAACCCTTAGCAATGTTGTCCCCAACCCCTTCAACGTCCCAGCGCCCTTCTGGAACGGTGGTAACAACGATCCATTCGGTGGACAGAGCTTATTTGGAGGCGACAATGGAGCCTTTAATGGAAATGCGTTTGGCTTCTTCCAAGATGTCCCTGCCTTCAACAATGCCAACTATCTCCAGAACCAGCCTGCAAACCAAGGTAGCCGCGCCGAGGCCCAAAACCTCAACACACTGGCAGCGCAGTCGCGTAACAACTACGCTACGCTCCAAGCTAATCGGGCACCACAGCAGCCACAGTATAATCCATATGCTGCTGAACAGGATCCACTGTTCAATGACTTCGACTTTGAGGGCTTCCTAGATCCTCCCAGGGCTAATAACGATCAACCACCTGCTGCCGCATACAATTTTCAATTCTAGATGGTTAAGGAGCCCCACGGTATTGGCGTTCCGAGGGGGCATTTCCGGTGTCTCGGTGCACATAGATACCCATTTCGTGTGCCTAATGACGGTGATACTTGCAATAATGGCTTGGACAGAGCACACATGCGCGCGTGTAGTAACTCTAGACTGGGGGAAATGTGCGTTGATTCAGCTGCTGGGTAGCTAGAAATTGAGAATTATTCGCTATGCATACAACTTTGACGGCTGATATATGGATCACTTGCGAAGGTGTTTTACCCATGAAAGTGCCATACATTGCGCTCATACCCTGGTTCAGGGGCGACCGTCGCTTTCTGACCTCGCTTCTCACCGCTTTCCTGCTGAATACCCCTCTAAAAGAGACTAAATTCGAGCAACACCTCTGCACAGAACCTAGCAAAAAGATCATCTGGACGGCAAAATCCCCTGAAAACAGCGAATAAAGCGCTCATCTGCGCTCATTATTCTCCGTCTTGGCGATTGCCCTACCCAAGCATCGCTTTCCAGAAACCTCACATGGACACAGTCCCTTTCCACTTAATCCATTACCAGCTCTCCGGCTGACTACATGCCCAATTTTATAGCAGATACCTCACAATCGCTCATTCTGTGCTGGCGGGGTCCCTTTCCCTATCCTTGGAGGGCGGGATCCTCCAGAACTTTCGGCTCTTCAGAGTGGCAAGCTACCCCAACTTCGTGAGCAAGCCGTGCTCGAATATTTGGGGCCTTGTTGACCACCTCGCGATTGCCCACCTAGAGAAAGTGGCGCAATGAGCAACGAATGATAAAAATATTGTGCTGCTTAGACCGTTTCTCCTGCATTAGGCTGGCTACATTATCCAGTACCGTGCCGCCTACTGACATCGCTCGCTAGCCATTCCGGACTTCTTGCAATGGATTCAGAGGAGCTGCTGGGAAAGGAGTCGAAGTATTTGAGGGACTTTGCCGTGGGAGAAACCACCAGCATGGATTGCTGTCCTGGTTCACTGGCACAGAGACGTGGTCCACAGCCAGCAGGGTCTAATGCATTTTGGGGTCTGATTCTTTCTCATGCCGCGTGCTTCGTTGCCATGTTGAATAAGTCACCAGTAGGGTCGATTTTCCAATCATCAGCTTCGTTGCTCATTCAGAGGAAGATTATCCGTGAGAGGAAGTATACTTTTCTATGATTTTCGCGCTTGCCGAGTAGCCATGGGCGATTCCAAAAGACAGATTGTGTTTGCTTGGGATTGTAAGGGAAAAGACACAAAAAGTTGGAGGTAAATGATCAGGGAGCTATTCATCCTCTTCTTTATCATCTTCAACCTGCGCCTGGAACTTGCCTCTGCCCTCCTCGACCCATACCTCCATTCTGAATGCTCCAGCCTCTAGAGTCCTAATTGGCGTCGTCTTTACCCCCCCTAGATCCTTCCCTTTCCGACTTCGTTCGAGCCCATTAGTATTCCCTGCATCCACCTGCCTACGCCCTTGCCGCTCCTTTTGTAATCCTGGCTCAGCAGCTACCCACCCTCCCTCTCCCCCAAGCGGTGCATCTACATCATCCTCATCCCTCAGTTGAATTGCGAGTGTAAAGCTGCTGTCTTCAGGTAGCGGTCTCAGCCCAGTCAGCGACGTAGAGAGCCGGGCGAAAGTGGCGCGAAATTGCTCTGGAAGGTCAGAAGTTGGTGGTGGGTCGAACCGCTTGGTGATGGTAGGGTCCGTGGGAGGATCATCTGGGTCTTCGGTATTTATAGAGTTAGGAGCAAATGTCGTCCGTGTTTCAGAGGGCGGAATGCGAGGGAAGGAGGCGGTGGAGAAGATGAAGCGTTCGAGTGGTTGGGAGGTGGGTGGCGGAGCGTGGATTATCAGAGAGGTTTGGGCGATCGTGCACTGGGCTTCGTCAGTACCCTTGAAAGGTAGCTCACGGTCACAATCTCATATGGACAAAATTCATTCTAGCATTTAGGCACTGATGTGGACGGAGCCCGCCGGTATAATCTCCACAGTCTAAAGCTTAGGGAAGAAGTATTGTGATGAAAATACTCCGCAGGTTTGTTAAAAAATCAACACAACTGCATTGCAGAATGGTAGCAGTAAAGGGCTTGACAAATGAATTGAATGATGCCTATCGTAAGACGATTGATTCACTGTGTTGGCCGAATAGATACATATTCACAGCTGAAACAGTTTGCAGCCGTTTGAAAAAGGCATTATGAATGGATATATTCAGTTTTTGATGCCGAGGTTGCAGACAGGAAGTAAAACTGTATTCAGTGGGATATCTTACCTTCAGCATCTCAAACTCGACAGCAGCAACAGCGTCCTGAATCCATTTGCACAGCTTCGGGTGCCTACTCTGCCTAACAGGGTAGTTGTATTTCCTTGCCTTGATGAAGGAGGTCGGAGGGTAGAGATTTCGCTCGGAGAGGATAGTGTGAATAGCAACAGTGAGGAAGTCACAGTATGCAAAGACAACGGCTTGATAAGTGTCCAATACAGGGGCTTCTGAATTGTAAGAGGCCATCATCGATAGTCCCCCAATAGTGTTATAGTCGCCAGAGTAAGAATGACTATTCGTTGAAATGGAGATAAACGACTCGCTTCTCCGACGCTAATTTGGTGCAGCCGCAAGGAGCAAAAAACGCGTCGGTCCGGAAAAGCTTGGTGCATCAACAAATCGAAGGTTAGCAGCCCTCACAGTTTCGTTTACCTCAGCACAACCGCAACAACACAACGAAAACCACTCGTTCCTTCTTTGCATGGTACCGACAAGATGGAGCAACAAGTGCTGGACCTACTCGCAGCAACGCTCGACGTTTCGGGCCCGATCCGTAACGGTGCGGAGCAACAATTGGAGCAATTGTATACTAATGTAAGTTATCCTCTTCATAAATAGCCCTCCTCTCAATTGTGTGATTTCGTGGGTCCGAATGAATGTCTTGCGAGTACTTCGTTGTCAAGACACGGCTCACGACTCGAAGCCCGCTTCGGAATTGTGAAACTGACCCCGAAGTCACGTAGGAAGCATTCCCAATCTCACTACTCGCAATAGCCTCGCACAAGTCAGTCGAGATTCAATTTCGTCAGGCAGGACTGTTATCACTCAAGAAGTTGGTGGTGAAGACGTGGTCGCCCTCTCTCGACGAATATGAAGGGCCGAGTACACTTAGCGACGCGACTAAAGAGCAAGTACGACATTCCGTCCTTTCCATTGCCACAGCCGGAGACGAGGATAGGAAAATCGTCGGAGCCGCCAGCTATGTAGTCAGCAAGATTGCAAGCGCCGACTTTCCAGAGCAGTGGCCTGGCCTGCTTCCGACACTGTTGAACCTCGTCCCTCAAGCAGCCGAAACACAATTGCATGGGGTGCTGGTAGTGCTCGGGAACCTGGTGGAAGATGGTTTCGATGAAGAGCAGTTTGCGGGGAGTGCGATTGACCTCGTCAAATGCATATACGACGTGGCTGTCAATCCAGAGAGGAAGTGGACCACGAGGGCTCTGGCTGTCTCGATATTCCGGGCGTGCTTCGATACGATGGAGATGGTGTATCAGAATAACCAGGCCTCCGTCAAGCAATTCATGCAAGATGCTTCGGACGCGTGGACACCTCTCTTCATCGATGTCATCAAGATGCCTATGCCTGAGATACCAACTGAGGAGCAAGAGATGCAAGGCAGCCCAGGGGAGTCGCAAGGTATAGCAGGGCCAAATGTGCAGCATTGGCGAGGTGTAATTGCTTTGAAGACCCAGATAGTCAAGGTAAGTAGCAGCGTCTCTGTTCACGAACCTTCATCTTACCAGTCTGCCAGGCCCTGGACAAGATTCACAACATGTTCCCGCACCTCCTCACTTCGCGTACGCCTGAATTGTTCAGCGCAATGTGGGAGGCTCTACAGGCTCACCTCCCTCCGTACCTGAGTATGTACTGTGGCGACGAACAGAGACAAGGCCGAATGGAAGACGCCGATCGCTTGCCGTACACTCTGGATTTCCTTGTCATCGAAGAGCTCGATTATATTCAGACGTTGCTAAACACTGTAACGATCAAGAAAGAATTGGACACTCAGCTGGCGCCAGAGAGTGTCGCGAACGGAACACACAACGCCACTTGGCTTTCGCAAATAGTAGCCCTGGCCGTCGGTTATTCTCAAGTCCTAACGGAGGATGAGGAGCTCTGGGACATGGATGTCAATATCTTCCTGTCCGAAGAAACCTCAGAGACAGCAAATTACTCATCCCGCAACGCTTGCGCTGGTCTTGTGACGAAGCTCTGCAGCTACAACTGGCCCGTGCTCGAGAGTCTCCTGAGCCATAGCAAGACAACATTCGAAGATACGTCGTCGACTCCAAGGGCGAAAGAAGCTGTACTGTACATTGCCAAGCAAGTCTTGGAAGAGATAGGTTCGTATGATGGAATGGTTGCTCCGGAGCTTGCGAACCCCTATCTTGACTTTGCTCGTGTCTCAATGCAGGATGGGGAGCATGAGTTCCTGCGAGCCCGAGCATTCATTGTCGCTGGTGCTTTGATCACGACATCTGGCCAAGCATTGCAAGCCCTTGTGCCCGACTTTGCTCACCAGTCCCTTAAGGCGATCGAGGAAGATCCTTCAGATATCGTCAAGGTCTCGTGCATGCGCGTGCTTCAGGGTTACTTGAAGGTCCTGCCGAAGACGAGCGCTCAAGAGTTTCAAGTAAAAACGGTGGCAGCAATATCCAATTTCCTTGCTTCACAAGATCTCAGCGAGGTCAGCGAAAATGAAGACCTGCTCGATACATTAGTGGAGACCCTTCGCGATGCTATCATGATGGATCCCACCCTGTGTCTGGAGCACCCAGCCTTGGATGTTCTCTTCACAATGGCATCTTATGGAGCAAATAGCTGGCAGACAACGATGCTTGTGAACGAGACGTTCGAATCGGTCGTCTCCACGATGTCGTCGCAAGGGCCTGAAGCATATGCTCGTCTTTGTGCAAAGGTTCTTCCTAGTTTGACTGGAGCTCTGGACGTTGGTGACATGACACAAGAGAACTCCCTAAGCGATATGGCGGTATCTCTTCTAGCCACGCTGGCGGAGTATGGTTCCGAGCCTCTGCCCCAGGGGTTTATTGCCGCGCTTTTGCCAAAGCTTTACCGCTTGCTGTTTCTGGATCTGGAGTTTAGCGTCCATCAGTCAGCCACGGTCACCATCAAGTATATCCTTGTCCACGATCCGGTCCAATTGTTTGCTTGGCGTGATCCAGAGACTGGGAAGGAGGGTCTTGAGATTGTTCTGATGATCATTGATCGCCTCCTGGGCCCGAACGTCGATGACTCCTCAGCAGCAGAGGTCGGAGCTCTCGCTATGGAATTGGTCGAGAAGGCAGGTGCTGAGAGGCTGGGTCCGTATCTCATGCAGCTTCTGCAGGCTGTTGCCATCCGTCTGAGCACAGCAGAGCGTGCAAATTTTATTCAGAACCTGGTACTTGTCTTTGCTCGCTTGTCCTTGACGAACGCTCAGGAGGTCCTGGATTTCTTGGCCCAGGTGCAAGTCGAAGGTATCAATGGTGGAACCGGGCTCGAGGTCGTTTTGAGGAAGTGGCTTGAAAACTCGGTCCACTTCTCGGGTTATGATGCCATCCGACAGAATGTCATGGCGTTGACGAGCATCTATAAGCTTCATGATCAGCGATTGGCCGGCATTCAGACGAAGGGGGACCTCGTGGTGCAGAACACAACACGTATCAAGACTCGCTCCCAGGCAAAGAAGAATCCGGATCAATTCTCAATCATCCCTGTTCCTCTCAAGCTCACCAAGGTACTGATTCAAGAGCTCGCATTGCAGAGCCCAGGTACTCCTGGGTTCAGCCTGAGAAAGGGCTCCAAGATCAGCAGCCCTAGTGACTCGAATAGCGATGAATGGGAAGACGAGCCTACCGTGTTGGACCTGGGACTTCCAAGCACTCGTCAAGGTCAGTCTTTTGTTTCCACCCTCACTGAGATTGACACCGCTGACAAGTATCCATTTTTTAGACCTCATGGGGTACATGGACGAGTCTCGCTGGAACACTCGTCAGATCGATGACGAGACACAGAAGTACCTCGTCGAATTCTTCAACAACGTGTCCAACGAGCCAGGTTTCCCGGAGCTCTATCAAGCCTTGAATGATGAAGAGCGTGAGAAATTGCATAACATGAACGACACCAACGGACAGTTGCCTTTACAGTCTCCTGCTCAGGTGTCTGTCCAGCTACCCGTTCAGTGATAATCAGAAAATGACGATAAAAGAAAGGTTGACGATCGCGATGTATATGAAAAAAGGAGGGGCGTTGAGAATGTAAAAATGGAGCGGCATAGCAGGTGTTTCATGTCTACTGGGTCAAGAATACCCCTTGTTGCGCGTCAGATGAATATTCGTGACTAGAGAGCGATGCATTAGCATGCTGAGAAATGTGTGTTTTTAATGTGTACTCAAGAAGCAATGATCAAGATAGATACAGAATAGAAGGATTGTTCACATACCATTGCTTCATCGACTGTCTAACCGTCGCCCGAATCTGTTTCCACGGTCGGACTCTATTCGAGATGTATTTGATCTAGGGGGTTGGTGTATCAAAAGACTGTCATGGTTGTTTACGCGAAGGCTGCCCGGTTAGTATAGTGCCGGCTAGTATAGTGCCGGAGATAAAAGAGTCGTACTATCCGGATGTAGCTAGTTTTGCGCTATATCACCACAGTTGTTGCATAGGACAAACTCCAAATTTTTGGGGCTATTTAATCTAAGGTATCGAGAGACAAGTGTAGATGTATTAAGGGAAGAAAGCTGCAGAAAGCTGCAGCTCTGCTATCGTCCTGCAAAGAAAAGTTCCGGGGCTACAAATATGGGTTCTCTATCTTCCAATCTCAGCTTTGTGCTCTTTGCTTTGCTACTTTTTCAGGTGTCACCCGTAACCGCCTTTGGAGCTGGAAATATTGGTATGGGCTCAATGCCAACAGGATCCTGCCCAGGCTAAGACTTTTTCCAGCTTCAATATCCAAGATCGAAGGACATAATTGGCGCCATGGCGATATTGAGGACATGCTCAAAACCATTGCTTTCATCAAAGGTCACAAGTGGACCAGTATGATGATCAAGAGGGCCTACTTTGGTAACTGGCTTCGTGACTATAGCCAGGCCATGGACGTTGGGTCACTCAAAGGTGTTCAAGCTGGCACCATTAGGATCCTTGTTTGGGTGCTATCTTTCCTGAGCTTTGGGTATGCGACTGCTGAGTTCGAGGTCACGGATGAGAGACTTGGGGTTTACAGGTGAGGATCTCCTGTGCGAGCTACCTATCCTTGGCTTACGTCTCCAGGCCGGAAGAGCATATAGATAATCCGAAAGGTAGGATTAGCTCCTACTTTCTTGGCGATAAGTATTGGTCAAGTCTCTAACAGGAGCCAGACTATGCGGACAATGTCGATGCTAGGGAATATGACCAGAGACTACGACCACCGGTGGACCCAGTTGAGCTGCAGGTTGATCCAAAGACAGGGATGAAGAATTATATTGCTAATGAGAACCTTGGCATTGCCACATCAGCTGGCTATGTCAAGTTCTCCTTTACCCGGAGCATCCACTTCGGAAGAGTATACACCAGCGGAGAGCGCGGTACCAGAGGTAAAGAAGCAGACTTATGTGAAGCGTTGAGATGCCTTGGCCAAGGACTGCATTGCTTGGAAGACTTCGGTGCTCACACAAACTACACCGAACTTGCTTTGCGAGAGATGGGCTACAGAGATGTGTTCGCTCATACCGGGAATGCGACTGAGATTGATCTACATGGTCATCGAGTCTTTCCCCTAGTCACTGGGACATTCGGGGTGGTTGATTTCCTTCACAGTGTGCTTGGCGAGGCCACTGATCATTTCGCCCAGACTGAAGTCGAGCAAATGGACATTGCTCTCAAAGAGGCTGAAGCCCAGAGCAAGGCTGGTGACGGAAGCCGTTCGTCGGAAGGCTCTGGATTGTCAAGCATGACCGGTCTTCTATCTCAAGTTCCCGGAGCGGGTGACTTGGCTTGGCAAGCACGCGATCTCCAGGCCCAGTCAGAGCATCAGAAACAAGAAAACATATTTGCAGGACCTCCTGGCTCAGAAGGAGGTCCCCCAGGACCGAATATACCTGGAACGAATTTCGACCCCATGAAGACGGCATCTCAAATCTATCCCATCCTGGAATTCAGAGACAAAGTAGTAAAGATCATGACTGCCACTATCGAGAAGATCCCAGGCCTCGAGGCTTTGGTGGAAAAGATAACAGAGACATTGACTCTATTCGTTCTTTCACTCTTGGCTCCATATATCCGCCCGATCATCAACGCTGTATCAAAGCAGCTCAAAGCAGGAAGCGGTGGGGTGATAGACGCCTCTGGTAAACACCAATACGAGCCTTGGACTGATCCCACCTGCTCGGACCCGACACACTCTCTTCTCTCGAAAGACCACTTCTCAAACATTTTGAATGAGCCTGCTGGCGAGGTGGCATCAACTATCCTCCAATACGTAGCACCACGTGTCATATACGCATGGCAGCATCCCGACGTACCTGTCAAGCAGGTCCTCGACGACGTTATCCAAGTCTTCCATCACCCGGCCATCCGCGATCACCGCTGCGAATTGCACCAGAACATGTATAGCACGGTTGAGCGTTGGGCACACAGGCGGCCAGATGGTGGATCGAATCTGAACGTCCTCCTTAGCTCAGATAACGTCAGACATGGCAGGAATCACACAGTAGGCGCCAGTGAGCAATCACATACCCACGGCGGTTTGCCCAGCACCGTTGGCAACTTCTTTGGGGCAGGTAGCCATAGCGAAGTCAGAGGAGCTCCATGGGAGACCCTTGGCAAGGTACGAGACAATCCAGATATTGGCCCTGGTAGCGACACTTCGGCAGTTGGCTCTACAGCTTGCCCTTCTTGTAACGGGAGCACTAAAGGCATGACTGAACAGGTGAGTCAAGACTGATGTATCAATGTTAAGGACGTTTCTAATGAGCCATAGCAAATATCGGAGCATGTCAACGACTGCTTAGACGGAAAAGCCAAACCCTTACCCCAGGACGTTCCAAATGTTTTCCCTGGTACTCAAACCAAGTACGAGTCTCGCCCACCCATGGGCTCTGAACATGATTACTCAAACCAGCAAAACCGAAAGGCCCAGCAGCCGTATCTAGGCGCACAGGAGCACTTCCCACCATACCCTCAGCAAGGTCCAGAGTCAATTGGGCAATCGTCGCAATGGCAGCCTGGGTATCAAGCCCCTCAAGGTGCACCGTATCCCTCCCAGGGCGGTTATCCACCGCAGCCTCCGAATTACGGATACAGTGGAGGACCGCCTTATCGCTACGACCCGAATGCTCCTCCACCTTAGCCGGATAGCTACGGTCCACCACCTCCTGGGCCGCACTATGGCGGGAGACCTTATTGAAGCTCTTGTCACTTTTGCATGGATTACGTAGCTTTCACCAAAACAGTACGGTTTCGTAGCTATTGACGCTCAATACCCAATCCACAATTCAAGCGCATATTTAGATCGCGTGATATACGAGCGCTCTTTACATGCTCAAATAGATAAATTTACTGACCGACCAGATCGTCTGGAAATTTAAAACCGTTAACGAACAAGTCTATAAATCTTACCTGCACATCCACCTACCTATCAACCCTATCCTTGCCCATCTCCTCCACCAATTCAACCCCATCACTGATGCCTCCTTCATTCCCATCCCCTTCACGATCCCTATACCCCTCTCTCCTCTCCTCCCCCTCCCTTCCCACCTTTACCCCAGCACCGGGATTATCGCCCTCCTCCTCCCTTCTCCCAATAACTACATTTCCCACAACCAGCCCCGCAGCACCAACCCACCAAAGCCCAGGCAATTTCTCCCCGAATACCATCCAACCTGAGAATGCAGTAAGCATAAAATTCGCGCTGGTGTTGATGATAGAGACGCGGGTGGTAGAGGAGGCGCGGGTGAGGGCGGCGGTGAAGAGAGTCCACATTATGGCGTTGAAGGCTAAGTTCATTGAGAAAAAAAACTATGTATCCATTAAATAGGCATTATATGCGTCGGCTGTCAGCGGAAGAGGATCTTACTGCACGTATAGTGAGTTCAACAATCTTATTCGTAGCGGCGAGACCGAGGGAGGTGGAGATTGCGGACGCCCATGAGGAGGTGAGTTCGGTGGTCGTACTACTGGGGTTAGGACTCGTAAACATATAGGAGGAGAGGCAACGCGCACAGCTTTGCGAAGACGCCATTGAAGGCTGCGCAGGCGCCGCTGAGCGCGGCGAGTGGTATCCAGGGGAGCTTGTTGCTTATGACTGTGGGCTTCTGCGGGCTGTCTGACGGTGGGATGGCCTCTGGCATCAGGGGTTCTGCTGCTGGTTCCATGATGTCATCTACGGCAGTAGTATATACAGTTGTTGGAGTTGGAGTCGAGAGTTGTAGGATGGAGGGAGTATCTATGTGAACTAGGCTTTGAGACATACAGCTTGGTACGGATTACACGAATTACATCTGGAAACTACTAAAACATTTGAGCTAAACGCCTTGCATGTGCTGGATCATGGTATTTGTAAATTGATCGAAGCATCGCATGTCCATGCAATGGTGCGAGAGCCTTTCGCAAAATTGGGTATCTTATGAATCATTTCTCCCCGTCAACGCCATTTATGGATCTTTCGGTTTGCTACGCCAGGTGCATGCAATTTTCCTTCACTGAACATGCTCAAACGTTGTCTGATGCCCTTTGCCTCGTCGCTTTCCTCGAGAGGAACAAGCCATCTCCTATTGCTCTCCAGGCTTCTTCGCATTGCAGCTCACGATCTTGATCTTGTCCGCCTGTATATTGTTCTGATTGTCGAGCTTGAAGTTGACGTCTTTGATTAGGAATGTCCAGACTTCGTCGCAAAAGCGATAAGTATCCAAATGACCCTTAAGGTGTCTACTATCAGTCATAGATCCTCAACCGATTGCTTCCTGCGGCGCCAGTACCTTGAAATTCATACGCGCCTTGACCTTGTCTGCCAGCACTTCCGTGATAGACTTATCAAACGTAGCGATGACTTTCATGGCCGTCTGGGGCTCGATGCGACCTGAGTGAACCAACTCATCGAGCGTGTCAATGAGTGCCATCCCGATGCTACAAATGGACTGTTAGCAGCGCTGCCTTCACAAACAGCTTAGCTAGATAGTACCTGCTACCGCGGTAGAGCTCGTAGTAGGATCCAGCGGCAGCCATAGTAGTTACTGCGTTGAAATGAGTGTGGTTGGAGAAGAAAGAAAGACGACGTTGAGGTTGTGGGGATATACCGGATTTTGCGCTAGGCAGAACTTCGGTCCCCCAAAGCCTGGGCATCCGTCTCAAACATGCTCGACTTAAACATCTTCTCCAGCTCTACTGCTGTGTTTTCGCCGCCCACAGAATTGATCAGTCGCTGACCTTTGATTTGATCATGAGTTACTCATATGGAGCCTATGGCGCTACTGCTGCACTGGGAGTTGTGGGGCTCTGTACGAGCAACGCCCCTTCTATCTTGAGGTCATTGCTAATGTAGACGCAGATCTACTGTTCACAGGAGATGGGGAAGCTTTCAATGTAGGATTTGTGAAGAGAGGATCCGAGGGGCAAGATCTGACACCAGTACATAGGTCGGACAATTTCTAGAGAGCGTATCGCCATACGCTTGGGCAGATTTAGGCATCGGCCTTTGCATAGGCTTATCAGTCGTTGGAGCAGCATGGTACGTCTCAAAAAGGCCTACTGGGGAAGAGCAAGAGGCTGAAATGGCATGTCTAGGGGAATATTTATCACAGGCTCTTCGATTCTCGGTGGTGGTGTGAAGGCGCCTAGGATAAGAACGAAGAACTTGATCTCGATCATCTTCTGTGAAGTGGTGGCGATATACGGAGTTATCATGTCAATCGTGTTTTCAGCAAAGCTAAATATGGTCGAAGGGGAGGCGCTGTATTCGGGGAGGAATCAATACACCGGCTACGCCTTGTTCTGGTCAGGGTTGACAGTGGGCATGTGTAACCTGATATGCGGTGTTTCGGTTGGGATCAATGGGAGCAGTGCCGCATTGGCAGATGCCGCGGATCCAAGCTTGTGAGTGAAGAGTTGTTTGTGGCCTCTACGAGCGTTTGTTACTAATGGGCTCCTCTAGGTTCGTCAAGATACTTGTCATTGAGATCTTCAGCTCTGTTTTGGGATTGTTTGGGCTCATCATTGGCTTGCTGGTATCTGGAAAGGCGCCGGATTTTCGAGTGGACTGAAGGGAGCCGGCACAGAGGAAATCGGAAGAATAAAACACCGAGAGATGTCTATATGTAAGGTACTGGTGATGCATTTGCAGGTGTACTCATTGAGGCCGTGCATACGGATCAGTTCTGCACACGGTTCCAGCGCTGTATTTTACCCTAGATATATTCTTTCAAATGACCATTGATTGAATTATCCTGATATAATTTCTTCACTGCTCTGTAAACATGAATAGTAGTGACTTCAATACTAGCGACTTTGACAATGTTAACCTCGCTTAGCACAAAACATTCCTGGACACTTTTGTTATTTCATCACATATATCCTTGATTCCCGTCTTCCGGAAGCCTTTACAGTCATGACATCTAGATCATCTCTGAGCATATAGCCATGGATAAACCCAGACTGAAAGCGGCGATACTAATCATTTCAGACACAGCATCCCAAGATCCATCGACAGACAAAGCGGGAGATATCCTCTCCGATAGCATTGCAATCCACGGCAACGATCAGTGGGACTTCACGAAGCGTGAAGTCGTCCCAGATGATATCCTTGCCATCCAACGCTCAGTGATACAGTACTGTGATGGAGAAGACTTCGTCAATGCTCTCATTACGACCGGTGGTACTGGCTTTGCAATCAAAGATCGAACTCCGGAAGCCATAAATCCATTGATACATAAGCATGCTCCTGGGCTCGTGTAGGTCAAGTCATACCGAATCGAGAAAGCACACTGCTAATGATGCAGTCATGGCATGCTCGCTGCGTCTTTGGAAATTACACCTTGTAGGTAATTCCCTCGTTCTCTAGCCATGCGTTCTCGAGCGGGAAAAAGAAAGGATTCTGTCTGTTCATTTTAAGTAGAGCTTGGACTCAATGAGACATGCCACGTTAAATCTACGCTCACCGTCTATGTCTCGCGGCTAATTACTTTACTGCAAGTCGCCCTTATGTCAAGACCCGTTGCAGGGGTCCGCAATAAGACCTTGATCATCACACTACCCGGCTCCCCAAAAGGAGCGAAGGAGAATCTACAAGCTATCATAAAGCTACTACCACATGCATGCTGGCAAGCTGCAGGCGCAGATTCGAGAGCAATCCACGCTGGTGGCGTTGGAAAGCTCGAGGCAGAGGCGGGTGTCAACGGTAACAAAAAACCGAAGCATAACAATCACGACTACGGTCACAGCCATGGCCACAGCCATTCGCATGGACAAGGTACCCATGTCGTACCGAAAGCTCACACACGTCCCGAGGAGCGGCCTATCTCAAATGATCCTCGAGCAGGCCCAACAAGCCGCTACCGAGAGTCGCCATATCCTATGCTCTCCGTCGAGTCCGCTGTCAATCTAATACTGGAAAATTCTCCAGCTCCAGAGCCTATCAAGATGTCGGTCAATGGCTCGCTGGTAGGCTATGTACTCGCGGAGGATGTCCAAGCCAGTGAACCTGTACCAGCGTATCGAGCAAGCATAGTCGATGGCTACGCTGTTGTCGTCTCCCCAGATGGACCAAGCACAAAAGGCGTCTTTCCTGTTGACTCGGTATCTCACGCAGCACCAGGGGAGATACCGGCCCTGCACCGTGGACAGATCGCTCGGATAACCACAGGTGCTCCGCTACCGCCCGGAGCAAACTCAGTGGTGATGGTCGAGGACACAGTTCTCAGGAGTATGACTGAGGATGGTAGAGAAGAAAAGGTGGTGGAGATTCTGACAGACCAAGTCAAGCCAGACGAGAACATAAGAGAAGTCGGTAGTGACATCAAAGCAGGCGAGATCGTCATGAGAAAAGGTGAAGAAATCACTGCTGTTGGTGGCGAGCTGGGTTTGTTGGCTTCAGTCGGCAAGACAGAAGTTCTGGTTTACAGGAAGCCTGTCATTGGTGTGCTTAGCACTGGCGATGAGATTGTGATGCATGATAGAGCAGGACCGCTGCAAATGGGAGAAGTCCGAGATTGCAATCGACCAACCCTGATGGCTGCTATCAAGGGCTGGGGGTTCCAGGTGGTGGACTATGGTATCGCGAAAGACAAGTACACCCGCCACTACCTCCTTAGTGCTACATGATCCTTTGCTGACACTACTATTTGCAGACCTGGCTTACTTGAAGAACATCTCCGTGGTGCTCTCCACAACGTGGATGTCATCGTCACCTCTGGTGGCGTTTCGATGGGGGAGCTCGATCTGCTGAAGCCAACACTCGAGCGCTCTCTTGGTGGCACAATACACTTTGGTCGAGTGTCGATGAAACCCGGCAAGCCGACCACCTTCGCCACTGTCCCTCTCAAATCCATAGATGGCGATCCAGTAACAAAGCTCGTCTTTAGCTTACCTGGTAATCCTGCATCTGCGCTTGTAACGTCGCACCTTTTCGTATTACCGTCCCTGCAATACTCAAGTGGGAGAGACGGTTTACTTGGTCTACCGAGGGCGAAGGTAGTTCTGGAAATGGATGTGTTGTGTGATCCAAACAGATCAGAATACCATAGAGTGTCATTGAACGTTGGCAACGACGGACTATTGCACGCAACCAGCACCGGCGGCCAGCGGAGTTCAAAGGTGACAAGCTTGAGACAGGCGAATGGGCTGCTCTGTTTGCCAGCTGAGGAGCGGACGATTGGCAAAGGAGCGATGGTTGATGCATTGCTGATGGGTGGACTAGGTGGACTGGGTAGCCAATGATCCCTACTGATGTAGCAAAGCAATATTCGCAAATTTGCTCTAATTACAATTACCTGCAATTTAGAACAACAATAAATCGCAAATGATCCAAGTTTGATGAACGAATGGCAAAAAGCTTAGATGGCGTCGACTCGGTCGACTTGACCCTATCCTACGAAAGCCTCTCGCTCAAGTTTTTCAGTTTGCTGACCAAGTGCCTTACCTGTTCTCAGGGACAGATCCTGGTAGGATACAGGTATGAAGGCTAAAAGCCACTGCGCGAGACGAGCTGGCGAAAATTGGGTCCTAATAGTGTCAATGAAAAACAAACATCACTTCCAATCTTAGGTTTACGTACCTGGGCTTTCGGTGGCAATTCACCATACTTCGATCGCTTTTCAAGCACAGTAACGAAGATCACGTCGCTAGGCCGGCAGAAGGATCAAGAAATCCCAAGTAGGTACCGCGCCGCTCCCTGTCCTGGATCTGTGTTCAGATAGGCTGTAGCACCCATAGAATGGCACTCAACGCCATCATGATCATCGTCGGCTTCACTGACTCCCCTCTTCGCACTCGCGGTGCAACCCCCGTAGCTAAAATCAGGAATGCTGCCGCCGCGCCGATGCTCCTCCAAGACGGTATCAGGAGCAAGAAGCCGCACACAAGGTCAATGACGCCAACAAGCTGTCGCTGATCTGCGGGGGAGAGTGGGATGAATCTGGATGCTGTCTCATTTTCTTTGGCAAGGTACTTGGCGTGGACTTCTTCCGTGATTCGATCTGTGAGTTTGGCCTGGCCTGCGGAGAGGACTGTGAAAGATAGGATGAGAGCGCAGAGAGTGGCGAAAATGGGTGATAGAGACATTGCGGGACTGGGAAAAGGGTTTCGGATTGCCTGAGATGTCCTCGTTTGGTTGATAGATGTCTGAAGTAAAGTCGTGGGTAAAGCATTGGCGGTTTGGAGAGGCTCAAAATTTGAACTGTTTACTTTGTGGACTTCGGTTTGATGCGCAAGCTCAAAGAGGCTTAGCGCGAGGCCTAACAGGGTCTCCACGTGGCTTTCGCAGATCATCGCTCGCGTATTCCGGGCACTAAAAATTAGACTCGGTCCCTCGGTTGCAGGTTCTTGGTGTGCATTGTCCTCCATCCTCTTACAGCCATGGTACGGATCAAGCATCGCTACCTTCTGGTACATATCTTGTACCCAGAATCAAATACAAAGTCGAATGCTGGGCCTGGATCAAATTTAAATTCTCTCCCTGATATTGTCCAATTCCACAGGCCGAGCCCGGAGTACCTTGAACCCCAGCTTCTCGTACGTGCTGTCAAGGATCAAGTGCTACTGCTATATGGTGACTATGGACTTGGCCTAGTATCAACGGGACTAAATGGTAGGGAATTATCATCAAATCAACGTAGGTCTCCACTGATCTTTCTTTAGTTAAGTATCTCTCCCCCGCAACCTCCACGGCCATCATACGATGCTCACGCGACCATTATCGCCTCGTATGGGCTGCCCTGTCTTTCATGACTCAGCTGCCAAAAATGTCTAAGCAAGATTCGCCTCGGTCATGTGTGATGCAGGTGGTCAGAGTATCGGGTACAATCAAGAAAGCTGAGGAGGAAGCTATCAAGCGGGCTAGAGCGGCTATATTACGCGCAAAGAGGGAGAACGGTGAAGGAGGAACGGACAACTTGATGAATTCTCTTGGTCACGGACATTCTGATGATGACGCGCCGAGCCAGAGCGCACCAATAATGGCAAAGATAACCGGTGGGTCGGAAGTCTCAGACGAGGATGAGATGGATATGGACTCAGACGACCGGGATTGAGCCAAGAGCCAATCCTTTGTGCTCAACATCTCAGAGCCTGTTCGAAATATTTCTATAATTGGCTGCCCGGAACACTTACTCTATTTGATGGATGATTGCCCGGATTTTACAGCGACGTAGGTACAATTCCCCAACTTCTAGCCTTTCAAGTATGATGAACTTCGTGTCGCCCCTATCTGACCCGAGCTTCCGCTTGGATGGAGACGTACCTGTCCTAGCCAAACGGACCTCCTGACTTATTGCATGGTTTCTTGCCTCTCAATTGCAATTCTCAGCCCTCTTGAGCTTTAAGCTGATATACATTGTTAGGGTACCTTACCCAAAGAAAGCGAACATTCTAGCTCATCTGAGCCTTGACGTCTAGCCTTTTGGATCGTTTGAAGTAACGGATTGTCAAGCTCAGAGGGGCAATGCCATTCAATATAACATCTAGTCCGCACGAACCCATGACGACCCCAACCTTTCAGTCATATGGAAGAAGCAGTCAGTCCAATGCGAGCGGCATTTTGCGTAGTTAAGACTTCGATTTCCGCTGACACACGAAGCCAACAAGACACTTTTGAGGCTTGTTACCCGTCAAACACCAACATTCTCATTCATACGGCTAGCAAATCTTGGTCCAAATGAGAGGCTGCTTGCCTCAAGTCCGCCGCACAATCTTGATGCCGTTATCGGGGACATGCCCCATATCTTCAATATCACTATCGACATCATCCCCGCCATCTTCAGTCAACGGAGGGGTCTCCTGGGCTTTCGCTTCTGCCTCTCGCTCTTGTCGCTCAAAATCGTCGAACTCATCCTTTCGATCAATCCACCGCTCCTGAACATCGCCAATCGTCATCCCCTGCATGCCTTCTCTCATGGCAACCTGCCAGACGGTATCATTCGCACCTTCAGCGCCCCCAAAGGCATACCCTCCTGCTCTATCAATCGCCTGAAGCAGCGTCATCATGCTTCGCTTGTCCTCCACTGCCAAGGTTTCGAAACCAACGAGACCGAAATCCTCCACGAGCTCCACGACCGCATTGTTCAGACCGTCGAACTTCGGATGGCGCATGACTGGATTCTCGCTCGCCAGATGGGGAAGCAGGTACGAGAGATCATGGACCTCAGTATAGAAGTCCAAATTGAAGGGCAGAGGTCCATAGCTTGCAATCTTATCGATCTTGGTGAAGACATTGAGATGAGGGAGATCCATTTGCAGCATCACCCTCAAGGAGAGCAGGAGTGTCGAAATGTATAGAGAGGGGAGCGTTAAGCAATAAGAATCCGCTAGATGTAGCGCTACTAGCTATATATCCATGAGACATCAGCTTGATCTTGACTTTCGAATACTGTGAAAAGGCGAACGGGAAAGCGGACTCTGTACCCAAGCTTCTGTATCCTAAAGAAGATGTTCCGCAGACTCGAATGATGCGTAAAAAGCTCCACCTGCCCTGGGCAGTCGAATAGCACGTAGTCCTCCCCAAGCCCTTTCAAGCCTTGTTCTAGCCATTCCTTGTTGTGTTCCAGCTCTTCTAGCGCGTAAAGCACCCCTCCGTTGGGACCCAGCTCTTCGTCTTCCATTATGTCTTCTAGCGTGACAAGTTCTCTTATGTCGAGCGCGCACGGGTAGTTCGTTCGGTCGTTGGCGGGGTCCAGGTTGACGACTGAGCATTTGCGGCCAATGGCGGACAGAAACTGATGCATCCCATCGCAGTAGGTAGACTTTCCAGAGCCTGGAGGCCCAATCACTAGCTGTGCGAAGGGCATTGTGGCAATTTGAGGTGACAATGTCTAGGAAAGGTCACAGGGTTGTTCTGGCGAAGTTTTCCCGCAAAAGCTTCCCTTTCCTCGACACAACAACACAAACAAACCGCCAATCGAATTTTACAGCGTCAACATGACTACGCGTAAGTCTTGACATGTGCTCAAATAATAGATGCGTTAGCTGACGTCCAACAGCGCAGTTCGAGCTGGCCAACCCGCCAACAGACGCTATCTCAGCCATCCAATTCGCGCCCACCTCCCTACGACTCCTCGTAGCTTCGTGGGACAAGTATGTCTACCTCTACGATACCGCCGAACAAGGTGGAAGACTACTGCAAAAGTTCGAGCACCGCGCCCCTGTATTAGATGTCTGTTTTGGAGAGAGCGAGCACGAAGCATACACAGCAGGTCTGGATTGGGACGTGAGAAAGTAGATACTTGCTTCCACAAGATTCTGGCCCACTGCTCACACCGTCTCCAGAACCAACCTCACAACAGGCGAACAAATAGTCCTCTCCACCCACAATTCAGGGGTCAGATCCGTTCTCTACCCACGCGCCCAAAGCATCCTGATTTCAGCCTCTTGGGACTCAACCCTCCATATCCACCATCTCTCCAGCTCCAAACCCCCAGTCACAATCTCGCTACCCAATAAGCCCTTCTCGCTTTCACTCACACCCACCAAGCTCGTCGTAGCAATGGCTTCCCGAGCTTTACACATCTACTCCCTTTCCGACCTGGCATCAAACTCCGCAGCCCAAGGCGTAGAACCCTGGCAACGGCGCGAATCCTCTCTCAAATTTATGACGAGAGCAGTGGCCTGCATGCCCAACGACGCCGGCTACGCGTCGTCCAGCATCGAAGGCCGGGTAGCAGTCGAATGGTTCGACCCCTCAACCACCTCACAAGCCCGCAAATACGCCTTCAAATGCCACCGTCAGAACTCAGCAGAGACTGAAGGCATCGATGTGGTGTACCCAGTCAACGCACTAGCGTTCCATCCTGTGCATGGCACGTTTGCGTCTGGAGGTGGAGATGGATTTGTGGCGCTTTGGGATGGCGTTGCAAAGAGGAGGATCAGGCAGTACCAGAAATATGCAGCTAGTGTGAGTGCGTTGAGTTTTAGTGGTAATGGGAAGTTTCTGGCTGTGGCTGTCAGTCCGGGGTTTGAGGACGGGAAGGAGGGGGTGGGTGAGGGTAAGATAGGCGTCTTTGTGAGGGAATTGGGAGAGAATGAGGCGAAGGGCAAGGGAGCTAAGTAAGTGACATTCTAGCAACCTTTGTGATGTGCTCCAATAGAGAAAAGCCATCTTTAAGTATTTTGTATCGCCTGCTTCGTAGCGCCAAACATGTCGCACATTGGTCGAGCTGTCTGCAGACCAGCTAGAGTTACGGATGCATTGACATCTCGATCTTGCAGCAAGATTCCTCATGACAGGCCATTGGGTGGAGATCAAAGCTAGAGTGCCTAATATGGGCAAGAGCAGTGAGCAAGGAATACCAGTGGCTCTATATGATTGGCCTGTTCGAATTCTCTCGCTAAATTCTTGTACCTCAAATACGGAGTGAGCCCCGGCGCATATGCTGGCTGCAGGTATAAGACAGGCTATCTTCGCTCCTTTCTCTACTCCCGCATGCATCTTCAATCACCTGATGAGCTCTTATGCGCTGTGAATCCCCTTCCCATCAGCCATGCATACGGGGAGTATCGGGAGATATTCAATGTGACATCTGTCGAGATTGACTTCCCAAAGCCACGAACCACGCATCAGCGCTTCTTCATGATCTGCTGCAAAGCCCTGTTCCAAGAATCCGGTGACCATGCAAGATGCAAAGGTCCGAGCTGCGGCCGCCCAAGGGTTCGAGCTTAGCTTTAGCTACATGAGAGCCCGCTGTCATCCAATAGCCCACCCCCTTCGACTCCTGCCAGACCAATGATCCTTCTTCCCCTTTCCTTGGGACCCGCTATCAAGATGCAAGAAGACGCGACACAATCAATAGTGAAGTAGGTACTGCGGTAGTTCTTGGGAAGCGGTCAATATCATCCGAGTCTTCCCCAGGCTCTCTATTAATTTTATTACGCGCAAATCGTACAGAGTATATCGTGAGGCCATTCTGCCTTTTCAAATCTTTCTTGCACCCACTCTGATTAGAAATCAACCCCAAGCTGCCCCCACAAAGTGCCCTCATCCCTCTACCCTCGAAGCCAAAGAGCAACGCAAGCTTGCAATCCGCACAACAACCAAGCCTACCACCTCTCGCCAAAACCCACAAAGTTCCAATGGGTCAGCATGTCATCTCCGAAGCAGTAAAACAGTAACACCCCCCCTACTTCACCCGTCGCGTTGCCCGAATGGCAAAAATCATACAGAAAGCAGAGGAAGTCTTGAAGAGCGACCTCGAGGAATACGGATCCACCGTCCCAAGCGACTCGCACGCGAGTACACTCTTCGCCCATGACAAAAAGGACCGCTTCCATACCGGACAAGGAACAGATGACACCTCGCTAGGCTCTACGCTATCACAAAAGATCGATTCCAAGACGTTTGAGTCGGATGTAGCAGAATACGGAACCGAGTCTTTCCATTCGGCAAGTTCGAATTCTACATCAAGTTCAGAAGATTCGAAGAAAAATTGGTCAACGCGCTCGACAGCTGAGAGGATTGAAGGCATGGGGAGTCATCTCCCAAATGGACTTGATCCATGGGTAGAGCCAATGTTCCGACCCAGGACAGACGAACAAGCGCGCTTTATGATTGATCGAGTCAAGCAAGCGAATGGTAAGCTACCGGCTCGCAACATCGTCTCCCCGTTTGACTAACATTTCTGCTAGCCACGTGCCGTGCGGCCGATGCGTTTGAACTCCAGCAGCCTTCGCCCCTCGACTCTGCGTGCGAATTGTTCATACAACGTGAACAGATCTCGAGCTCTGTTGATGGCGTGAGGTGGATTGCGAGGGAGCGGAACGAACAGCTGCTGGACCGAGAATGGGTTTTGGTCTCATACAAAGAAACGCAACCTGTACGCGCATGCTGTAGGAGGAGATACAAAGTCGTGAGCCTTCTTTTTGTGTCTGCTGTCCTTGCAGTCTTCGTCATGCTGAGTTTTGAGCTTTGGGTTCGGATCTGGCTTATTTGATCAGGGTAGTCTTGATTTCTGGCATCCAGCGAGGCGTTCTCCTGCATGGTCGGAAACACCCCGGGAGATACATGTGGTTGAAATCCTATGCTTTTGTTTGGCGCACATCATCAATAGATATGGGATGGGTTTTTGCGTCCCCACCGGGGTTCAAGCATGGTATCCGGAGCTCCATGAGCTGAAATTGACTCTTAATACCATAGACATGTCATTTATCGAGACCTCTAGCTTTGACAAAACGAGCTACCTGATCCTTGCAGACCTTCTCAGAGTACGACTCCCATGCTTCGTACAGTGATATGATCTCCTGTGAGCACTCAATGACGGCTTGGATGTCAACCTCCCCCTCGGCCACCCAGCTCACTAGGTTCTGCACCTTCCTTTGCTGCGCTTGTGATGCATTTGTAGCAGTAGCAGGACCTTCCTTCGACATTGTGGAGGCACCGCCTTGGCCAGCGGGACTACTCATTGCAGCCTGTAGACCGGCCTGTGTCGGCTTCAAAGTCATTGATAGGAAAATCGCAGTGACTGCAATCACATGCGGAGGAGCAAGGAGTGGCAGGTCTGTTAGATAGTGATCGTTGATAACAGACCATGCGAGCGAGATGTCGTCTTGGGCCATGCTCAATATATTTTGTAATTCGTGCAAGGTTCGATAGGGGTGATGCACGATAAGCTGTGAATTCATTTCGGATATTAGAAAGAACTCGCATTCCGCTAACTTCGAAACGTCCGAAATAATGAAGTCTGCTTGGCAAAGGTCTCAGTCAAAGCCAAACACCACGACGTTGAGAGCTACGAACCAGGCCACAACTGACGAGCTTCGCTCACAACCACTCGGATATGCTGAGGGCATTCTTCCATCTTGCAAGCCAAGTAGAGCGCAGTTGCCAAAAGCAGATAGGGATTTGTTCGCCGGATTTCTACCTTGCTGTAAAAGCGTCTGATATAGACTTGAGCTGTGGCAAGAGCCTGTTGCCTGACGTTCATCCTTTTCCCAAGCTTCGTCAACTCTATACAGGGTCAGTATACGTGCCGACCTCCTCGTCGGATAACATACGTTGATTGAAGAAGAGACTCAGGTGTCGTCGATCAGGCAGAGGGTATTGCTGTGAGAGGTTTGGTTCTTCATCCTCGAGCTGTTGCCTGACTTCCGCGAGGCTTTCCCGTGAGAATTCCCAATGGCGGCGCTGCGTGGAAGCCCAGTAATTTGCTGCCATCTCGTTCAGAAGGCTTCCAATAACCATGTACCCTCCACCTCGAACCGTAGGACATTCGATACTCGCCACAGTTTACTGGGAGTTTCTGCAAGCTGAGGCTAGAACTCGGACGTTCAATGTTCAGTCTCGCCCTAACAGGCAATCATAGTACATATTTCAACCGGGTGGGATTGCTAGACTCGCACTCGATCCCGGGGAGCGTTTTAAAGCAAATCAGACACTGCTTAGTATTTCTGGGCATTCAATATCAACAGTAACTCGTAATTTAATTGAAGAACTTGATCCTGAGTAGAACGCAGGCTTTCAACATCTTCTTTACGATCGAGATCTTTTTCAGTTTAAATTTTTCAGTCTCGGGAACAATTCCAAAGTCTTTCCTATCAAGCGTGTAACATGTTACTTATAGCAATGTTTTCTTGTCTTGAAGTGTGCTTGAAGCAATACTTAACAAACAAGGATCAACCAGCACAAGTATGGCGGGCGCACCCCACCAAATCCCAAATCCAAAAATCACTTATTTAGACTACCACGTCACAACCACCTATCGTAAAGCTATTAAAATTCTAGGAGATGTTATTCAACTATACTTCTATCATAGTCTTAATTCTTAGATAATTAGGATCTGTGATCATAAGGGTATATAAGGTATTACTGATTTCGCGCTGATTTTGTATGGAGGCTTGGCGTATGTCGGTAAAATTTCGGGATCTACCGACCTACGCCAAGGCTTCGCACGAAATCTACGAAAACTATATATACCCTATTGGAAATAGATCCTAATTATCTAAGAGTCAAGAATATGATAGAAGTATAGTTGAGTATTATCTCTTAGAATTTTAATAGCTTTACGATAGGTGGTTGTGACGTGGTAGTCTAGATAAGTGATTTTTGGATTTGGGATTTGGTGGGGTACGCCAAAAAAAAATTAAATTTGGCCTATCATTACTGAAATAGGGGTAAGCTTTCTGGGCTTCCGAATATTTGCCGGTTCTATAACCCCACGATTGTATCACTTCCTTCACTTCACCCGGTAACAATCACCTAGCAACCTTACATAGCATTTTGGAAATACGCGCCTGCGTGTTGCAAGCCTCTCCTTTCTATGGAATGGCACCCCCAGCTACGCGTAAACCAAGAATTCATCCAGACAAGAAATCATGAAAGCCCAGCGGTAAAGCCCAGCTTCTCGCGCCATGGAAGGAGAGGACCAAGCTGCTCAGCATGCTCGGGTTGAGAAGCTATGGAAAGACTTGGATACTGGGAACGAGGGCCAATTAGATTTCAATGGCCTGAAGAAGGGATTGGGCAAGCTGAATCATCGTGGGTACAAGCATACTTTCAAGCCCAAGCATCTCTGACCAATGTATAGCACTCAAGAACGCAGACTCTCTCCTACAGGACGTTCTGAAAGCTGCAGACACGAATGGGGATGGCCGAATACAATATTCAGGTGCGTTCGGAGAAATTCATCAAGCTCGGGCGCGGCTGAGTGAATTGACTAGAATTTCGGAAGTTTGTGGAGGAAACAGAAAAGGAGCTTTGGCAGCTTTTCAAGAGCATTGATCGCGACCACAATGGCCAGTTGGATAAAGGTGAACTCAGGGTTGCCTTTGATAAGGCTAGGATTTCACTCCCTGGCCCGAAGCTTGATCAATTCTTCTCGCAAGTGGACAGGAACCACGATGGAGTGATTACTTTCGATGAATGGAGGTATTGTGTGACAACGTACTCCGTGGAAATGCTCGCAGCTGACCCGATGTGTTGGCGCCTAGGAACTTCCTACTCTTCATTCCCGCAAACGACCCGAACCTACGAGCTGTTCTCTCCTACTACTCCTCCACCATGACCGTCAATCCAGAGGGGGATGTACACATTTCCGGCGATACTGTCGAGGGTTTAGGTAAACACCATTTTTCTAGGACTGTATTTGGCGCTCTTTCCGAGATCTTCAAACCGCCAAAACCCCAGCTTCCACCAAAACTATCCGCAATGCCAAAACCCTCTGCAATGCCGATTAAAACGATCAACACGAAGCAAGCCGCCATGAAGTCGATACAAGAGTTTTTCCCATTCGATCCTGGTGATCAGTACCCTCAATACGAAGACTACATTCCGCACGAAGTGTTTGCGGCCTCTCAATATAGAGAAGTGCTAAAGCTGACGGATCTCTTGCCTCCCGTAGGCTACTTCGTCGCTGGCGGTATTGCGGGCGCTGTTTCGAGAACCGCGACAGCACCTTTAGATCGACTGAAGGTGTACCTCATAGCACAAGTTGGTATTAAGGACGACGCTATCAGCCACGCAAAGTCGGGCGCTCCCGTGAAAGCAGCGAAGACAGCCTCGAGACCATTGATCCAAGCTACGAAAACATTATGGCGTATGGGAGGGATGAGAAGTCTCTTCGCTGGTAAGTCAGACGGTTTCCAGTATTGAGTGTATACTAAAATATCAGGGAATGGTCTCAATGTCGTCAAAGTGATGCCGGAATCAGCTATCAAGTTCGGCTCATACGAGGTGAGAATAGAAGTCGAAGCCCCCATGCAAGCTGACCTGAGACATAGGGTGCCAAACGAGCAATGGCCCATCTCGAAGGCCACGACGACCCCAAAGCTCTCCGCCTACGATCACAATTCCTCGCGTCAGGCTTTGGGGGCTCAATATCCCAATTCGTCATTTACCCTCTGGACACCCTAAAATTCCGTATGCAAAACGAAACCGTAAAGGGCGGCCAACACGGTAACGCCCTCATTCTCACAACAGCGCGCAAAATGTGGGCCTCTTCCGGCTTGCGCGCCTTTTACCGCGGCCTTCCCATGGGTCTAATAGGCATGTTCCCCTACAGCGCCATCGATCTTACGACTTACGAATACCTACAACGCTTCCTCAAATCCCGGAAAGCACGTCTCAATAAAACTGACGAGGACGACACTAGCTTGAACGCTTTCACTACAGCTGCAATAGGTGCTTTTAGCGGAACATTTGGCGCTAGCACCGTCTATCCGATCAATCTACTCAGGACAAGACTCCAGAGTCAAGGCACTGCTATTCACCCGCCTACCTATAATGGAGCCTGGGACGTTACTATGAAGACGATCCAGGGTGAAGGGTTCAGAGGCCTTTTCAAAGGCATTACGCCGAACCTGCTGAAGGTGATACCGGCAGTCAGTATCACTTACGTGGTATACGACAAAGCGAAACAATTTCTCGGTCTGAAGTGACGACTCGATCAATGAATCAGCCCTTTTGTGATCAGCCGAGAAATCCAATGGCAGTGCCAAATCAGCGACTGCGCATATCAGCCACCAATAGGTGACTGCAAAAAGTAAAGAAACGAAGATACCCAACGTTGCGCTTTGTTGATATGAAAGCAACGGAGATTGTACATAGATGCAAATCTCAAAGAAATGAAAATACTTAGAAACCAACGGCGCCCGATTCGCGTGATAGGTCTCAGATTGTCTCGTAATTGTGATCAAAAGATAAAGTCAACATGAAGCACATTCTCTGCATTTCAAGGCCAAAAGCCCAAGTAGTGCGCGTTCTTTGATCTATCTGCTACCCTCTAGACTAGAATGCCTCATGCATGATTCGTAAATGCCTCCGCTATTAAAACATACAGTCCCCTGCGCCCCCTACATGTGCTACGAAAAGCAAGCAAGCAAAGACCAGGCCCGCTGGGCATCACAACCCACCAGCACATCTAAAACGCGAAAAAGAGCGCAACCAGAACAAGTCCAACAACTGCACCAATCCCAATCTCCGTCTTCCCAGCACCACCCTTCTTCGTAGCAGATGGCGAAGGCGCCGCAGTCCCACTGGCACCTCCAGACGTGTTGCTGCCGTCAGGCGTGTTGCTCTCGTCATTAGCAAGTGGCTTGATGGCCAAGTTCTTGATTGGACTGCCGCTGCTTGAATAGACGGGCAGGACTACGTTGTTTGATGTGATAGGAACGATCTTTCCTACAGGCGGGTTCGAGATACCATGATCGATCATCGTCTGGCCGCCTGAAGGAACCGCTGGAAGAGTGAAAGAGTTGTTGAAACCGCTGGAGGATATCAAGCTGCTGCTGCATTTTGGCGACTGAATACTCGTCGCTGAGGAGTTCATGGATTCGAGAGCTTTGACATCCAGGCTGTTGTATTGCTTTTGCAGGTTGTCGTAGTCTACGAGGAGCTGAGATGTGCCGTTGTCGTAAAAGGCTACTAGCCCGAAATTGTTGGAGGTTTCTTCGTAGTACTCGTAGACCAAGCCACCGCTCATTACTGAGGTCATGTTTCCGTACAGCACTGGCACTTCCTCGAAGACGCGGGGTTCCACCTTGTTGCAGCCGTATTCGGAGAAGAAGACCGGGATGCTGGTGTTGCCGAAGGTTTCAATGACAGTGTCGTAGCCCGAGGCTTGGTAGTTGGCCGTAGGACTGGTGGGACCGCACCAGGAGTAAGAGTTTAGACCGAAGAAATCGGAGCGGGAGGGGTCTGAGGACTGGCCGTTGATGTCGCAACTCAGGTACGCCCATGAGTCTGTGAGGATCTGAGAAACATCTGCTGCGGAATAGCCGACAGGGATCATTCGGGGGGAGTTTTTCTTAATGTAGTTCTTGAGATCTCGTGTCACGGCGCGAAGGTATGGTGGCACTGTTCCTCCAGTGTTAACAGTGTTCATTACTTCATTACCTCCAAAGAATCCTAGGAGATTGGGGTAGCTTTGGAAGGCTTCCACGACGGCGAAGATGTGATTTAAGTAGGTTGAGCTATACGACCCTGCGAGGTCTCCAGGGTTTAAGCTCTGGTTTGGCAGAGGAGAGTTGACATCAATCAACATGTAAATTCCCACGGCGTTGAAAATCGACACGCACATGTCATGGTTAATGGTGGGGTCAAGGTTGTAGATTCTTATGGTATTGACACCGAGGGATTGCATGAGGGCCGCATCGCGCAAGCAGAGGGTTCCATTGCTGAGAGGGTCGATGCCAGAGCCGGGCATGAAGCCCGCTGAGCCTCCGGGCTGGTAGGCTACACCAATGATTTGAAGGCGATTGCCGGTGACATTGTTGATGAAGTCGGAACCTTGGACCTTGACATTCTGGACGGCTGATGCAAAGGTTACGCAGAGCAGTAACGCTGCAAAGATTGACTGTGATGATCAGATAATAATACGGTGATATGGAGAAGCAGCATAGTACTCACGCGAAACATGTCTCGCGAAGGGCAGCAATGGTTACTGTTGGTGTCTTGGGGATGTCAGAGAAGCTCAATGCAACGATCGTGGTTGTTTATTTCTTGGTGAGAGGTGGAAAAGACAGACAGGCGGTCAAAGACCCAAAGATTGAATAGACTGAAGGAGAAGGAGAAAAGGGCAGGTGCCAGCCAGCCAGCCAGCGCTTTCCTGTGTAGAGGCACCAGAGGTGAAAGATGTGGTTGTCACCAAATTGCGGTATTGCGCGGCCCGTCACGCTCAAAATTCTTTGCAATGAGGGCCCCGGAGCTACCCTGGAGTTGCCCCGGGAGCTCCTCCGATGAGCGCGTAAAACCACCCTCGGGGGCACTTGCTTGCTTTAGGAGGCCCCTCATTGCAATTTATTTTGATCATGACGGGCGCGGCCAAGAGATATTGATGCGCGAGTCGAGACCTTAGAACTACACCAATAACCAATCAACGCCGCTCGTACCACCGGCGGGGAAGCCTCGAAACTGCAGGCATGTGGTATCAAGAAATTTGACCGTTTCATTACTGCAATGGGTGAAATGCCTGGAAAAGATCACGATCCTACAGTATCTTCAGGTATGCATAGATGCTATGTGCGCTTATATTACTTTGAGAGTCTCCTCTGTCAAGGAGCAGCGCCTATACTCCTACTTGCCCATCCAAGTAACCCGTCTATCCTTTGCAAAGCCCACAGGCCTGGGCCCCGAGCAAACACTTGACGCTATGTGCATTCAAGTAACACAATGGTCTGAAGGGAGGTATGACTGAGTCGAAGGCGTCGTGTAAAGAGGAGTGCATAAGGTATGAAGGGTGGTATCGTCGAAGAGGAGCTTAGTCGTCGATCCCAGTAGCTGAACCGGGTCCTGAACCACCCTGCCCAAATGGCCCAACGCTGATGGTGTCATCTTGAGCAATCATCTCAGCCAGTACGTCGATGACTGGCTTTGGCACTGTCTTGTCGTAGATCGAGATCAGGTCCTTCGGTTGAGGGTAGACCTTGAGAGCTTTGTAGAAGCAGAGCGCTGCCTCTACTTGCTTGGTACCTAGCAATAAATCTTAGCATGTAAATAGCATCCTCGGTGCTCTTCTCCGACTTACTGTCCTGGCACAAGACTTCTCCCTGCCCAACCTCGTTCATGAAGAATGCCTCCTTATCTTCCACGTCCGTTGGAAATCCTTCCTCTTTAGCCTCGTCCACAGCAGCTTTGATTGCCTCCTTTTGCTGCGCCCCTTCTGCCTCTTCCTGCTCCTTTGCTGCACGTGCTTCCCTCCGTGACTCCCTCTTCAAGGCTTTTCGAAACTCTGGGTCACTCCGCCGCTTGTGGTCGAAGTAGACTGCATATCCTGTGGAAAGTACAGAAATCAGCGAGTGATCCCAAAGACGTGAAAAGCGCCGGGCTTGCTATAATCTAGGCCATCAAAAGTTCGCGAACGACGTACCAAGAAAGCCTGCGATGATAGTAGCTGTCGAAGCTATCACGATGGTCGACGTTCGTATTGAGGATGAGGACGACATTGTAAGACGGTCGGGTAAGAGTTTGGCGAAGAAGAGAACACCTGTAGTCGACCTCTTCTTGTTTGATGTGTAGACAGTTATGGACACTAGATGGTACCTTATGCTGCTCTCCAGTGGACGGATATAAAATTCTAGCAAGCAGTCTCGCAGTCCAAATCAACAAGCGCCAAGGCCGGAGCTTTATACCTGCCGTTCCCCCGATCTTGGAGCTCAGAATTCACTTAGAGCTTTGCGCCTCCTGTTCACCTGCTGGTGACATGGAACGGTCAGTCTCAAAGATGGAGGATAAGGGGAAAGGATTCTCGCTACGCCAGAAGAAGTCACGGCGAGCACCACCTATCAGTGGGCCCAAGCATATATCAGGTCCCATTAACACCGCCCAGCATCAACCGCGCTCGAAGCCTACACGCCCGAATGCCAATGGGGATACCTCGACCGCCAATACCTCCGATCTAGTGAAGAGAAGATACTCCACGCGCTTTACCAATCTCCCTGACTTCAGCAACGCCGATGCGTCCCCTGTGCCAACAGTCCCAACGCTTCCAAGCCAATTCGCCCAGCCAGATTCTCGCCCATCAACAGCAAGACAGGGGCAGAAAGTATCCATCGATGTCAATGCTTTGAAGGACACCAACCTAGAAGTCGAAAAGTACTCGACCAACCTCCTCGCCGATGCTTCCGATCAAGAGCTCCGAGACTACCAGTCGAGTCTTCGAAAGCTCAAGAACCGGGCTTCAACGGATTTGCAGCAAAACGTCTACCAGAATCGTACTCAGTTCATCAAGATCAGCAAAGAGGCGGAGAAGCTCAAGGGAGAGATGCGGACCCTCAGAGGGTTAATGTCAGAACTTACAACATCTCTCAATCAAGCATCCATAAACGTAGGAGCGCCAGAACCTCGAGCAGCTCCTGATGATGGTGCAAGGACCCGAGCACGAAAGCAAGCAAACAGGAGCTCTGTTGCGAATCTTGAGGCTATGTGGAACACTCAATTGCATGCTCTATGGAAGAATGTGGAGGGTTCGCAGAAATTTCTGCCAGCCATACCAGGCAGGCATGTAGTAATTGAGCAAAGCTCTTGGCTCGAACTGGACGGTGCAACCTGGAAAGCCAAACAGGTTGCCCACATCTTTCTTCTCAACGATCATTTAATGATCGCTAGACGAAGAAAGAAGCGCGTGGATCCGAGTGCCACGACAAATGGGAATACTGGGTCCAAGAGCTCGTCAAGAACAGTTGCAGAGAGATGTTGGCCTCTGCAGGATATCGATATGGTGGATCTTGCTTCGCTCGGATCGTCCGGTGCTGGTAGCAGGGATGGGATGGCCAATGCAATCAGTATTCGTTACGGCAATGAATCGTTTACCTACCGTAGCGAAATGTCTTCGAATTCGGAGAAGACTAGTCTTTTGACCGCGTTTCGAAGAACAGCGGACGAGCTGCGAAGGGCCTTGCGGGCTGATATGGAGGAAAACACCAGCAAGGAACAGGAGACTGTTGAGTACTTGACGACCAGGGACCCGGCTCTTTCTAACAAGACTGATCTGCTGCGATCTCTGAGTGGTGCTAAGGACCGTCCAGAGATTCTGATTGATGTCGATGGAAAGCGTCAGAATTTGAGGTGGGTTGAAGGGCAGATTGATGAGCTGGACAGCGAGGTTGCTTTGCAAAGATTCGAGGACGCTGTACGCCATGTCGAGAAGCTCCGAAAGCTGGCAAGGAGTCTCAAAGGCAGTATGATAGCCCAGGACCTCATCACCACGAAAGTAGATGAACGTGCTAGGCAGCTTGCCGGTGAACCCCACCCACCATACTCCTAAATCAATTCTGCTTGCTAACATAATCTACAGACATGCTAACCCTCCGCCTCCAAACAACCCACTCCTCCCTCACCGCCACCCAAACAAACATCGCGCACCTAGTCCGCCTCGCCTTCACCGACCTCGCCCGCAAAACCTACCTCACCTCCCGCACCAGCCTCATCACCCAATGCGCCCGCCAAACAATGTTCGAAGGCGACCTCCGCCACCACATATTCCAGCTCTCCTACGTCTACTTCAGCCTCATTCGCAACACAGTGAAGGTCTTTCAGCAATGTTTCCCGCCTGTGATGATGAGTGCGTGCGTTAAGTGGGCGAAGGAGCGCTTGGATGAGTTTAATGAGATTTTGGCACGGCAGTTGGGGAGTGTGAGGGTGGGGAGTGAGACGTGGAAGGATTGTATGCAGAAGGCGAGGGAGCATGCGGGGATGATGGGGGAGGTGGGCTTGGATTTTGGGGGGTTAGTTGGCGTTAGGGTGGGCAACGGTGAGAAGGTGAATGTGGAGAGTTAGTAGATTGGGTATATAACTTGGAGAATACGTCTGTATTTTACCTCTCTGTTACTTATATACCCTTCTAGTTCAATCCATTACCGACATTCCTCGCAAGACCAAATTTTGGATACGTGCGTCAGAGTTTCGAGGTCTTCACGGATCTTCTGCTTCCAACCCTCCACCATCTGTCGCTCCACATAAGCCATGTTAGACCCTCCCTCCGCTCAAGTTGAGGCAAACCCTCCACGGCTCCACAGTCATGTCTCGGCCAAGTCTGATTTTCATTCCAGGCTGAGCATTTGAGGGAAAACGAACGCCTTGTTCAAAATCATTGTCTTTGATTTCTAAGATACATACATTGGGCGCGCTTCAAATTCTTACTCCAAAGAAAATGGGCCGCCCAAAGTCCACTAAAATGCAATCCAAAATCCTTCTTCAACCGCTAACCTTCGTCTTTCATTGCCCATCCTAGTAGGGTTATCACTCATCTGACTACTAATAATTATCTTATAATTCGTGGTGGTGATTTTCTCAAAGAAACGGACTGGTGAACCGAGGTGCAATCTTTGCGCCGCCGGCGCTATGGAAGCCTGAACTGCAATCTGCCTATGCTTTTGGGCTGCAACCTTCTAGATGGTGCTCCCGCTACCAGAGGTGTGGGTGAAGGATGTATTAGGCGAAAGACTCGTGGAGGCGACGGTGTAGCTACCATGGAAGGTGTAGACGAGGTAGGGTATGTCCTCGGTATTATTGTTTATTGTCGTTAAAGGGCATCTGACCGCTGATCTTGGTCTTGAAAAGTGTCTCTTTCCTTTTTGGTGATCAATTTCTGATATACCCTTTTGGTTCACTCTGCTACCACACTCAAAAACTTTCCTATGCCTCACTCTAACTTCCTCTCGGAAAAATTGTCAGATAGGTACGAGTACACCCGCTTGACCTGGGAAGTCAAGGCCCCAACTCCCCACCAGATCCACTCTGTCGTCTCTTGAAAACAAGGCAGAAGGCAGCTACTCATCATGATACGGCGTACTGTTTCGTACCCATACCTTCACTGGAAACACTGTGAAGACCGCCAAACGCTACTTGATTAACTCAATATCAGCTATGTGAATTCGCATCAGAGTTCTTCACGTCACATCATATAAATCCCCTCACACCTGGGCCGCTTCTTCTTCCCTTTGGTTCCGGCCAGTCTCACATTACCGAATGCTGCGCCTGTCTTCTGGAGCCAATGAGGGCAACCTTTCCATATCCACACCTCGAAGAACGTGATAGGCGGTGTACCCGCGTCAAGTCGTACCTATGTAAGGCTATCGAGAGACTTGACAGCCACTGCAATTATACTTCCGAAGATACCACGAAAGACAGCTTCCTCTATCCTGTCGTATGACTTTGAAGGGAGAGATTTTGGAACGTCAGGATTTACTCTACTCCAAAAAGTTTCTGTCGCTCCGTGTCTCATTTGGCTACTTGTTATGAGCCTGGATCTCTGCTTTCCGGTAGGTCCTACTCTCTTCTCAGCGCTCTTGCTCTTTCTCTACTCTTCTGTATTGTGACACGAATGTCACAGCAGTCATGGCCACCCAAGATGGCAAGAGCTTTCTTACCAACTTTCCCTTGTAAAACGAAACCTGCAGCTAGGTTTCGAGCATTGGCCCGAAAGCCTGCGGAAACTCAGCAGAGCAGACATAAACATTGGTGACTCATCTGGAAGCTCAGAAGCTACATCACTTCACATTGCTATATATACAAATATTCTTTCTCACTTCTGCACAATCTCTCCTCTCATCAAAAATATCACACCTGGCAGTCGACAAAAAATCTTCCAAAGCGTCCAGGCTTCCTCCGTCTCGTGCTGGCCACGCACCAATCTTATTCATGGCTACAAGGCTACAAGCCCCCGCAAGCGCACATTTCATGACTTTCTCCAAGACCATCCCCAACCTACTACGGTACCTACTCAAGCAACAAGCACCATCGAAGGGTACCGAGCCCGGGGTTGGATCCAGCGAATAACGGTAATTTACCTCGCTTTGTTCTGTGGAATCCTTCATATCGCCGCTGTACGAGCTACGAACTCGGCGAAGCGCCGAGTAGTGCAGTCGACTCGCCGGCATATATCCCGTGTATTCAGATAGCTCTTTGGGGAGGCTACCATCCAACCAATCACTCCAACAAGGTTTCAACCATCCCAACCCTCCGTCAGTACCCGACCAAGAACCCAACACATACGACGATTTCGTTCCCAACCAAATCGTACAAATTAATTAAGATGGCAAGCACTCCTGACAGCAATGGCATGAGCTGGGGATTTACCCATACACCCATACTACCCGTGGCTTCAAATCCTTCGAAACGATGTTTTGCTCAATTTCTACCCGACCATCCCAACCCTTCGTCAGTACCTGATGGTAACGTACCATCATTGTACAAAAGGATCAGAGTTCATATCTTCAATTATGTCTCAATCTGCGCACGATTCACGAAGCAAAATGTCGAATCTGCCTTTCGTCGACGGCAAGATACCGCACTGTTCCGCCAGAATGAAGGGCAAGGTACCACGATTCCAATCACTCCACCCAGATCCCGACCCTCATCCAGATACCGCATCCCGGTACTTGCACCCTGCCCCCTCCCCCCTCCCTCCACCACCCAAGGCGGCCTACCAAGTCGTGGCAATACCTCCATCACTCACCAAGAGACGTGTGGAATCTGCGTTTCGTCGACGGAACCACTAGTCGAACAACCGGGAAGACACTGCACTGTTCCCAGAGCTTTATTGGAAGAACGTTACCACAGCTGATCACGACTCAGCTTGAGCGAATTCTTTTCCAATCTTTGCTCTCTTGCATGCCATTCGTGTTGTTTTCGGGTCCGAAAGTCAGAAATATATATACATATGGGCACGCCTGACACCAACGATATGTCATGGGAGTATACCCATGCTCCCGTCCTATACACAGCTTCAAACCCGGACAAGCGCGCTTTTGCTGAAGTCCTTCGAGACCATCCTAAACCTGTCTCGACATACAGTGGTATCTTACCGGGTCAACGGCAATATGCCAACGGCAATGTACCGCCTTGGCACAAGAGGTTCGGGGTTGTTGTCCTCAATACCATTTTATACACCGTTCAATATACCAAAGGCCGCCTGGCATCGGTGGGCCTCCGACACTCTCGCCACTCATCGTATCGGCAAGATACAGCGATATCCAGACAGCTCGAAAGGCAAGCTACTAGTACGTCTATTACTCCACCAATGTTTCGGACTACCTCGGGATACACAATACCGGATACCTTACCTACCCTTTTCTTCCACGCAAGCAGCGGCAATAGCCCCATCACCACCAAAAGTGTCCAGGGTACCGTCCCCTCGCCGTCACCAAGTCCAGCGGTCCGATATTCTCCAACGGTTACAGTACCGGGTACATATCCAGACTCGCCCTCGCATACGCAGGCGCATACCCCATCGCCTTCACTACTGTTGGCGGTAGCCCCTGTCACGCCTGTGCCAGCTGTGGTATTAAGTCCATCACCATTATGAGATGTTAGAGTACCATCCCCGTCCCGTTCATCAATTGTAGTTCAACCCCTTCACAACCGAAGGGCAACGAAAGATAGAGGTTGGCACTTAGACAAGGATTTTGGAGAGACGTCGCGGCGAACTTTAGAGAACAAATAGTTCTGAGCGCAAACTTCGAAGCGCATCTGCTGTTTTTCAGGTTTCTAGGTCAAAGCTATGAATTTTGAACGAGATTTGCATTCCCAGCCAACGTGATTGGAGCAAAGTATCTGGATATCCTAGTAGCATACCTACTAATAGTGCTTCATAGTGGGTGATTCGAGGTTAGCATCCCACAGACTAGGTCGTCGATGATGCTTTGGCAATCTGCATACTATTGGCTGTGATATACAGGAATGGCACCTAGCTTAGAGCTTTCTTTTAAACGTGCACAAGTTTGCGGTTGCGGCGCCATGATGGTTATATATAAGTACTTTTTACGGGAGACTTTGTCTGCGTCAAACCTGCAGATGCTGGCGTTGCGCAAAGGTACGCGAAGACTGGTAGCTTTCATTCCTTGGTACATTAATCTCCGTTCTACCGGCTTCAGCAACACCCCTATAGGCAGGTCAAATGGTTTCCATCTCATCTTGGCAAGTAGGTCTACGAAGATCTTTCGTCTATCAGATATCGGTTCGAAAAAGTGGGGCTAATGCCAAGACACCAGCGCTCCCATCGCGCTAATGGCGGGGTTCACGCGCCCGATGAGAAGAGCAACTTTTTGGCAAAGGACTGATTTTATTGTCTACTCCTTTTCCCTTGCTTACAACTTCTATCTGTCTCTGCCTTTATCTCATCTTATCTTCGCTCTAATCTGAACCGATTACATTGGATTTTCCTCTTCCTATTTGACTTCTCCGGCGTTTTGTTGACATTTGGGGACTTGCATTTGTATAGTCTCAACGCTGGCTACGCTCAATGTTGCAATAGTCAATTACCTGCAGTGTTGGAGATTCCAATAAACACAGTGCTCTAACCCATGAAGCCTTGTTGATTTAGTCTCCTTCACTCTTGCCATTCTCGGGAGCTTCCCAACTCAATCACGAGACCACCCCGCATCTATCAGCTACCTTTCACCACCCAGTGCTCGTACTTCTGAGGCTATCAATCCGATGATAGCAAGGCCCACCTCTTGCAACTTCTAGAGACTCCCTAGAGAGCTTTGACAAGGGAGACTTAGGTTCGAGAAGGAGCTCGAGGCTACGGCTGCTGTCCGGACCAGTCTCAAACGCCTCCTCTTGGTCGATGAAAAGCAGAGATGTCTGAAACACTCGTCCACCATCCAATTGCAAGAACAGCCTTAACTCCTCCGCCACACACAACTGCATTAAGCCTCGACACTTCCCGCCCTGGCTCGACCCCAATTCCCAATAAACATATTCCTTATTGTCCGCCTGGGCCTACGCCTAGAAGCTCACAGCAGACTCCCGCGACACCTCCTGCTTCGCCACCATCCAAGCATGCAGGTTTTCAGACCTTTTCGCTTCTCCATCCTGCAGTCACCTATCCTACAGCGCTCGACAGCCCACTTGTCTACTCAATTGACGCTTTCACCCTGACTGCAGCAACCAACCAGCTGGCCTCGCAGCTTTCCCCAGATCCGCAGAATGTATTCCCATGGCTACACGGCTTGCATGCTGAAAATCAGGTCCAATTGGCATTCTTCATCTCTCGTCGCAGAACCCTCCGAAATACGCCAAGATGCTTCCGCGGCATCACGATAGTGAAAGCAGGTGGCGATCTCTCCAGGTCGAAGCTGAAAGGGGCTGTAAGCCCCGAGGAGATCCTGAACCTTGACAATGGCGATGACGCTACCTTTCTAGATGTAGATCCCAGGGAGGGGTTCTCGGTTCGGAACTTTCAGATACAAGCTACGAAGCTGGCTATGGTGTCGGACATAGTGGTATATGGAGATGATGAGACCGAAGAAGAAGAAGTCCGAGATCTTGCCAAGAAAATTGCAATTGCCCAAAGCACTTGTCGAGTGAAAAGCAGCTTTGGTGACGAATATGCTCCGGCGTTCAATACATTCGTGGTGTCAAGTAAGTTCGAAGACCTGCATGCTAAAGTGGTACTGACATTGATTAGACCGCTTCGATGAATTTGAAAATAACCATCCTGGAATGGTTGCCCTTGACTCTGAGGGGCAAGCAACAGGCCAAGTGATGGACTTTTGTAAGTCTCACGTAGCCCAGTGCCGGTGTCAGTGCCATACTAACGCAACACAGTCCAATGGGAACGACAAGAAATGTGCAACATGTCGAGAGCGTCAGAGATAGCCAATAACGTCTGGCTGGGACCCACTCCGGACTCATTGCTTTGCCCTCCTTCAGAAGATGACCCCGAATTTGATATCTTCATCGAAGCCAACGACCTTGCTCAAGCTCCCGACGCCCAGGCTCTCAAGCGCACCGGTGAGCTTAGCTACTCTGCTCCGCAGCACCTGGAATTTCCATCCTCCGGAAGCATCATGCCGCAAGCACACGCTAAATCGAAATCGGACCCACTGAAGATTATGTGCCAATGGATGCACAAGCTGGCAAACTCAAATACCACGCCTGTTGCCAGCGAAGACGAGGACAATGACTCTGAAGGCGACATCCCAATGAAGGTGCTTTTCCCGCAGTCAAGGAAGATTCTCATCCATTGCACGGACGGCTACACAGAAAGCACACTGCTGGCACTTGCGTACTTTATGTTTGCCGAACAGATACCCATTCACGAAGCCTGGCTACGGCTGCACTGCGAAAAGAAAAGGAACTTCTTCGCTTACCCAACTGATGTGGCATTACTGGCTTCCTTGCAACCTCGTCTAATATCTGATTTGCCGCTCACGAGAGGGAGAATAGATTCTGCGCGAGAAGAGCCAGCTTGGATCTCGCGCATCGACGGAAGTTTGCCCAGTCGGATACTTCCTTACTTGTACCTCGGGAATCTTGGACATGCCAACAACCCGGACTTGTTAAAGGCAATGGGCATCAAAAGGATACTCAGTGTTGGCGAACCTGCGAACTGGTCAAAGGCTCAGATAGATAGCTGGGGACCGAAGAATCTCCTCTTCGTGGATCGAGTGCAGGACAATGGGGTAGACCCTCTGATGAAGGACTTCGAGCGTTGCTTAGACTTCATCGGTGAGCCAGTCTTCTCTATCACCGTCCGCTCAAAAGCTGATATAAGAACAGGGAGAGGCAAAGCCGACGCATCAGCAACCCTTGTCCACTGCCGCGTCGGCGTCTCTCGCTCCGCTACAATATGCATAGCAGAAGTCATGTCATCGCTCGGCCTCTCCTTTCCACGGGCATACTGCTTTGTGCGAGCCCGGCGACTGAACGTAATCATACAGCCACATCTACGCTTTGCCTACGAGCTATTGAAATGGGACGAAGTGTGTCAGCAGAAGAGAGGGGAGCCGGTCAAGAGAGAGTTGGAGTGGGCGACGATTGCGAGGGAGATTGCTGCTATGAATAAACCTTATGCGAGCAGATGATTGGCATGATTTGATGACATACTTGGCTGCATGGCGTTTGATGAATTGGGCATGTATGATGGATGTTTTATGATTGTATGAGCATGCTTTGATGGTTCTAATGATATTTGATGATGGTTGGATGGGCTTACGTGATGGAAATGGGTCTTGGAATTGGAGATTGGTGAACATATGTGAGCCAGGATGGAATACGGGTTCATGACATGGGTCGTTGGGATATTGTTACTCTGTAGGACACCCACCAATTGTTGTGCGAATTCCAATGTCCCACACTGATCTGTCGTCGAACCCTCTTACTGCGAATACTACGGTCACGGTCCCTTTGGTGCTGCTTCCCAACAGTATCGAGCCGCGCTACCTTAGCTCCAGAAGGTTCCGGGGCCATGTGATGATGGCTTGAAGCTTTCCAGGCAGCAGCGTCGTAGAGTTCTCGAGAGAAAAGCCCACAAGAGCTATGAATCTTCCAAGAAGGAGGTGTTCTGTTTACGCCCGCTTCCGAAGCCAGAACCACGATAAGCCAATTGCGAGTTTTGAATGGCCGTTAGCCATTCTTACCGCGGGCTTCTAGGAAAGAGGGGTGATGCTCTGGGCCAACTTGAAGATATTGAGGGCTAAGATACGATAATTGCGAAGTTAATTGGGCATAGCCTTTGTCGCTGCGAGCTTTCAGCGTGAATAAGGGTTGGTGGCAAATGCTCGTCATATGCAACAGGGTGTTTAGGCTGTTCCAAAAGCCCTTTCTCGAAAGAATAGCGACTCTTCAGTGATGAAGGCAAAGATCACCCAGGAGGGCTATAGAACGTAGAAAAGAAAAGCTTCTAGCGCAGAATGCAATCTGGCACAGTGCCACAGTGCCACCGCGGCTCTGCGGTCGCCCCCAACCAATTGAAACCCAACTGACGTGCATTAGTTGCCGTGGCGCAGAACGTGCATCACCTCAAGCTCTGAGCCCAAAAGCCATCATCATTTTCAGCAGATTCTTTCCTGTTCGCCCAGAGCGCCACATTGAGCAGCTTCCGAAGCTGCGGGGCCTCATCGTCGCGGTGTGATGATGAGGATGACTCATCGTCCCCAGCAACATAAATTTTCTTTTGTTGTTCTCACTTTCCTCTGATGAACAACCACCTTCCCATCACGCACAATTACGAACAATAGCAGCAACGACACCAGACCAAAATCAATATGGCAGGAACTCCAGATGGTAACGACATGTCGTGGGAGTTTACCCACGCACCCATCCTCTTCACGGCTACAACCAGCTTGAAGCGCACGTTCAATGACTTTCTTGAGGACCATCCCGAACCTTCTGCGGTAGCTTACCAAGCCGAAGGTCCTGTCGAAGGGCGTCAAGAGGGCTGGGCTCATCGATTTACGGTAACATGCCTCACTTTGCTTTGCGGGATGATTCAGATCGCGGCTGTACGAGCGGCAAATTCGGCAAAACGACGAATTGTGCAGTCGACTCGGCGGCATGTGCCCCGTGTTTTCAGAAAGCTCTTTGGGGAGGCTATCCTCGAACCGATCACACCACCAAGGCCTCGTCCCTATATAAGGTACCGCATCCCGGGTACCTACCCCCCCTCTCCTACCCAAGCTACGGCGATATCGCCATCACCAGCAAGAGTCTTTAGGGTACCTTCCCCTTCGCCATCACCAATCTCAGATGTGGCTTACCATCCGACGACGACCATACCGGGTATGTACTCAGATTCACCCTCGCCTGCGCAGGCATACACTCCGACGCCGTTACCAAGCCCGGCAGTAGCCTCCCCTGTCACGCCTACACTTTCACCGGTATCCATGCAATCTCCATCACCCATGCGAGTGGATACTCAGCCAAAAGTGACACCTCCTGCGGTCAGAGAGTTACGAAAATTGCGTAGAAAGCATTGTCCTTGGATGTTCAATACATGGAAAGGAGCAGCCTCAAGCAAGCGCCAGTACCCGAACAAATCGATCAACTCGAGCCCATCGTCGTCGTCCGAGCTATCTTCCCAGCTATCATCGCCATTCACCGAGTACCCGTCACCTAGCCCACCCGCAACAAATAGCGAGATTCAGCACGCGGGCGAATCGATCGAATCAAACCGATCTTCATCCACTGAGCTGCCTCCTCAGACACCGTCACCAAGCCCAGGAGCAACGACGAGCGAGACTCAGCACGCGGGCGAATCGATCGAATCCAACCGATCTTCATCCACTGAGCTGCCTCCTCAGACACCGTCACCAAGCCCAGGAGCAACGACGAGCGAGACTCAGCACGCGGGCGAATCGATCGAGTCAAACCGATCTTCGTCCACTGAGCTGCCTCCTCAGACACCATCACCAAGCCCTGGAGCAACGACGAGCGAGACTCAGCACGCGGGCGAATCGATCGAATCCAACCGATCTTCGTCGAACGAGCTATCTCCCCAGGAACATCAATCTCTACAAGGCGCAAGCTCGACGCACACCAATGTCGCATTAGGCGGCAATTACCTCGCCATGCTTCGCCGAGCTAACTCTGCCAGGATCAGCAGTAAGAAGAAGTCTCCATTGAGAGATAGTTTCAGCAATGTCAATACCCAAAGGACTCTGTGGCCAAGGAAGACCGTTTCCTTTCCAGAAGATCCAGTCACTCGAGTTAAGAAGTATGCCAAAGGCGAGACAATCTCATTCCCTAGTCCTACATCCTCTGGTGACGAGAACGGTATCTTGAGCATGCACGCTAGCCCTGAGGCGCAGTGGTCGAGCCCAACCCAAGCCGAGCAGGAAGCCTACCTCGACGAGCAGATGAAGGATATTTCAACCAGCCCTGCAACTTCGGAAACCGACCTTTCAACTATTCTGTTGGAAATGGCAATGGAGGATCAACCTGCTGGACGTCGCGGATCCCGGCGGTCAGCAAGGAAGGCCGAGGAGGAAGCCGCACTCGCAATGAAGGAAGCTGAAGAGGAGAAGGAGAAGGCTCGTCAAGCAGAAGAGGAGCAAGCTCGCATTGATAAGGAAGCAGCTGAGGAAGAGGCCAAGAGAGCGGCTTCTTTCCGTCGCATGCCCTTGGAGCCGGTGATCCAACCTTTGTGTGCCGACTGGGAAGTCAAGGTTACCGCGGCGCTGGCCAGGCCAATGAACGCCCAAGTCGCTCACAGCGTTACAGCGACACCAATCTCGCGACGAGACATCGGTCGTGTCGTGCCCCAGGCTGGCAGGGACCCCGCCAATGGCTGGCTCAATGACGAAGTCATCAACGCCTATCTGCAAGCTACTGTACACCATATTCACGAGAAGGCCAAGCATCGTCGGGGACAAACCCCTATAATGCACGCATTCAATCCATTTTTCTGGTCGAACCTCGACGAGTATGGTCCGGAGAAGGTTGCGCGCTGGGCTGGCAAGGCCAAGTTTGGGGGTGCTACCCTTCTTAACGTCGAACAAATCTTCATTCCCATCAATCGCGGCGGGAACCACTGGACACTTGCGGTTGTTTCCCCAACATCGCGCACCATCGAAATCTTCGACTCCATGCACGGCAGCTCGGCGGGACCAATTGGCAAGATACGAGCTTGGCTAGCTCGCGAACTCGGGATTGCGTACCATGCTGAGGAGTGGAAAGTCATGGAGGATCCCGCCCATCGCGGCAAAGGAAAGGGACCTACCCAGGACAATAGCAGTGATTGCGGAGTGTTCACCGTAACCACAGCAAAGATGGTAGCTCTGGGGGTGCATCCGATGGCAGTGTCGGCGGAGGACATGCCTCTACAACGGCGGAGGATTGTTGCGGAGCTGATGAACGGTGGTTTTTCGGGGGCGTTTGAGCCCAATGTTGTGTTTTCTTGAGCGCGCTTTTACTCATGGTGTTTTAGGGCAATCAAAGCGTGTTTTGTTTCTATGTTTTTTCAAAACGGCGTTCACAGTGGTGAAGATACCCCAGTTGAGCAATGGCTCCTGGTTCATGACTCTTTATTACGATGGCGTTTTCGAATAGCGAATGAAAGAAATTAATAAGATCCCTTGTGCGTGGGTGAATGTGAGACTGCTAACGTACATAGAAGGAAAAGTACCCTTCAGGTTCTACTAATGCTTCTGTATCTTACCCTTTTGTGTAGTGCACAAGAAGAGTAGGGAGCTCCTACGGGAACAACGGCTTGGGAAAATGCAAGGCTACTAACATTCATCTACGGGCAATTTGCCCTTCATGTTCTACCAATTCTATAGTTTCTTCCCCTTTGGTGTAGTGTACGAGTACATAAAGGGTAAAAGACCAAATGTTGATTCGGTTAGATAGCTGCTGTCTAACACTTACAATAAATACTCAGTACGGGCGGTAACTTACCCTTCTACGTCTGCTATCATGAGGATATCATCCCTGCTCCTTTAATAAGTGTGAGGGGTAAGAAGCCCAACTGTTGGCTGGAATGGACAGCTGCTTTCCTGAATATTACGCTGAGTACTCTGTAGAAGGGGGAACTTGTCCTTTTACTTTTATTATGATTCGGGTATTGGCCCTACTCCTTTGTTACACATTAAGGGTAAGGAGGCTAACTGTTGACTAGGTTAGACAGTTACTTTCCTGGACATTGTGCCAAATGCGTAGGAGAAGCGGTAAGCTACACTTCGAATTTCTCTAGAGTCAGGGAAGAATACCCGAGATTTTGATCGAAAAAAGATAGTTGCAATTTTAAAGACTATAGTTAAGGCTTGTTGTAGCGGTAAGGTATCCTCGTATGTCATCTTTCTTTAGAGAGAATGGATTTGATATTGATTAATGGGTAGAGCTGAACTCCTCAATAATAAGCTGAATTCCAATACCAACGGTAAATTACCCTTGGTTGTCCTTATACTTATTCTTGCACCGACCCTGTTGCTCAATCAATCTTTTGGGTTAGGAGGCATGTTGCGTACTTGGGTAGATTACAAGCATGCGTGTTGGTACTCAAGTCTACTATTTATTCTAGTACCTACCCTGTAGTTGAACCTACTTTTTGGGTATCTCCAGCGCTTGGGCTTTCATCTCATTAGCTAGTCGCTCCAAGTAGAACCTGGCCATGTCAGGGGGTAAGTTACTGAAAGATTGCGCAATCTTTCCGATATCCTTCCTGCCCTTCTCGTATGCCTGCATATCACGATTGCCATATACATCTCTCCCCGGAGCGTAGCCAGAGTCCAGGTCGCGGAAAAATACATTGACTGAGATGGAGATATTGTCGATGGGCGAAGCGGTATGGAGCCATAATGGGGGGATAAATAGAATATCTAGGTACATTTTTGGGTTAGCAGGTCGCTTTAGAGGTGGGCAGATTGCCCATGGAAAGGCAATGTGAGCCAGTTGACTAGATATTTAAAAGGCAGATTTAAGGCCGTGAAAGGCAACCTTTGACGAATTTATTGAGCTGTAACAAGGCTTTTTTTGACAGTAGTTGCGCAAGTGCTCACAAAGTATGGCTCGCTATCCTAATGGGAGCACATTTTGGAAAGAGTTCAAGCGCCAACAGGACAAGTTTGGAGGCAGACCGGCGAATAACAGGGCATGTTAGGGAGGTGGTTAAGCAGTGAAAAGAAAGTTCTTGGGCAACGTTGAGCAGGGAAAGACATGCTTGGGGAGATGAATGCAAGGCGATCCGATACAATTAGGAGTCGGTTGAGCAGAAAAAGACATGTTTCATGGGAGACTACCCGGAAATGTACGTACCACCAGGCTCAAGTAGGACTTCATGAGGGTGTGCTGAAGCGAGAGCGAGAGATCTATCCGGGGTGGGAGCAGTATCAAAGCAATTGACAGAAGAGCTCGAAGCTCCGGGAGGGATCGAGAACAGTGAGACGTCGGACGGAGGATACAAGATTAGTCGCTTGCTCCCGCTAATCTGGCACAGTACATTTGCCATTACATCGTAGTGGAGCCACATGGCAACTGGCCCAGAGATCCGGAAGACTGAGCTATGCATGCTGTTCTTCACAATGTCAAAATGTGGTGGGAGTACGAAGTCGGGCGCTAATTCTGGGAAGTCGACCCAGAAATTCGCTGGTTGCCCAGATGGATTCTCCACTGCTAGGGACCGTAAGTACTGCCTTGAGCCATCAGCAATCTCGTCTGCGAAGACACTGAAGGGCTTCTTGGCGTATTTGAAGTTCTTTTGATGGAAATCCATCTGTACGTCTGTGGCTTCGTGTACGACAATCTGCAACGGTCAGCATGATAAAAAACCAGGGAAATTGAAGACTGACATTTCGATCATGACCAATCTTAGCTTTCAAGACATCCAAAGTCCAGCCTTGGATACATGTGCCCAGATCCATACCGCTTACGGTGACCGGACGCCGTTGGTTCATTACTTTCCTGAAGTCTGCTGGTGATTCAATGCGGATTCTGACTACCGAGGTTGGGTCATTGTAGCGAGGATGAGATTGCGGGGACGTTGCGTGGTCTACTGAGTTGTCTAGTGGTGGAATTGTTGCGGCAGCCTTGCGGGTTCTGTGTTCATCCTTGGATGAAGTGAAAATTCGCTGCCCACTGGCTGACAATGTGACTACAGTGCTATTCCAGAACGTTCCAAATGAGAAACATACCGCTCCTCCGCCAACGATTATGACAGAATCCTGTAATAGAATTATGCTATGACCGATAAGCAAGGGACGACTGCCACCGATCTGGCAGTCAATGAAAGCGTAATGCCATGTGTTCTCCTCCGGATCGATGGATAGGTTATTTGAAAGGCAGACAATTTCCTGGTCTTGAGCCAAAACCTCGGAACCTACACCACCTATGAGTAGGATACCTATGGGAGATTTTGTTAGTGAAGCGCCCATCCTTCCAATGACATTTTGTCCGCTGGCAGAGCGAATTGTCTTGAATTGTCTTGGATGTATAGCTAGAACTTCGCATTTCTGGAGCGTTATCGTTGGGATCTCCTTGTCCATGAAGAGAGTCCACTCCCAAAGTTCGTCCAGAATGGTGCCATCAGCTTCCATACCTCCAAGTAATATTCCCGTACGATTGCCATTTGATATCATTGCAGCACCAAAACGAGGCCGCAGCTGATGTTCAGTAGCGACTACCTCCACCCAACCAAAGTATCCTCGCCATAGGAACCATTTATTACAGACTTGGTTTGCCTGGGTCTTGCCTCCATAGACCAATACACCCGAGCTGTTGTCGCTTCCGAGCATCACTTCTGTTGCACTATGCCTGAAAAGCGGCATTTGAAGGTCCTCGGATCTGCACCAGCAACCCCTGATCAGCTGCCAGCAATCCCGCAAAGCTTGATTGGGGGATGTCCTCCCACCGACTAGGAGGGGCTCGTGGTTAGATGCGGTGATGGTGTGACACATTCGAGGTTCAATATCAGCTTCAGCTGCGTAAGAATAAGGAGGTACCACGAATCCACCGTCGGAGAGACTATAGACATCCATGGTCCCTACACGGCTTTGAGATCCTAACCCGCCGTGGTGGCCTACACTGTCTGAAGAGAGCTGGACCAAGGCCCCAAATCTTCGCATGCTGGGCTTGGGAAGGATTTCGGAATTCGCACTAATGATTTTCTCGCCCACATCGTTCATGAGATCCTTAGGTGCTTCTTTGCACAGCGGCTGAGATGACGAGTGGCTTTCCGAGGATGAGCTCCGATCAGCAACGAGAAGAAAGTAATGAGACGCGAACAAAACAAACTCTTCCCATTCATCGAAAGGCTCGATGCCATTGAGGGTAAGCCGCTGGTCTTTCGGTACAACGGCGGTATCGTTCCACAGATTGCATAAGCTTCTTGCCGTCGCCGTCGACCATCCGGCTTGAAGGAAGCGCTGTTCCTGATCTCGCAGTCCAGGGTAGGAGTCAACGTTTTTGAGGGGTGTCTGGAGATTTTTGAAGTGTTGTATCATTTTCTGCGCAAAAGGATGGTTTGCTCCGTCAGGGAAGTATTGCTCCAGCAGACAGAAGCGTACTCCGCACTGTCAGCGCTTGGATCTTGATGGTTGTAGGGATGCTAATTTCACCTACTGTTGTCATATCGAGCCCCCCAATGTATCAACGCATCCGCGGCTCTCACATCCATGTATGTGATCGATACCTCGGCTGTACACAGTATCAAAGAAATGGAGGGGTCGAACTCTTCTGCGAGCAACTCGTCGAGTCTGGCGATGTTGCCAAGATCGCATCCTAGCGCTAGGTAATGTTCACTACGCAGGAAGATCCCAGTAGTATTCGACACCCTCTCATGCGGGCCGAGTATCTCTCGAAGCTGGGGTGTATCGACGATAACATCGCTTTTCTCCGCGACCAGATCGGGGAAATCGATGTCAATGAATCGAACATTCCGACACAGCGACGAGCTTCTAGATAGCCACTGAAATGCCACAGGATCGCTGTAGATCTATTAGTGTAAAATCCGGGTCTAAATCTAGCAGCACGCAATAAGTCTTACTCACTACCCACACCCAAGATTTAAGACGATTTTTTGTTTTTCTGAAGGCTGTTCCAGGAATTGCCGGAGTACTTGCTCGACAGCTTGCATTCGTAGCCAGTATCCACCTATTGGTCCATCAGACATCAAGCACTCCGACATTTGCTTGAAATGTTGACAAAGACTAGAACTGATTTGACAGATCACGTGTAGGCTCTTCCCTCGATGCAGTCAAAGAGTACAGAGCCCCACAAGGCGAGCTACCAAAATAAGTGGCAGTCTTGGGCCCTGGCGCGTTCGACTTGAGCACCACTTCGGGCTTGAAGTCCATTACAGAAGAAGACTCTACTGTCCTGTATCTTTATTCGGTGACTTTGGGGCTCTGGTGGTCTCGCAACTGCCACTTCTTTTGACACCCAGCCTGCCATATAGATGAAACACATCAGGGCAAGGAAGACCGCTAGGAAACCAAGAACGCAAGAATCCGTATACAGTACTTACGATTGATGAGAGGTGATCTGCGCAGAGGTTTTTTAACAAAGTAGCGGTAAAAGTGTGGCTCCGGATAATACAAACGCTCCACGCTTCTTTTCGAGACAATAGAGCTATTGTTTGTAGCCATAACGGAGTCATCTCGCTTGGATTTCCGCCTCCTCGAATGATCTCGACCCTTCTGGGTCGTCATCGACATTCTTCCAGGGAGTCAAAGCACTCGAAAAGCGTGAAAGGGGACTCGGGAAAATTCAGCCCTAGAGATAATCTCTTCAGGAGCTCTTCGGGGGTTGTTTGGGGGCTGACTGCGGGCGCTTAGAGCGGGCTTTGTTGGCAGCCGCCTGATCAAATGGATATTGCACAACTACGAGTAACACTACCAAGCACAAGAATCTGACAACATTCTGGGATAGACACCAACCGTCAAGCTGACTCACACGCCACAGATACCCATATATTTCCCTCAACCTCCTCAGACACATGGCACCGTCGAGAAGCCTCTCACATCGCTCATTCCCCACGCCATTCCAGTCTGCTTAACAGTGTTAAACTACTTCCGAGGCCTGCGTCCCCCCTACTGAAGTTCAGGCGGGGCCATCATGTCTCTGAACTATGTGACTTTTAACCAAGACTACAGCCATCTGGCTGTAGGTACGTCTTCTCATCGGCCTGAGTCCGGCGTCGTCTGACCAGCAGCTTACAGGCACCTCCAAAGGCTTTCGCATATATACCACCGATCCCTTCTCGAAGTGCTTCGAAACTAAACAAGGCGATATCGCCCTGCTGGAGATGTTGTTCTCAACATCGTTGGTTGCCCTCATACTTTCTCCCAGGAGGCTACAGATCACGAATACCAAGGTACGTCCTTGACTTGCTAAATCTGCAAGAGCAGCAATGATACTTGGACGATTAGCATGACGTTAGACTGTTAGTCCATATCCGTGTTATGGATCCAGCTGACCAGTGTTATACTCCACCAGAGGCAATCAACGATATGCGAGCTCACATTCCCCACTACTGTGCTGGCTGTACGAATGAATAGAAAGCGCCTGGTTGTAATACTGGAGGATCAGTTATACCTCTATGATATCAGCAACATGAAATTGCTCTATACCATTGAGACTTCTCCAAACCCCAACGGTAGCATACAGCTCACCCAAGCTTCCGTACACCTGCTGATAGGCCTTAGCTATATGCGCTCTCTCGCCCTCCTCGGAGAATTGCTATCTAGCATATCCCCTTCCTCAGAAAGCCATGCCATCTTCCTTCGCACCTCCATCTCATGCGCCTCCCGGCTCGACACATATTGCTCCAACTAGCGGCGACGTCCTCCTCTTTGATACCCTTAAACTTGAAGCGATCAATGTGGTGGAAGCACATCGGTCACCCTTGTCCTGCATCACCGTCAACGATGCGGGGACACTTCTTGCAACTGCTTCTGACAAGGGAACCATCATCCGTGTCTTCTCAATACCATCAGCAAGGAAGCTCTACCAGTTCCGGCGTGGCTCCATGCCGTCCCGCATCTACAGCATGTCCTTCAATGCTGCATCTACTCTTCTATGCGTCTCGTCCGCCACGGACACGGTACATGTTTTCAAGCTTGGTACAGCTCCTCAGCAGCGCAATGGAGATCAATCGTCCATACTTTCGACTTCACCCAGTCAGCGCGAACGAAGCGTAAGCCCTGGTGGGAGTGATTCTCAAGCTGATCTTACCCGGTCAACCAGCAATGCCTCAGATTCACTATCATCGAATACGCGGCAGCACAATGGCACATTGTTGGGTATGATTAGACGCACTTCGCAGAGTGTTGGCAGCAATTTCGCAACGCGCGTGGGTAATTACCTTCCGACCGCTGTGTCTGAAATGTGGGAACCAGCGCGAGACTTTGCATGGCTGAAAATACCTAAGGCTCCCCCCTCCTCGCAAGGAGGTGTAATGGGCTCAACTGCGCCTTTGAGAAGCGTGGTGGCTATGAGTAGCAATAGTCCACAAGTCATGGTCGTGACGAATGAGGGGCATTTCTATGTTTTTGGAATTGATCTTGAGAAAGGAGGCGAAGGGACACTGGTGAAGGTGTACGAAGTAGGGGGTGAAAGTGAGCGACTGGGAGCAAGTGTCATGGATGACTGAACTTCTCCTTTCATGTCTACCATTGAGATCTAGCAAATCGTTGGCGTCTACTCCTGCCTTTGAGCGGGGGTTCAGTGCGGTCTACCATTTTATACCATGGGCTGGGTTATCTACTTTCTCGTCGATCTATAGTTACTCCAGTGTACAATGTACTTTGATTTCACACTCTCCCATATTCAAACAGCACAGAATATTGCAGTACTTCAAGGAGTATTGATGCATCCACGACTTTAGCAGCGCTTGGCTCTACATCTGGTCTAACCGTGCCACTCTCGGCGCCTTCCGCTCGGCTGCAGATATTTTGCATGGTAGCTGCACATTCCATGTTTCAGGCATTTATCGGGACTTATCAGCCAAACTTCCCACCCATTGTGTTCATAATACTGCTCTTTCGTCGGATAGGATCCTAATTTTGTCGACCAACTGATGGGCAACGGCCCGTTTCTGAAGCTACCAGATCCTCCGCATGGCACCGCTACCACAGACTCCACTATCTGGTGGGCCTCAGTCCGAGCTTTCTCTGCCAAACATAGACGATGATGAACCGCTTGTTGAAGTTGTGCGGCAGCTTTCTGCGTAAGTCACAGTTTGGGATTCATTCCGGTCCGGTTACAACGTCTATTTTTGTCAGATGTGGAGCGTGGTGCTTGAGAAAGCAACGAGCATTTGACCAGCTCTGACGCTCCTCCCATAGCTCTAATGGAATGGTTGCGGGGCTACTTACCCTTTTCCACTCCCAGTCTTTCTGATGATATTAGCGGATTGCTTCAACCAAATGAAAGCTCGTTGGGAGGGTTTTAGCTAGCAGCGTAACGATCATGAAACGCTCTTGAGACACAAAATGGCAACGATGAAGTTTTCCTGCCCGAATCGGATCTGGGAGTTGCTTGTTATGGAAAGGTGACTTATTTGTCTAAACAGGTACATCGAAGACGCAGTTGTAGCACCGCACACGTTCGAGCAACTACGAACAGCTTCTGTAGGCCACATCCTCAGGCCGCTTACCAAGTCGCTATCCGATAGGTGTCATCATCCTGATATCGTCTCTGCCCTACTGATCACGAGGTGGCAATTTGGCTCGGGTGAGCAAGACGATCGTGGTGTCAGCGAAGCCCGTGGCCATGCGTGTGAGATAGTCGCGTGGAGGTTTCTCGCATTCCTCCCAGAGGCTGAGCTGATTGACTTCCTCTTGCACGAGCTTCCACCCCGCCTAATTTCCGTCCCATCAAGGATAGACCCCGAAAATGAGGATGGCAGGCGGCATAGCGACCACAGCAGGCTTCTGAGCGATGGAGAGGATAGCGAAGAAGTAGAGGACGAAATGGCACCATTCATTGGACTCAACGCACTCGAGATTGCTGCTGTCGCGGATGCGAAGAAATTTCTTAGCCAAAGAGTCGTCCAGAAGATTGTGGACGATATCTGGAATGGCCGAGTCATCTTTTGGGAATCTCTGAGTGTTCACAGCAAGAAGAAAGCTAAGATCTACAATAAGACGCGGGCGGATCCTTATTGCAGGCTTCGGGTGCCGAAATACCAGAAAGGGTTCCAGGCAATTTTTTTCGCCTTATTTCTTGTCCTATACTATGCAGTCCTTGCTGAGCGGAATCCTCAAAAGATCAGCGCCGTCGAGGTCCTACTCTATATTTGGATCGCGGCCTTTGCCTATGATGAATTTGGCGAATGGCAAGATGCAGGCAGCTCCTTCTACGCTACCGACTTTTGGAGTCTATGGGATCTGGGAATCATTGGTGTCGGATTTGCGTACATGATTTCAAGTGGGTCACTTTCAGCCTTCAAATTAAGGCCTGCTAAACCAATTGCGAAGGATTCATGGGAGTGGTGGAGAGCAGCGCTCATATCACCGACGTATCATTTGACATCCTATCCCTCGAAGCGCTCTTCCTGCTTCCGCGGGTCTGTTCTTTGCTCTCTCTGATCCCATTCTTTGGGACATTGGTAGGCAACTCTGCTCCAGTCACCATGTCATAGTCCCAGGCTGACCATCTAGATACCTTGCCTCAAGCAAATGGTGTGCTGCCACAGAGCCGATGTCTCCTCGGTCGTTGTGCTGATGAAGGTTAGACTAAAGACTTTGTGAAGTTCCTCGGCATAGTAATTATATTGTTCTGTGGCTTTTTGACAACCTTTACAATGCTCGCGCGAGGCGAATTCTCGACTAGAGAGATGTTGTGGACAATGATCAATGTATGTTTCTCACGGGGTTCGGGCATCTTTCCCAACATGTATACCGACCGCTTCCTATTCAGCTAACTTTGCTAACGCTGCGAAGGTCTTTTTTGGGTGAGGCTCAGACGAGGACTCTTCGGGAATTGGCTAACAGCGAACCAATTAGTTCAAGCTACTTGGGGTTTGTAAGTGCAATTGCAGTGCCTTCATGTTGGGCAGACTCCCGGATGACTGACAATAATGGCGCAGGACATCGCTACACAAGTGAGTCTCGATTAAGCAAAGCGCCTATTTGAAAACATCCCTGCGCGGTGGCAAATCAAGAAGCTGATTGGTGCCTTAGATTAGCCCCGCGCTTGGCCCCGCCGTTCGTACCTCTCCCGCTTGGGATGCATCAAAAAGCAGTCAGGCCACCGCCAAAGGATGCAGGGCTAATCAGAAAATAGCTCATGCTGTGCTTCGTGGTGCTCACCAATATTCTCCTACTGACATCACTTATCGCCATATTGAGTCAAGTATTCACTACGGTATGTGCGCTACGACTCCAGCTGCATGAGGCACTGTCTGCGAAGGCGGTGCGCGCGGTTTTGTAACTGCGTTTCGTTGGAGACGAGTCCTAGGAAGAATGTTGATTGTTTCGTCAGGTCATGGATCATGCCCGAGAAGAGTACCTATATCAGTAAGCCTGTGTGGGGTAGATGGAAGAGGCTGAAGTCGAGGAAGTGCTAATCGACGTTTCAGATATTCAGTGTTCGTGCTCGAGGTAAGCGATGCCTGTATGAAGCATTTACTTGCTTGCTGAAGATATTCAGGCATCGGCGTCGCGGCGCCTGACCTACTACTTCCCTCCATTAGTATGTTCAATTGTAGAATGGTCTCTACAACGAGGGCGACGATTGACGATATTGATCTAGAACCTGATACCGTTATTCCTCTTCCGACCATTGCGACTGTGCCTGCCATCAGAACAGGTCAGGTCAGCACGCATTGTTCTACTCAAGATCACTCATGTTCCGTACATTGCCAGCATATGGGTATATGAAGAGCTGAACGACATCATAAACCGCTGGCAGGGACCTTCACCGACGCGGCTAAAGTCGTCGAAAAGCGCATCGATTGGGCCAAGGACGCCACAAAGACCGCGTGTTAGGAGCAAATCTGGAGGCTCACTTCCACAATTATCGACCACTGGTGGCACGTCGGACTCTGACATCGCGGCTGCATTGAGAATGATTGAGCAGAGACTGGCTAGTCTTGAACGCAAGGTCGACGGACTCAGTACGTGAAACTTAGTACATGAAGGCTGGCCGGCTACCACCAAGTCCTAGACGGCTACAGTTGGTCAAGTGTGAATCAAATGGGGCTATCGCCAGTCCAATGCGCTGGACTAGAATTCTTTTCCCTAGCGAAAAGAAGCAGGCTGAGCATCAGAGGCACGTTCTCGCAGAACCAGGACTTAGCCCAGGCCATCAACGATATCATCGCAAAGCTGATCAACGACAGTCGAGAACTGGATGGCACATCCCGGGTGTAAGCGAATAAATTTCTCCGTTGTTTCAGATGTTGCACGATGTTATGCGAACTATTCTCGTTTTGTGCTAGGCTTATCTTCGCCCACGTTATCCCCATGTGCGCTCTGCACATCCCGATCGGCAATGACTCGGACCCACCGAGAAAGAAAATCAACAAATCTCACGCATCCAACATTTGGATCATTTCGACGCATTGAGCATGATGACGATTCTTTTGTCCAGCGAAGCAATTCGAATTGCCTGCCGGAGAGCCAGATTATAAGTCGGAGGAACGGAGACTTCATCTCCGACTCGACAAGCGGTAGATCGCGCAAAAGCCCAGTTGGAGGAGGGGTCAGGCAAAGAACTAAACCAAATCTAGTTGGATAAATGATCGAGGATGATGCTGATACTTTTTCCTGATGGTGGGTGGGGAATACTAATCATGCAAAATTGGAGTTCGTCTGACTACGCGGAAACGAGGCTAATTTAGGTGTAAATTACAATACATGGCTGGGGTTGTTTACCCCCCTGCTCGGTACCTTGGCTGTGGGATTAGACTACGACTCACTAGGATAAGGTATGCACCCCTGTTCATGGTCTGATATTTTAGCATTTGAGCGGCGGTGGACGTATGGGGCAGGGATGTGAGCTCCTAGCCTCCTAGCTCCTTCGCAGCACTCATGCTTCTCATCTCTCTGTCTCACGCACCTTCTCCAGTTCCTAAGATAAAATGGTGGGCAGTGCCGCCTTTGCTTCAATCTCGTCCAAACGAATTGCACCCTGACTGCTCCGACGCTGATTGACAGCGCATATTCTGCCTTGACTCAGTATCACCCATCTTTCTCACCCCCACAGCTTCACTGCCTGCCTGGAGCTAGCAACATTCATACTTATTGACTCCTCCCGCCTTCCAACATCAGTCCGACTTCCTTCTCCCATCTACTATACTTGGATCTTCCCTTATACATCTCACACTCATAAAAGACTATCGATTCATATCAACATCATACCATTGTCATCGAACGTCCTTCACACCGTTCAATGATGGACATTACGCCTCAATCAATGCGCTCGCCAATCTCGCTCTACGACCAACAGTCGAAACAATCCTTCTCGTCGCAAAGACCCTGCTACCCTGCTACCCCTCAACCAGAACCACAGTCTATGGAAGAGCCAAACCGTGGACTCGGCATAGACTTCGAATGCCCCATACCAACGCAGAGCACAGTCCAAGAACTGCCACCTTCACCACAACCATCAGACAGCTGGTCGCATTCCTCAATGATGGACCAAGACTATTCGCAGACGTTTCAGCCTCCAGATATCTCCTCAGCAGCCTTCGATCCCTTCTCTGGTTACTCAAATGGCGCGAACAATACTATGATGACCACACAATCGCCTGAAGCACCGGGACTTGTTTTCTGCCACACACCTCCAAGCACCAACATGCCTTCGCACCGATCATCCATCTCTTCATCCTATTCGCCTTCTGAGACCTACTCTGAGCATGGAACACAATACTACACACCCAGGGTTAAGCAAGAGGACTCGCACGAGTGGTATCCAGCACCGGGAAATGAGCAAGTCCTGCACCGATCATTGACCACTCAAGGTCTGACGCCCTACTCGAACGGAGTGTCGCCCATCAATGGCCCATCAGAAGACTTCTACATCAAGCAACCTGGCGACTGGTCCAAGCAAAGCTCCGGATACCCCACAGAGTTCCACAATCCCTTAAGCGAAGAAGCACGCTCGAAATTCGACGCCGCGCCAGTCTTGCTAAGTGTCAACCGCATCAAGAAGAAGCGCCAGAGGACGACACCTGAAGAGGCTACTCACGAATGCCGAGTTTGCGGCAAGCTGTTCAAGAGGAGCTACAACTGGAAATCGCACATGGAGACACACAATCCGGAGCGCAAATACCCTCATCCTTGCACGCACGTGATTGGCAACCAGCCCTGCACGAAGAAGTTCCAGAGGAAGACGGACTTGGACAGGCATGTCGATAGCGTAAGCCCGCCATCCTATTCAATAATGACTCATGTCGTAACATCATCTACAGGTCCATCTCAAAGCTCGCAACCACCGCTGCAACCTATGCGGCAACCGCTTCGCTCGCCGCGACACACTCAGGCGTCACACCGAAGACGGCTGCCCAAAGCGATTCGAGATTGGCTTCCGCGAAGGCTCGGACGCAGCACCAGCACGGTGGTCATTCAACAACTTCCCAGCGCGCGCCAGATCCTACAGTCTCGGAATGTCACAGTCACAATCGATGGCGCCACCGATGTCTGCAGCGCCATCGTCTACATTCCCTACCTACCAAAGGCCTGAATTCGCGAGCAGTCCAATTCAAGCCCCTTCGTTATTCCTCTCATAAAGCTATCGTGGCGACACTGGTACGAACACTGTATTCTACGATCACTGTATTCTACGAACTTGGACGGCTATGATTGGTTGCATTCTGCGGCGTTTCTTTGCTTACGGAGGCAATTCTGAATCACGACTTATTTTTCAGCTGCCGGACTTATTCATCGACGTTTGACACATGAACCAGGAAAGGCGTTATTGGGCTGGCAAAGTCAGACGGAAATATTGGGGGATCTTTGTTGGGGCAGAAGGGAAGGCTGTGTCGTGTTTCATGTCTGCCACGGGTCTAAATGGACGATCGCTGATGGGTAGCGCGGGAGGGGCTTGGATCTGCGCATTTTGCGAATCAATCCTCGGACCCTGAACAAGCAATGCAAGCGAATGTCTTCTGTCATTATGTATCCGACTCGAATACGTTTGCAACGCACACGTTTTATTGATTTAGTTCGATCCTTTGAGATACCACTATTTCCTTATTCGATCATGCTCATTGCGCATACCCCTTTGTGAGCGAGCTTAATGGTCGCTACTCTTTCTGAGGGCGAAAATGAGGGCAAGTTTCTTCGTCAGCGGTCGATTTGGAGGTTGAATGTGACTCTGCAATCTCATCAAATTTACAATTGTGGTGTGCCCAGCAGGCAATTCCATGGGTTGATTACGTATACGGAGGACAAAGTACAGTATTGTATACAAAGCAGTCAGCATGCCACTCACTACTGTATCGATCCATAATCCTGTGCATCATGATTCTAGACCCACCAAAATTCCAGTTCGTGACTTCACAAAGGATGGATGTGTGGAGGATGCATCATCCAATCCCCATCGCGCATGCATTTCATCCGGTGTTGGTAGCTGAACTCCAGATCTCAGTTCCGTTTGTCGGCGCTTACAGCATGTTGCACAAAATTTAGGACTATTTACACCATTACGATGTGAATTTGCCTGGCTATAAATTTAGACGCCGATGCACGTCCGATGCCCCGTCTCTCAAACCCAATGGTGAGGCTGAATGCATGCAATCTTTTCCATGGAACGGCTCTCACGTTCTCGACGGTTCCTGCATCATGCACGTGTGCTGCATTGAACCCTAAACCATTCCTGCGTGCTGGGGGGGGGGGTGTGGGTGAGTCAGATCTTAATCCTTTGCAAAGTGGAGAATTTCGGATAAGGAAGGATGGGTTTTTCAGCTCGTGTGC
>JAABUS010000135.1_pt1 | contig 175608 bp, 168 predicted proteins | sample 5560161 | NCBI WGS metagenome assembly JAABUS01 (sample SAMN10711885, study PRJNA513376) | rock metagenome | isolation source: Antarctica rocks | place: Antarctica: Victoria Land, Trio Nunatak nord | collected 2016-01-04 | reverse complement strand
CTGCGCGAGGCCGACCGGATGCTCGCCGAGGGGACCGAGGTTCCCGAGGTGGCGAAGGCGCTGGAGGTATCGGAGGCGACCTACCACCGCTGGCGGGCGCAGTTCGGCGGCATGAAGGCCGACGACGTCAAGCGCCTCAAGGAGCTCGAGCGCGAGAACGTGACGCTGAAGCGGATCGTCGCCGACAAGGAGCTCGAGAACGTCGCGCTGAAGGAGATCGCGAAGGGAAACTTCTGAGCCCGTCGCGCCGGATGGAGGCAGTCCTGATGCTCGAGGACCGCCTCGGCCTCTCGGAGCGGCGGGCGTGCCAGATCGCCTCACAGCATCGCTCGACCCAGCGCCGCGAGCCCGAGCGGACAGCCGACGACGCCGCCCTGCGCGAGCGGCTGCGCAGCATCTCGCGCGAGCGACCGCGCTGGGGCTACCGCCGCGCCCACGCTCGCCTCGTCGAGGAGGGCTGGGCCCTGAACCGCAAGCGCTGCCAGCGGCTGTGGCGTGAGGAGGGCCTGCGGGTCCCCGCGCGCCGCAGAAAGCGCCGGCGCCTGGGCGAGTCGAGCGTTCCCGCCAGGCGGCTCACCGCCGAGCGTCCCGATCAGGTCTGGGCGCTCGACTTCCAGTTCGACCAGACCGCCGACGGTCGCATCCTGAAGCTCCTGCACGTCGTCGACGAGTTCACCCGCGAGGCGCTCGCGATCGAGTGCCGGCGCCGAATCGACTCAGACGCCACCGTCAGCGTGCTCGAGCGCCTCGTGGCCGCCCGGGGCACAGCGCCAGAGCACGTGCGCTGCGACAACGGCCCCGAGCTGACCGCCAACGCCCTGCGCGACTGGTGCCGCTTCTCGGGGACAGGCAGTGCCTACATCGAGCCGGGCTCGCCGTGGCAGAACCCCTACGTCGAGTCCTTCGGCTCGCGCGTGCGCGACGAGCTGCTCGACGTCGAGCTGTTTGCCTCGCTCACCGAGGCCCAGGTGATGGTCGCCGACTGGCGCCACGACTACAACGAGCGCCGCCCGCACTCATCGCTTCAGATGCTGGCTCCCGCCCGCTTCGCACGGAGCTGGCGCGAGAGCGCCGAGAACGCCCAGCCGATCACCCTCATCGATCCCGCCGAGGCCCGCAGAACGCCGCAGGAAGCCTCGATCTCGGCGGCCGAGGACCGGATCGGTTCAAATCGAGGCCCGGAGGCCGATCGGGCCGGGCTCGCCGTGGCGCTGCGCTCGCCCTCCGGGCTCGCTCCGCGCGACGGCGACATCACTACCTACGATGCAACCTCTACCGACCACCGACTCTCATTGCGGGTGGACCGATGAACGGGGTCCGGCCAACCCGACACAACCCGGTCGCCTGACCCGGCGAGCACGACCCTGGACAGCGCGAGCGCCGCGGCGTCGTTTGCCGCGGCGCCGAGAACTTCGTGCACTCACTCGAGCACGGGCGGCTGGCGGTCCAGGCCAGACCATCGATTCCAGCGGAGGTCCGGGCCGATCTCAAGAAGCAGGTGGACGAGGATCCGTTCCACATGATTCTCTTGCCGGACAGCACGAAGATGCCGTTCGAGGTGGCGGTGTCCGTGTGGACGAGGGATCCCGAGCCCGTTGGCACCGGCCACCTGCTCGGCTGCCCGAAGGCAAACGACAGGGTCTATGACGCGATCGCTGCCTTCCGCACCCGCTACCGCGACAACGACATTCCCCCGGAGAACGTCCCGTAGACGCAGCCCGACTCGCAAGCAGGGCGGCGAACCGAGCGGCGAAGCTGTCGAAGACAGAGATAGCAACGCCCAGGCGACGCTGAGCGCAGCAGCAGCGGACAGACCCTTTCTCGCGCTCGCACTACAGGTTGTATATGAAATCGAGCCCGAGCTCGCTGAGAAGCTGCTGGGCCTTGATGTTCAGCCGGAACAGCTCGTTCGTCAAGACCAGCACGCCCATGGCGATCAGGACCGAGCCAGCGGTCAGTTGGATGGCGCGGTAGTGGCGCTTGAAGAAGCCGAACGCGCGCGTGGCGGCATTGAAGGCCAGGGCCGAGAAGATGAACGGGACGGCCAGGCCGGCGGAGTAGACCGCAAGGAGCAGGCCGCCCTGCGCCGTGCCCTCGCTGGTCGCTGCGAGGCCCAAGATGGCCCCGAGCGTCGGGCCCACGCAGGGGGTCCAGGCGAGCGCGAACGCCGCGCCGGCGACGACCGGCCCCCCGCGGCCGGCCCGCTCGATGAGGCTGCTGGGACGCCACTCCCGGTTCAGTGCGCGGACGAAGAGCGAGCCGATGAGGAGCGCACCCATGACGAGCAGAGAGACGCCGGCCACTGTGTTGAGCGTCTCACGGTTTTCGGTCAGGGTGCTGCCGAGCAGCGTGGCCGAGAGCCCAACGAGAATGAAGAGGAGGGAGAAGGTGCCGACGAACAGAAGGCTGCGAGCGAGCACCGCCCGGTCGAAGCGGCGCTCGCCGAGTTCGCGTGGTTCCAAGCCGCTGACCGTCGCCAGGTAGCCCGGCACGAGTGGTAGGCAGCACGGGGAGACAAACGAGACGAAGCCGGCCGCAAAGGCCAGTGTGAGGCCTGAGAGTTCAAGCATGCGGGGGACGGCTGAGCCGCGCGATGAAGCCGAGCGCGCTGCCGACGCGGCGCTCGAAGTGCAGCCCGGCGGCCTCGCCGCGCTTCCGCAGCTTCCTGAAGCGCACGTAGTGAGGGTCGCCGAACAACTCACCCACCACCAGGCGCCCACCGGGTTTCAGAGCTCGCCTCGGTTCGCGCAGCGCCGCATCCTGGTCGGGGATCTCGCCGAGAACCGGCGTCAGGTACGCGCCGTCGAAGCTCGCGTCTGCGTAGGGCAGCTGTCGCGCGTCGCCCTGCACCGGAAAGACGTTATCGCGGCCGCGTTCCCCGGCTCGTCGCATGGTGTGGTCGAGCATCTCTTGCTGAAGATCGTAGATGTCCAGTCGCCCCGCCGGCCCGAGCGACTCGGCAGTGGGCAGCGAGTAGTAGCCGGTGCCGGGCCCCACCTCGAGAATACGCTCGCCCGCGGCGGGTGTGAGAACCTCACGCAGCCGGCTGCGGGTGATGAAGGGATGGGGGGGGGGGGGTTCCACCCAGAACCGCTGCCCGTAGGGACAGGCGGAGGGATGGGCTCGCCACCAGAGAGCGCCCGCGAGCGCGCCCCCGGCGGTCGCCAAGCCAACGCGACCGGGCGTGAAGATCACTGCCCCGTCACCGACGCTGCTCCGGCCTCGGCGATCGCGGCTGAGCAGCAGCCGTCATCGCACGCCGCCGCAGACCGGCCCTCCGCTCCGCGCAGCAGGCGCAGGCCGTTGAGCGTGACCAGCAGCGAGATACCCATGTCGGCGGCCACAGCCACGATCAGCGTCACGTAGCCCAGCGGGGCGAGCACGACGAAGACAGCCTTGGTCAGCAGCGAGACCGCCACGTTCTGACGCATGACGCGCAGCGCCCGGCGGCCGTCTCGCAGGGCCTCTGGCAGGCGCTCGAGGTCGTCGGCCATCAGCGCGACGTCTGCCGACTCCAGCGCGACGTCCGATCCGGCTGCGCCCATCGCGATGCCGACGGTCGCACCCCCAAGCGCCGGCGCGTCGTTGACGCCGTCGCCGACCATCGCCGTCGGCCCGTCTCTGTCGCGCAGCGCTCGCACGGCCGCGAGCTTGTCTTCGGGAAGCAGGCCCGCGAGCCATTCCGTCACCCCGGTGCGCTGCGCAACGGCGCGCGCCACGCGCTCGCTGTCGCCGGTGAGCATGACGACGCGCCGCCGCGGCTCGGGTGCGCGGCTGACGGCACCAGCGGGAGCGTCGGGACCTCGCTCACCGCTTGACCCCGGCCGCCGCCTCAGTCACAACTGCGGCGAGCAGCCCGCGACCGCAGTCCGTCAGCGAGTAGAGGACCATCCGCCCGTCCTTGCGCGAGCGCGCGAGGCCCGCCGAACGCAACTGGCGCAGATGATGCGAGACGAGCTTGTCCTGGCGCCCACTGACCCACGCGAGGTCGCAGACGCACATCTCCTCACCGTCGCGGAGCGCCATCGCCAGCCGGAGCCGGGTGGGGTCCGACAGCGCCTTGGCGCGCTCGGCCGCTGGGCCCAGCTCCTCCAGGTCGGGAAGCCCAAGGCGCAGAGCCTCCGCCTTCGGGACATCTATGCACAGCAGCTCACACGTTTCGTCCACGCTCATGGACCATTATCCTAACGACCATGCGGATATATCACGCTTGCGATGTTCGCCCTGGTCGCTGAGCTTTGGCAGACAGGCCGATCCGCGCCGGCCACGTCCTCTCCGATATGGCTCCGCCCGCGGGAGGCGCGTCACGGATGGCCCGTCATCTAGTGACGCCCCGCCCCAGCACCTACTACTATGGTGCATCGTAGATAAGAGCTGACCCAGAGGAGGCACCAAATGGAAAGCTTGGTCGTAGTGGCGGTTCTGGCCTGTCCGGTCGGTATGGGCCTGATGATGTGGTTCATGGCCAAGGGGATGAAGGGCGGCAAGGACACGGGCAAGCCGCAGTCACCCGCCTCGATCGAGGATCTGCGCCGCGAGCAGGCCCGGCTTGCTGCAGAGCTCGATCGCGCCGAGCAGGGGCGTAGGAGCGACGAGAGGCGGCTGGCGGGCACGGGCTCGTGAGCACAGCGCTGCTCGTTGGGGCGGTACTGGTGGCGGCGCTCGCCTGCCCGGCGATGATGTGGTGGCAGTCGAGGCGAGGCGGCCCTTCATGCTGCACCCCGCGATCTCTTGGCGAAGGCGCTGACCACCTCGAAGAGCTCCGCTCCAGGCATGAGGAGCTCGGAGCCAGGATCGCGGCCGCGCAGGGTGGCGACACCAAGCCCAGCGAACCCGCGAGGCGCTGAGACCGGACCCTTCCCGGCGCTGCAAGAAAGGAGTCGCGGCAGGGGCGCTCCGCCCCCCGAAACACCCGGAGAGGTAACCTACTACACTGCATCGTAGAATGGATCAAGCAGCTCACCGGCCGCTGAGGGGGTGGGTGCCAAGCCGTCTACTACACTTCGTCATATGATGGATGGAGTGGACATGGGCGGGATGACGGTCGCGATGCTGATCGGCTCGCTCGTCCTCTTGGCCGCGATTGCGGCCGCGATCTACATCGGCGTGCGTATGACCCGTCCACACCGCGAGCTCGAGGGGGCGGATTCTGCGAGAGCGGTCCTCGACCGCCGGCTTGCCGCCGGGGAGATCGAGCCCGAGGACTACTACGAGCGCGAGTCGGCCCTGCGCAGCAGTCGGCCGGTCACGCGCGCCCGCCGCGCCCCTTAGCGCCGGGATCGAGTCATGGGCCGTCTCGAGGAGCCCCGACATCCTCCTCCCCTGCACGAGCTCGAGGCCGAGGTCATGGAGGAGATGTGGCGTCGTGAGCGGGCCACAGTTCGCGAGGTCCTCGACACCCTGAACCAAGGCCCCAAGCAGCGCGCCTACACCACCATCATGACGATCATGGGGCGGCTCGACACCAAGGGGCTGCTCACCCGCGAGCGGAGTGGCAAGACCGACATCTACTCGATCGTCATGCCGCGCTCGGAGTACCTCGACGCCCGGGCGCAGATCCAGGTCGAGGCGCTCGTCGAAGAGTTCGGCGACGTCGCGCTGGCCCACTTCTCGGAGCAGATGGACAAGCTCGGCCCGGAGAAGCTCGAAGAGCTTCGGAAGCTGGCCCGCGATGCGTAGCGCTCGTCGCTTCTACCGGCTGACCGCGGCGCTCGGCGTGCTCGGCTTTGGCGCGGCGGTGCTTGCCCTCGGGGTGGCCGTGAGGGCGATCGACTTTGCTCTCCCCTCGGGCGAGGCGATGCTGGCCGCGTGCCGGCGCCTTGTTCCTGAAAGCCTTGATGTCCGGGTCGTGGTCGTCCTCTCGCTGGGAGCCTTGGGCCTGCTCGTCCTGGTCCGCGGCGGATGGTCTCTGCTCCGCCAGGTCCACGTGACGCGGCGCTTCGTGCGCCGGCAGACCGTGCTGGGCGCCCGGGAGGTCGGTGAGTGGCGCGTCGAGCTCGTCGCGAGCTCGCGACCGCAGGCTTTCTGCGCCGGGCTTCTCCACCCCCGTATCTACGTATCGACCGGGGCGTGGAGGTCGCTCTCCGAGTCGGAGCTGCACGCGGTGATCGCTCATGAGCGCCACCACCGCAGGCGCCTCGATCCGGTGCGGATGCTCGCGGCTCGCGTTCTCAGCGACGCGCTCTTCTTCGTACCAGTCATGCGCCGGCTTGACGGACGCTATGGCGCACTCGCCGAGGTCGCCGCCGACGAGGCGGCGATCAGAGAGAAGGGCGCACCGGCGCTTGCCTCCGCGCTGCTCACCTTCGGCGAGAGCAAGAGCCCGGCCGCGGTGGTCGGGATCGCACCGGAGCGGGTCGACCACCTGCTCGGTAGGGGCGTCGGATGGCAGCTGCCGATATCCATCCTGCTGGCATCGCTGCTGGCGATCGCCGGTCTGGTCACGCTCGCCCTTCTCGGCGCCAGTCTCACCGGCGGGGGGACGATGACTCTGACGGAGCTCGCGATCGAGAGCTGCATGGTGGCGATGGTCGCGGTGCCGCTTCTCGCCGCCGCCGGCCTTCTACCCGCGCTCATCCGTGCCTCGGCGGCGCGGCTGAGCTTCCCGGGTCACTAGAGCCGCGGGTCCAAGCAACGCGCGTTCCGGGTGCGAGCGGCCTTCAGGTCCGGGCGCGCCAGATGCGAGGCGGGCCGCAGCGCAGGGGTAGGGCGGCTACTACACTGCCTAGGACGTGAGCGCGGCTCTCAAGGACGTGCAGCACCCCCGGCATCGGCGCCCCTTCCGTGGCCTGCTGGCCCTTCTCCTGGCATGTGGGCTCGTGGCCGTGACCGCGCCGAGCGCCTTCGCTCACGCCGCTTTCCTCGAGTCCACCCCCAAGGCCGGAGCCAGGCTGGACAGGCCACCTGAGCAGGTCCGCCTGCAGTTCAGCGAGTCGCTCAACCAGAAGCTGAGCAGGGTCACGCTCCGCAATCTCGAGAGCGGTGAGGCGGTTGCGGCGAGCGTCGCTCCGGGTGGGGGGCGCGAACTGGTCGTAAGTCCGCGAGCGGCTCTTGGAACGGCCGCGTACCGACTCGAGTGGCACACGGTCTCCACCGACGACGGGCACCCCCTCGAGGGAGCCTTCAGCTTCGGCATCCGCACCGACGTGGCCGCAGGAAGCCAGCAGATCGAGCAGAGCCCCCTGGCCCGGGCCGGCTGGTTGCGGATCGCCCTTCGCGGCCTCTTCTACGCCGCCCTGCTCTTCTTCGCCGGAGGAGTCTTCAACGCGGTCCTGCTGAGTCGACGGCAGGGGCCGGCGAGTTGGCTGATCCAAGAGTCGGTCGAAGGGTCCCCGAGCCAGAGCGAGGGAACGCGAGCCGCAGTGGGCGACCGGCTGTGGAGCCGCACGATCGACGCGGGATGGCTCGCCGCTGGGAGTGCGGCGGCGACCGCGCTGGTGGAGGCCGCTGATGCCGCCGGGGGCTTCGGCCTGGAGGGGCTCGGGAGCTTCCTGCTCTCGAACGCGGCCGGCCTCGCCCGAGTCGCCACGGTGGTGGCCCTGGGCCTGGCCCTGACATGCGTCGGGCGCCGGACGGTCCTCGGGGCGGGGCTCCTCGCCATCGCTCTCCTCAGCATCTCGGTGAGCGGCCATGCGAACTCGGCGGAGCCTCGCCTGCTGGCGGTGGCCACGGATTGGGTCCACCTGCTGGCCGGCGCAACCTGGGTAGGCGGCATCGCTCAGATCGCCGTCTCGTGGCGGTCCCTGCGTGCCGGGCCGGCGAAGGCTGGGGGGGTCAGGGCAATGCGTCAGGTCCTGGAGCGCTTCGGTACCGTCGCCCTCCCGGCCTTCCTCATCGTAGTCACGTCGGGGCTGACCAACGCCCTCATCCAGCTCGGGGAGCCGGCCGCCCTGTGGAGCAGCGCGTACGGGAGGGTTCTCGGCGTCAAGGTCGGCTTGGTCGGCTTGATCGCGCTGGTCAGCTACTGGCATGCCATGCGCCTGCGACCGCGCCTGCTCGCCGTTGGAGCAGTATCCGGCCCCGGCCTCGAGCGCCGCCACTGGCGGCTGCTCAGGTCGGAGCCGGCTATCGGGGTCGTCGTGGTGGTGGCCGCCGCCCTGCTCGTCGCGTTCCCGCTGCCGCCGCGACAGCTGGTCGAGGCGGATGAGGCCGAGGCGGCACTGGCGGCGGCTTCAGCGTGTGAACCGTGCCCGCAGCGTGCGCCGGTGAGGGACGAGCTCGCAGTGGCCGAAAGCGCTGGCTCCTCGATCGCCGCCGTGTGGGTCAAGCGCCACCAGTCCGGGCTTCGCGGGGAGCTTCGCCTGCTCGACACGAACGCGCGACCCGTGAAGGCCGAGGCCGAGATCCCTGGGGCGAGCATCGAGAGCTGCGGGCTCGGATGCTGGACCTTCCGCGTGAAGGGGCGGCCCCGCCTGCTGGCCGTGCGAGTGCCGGAGGGGGGCAAGACCTACACCGCCCGGCTGCCGATCCGGTGGGACCCGGGCGCCAACGAGCGCGCCAGGCGCCTCCTCGAGAAGGCGCAGCGGACCATGCGAGGGTTGTCGAGCGTGCGCCAGCACGAGCAGATCACGAGCGGGCCGGGAACGTTCGCGCAAACCGACTATCGCCTCGAGGCCCCGGACCGGCTGGCCTATGAGTCGGGCCTCGGCAGCGGAAGCGTCGCGATCGGCAAACGACGGTGGACGAGGGCGCCCGGGACGCCGTGGACCGAGCGAGAGCTCGCCGGCGGGCTGCCGTTCAGCACGCGCCGGTTCTTTCGGTGGACGAGCTACGCCCGTGCCGTCCGGCTGCTTCGAATCGAGAGGTCGAATGGCAGGCGGATCGCCGAGCTGGCGCTGGTCGAGGAGGGCACCCCGGTTTGGGTTCGGCTCAGCGTCGACCTGACCACCATGCGCGTCACCCGCTCGCGGCTGGTGACCGGGGGCCACTTCATGACCCAGCGCCTGTTCGCCCATAACCGCCCGGTGACGATCGAGGCTCCGAGTGCCCGACCCGATGCCGGCTGACGAGGCGCGCGCCTCGAGCCGTACCAGCAAGGCGGTTCGCGGCGCCGTCACGCTGGTGGTCGGCCTCTTCCTGGCACTGCTCGTCTATGGCGTGGTCACGCAGGCACCGAACGCCGACATCGACGAGAGCCTCGCACAGGAGCGCCCGATCGAGGCGCCGGAGCTGGAGCTGCCGGTTCTCCAGCGGGGCGCGCTGGGGCCTGAGCTCGGCGCAAGTCTCCAGCCGGCTCTGGCCGACGATCGCGTGTCGCTCGGGGAGCTTCGCGGACGGCCCGTGGTGCTCAACTTCTGGGCCTCGTGGTGTGTTCCCTGCCAGGAGGAAGCGCCCCTGCTCGAGCGCGCGTGGCGAGCGGCACGCCGGGAGGGCGTTCTCTTCCTCGGGCTCAATATGCAGGACCTGACCGAAGACGCCGGCGACTTCATCCGCGAGTTCGACAACACCTACCTGATGGTTCGGGACCAGTCCAACGGCGTGGCGCGCGACTGGGGCGTGACCGGGCTGCCCGAGACCTTCTTCATCAGCACACGAGGGGATGTCGTCGGGCACGTGATCGGCGTCGTCTCCCCAGAGCAGCTCCGCGACGGGATTGCCGCGGCGCGCACCGGCCGGCCGCTCGGAGCGATCGAAGGCGGGGCCCGTCGGCCAACGCGGTAGCCCACCCGGGAGACCATGAAGCCCATCCGTCTTCCAGCTCGTCAGCCTCGAGGTTACGGGCCATGGCGCACACAAGGGGCCGGCGCCTGGTGGGCGGCCCTCGCCCTGTTGGGGCTGGGCCTCAACGCGGTCTGGGAGATCGCTCAGCACCCGCTCTATCTCGGCGGTGGAGGCGCAGCGATCCTGCTCGGGGCGGCCACTGCGGACGCCGCGGCCATCCTCGCCGCTGTGGCGGTGGCGAGGATCGTGAGCCGCGGCCGGAGAGCCCTCCTCCTACCACTGGTGGCCGGGTTGCTCGGCCCTCTGGCCGCCGGCATCGAGGTCTGGGCGCTGAGCGAAGACCGGTGGGCCTACGCGTCTGCCATGCCGACGATCGCGGGGATCGGACTGGCCCCGCTCCTACAGCTGCCGCTGCTTGGCCTGGTCGGCGTGCTCCTCGCGACGTGGCGGAACAGACGGGGACCGAGGAGAACGCCATCGTCGCGTCGACGATCAGCGGGTGCACTCGATCGTCGATGACCACTCGCGCCTTGCCTACTCGGAGCTCCATCCCGACGAGCGCGCCGACACCGTGACCGGCTTTGTCGAGCGGGCCTTCGACTGGGTCGCCGCCCAGGCCGTCGAGCCGAGACGCCTGATGAGCGACAACGCCTGGGCCTACACAAAGAACCGCGGCCTTGCCGAGCTGCTTACCCGCCGAGAGGTCCGCCACCTGCTGATCGAGCCGCGCCGTCCGCAAACCAACGGCAAGGTCGAGCGCTTCCAGCAGACGATGGCCCGCGAGTGGGCCTACGGGCTGACCTACCGCTCGAGCGAGGACCGTCGACGCGCCCTGCCACACTGGCTTACCCACTACAACGAACACAGGCCACACAGCGGCATCGGGAACAGGTCACCGGTCACTCGCGTTCGCAACGTATCTGGGCTGGACATCTAGCCGCTACGGGGGCGGGGTGCGCGCTCGACCTGGCGGAGGGCCGGTCGGTGCTCGGCAGGCGGTGACTGAGGGGGGGTCAGTGGTCCGCACGTCTGTCGGGAGCCGAAGGTCGAGCCCCGTACCAGGCCGCACTCCAGCCCCTCATCATCTCGATCTCCCGGGACTGGCCGGCGACGATCTCGCGCGCCAGGCCGCGCACCCCCTCGTCGAGTCCCTTGTCGATCGCTGCGCGCGCCATCCTCACTGCCTCCTCGTGGTGGGCCACCATCATGTCGATGAAGGTGCGGTCGAAGGGCTTGGCGCGGCGGAGGGCGCGCAGGTCCGGCGGCGCCATCGACCGACCTGCGGCTAGCGGGGAGCCGCCGTGCTTCGCGGCCACCGACAGCTCGGTGTTGAAGAGTCGTATGTGCGCGGCCCGCATGCGCCCGATCTCGTCGTCCTGCGTGCGGATGATCCGCGCTGCGAGCCGCTCGAGATCCGGGTGCTCGGCCCGTCGCAGAGCCACCCGGGCCATCGCGATCGCCGACTCGTGGCCAGCCGCCATCTCCATCAGGAACGCGCCGTCGGCCTCGATCGAGTCTCCGCGTCCGGCGTTGCTCCCGAGACTCGAGACGACGAGCGCCGCAAAGGCCACGGCCCCGAGCGCGAGCGCGACTGCAGCGAGCCTCCGCGTCCGGTCAGACACTTCAGCCTCGCCTCTGAACGGCCTTGGCGGCCGCGCTCGGAAGCGTCGGGGAGATCCTCAGCTCGCTGAGACCGATGCCGATTCTGGCGACACGATCGGATCCGCCGGGCAGCCCCGCTGCAGGGCGAGGAGGCGCCTGCGCAGGACGAAGAGCGTCATGAGGATGGCCAGCGCGCCGAGGGCGGGCTGGATGGGCGCGAAGTAGGTGAGCGCGCCGGAGAAGCCGAGCGCTAGGACGACGAGCTTGTTGCAGACGGGGCAGCCGACCGCCAGAACCCCCAGGAGGCCTCCGCCGACCCCGGCCGTGGCATCGGACTGCCGTCCGGCTGACCGGGGCAGCGCGTAGGTCGCGAGCAGGGCACCGGCGGCCAGGCTGGTCAGGGGCCACAGCACCAGGTCGGTCGTGCGCACGGGCGTCATGCGCTTGAACCAGGGATTCGGCAGGAGGTCGGTGGGGATGCCGATGGCGACCGCCGCCAGAGCGGCAGCCAAGGCCGTCGCAAGCAGGTACCGGGTGCCGAGCAGCCGGAGCATCCGTCGATTGTACGCGAGTACTCCTACGGGCCGTCGGAATGACTGCGGGCGCCGCCGGATCCACACTCGGCTGAACCGCGCGGGTTGAGTTGTCGCGGCGTGGCAGCCCGGCGTATCGCCGCAAGCCCTCCTACGATGCGTAGGCCCGCCGGCCGTCCGCGGCTAGGGTTGTCTTGAGATGCGCGCGCTTGCCAAAGACTGGGACAGGCATGTCGTCCACGCCGAGGAGGTGGCTCGTGGCGGCGGCTTCCGGCAGCTCCGCGACACGATCCTCGAGCGGGCGCGGCCGGCCGCCGAGGATCGGGTGCTCGACATCGGCTCGGGTACGGGGCTGTTGACGCTCGCAGTGGCCCCGAAGGTCGCCCATGTCTGGGCGCTCGACATCTCCCCGGCAATGGGCGACTACCTCGCCACCAAGGCCCGCAGCGCCGGTGCCGACAACGTGGAGACCGTCGTGGCGTCGGCCGTCAGCCTCCCGCTGGTCGACGATTCGGTCGACCTCGTGGTCTCCAACTACTGCCTTCACCACCTGAGTGATCCCGACAAGATCTGCGCGTTGTCCGAGATTCGCCGCGTGCTCACGCCCGATGGCCGGCTGGCGATGGGCGACATGATGTTCCGGGTGTCGCTGGCCGACTCGCGAGATCGACGTGTCTTCAAGGCCAAGGTCAGGGCCATGCTGCAGAAGGGGCCGGCCGGCGTCCTGCGGCTGGCGCGCAACGCCGCTCGCCTCTTGACGGGCCGGTGGGAGACGCCGGCGCGGGCGGACTGGTGGGAGGACGCGCTCGAGCAGGCTGGATTCGTGGAGGCACGGGTCGAGACCATGTCGCACGAGGGTGGCGTGGCAACGGCGCGCAAGCCGGCGGACGCGTCGCGCCTCGAGGTGGCCCCGGTCATCACGTAGGATCTCTCGGAGCAGCTCGACCTGCAGCGCGATCTGCCCCGTAGCCGTCCCGTGATCCGCGCTCCCTGAGGGCCCGTCAGCCGTCCCGGCGGGCGACGCGGATCAGCTCGTCGAGCGGCTTCCAGAAGGCGTCGCGGGCGCTCTGAGTCGAGCGCTCGGGGCCGTAGTGGTCGCTCACCGCCGGGTCCGTCACGCGAATCAGCTCTCGACGCTCCGGCGGGATCGAGGTCGCCTGCTCGACGATCTCGGCGGCGGGGCCCTCCCCGACCACCTGGTCGCCGGCTCCCGCCAGCGCCACGAGACGCGTCTCGGGTGCGATCCGGCTCTCGTCCTCGGCGGGGATGCCGCCCGGGAAATCGAGCAGCGCGCGTCCGGGGTAGACGGCGAAGACGGCGCGTGGCTCGGGGAGGCTCTCCTGCGCCGCGACGGCGGCGTAGTCCACCGCAAGGGCGGCACCGGCCGAGTGCCCCACCACGACGAGCGACTCCGGCTCGACCGGCGAGCGCTCGAGGGCGGCGCGGATGCCGGCGATCGCATCGGGGAGGTAGCGGTCCGGAGCAGAGCCCGTATCGAGCTGGTAGCGCGGCGCGATCACGGTGTTCCCACGGCGGGCGAGATGCCGGATCCAGCCGGCGTAGTTCTCGAACGCCGACTGCCCGAAGCCGTGCAGGAAGATCACCGCGGGCCGCAGGCCATCCCCCTCCGGCCGCACGACGATTGCCGCCCGGGCCCCGCTGCCGACGGTGAAGCGCTCGATGCGCGGCGGGAGGTCGGGCCGCTCTGCCGCCTGCTCCGTGGCGGGGGTCACCGCACGGGACTCGTTGCGTTCCCGGGGCTCGGGGTCCGGTCCATTTATCAGGGAGAGGGAGAGGGAGACCGTGATCGCGACGGCGCCGGCCAGGGCCGCGGCCAGCAAGCGGCGTCGTGCTCGGCGGCGCGCGTTGCGGTAGAGCCGTATCTGGCGCCGCTGCTCCCACGGATCGGCCGGCTCGCCAGGCGGGCGTTCGGCCGGCTCGGATGCTCGGGTCACCCGGTGCAGATTGCCGTAAGCGGTGGATCGAAGCTGTTGCCGGGCTCATTGGCCCGTCGATCGGGGGATGCCGGGCCCGCTCGCGCGCTCGTCGGCGCCGCGCAAGCGTTGCGATTCCGAGCGGCTCGTCGTCGAGTCGGATCTCGCGCAGCGCTCAAGGACTCCTTACGGCGCCCACCCCGAGTGAACCGTACTCGGGCGGCCTTCGCATACGTTGAGATGGAACGATGAGCGTCGTCACGCCAGAGCGACTCTTTCGCAGGCCCCGTTGCGGCCTCGTGATCGCGGGGCTCGCGGTCAGCTTGGCGCTGGCGGTCGCCGTGCACCACTACGAGCTGTCAGGCTCCGAGATGGTCCCCGCCGCCACGGCGTGCCTTGCGCTCGTAGGAGCAGGCTTGGCGCTGGCCGTGGCCCCGGCCTCGCTCCCGCGATCGCCGTGGACCCGCCTTTTCCGGCTCTGTGTCCCCCGGCCGTTGGCCGCGATGCGATACGGCCCCTTGCGGGCGCGCGATGGTCCGGCGGAGCTCCAGGTGTTCTTGAGCTGAGACGGTGGTCCCCGCTCCCCAGAGCGGCGCGCCCAACAGGCGGCCCTCCAATGAGAAACCAGCAGCGACCAAGGAGAAGAGCATGTACCAGAAGAGAAAGCGCCTCGTCCAGGGGCTCCTGACGATCGTCGCCATGACGCTTGCGGCCCTGGCTGTGGCCGCGTGCGGCAACGACGACAACGACAACGCATCCGCTCCGAGCGGCGGTGGGGAGACCACCGCGGCGCGGGGCAACGACGCCGATCGGAAGTTCCTCGAAGGCATGTCCGAGCATCACGCCGGGGGTGTCGAGTACGGGAAGATCGCCGTGGAGCGGGGCGAGAACGAAGAGACCAAGCAGCTCGGCCGGGATGTCGAAGGGGCGCAGAGTCGCGAGATCGACGTCATGAAGGATGCGCACCAGCGGCTCTTCGGGGAGGAGCTCGTGGTGAAGGCGATGCCGGATCCCGTGCTGCTCGCCCTCGAAGAGGCGGAGCCCTTCGATCGGGCGTTCTACGACGGCCTGATACCCCACCACCAGGAGGCCATCCGCATGGCGCGGGAGGAGCTCCAGGGAGGGCAGGACCCCGAGCTCAAGCAGCTCGCACAGAGCATCGTCGACACCCAGTCCACGGAGATCGAGAACATGAACGAGTGGCGTACGAAGTTCTACGGCGCTCCTTCGCCCGCGGGCGGCGTACCCAAGGAAGGGGAGCCCGCCGACGAAAACGGAGGCGGTGGCCACAGCGGGTAGATGCGCTCGCGGCTCGAGCGGTCGGTCCGGGGAACCGGGCCGGCCGCCGTGCCCTTCACCGAGGGCATTCCGCTCCTACGCGGCGGTGCGGGCCTGGCCGATTGTGGCGAGCAGAGCCGTACAGTCGTCCCACAACGCGTCGGAGCCTCACCACTCACAACGGACGGAAAAGGTAGAGTCGACCTTGAGAAGGTGCGCTCCCGTTGCCATCCCACGCTGCCCGCGCGGCGCGGGGGCGGGCTGAAGGTCGAGCACGAGTACGAGCGCAAAGGCGCGCTCTGCTACCTCGCCGCCTGGGACGTCCGCCGGGCGAGGATCTTTGACCGCTGCGCACCCAAAGACGGGATCGTCCCGTTCGATGCGCTCGTCGAGCAGTTCATGTCGATCGAGCCCTACCGCTCCGCGCAGCGCGCGTTCGTGATCGTCGACAACGGCTCCGCGCACCGCGGACAGCGCTCGATCGACCGTCTCCAGGGCGCCTGGCCAAACCTGATCCTCGTCCACACCCCCGTCCACGCGAGCTGGCTCAACCAGGCCGAGATCTACTTCTCTGTCCTCCAGCGCAAGGTCCTGGCCCCCAACGACTTCGCCGACCTCGACGCCCTCAAGCACCGGCTGCTGGCGTTCGCCCGCCACTACGAGCAGATCGCCCGGCCGTTCGACTGGAAGTTCACACGCAAAGACCTCCACCAGCTTCTCGCCCGACTCGACAGCAAGCCGGCGGCGCAGCTCGCCGCCTGGTCCGTCAGCTCAATTGCGAAATGGACCACTAAGACAGAGCCGACATCCCGCAGCCTGCTTTGGCCCGCTCGAGGCGCGCCAGGTCGCGCCGATCGGCGAACAGGTCGGCCGACGCCCGGAGCGAGAACAAGACGGTGCTCACCAGCCTCTCGATCCAGCCAGGTCGGCTGTCCACTTCCCTCCCCCGCTGTCGCCCCGTGGCGTCCCCCTCGTGATAGCGTCCGCGCGCGATGGTTCGTCTTCGTGCGAGGGCGCTGGTCGCCGCCGGGGTGGCCACGGTCGCGGCCCTGATCTCACAGCGGGTGAAGCCTCTCCCGTGTCCCTACTCGGCCCGCTGCCTGCTGGCCGTGCCGCGTCCCTATCTCACGCCTGAAGCGCTGCAGCGGATCCTCGAGCCCCGCCCAGGACAGCGCCTGCTCGAAGTTGGACCGGGGACCGGTTACCACTCACTCCCGGTCGCGGGGTGGCTTCAGCCGGGAGGGACCCTGGATGTGGTCGATGTCCAGCAGGAGATGCTGGACGACCTCATGCGGCGTGCGCGCGACCGGGGGGTGGCGAACATCAGACCGCGCCAAGGGGACGCCCGCTGCCTTCCATACCCCGACGCCAGCTTTGACGGCGCCTACCTTGTCACGGTGCTTGGAGAGATTCCCGATCAGGACGCTGCGCTGCGCGAGCTGCATCGCGTCCTTCGGCCGGGCGGGCGCCTCGTGGTCGGCGAGATACCGCCGCTTGACCCTCACTTCGTGCGCTTCGCGGTGCTGCGTCGACGCGCAGAAGCCGCAGACTTCCGGTTCGACGTCCGCCAGGGTCCCCGACTCGCCTTCCTCGCCGCCTTCGAGCGTCCATGCTGCGGACCCCGCCCTTGAGGTCGCGCAACGGCTGACGGCCACAGGCAGCGGCCAAGGTCGGGGTAGCGAGATAAATAGCCCCCAGCCAGTGCAGGTCGAGCACGAGTACGAGCGCAAAGGCGCGCTCTGCTACCTCGCCGCCTGGGACGTCCGCCGGGCGAGGATCTTTGACCGCTGCGCACCCAAAGACGGGATCGTCCCGTTCGATGCGCTCGTCGAGCAGTTCATGTCGATCGAGCCCTACCGCTCCGCGCAGCGCGCGTTCGTGATCGTCGACAACGGCTCCGCGCACCGCGGACAGCGCTCGATCGACCGTCTCCAGGGCGCCTGGCCAAACCTGATCCTCGTCCACACCCCCGTCCACGCGAGCTGGCTCAACCAGGCCGAGATCTACTTCTCTGTCCTCCAGCGCAAGGTCCTGGCCCCCAACGACTTCGCCGACCTCGACGCCCTCAAGCACCGGCTGCTGGCGTTCGCCCGCCACTACGAGCAGATCGCCCGGCCGTTCGACTGGAAGTTCACACGCAAAGACCTCCACCAGCTTCTCGCCCGACTCGACAGCAAGCCGGCGGCGCAGCTCGCCGCCTGGTCCGTCAGCTCAATTGCGAAATGGACCACTAAGTCACAGACGGCCGAGCGTCACCGTAGGGCTCGTCGCGCTCCCGCACCGCCTCCCTGAAGCCCGCCTCGGCGGCCCGCTGCTGGAACGCGTGGCCCTCGGGCGTGTGGCGGGCGACGCCGTCGAACAGCGTGCCCATCACCTGGGTTCCGTGCAGACCCTGGGCGCGTAGCGTCGAGTTCACGAGCAGCTTCATCATCACGAGCTGGTTGACGGGCGTTAGGGCGATCCGCTCGACCAGCGCCTCGAAGCGCTCGTCGAGCTGCGCGGCGGGCGGGGCCTCGATGGCGAGGCCCCAGTCGAGGGCCTCGCGACCGGTGATGAGGTCGCCCGTGTAGAGCATGCGCTTGGCCCGCTGGGCCCCGATGCGGTGCGCCCACAACGCGGTGGTCGGCACACCCCATGCCCGCGCCGGCGGGTACCCGATGCGGGCCTCGTCCTCGATCACCAGCAGGTCGGAGCACAGGGCCATGTCCGTGCCGCCGGCCACGCAGAAGCCGTGCACGCGGCAGACCACCGGCTTGTCCGCGTCGAACAGGCTCATGAAGCCGCGGACGTTTCGGCTCATCATGGCGTAGTCGATCGTCGGATCCCAGGTCTCGCCGGGGTCGTGATTGCGAGCCTGCACGAGCGGATCGAGGGGAGATCCGAGCGACGCCCCGGCCCCACGAAGCCCCTCCATCGCTCCCTCGGCGCTGTCCACCAGGTCGTAACCGCCGCAGAAGCCCTTCCCGTTGCCGGCGAGGGCGATCACGTGCACCGACGGGTCGAGATCGGCGCGCTCGACGCAGGCGGCCAGCTCGCGCGGCATGGTCAGGGTGATGCCGTTGCCGCGCTCGGGCCGGTCGAGGGTGATGCGCGCCACCCGGCCGGTCACCTCGTAGGTCATGGTCGAAAGCGGCTGCACTTCAGGGGAACCCACTTCAGGCCGTGAAGCGCATCGACGCCGCGCGCAGCGGCGGGCAGACGACGCCGGTCGCGAAGCGCCGTCCGTAGAACTCGCCCTCGCTGGCCAGCACCGTGCGCGCGCCCAGATCCTGCACGCGGCTCAGGATGTCGAGCACCCGGTCGGTGAAGCGGAGGTCGTGCAGCGGACGCGTGACCTGACCGTCCTCGATGAGAAACGTGCCGTCGCGGGTCAGGCCGGTGAGGAGCGTCTCCTTCGGGCGCACGGCGTTCGTGTACCAGAGGCGGGTCACGTACACGCCGCGCTCGATCGGCCGGCAGAGCTCCGCCTCGTCGGCGGCGGCGCCGCCGATCATGATCAGGTTGGTCGGGGAGGGACCGTCGCCTGCCCCCGCGGGCGCAAGTGCGTGGCCGGTCGAGTGCGCGCCCACCAGGGCGGCGCTGCGCGTGTCGTGGACCACGCGGGCGGCCACGCCGTCCTGGATCAGGGGCAGGGGCGCCTTCGGCACTCCCTCGGCGTCGAAGGCCCGCGGCAGCGTGCCCGGATAGCGCGGGGAGTCGGACAGGTTGATCGACGGGGCTACGACGCGGGTGCCCAGGCGTCCGCACAACGCACTGCGCTCGTCCGCGTAGGCCAGGCCGTTGAGGGCGAGCGTGCCGAGCCAGGTGAGAAGGTCTGCCACCGCCTGCGGCTCGAGCACGACCGGATACTCGCCCGGCTCGAGCTGATCCGGCGCTCCGACGGCGGCCTTGCCCGCCGCCCGCTCGGCGAGCCCGGGCGCATCGAGTGCCCCCGACGAGGAGGCCGCCTGGCTGGCGTAGCCGCTGCGGCCGTCGTCCGCGATGCAGATGACCTTGAGGAAGGCGTCGGTCACGCGGTCGGTGGCGGCCACGCCGGTGCTCGACACCACCGCCGCCTGCACCTCGGCCGCCGTCCACGCCCCGTGTGCCTCGACTCCGCGGCGGACCGCCCCCTCGAAGGCCGTGGCCAGCGCATCTCCGCCCATGGCCGGGTCGAGGCGGGCTGTCTCGGGATCGTGGCCCTCGTGTGCACGTGCGGGCGCGGGGGCGGGAAGGCCGGGATACGGGCCCGCTGCTCCGGCCGCCGCCGCGGCCGCCCGCGCGGCGGTGTCCGCAGCGCGGGCACAGGCTCGCAGCGCGTCCGCATCGGTGCGGTTGGTGGCCGCAGAGCCCACGTGTCCATCCCGCACCGCCGTCAGCTCCAGGGTCGTGTCGCTCAGCGACGTGGCCTGGGTGGGCCGCGAGCGCGCAAAGCGCAGAAGCAGGGACCGCTCACTGGTCACGGTGGCCTGAGCCCCGTCTCCGGGCTCCATGGCGGCCAGTCCGCGCTCGGCGAGCTCCAGGGCGACGCTCATCTAGGCCACCCCGACCTCGATGTCGCGGAAGCGGGCGGGCGCGGTGCCGTGGGAGACGTGGGCCACCTGGCCCGGCTCGCCCTTGCCGCAGTTCACCACGCCCCAGAGCCGCCACGCGGGAGCCGAGCAGACGGCGTCGAGTCCGGTCCAGAAATCAGGCGTCGTGCCGGCATAGCTCGGGTTCCTGAGCAACCGTCCGCGCTTGCCGCCCACGATCTCCCAGGCGGCTTCGGTGCCGAACTGGAAGTGCAGGCGCCGGGAGTCGATCGACCACGAGCGATTGGTCTCCATGAACACGCCGCGGTCGGTGGCCGCGATCAGGTCCTCGAGCGAGCCGGCATCGCCCGCCTCGAGGTTCACGTTGGTCATCCGCACGAGCGGCTGCCGGCCGAAGCCCTCGGCGCGCATGCAGCCGCCGGAGCATTCGAGGCCGGCCTCGGCGGCCGACTCGCGCGAGGACAGGAACCCCCGCAGCTCCCCGTCGCGCACGAGCGGCGTCGAACGTGCGGCCACGCCCTCGTCGTCCCACCCGAACGTGCCGAGCCCACCCGGCGCGGTGGCGTCGGCCGTCACGTTCATGAGCGATGAGCCGTAGCGCAGGCTGCCGAGGTCCGCCGCCGCCACGAAGCTCGTGCCCGCATACGACGCCTCCGTGCCGAGGATCCGATCAAGCTCGACCGCGTGGCCGACCGACTCGTGCAGTTGGAGGGCGAGCTGCTCGCCGTCGAGCACGAGCGTGGTGCGCTCTGCCGGGCACGCCGGAGCGCTGAGAAGCGCGACCGCCTCCTCGGCCACGCGCGGAGCGCTTCCCGGCAGGTCGAGGCCCGCGAAGTGCTCGTGGCCCGCCTGGGCGACGTCACCGCGGAAGGACCCGGGGTGGGACCGCATCTGGGACTCGCCGCCGTCCACGGCGAGTGCCGCGATCCCGCCGCCGCACTCGGTGAATCGTTGGGTGCACAGGGCTCCCTCGGTCGAGGCGAAGGTCTTCTCCACGCGCCCCGCCAGGTAATGGGCGTGGGTCACCTTCACGCGGGGATCGCCCCGCATCCCGGCGTCCGCCGCCGCGAGGGTGGCGAGCTTGTCCTCGAGTGGGACGTCGAAGGGGTCGATCCGGGAGGGCGAGCGCCACTCGCCACGGGCGGGGGCGACGGGCGTGAGCGGCCTGGTAGGTGTCCGCGGCTGCGACTCGGCCACCGCCAGTGCCCGGGCGAGGGCCTCGTCGGCCGCAAGACGGTCGGTGCCGCGCGTGGCCGCGAACCCCCAGGCTCCGCCTACGCGCACCCGTACCCCGAGGCCCTCCTCCTCGGCATTGTCGAGCTCGTCGATCGCGCCGTTGCGGGTGGATATCCGCTCGACCCGGGAGATCACGAGGCGGGCGTCGGCGTAGTCGGCACGTCCCGCCGCCGAGTCCATGAGGTCGAGCAGGACGGCGGTCACGAGCGGGGCAGGCTACCCGGCCGTGTTCGGCTTGGCGCCGAGGCCGGCGCCAGTCGAGGGCATCGCCCGCACGTCCTCACGGATACGGTCAACCGGTGAGCTGGGACATCGCGGGAAAGACGGTGATCGTGACAGGGGCGAGCTCCGGCATCGGCGCGGCGGCCGCGGAGGAGCTCGCCTCCCGGGGCGCCCGCGTGGTGGCGGTCGGACGCGATCCGGAGCGGCTTGCGCGGGCCACGGAGCGCATCCGCGCCGCGGCCGGTGCCGGAGGCGTCGACGCGGCCACGACCGACTTCTCCTCGCTCGCCGAGGTCCGCCGCCTGGCCGCCGAGCTCCTCGACAGGTGTGAGCGGATCGACGTCCTCGTGAACAATGCCGGCTTGATCAGCGGCCGTCGCGCCCTCACCGAGGACGGTCATGAGACGACGTTCGCGGTCAACCACCTCGCTCCGTTCCTACTGACCAACCTGCTGCTCGACCGCCTGAAGGCCTCGGCTCCGGCGCGCGTCGTCACGACGAGCTCGGACGCCCACGGCAGCGGGCGCATCGACTTCGACGACCTGGACGGAGAGCGCCGCTGGTCGAGCTGGCGCGCCTACTGCAACTCGAAGCTCGCCAACATCCTCTTCACGCGGGCGCTCGCCCGGCGCGTTCCCGATCACGACCTCGCGGTCAACTGCCTGCACCCCGGCGTCGTGCGCACGCGGCTCGGCTACGGCGCCAGCGGCCTTCTGTCGGCGGGCTGGGCGCTCGGGCGGCCGTTCTTCACCTCCCCGAGGCGCGGCGCCTCGACCATCGTCGATCTGGCTAGCACCGCCGGGGCCGGAGACATGTCGGGGCTCTACTTCGCGGACTCGCGGCCGGCGCCGATGAGTCCGGCTGCGGCCGACGACGCGGTTGGGGAGCGGCTCTGGGAGGTGAGCGAGATGCTGACCGGGCTGTCGTGAGGCCCTCCGTCTCGGTCGGCGTATGATCCCCCGCATGATCAGCACGCTCGACTTCATCGGCATCCCGTCGCAGGACGCCGAACGCTCGCGAACCTTCTACGTCGAGACGCTCGGGCTGCGGCCAGACGAGCGCTCGCGACACGAGTTCTGGGTCGGAGATACCTGCTTCGGCATCTGGGAGCCGGCCAAGTTCGGCATGGAGTTCGCGCCGCAGAAGAACGCCCATCCCGCTCTGCACGTCGACGACATGGAGTCGGCACGCGCGGAGCTGGAGAGCAAGGGTGTGGTGTTCGCCGGTGAGACCATGGACACGGGGGTCTGCCACATGGCGTTCTTCAGCGATCCCGACGGGAACGACCTCATGCTGCACCACCGGTACGCACCCCCCGCCTCGTAGCAGCCGGGTCTCCCGGCAGGCCGCCTCAGGCCGTCTCGGCCTGGGGGAGGCGTCCCGGACGGTCTCGCCGGAGGTCCAAGAGCGAACTATGTCGCGCATCGACAGAATCGCGACGGGCTCCCCAGCCTCGCCGAGAAGACCACGTGGCGCAAGCCCTCGCCGGTCATCTTCTCCGCCGCCGTCTCCACCGGCCAGTCCATTTGCGCGTAGACCACCTGAGAGACGGCGTGGTCGCGCACGCGCTCCCGGTCGATGTCCTCGCTTCGGCCGGTCGCGCGGCAGAAGGTCGCGCTCGGTGATGATGCCGGGGACCGAGCCCTCGCTGTCCATGACTATCGCCGCGGCCGCGTTCCCCGCGCTTGCACTCCCGGCGGTATCCGGCACCGATTTCCCAGGCGATCGAGCGGGCGTTCCAAGATGATGTAACGCGCGTTACACTCGCCTGATGGGTTGGCTGCTCATGACGTATCGGCTGGCGGGCGGCGGCTCCTCGGCACGGGTCGCGGTCTGGCGGGAGGTGCGCCGCTCGGGCGCGCTTCAGCTGCAGCAGTCGGTGGTCGCCTTCCCGGACGATGAAGCCTTCGCGCGCGCGGTCGAGCGCCTCCGAGCGCTCGTGTCAGAGGTGGGAGGGGAGACGTTGGTGGTGCGAGCCGAGCCGCTGGCCGCCGCCGACGGGGCGCAACTCCTCGACGCCTGGAACGAGGCACGCGCCGCCGAGTACGCAGAGCTCGCGTCCGAGTGCGAAAAGTTCCTCGCGGAGATCGACCACGAGTTCGAGATAGGGAAGTTCACGCTGGCCGAGCTCGACGAGGAGGAGTCGGCCTTCGAGCGGCTGCAGAGCTGGCACGAGCGGATCGTGGGGCGGGATCTGCACGGCGCCTCCGGCTCCGAGGACGCGGCCGCAGCGCTCGAGCAGGCGCAAGTCGCCCTGGACCGTTACTCGACGGCGGTGTTCGAGCGCACGGCGCCGTGACGCTCGGGGTCGGGATACTCAGCTTTGGCGGAGGCGCCTGGCTGCTCGTGGAGTCGGTCGAGGGGCTGGTGAAGGCCGTACGCGGGTGGGCGGCAGCCGCCGGTATCTCCGGGGTGGTGCTCGGCGCCCTCGTGCTCGGCTTCGACGTCGAGTCGACCGCCGCCGGGGTGGCTGCGAGCCTCGACGACCTTCCGGGCACAGCGCTCGGAACCTCCGTCGGTGCGGCCATCTTCCTGCTGACCGTGGGCCTTGGGATCGCCGCGCTCGTGGCCCCGTTCTCGGTACGCACGCCGCCCGCGCTTCTCGGGGCCGCGGGCGCGGCCACCGCCCTGGCGATCGCGGTGAGCGCCGACGGCGGGCTCTCTCGCATCGATGGTGCGGTACTGGCGCTGGCCTTCCCGCCGCTCGTCGCCATCCTCGTGCGGGCACGCGGAGCCCCCGCCCGTCCCGCCGAGGGCAGGAGACCCGACCGCCTCGCGCTTCGCCTCGGTGCGGCGCTCGTGGGGCTGATCGTCGGTGCCGAGCTGCTCGTGTTCGGTACCGGCCGCGTGGTCGACGAGCTCGGCCTGTCCGAGACCGTGTTCGGGCTACTCGTGGTGGCTGCGGCCGTCTCCTTCGAGGAGGTGGTGCTCGAGGCGCTGCCCGCGTATCGAGGATTTCCCGAGCTGAGCGTCGGCAACGCGCTCGGCACGCTCATCTTCCTGCTCACCGCCTCGCTCGGCGTGATCGTGCTGGTTCGGCCGCTCGCCGTGCCCGACGCCGTGGTCGACTTCCACCTTCCCGCCCTGGCGCTGAGCGCGGCGCTGGCCGGCGGCCTGCTCGCCCGGGGGCGACTCGGCCGCCCCGAGGGCGTGCTCCTGCTCGGCGCCTACGGCGTGTATGTAGCCGGCGCGATCGCCGTCGGATGACACCGCTCGCCGCGTTCACGCTCGCCCGCCATCTCGGCCTGCCGGCTCTCGCCGCCTTGGTGGGTGCCGAATCGATGGGCCTGCCGGTGCCGGGCGAGACCGCTCTCATCGCAGCAGCGGTCCTGGCCCACCAGGGCCATCTGGCGATCGGAGCGGTGATCGCCGTCGCAGCGGCCGCGGCGATCGTGGGTGACAACATCGGCTACCTGGTCGGCCGGCGGGGCGGACGCTGGCTGCTCGAGCGACCTGGCCCGCTGCACGCGCGCCGCCACCGGCTCCTCGAACGCGGCGATGAGTTCTTCGAGCGACACGGACCCAAGGCGGTCTTTCTCGCTCGCTTCGTGGCCGGCGCGCGCGTCACGGCGGCCTGGATGGCGGGAGCGAACCACATGCGCTGGCGGACGTTCCTCACCTGGAATGCGCTTGGGGGCGTGGTGTGGACGGTGGCGATCGGGCTGCTCGGCTTCTTCCTCGGAGCGGCAGCTGAGCGTCTGGTGCGCTCGGCCGGCCTTGCCGCACTCGCCCTGGCCGCCGTGGTCATCGTGGCCGCGGTCGTGGTACATCGACGGCGGAGTTCCAGGCGAAGCGGCGCGACATGAGAGGGCGGGTCACGGAGAGCTTGGGATCGCCGCCACTTGAGGGGCCACGCTCCCCTGAGCCGCAGCGAGTGTCCCCGCGCTCGCTTGCCCTCGGCCTCCTCCTCCTGTTCGCGGCGCTCTGGGCCTTCGGAGTGCTCGCCGAAGACGTCACCACGGGTGACCCGATCGTGCGGCTCGACCAGCAGGTCGCCGACTGGCTGCACGACCATCGCAGCAGCGAGCTCACCTCACTGCTGCGCGCCGTCACGACGCTCGGCAGCGCCTGGGTGCTCGTTCCCCTGGCCACAGTCGCCGCCGGCTACTTCCTCGTGCGCGGCTTCCGCCGCCGTGCGGGTCTGGTGGCGCTCGCGATCGCGGGGGCGGAGGTGCTGACCCTCGGACTCAAGGCGGGCTTCGAGCGCCAGCGGCCGTTCTTCGCGGACCCACTCGCCAGCGAGAGCTCGTTCTCCTTCCCGAGTGGGCACGCCACGGTCTCCTTGGCGCTGTATGGAGCGCTTGCCCATCTCGCCTCCCGCGGACTGAGCAGCGCCGCCGCGCGACGAGTCGTTCTCGGCGGCACAGCGCTCGTCGTGCTCCTGATCGGCTTCAGCCGCCTCTACCTCGGGGTGCACTTTCTCTCCGACGTACTCGCGGGACTCAGCGCCGGGCTCGCGTGGCTCGTGCTCTGCGTACTTGCACTCGGCACTCGCCGGCCACCGACGGAAGGGACCCCACAATGAAGCCAATCGAGGCGATCGTGCTCGGCATCGTGCAGGGACTGACGGAGTTCCTGCCGATCTCCAGCACCGCCCACCTGCGCATCGTCCCCGCGTTCCTCGGATGGGAGGACCCCGGCGCGGCCTTCACCGCGGTCACCCAGCTCGGGACGATGGCCGCCGTGCTCCTCTACTTCCGCGCCGATCTCAGTCGCATCGCGCTCACCTGGTCGAAGAGCCTGCGCGACTCCTCACTGCGGGGCACGCTCGATGCGCGCCTCGGGTGGTACATCGGCCTCGGCACCATTCCGATCGCGCTCTTCGGCGTGGCCTTCAAGGACCAGATCGAGAGCGGGGCGCGCAGCCTCTACCTGATGGGCACCACCCTGATCGTCTTCGGCCTGATCCTGCTCGCGGCCGAGCGTGCCGGGCGGCGGGAGCGCGGGGTCGAGAGCATCGGGGCGCGCGACGGCGCGATCATCGGCTTCGCCCAGGCGCTCGCGCTCGTGCCCGGTGTCTCGCGCTCGGGGGCGACCATCTCGGCGGGCCTCTTCCTCGGCCTCGACCGCGCCGCCGCGGCCCGCTACTCGTTCCTGCTCTCGGTGCCCGCCGTGGTGCTGAGCGGCCTCTTCGAGCTCAGGGACGTCGGCGGCGAGGGATCGGCCAGCGTGCCGACGACCGCCCTGGCCACGCTGCTGGCGTTCGTGGTCGGCTACGCGTCGATCGCGTTCCTGCTTCGCTTCCTCGTGAACCACTCGACCGGGGTGTTCGTCGGCTACCGGCTGGCACTCGGCGCGCTCGTCCTCGTCCTGACTGCTGCGGGGCTCATCGCCTGAGCGCCTGAGCGTGCAGTGTTCCTCAAAACGCAGAAAGCCCCGCGCAGTGCGGGGCCTCCCGATGCGCCGAAGAGGACTCGAACCTCCACGGGCTATTAGCCCACAAGGCCCTCAACCTTGCGCGTCTACCAATTCCGCCACCGGCGCGTAGCGACTGCGGATCATAGCCTCGGGGCTCAAGAGGCCCCGGGCGGTCCAGGTCGACCTTGATTGCGTCCGAAGGGCCCGATACTCTGCGAACACATGTTCGTTATCCGCTCACGGGGAGGTCGCTAGATGGTCGATCTGAAGCTGACCAAGCGCCAGCAGGAGATCTTTGACTTCATCGGCCGCTACTCGGCCAAGCACGGCTACCCGCCCACGGTAAGGGACATCGGTAGCGCCATCGGGCTCACCTCGTCCTCGACGGTGCACGCCCACCTCGCCAACCTCGAGAAGGTCGGTCTGCTCAAGCGGGACCCGACCAAGCCGCGGGCCATAGAGGTGCTCGTGGACAAGGCGAAGCGGGCGGTCAGCCCAGCCGGACTGCCGCTGGTCGGCTCGGTGGCCGCCGGACAGCCGGTGCTGGCCGAGGAGAACATCGAGGAGTACGTCGAGGTCCCGCAGATCGCCGGGGGAGAGGATGGCGAGTACGTCCTGCGGGTGAAGGGCGACTCGATGAAGAACGCCGGCATCCTCGAGGGCGACTTCGTGGTCGTCCACTCTCAGCAGACGGCGCGCAACGGCGAGATCGTGGTCGCGCTCGTCGGCGACAGCGAGGCCACCGTCAAGCGCTTCTTCAAGGAGCGCGATCACATCCGGCTGCAGCCCGAGAACGACGCCCTCAAGCCGATACTGAGCTCGGACGTGAAGGTCATCGGCCGGGTGGTCGGCGTCTGCCGGAGGGTCTCGTGAGCGCCGTGCGCGGTACCCGGCCCGTGAGGCCTGCGCGGCAACCCCGCCTGTACGAGGATCTCGCCCGGCGCACGCCGGTGGACAATCTTCGCGCTCGTCGCGAACGCCGCCCATGCCCCGATGGCAGCAGGCTTACGCTCGCCCAACGTGTGGGTGACGTGTGGGAGGGCCTGCTTGCCATCGGGGCGGCGGAGTGCCCGGTGTGCACGGGACGGATGGAGATGACAGGCGAAGCGGGCCGGTGCGCGAACTGTGGCTCGAGCCTGAGCTGAGCTACCCACCCACCGTCCCTCGCCGCCAACTGCCAACTGCCAACCGGGCACGACCCCGCGGTCGCACGTCCGCCATCTGTCAACTGTCAACCGTGAACTGTCAACCCAAGCAAACCCCCCTACCATCCACCCCGCTGGCCAAGCAGCCGCGGGGGTCGGAGAGAAAACCGGCCTTCGAGGAAAGTCCGGACACCGTAGGGCAGGGTGGTCGGGGAATCCGACCCGGGGAAACCCGCGGGAAAGTGCCACAGAAAAGACACCGCCTAAGCGGCGGGCCACACGTGAGCCCGTCGCCGGTAAGGGTGAAATGGTGCGGTAAGAGCGCACCGGCGGCGTGGTGACACGTCGGCCAGGCAAACCCCACCCGGTGCAAGGCCAAGCAGGGACGTTGACGCTGCCCGCCGAGTCCCAGGTAGGCCGCAGGGCCCTCGGGCCCGCTCCGGCGGAAGCCGGAGCAGATGGATGGCTGCTCGCGACAGGATCCGGCTTATCGGTCGGCTAAGGGGAGGGCCCCGCGTCGAGCGGGGACCTCCCTATGCCTCCCGCCGGGGCCGATCGCGCGGAAATCGTGCGCTCCGCCCGTTAGCTGGGTAAGATTTCCGGTCCCCCGGCTCCCGCCGGCGCGTTCTCCTCAACCATGGATCCGCTAACTCGACCTCAGGCCGTGGGTCTCTACGACCCGAACTTCGAGCACGATGCCTGCGGCATCGGTGCTGTCGCACACCTGTCCGGTGTGCCCAGTCACGAAACCGTGCACCGCGCGCTCGACGTGCTCGATGCCCTCGAGCACCGCGGGGCGAGCGGCGCGGAGATCGACACCGGCGACGGTGCCGGCATCCTGCTGCAGGTCCCCGACGCCTTCCTGCGTGCAACCCTGAACTTCGAGCTGCCCGCGCCGGGCACCTACGGCGTGGGCATGTGCTTCCTGCATCCGAGCGCCGACCGGCGGAACGGGATCGAGCAGTCGATCGAGCGGACGATCGTCGCGGAGGGGGCGCGCGTGCTCGGCTGGCGCGACGTGCCCGTCGACCACTCCGTCCCCGGCCCCAGCGCCGCCGAGGTCGAGCCGGTGATCCGGCAGGTCTTCGTCGGCTCGGACAGCGAGGACCAGGCGGCCTTCGAGCGCAGGCTGTACGTGATCCGCCGGGTGATCGAGAGGAACTGCGGCCGCCACGACCTGGCCATCCCGTCGTTCTCGTCGCGAACCGTCGTCTACAAGGGCATGCTCACCTCACCGCAGCTCCGGGAGTACTTCGCCGACCTACGTGACGAGCGGCTGGCGAGTGCCGTGTGCCTCGTGCACTCGCGCTTCTCTACGAACACATTCCCGAGCTGGGAGCTCGCGCATCCGTACCGGCTGATCGCCCACAACGGCGAGATCAACACCCTTCGGGGCAACGTCAACTGGATGCGCGCGCGCGAGTCCGAGCTTCGGAGCGAGCTGTTCGGCGACGACCTCGAGAAGGTGATCCCGGTGGTGCGGGAGGGCGGCAGCGACTCGGCCATCTTCGACAACGTGCTCGAGCTGCTGATGCTGGCGGGACGAACGCTTCCCCACGCGCTGATGATGATGATCCCGGAGGCGTGGGAGGGCCGGGAGGACATGCCCGCCCACCTGAAGGAGTTCTACGCCTATCACTCCTGCTTGATGGAGCCGTGGGACGGCCCGGCGGCGGTGGCCTTCTGCGACGGCCGCCTGATCGGCGCGACGCTCGATCGCAACGGCCTGAGGCCCGGCCGCTGGCAGCTCACCAAGGACGGCTACGTGGTGCTCGCGTCGGAGACCGGCGTCATGGAGGCGCCGGCCGACCAGGTGGTGCAGAAGGGGCGGCTGCAGCCCGGCAAGCTCTTCCTGGTCGACGTCGAGGAGGGGCGGATCGTCGACGACGGCGAGGTAAAGCAACACGTGGCCGCGCGCCAGCCGTACGGCGACTGGTACCGGGACTCCGTCGTGCACCTCGACGACATGGCCGAGGTGGTCCCGGCCGGACAGGACGGAAGCGTGGCGCGAAGCGGCACGGCACCGCGTCCGACCGAGCCCCTGCGCACGCGCCAGCTTCTCTTCGGCTACACGCAGGAGGACCTGCGGGTCACGCTCGCGCAGATGGGCGGGCACTCCGCGGCCGAGCCGATCGGGTCGATGGGCAACGACTTCGCCCTCGCGGTCCTTTCAGAGCGGGGCCCGCTGCTCCCGTCGTACTTCAAGCAGCTCTTCGCGCAGGTGACCAACCCGCCGATCGACCCGATCCGGGAGCAGATCGTGATGAGCCTCTCGTCGTCGGTGGGTGGCGAGCGCAACCTGCTGGACGAGACCGAGGAGCACGCGCACCAACTCGTGATCTCCCAGCCGCTGCTCTCGAGCGGCGAGCTCGAGAAGCTTCGCCAGGTCAGCGAGCGGATGTTCAGGGCCTGCACCCTCGACGCCACCTGGCCGGTGAGCGAGGGCGGGGAGGGCCTTGCCCGGGCGATGGAGCGCCTGTGTGCCGAGGCCTCGGCCTCGATCGACAGCCAGGAGAACATCATCATCCTCTCCGATCGCGCGGCCGGCCCCGAGCGCGCGCCCCTGCCCCCGCTCCTGGCCGTGGCCGGCGTACACCACCACCTCGTGCGCGAGGGCACGCGCCTGAAGACCAGCCTCGTCGTCGAGTCCGGAGAGCCGCGTGAGGTGCACCAGATCGCCTGCTTGATCGGCTACGGCGCCGCCGCGGTGAATCCCTACCTCGCCTTCGAGACCCTGCGCGACATGTTCGACAACGGCTACCTCCCGGGAGTGGGTAGCGCGGACGAGGCCGAGCGCCACATGGTCAAGGCCGTCGGCAAGGGGCTCCTCAAGACGATCTCCAAGATGGGCATCTCGACCATCCGCAGCTACTCGGGGGCGCAGATCTTCGAGGCCGTGGGCCTGGAGCGCGAGCTCGTCGACAAGTACTTCACAGGCACCACCTCGAGGATCGGCGGCATCGGTCTCGAGGTGCTGGCCGTCGAGACGCTCGCCCGCCATCGCCGCGCCTATCCGGCGCTTCCGCTCGACGCGGGCTCCTCCGACCGGCTAACCGCCGGCGGGGTGCACGCCTGGCGCCGCGATGGCGAGCACCACCAGTGGAACCCCGACACCATCTCCACCATCCAGCAGGCCGTGCGCAGTGGCGGTGCCGAGTCGTACGCGCGCTTCACCGAGATGGTCAACGACGAGTCGCGCGCCCGCGCCACCCTGCGTGGGCTGCTCGAGCTCAACCTCCCCGACGAGCCGATTCCGCTCGAGGAGGTCGAGCCCGCCAAGGACATCGTCCGGCGCTTCGCCACCGGGGCCATGTCGCTCGGCTCGCTCTCGCGCGAGGCTCACGAGACCCTGGCCATCGCGATGAACCGCATCGGCGGCAAGTCGAACACCGGCGAGGGTGGGGAGGACGCGGTGCGCTACACCCCCGACCCCAACGGGGACCGCCGCCGATCGGCGATCAAGCAGGTGGCCTCCGGGCGCTTCGGGGTGACCGTGCACTACCTGGTGAACGCCGACGAGCTGCAGATCAAGATGGCCCAGGGCGCCAAGCCAGGGGAGGGCGGCCAGCTTCCCGGACACAAGGTCGATAGCTACATCGCCAAGATCCGTCACTCGACGCCCGGCGTGGGGCTGATCTCACCGCCGCCGCACCACGACATCTACTCGATCGAGGATCTCAAGCAGCTCATCTTCGACCTGCGCTGCGCCAACCCGGAGGCGCGCATCAGCGTGAAGCTCGTGTCCGAGGTGGGGGTGGGCACGGTGGCCGCGGGCGTGGCCAAGGCCAACTCCGACCACGTGGTCATCGCCGGCCACGACGGCGGCACGGGTGCCTCCCCGGTGTCCTCGATCCAGTCGGCCGGCGTGCCGTGGGAGATCGGCCTGGCCGAGACCCAGCAGACCCTCGTGATGAACAAGCTGCGCGACCGCATCGTCGTCCAGGCCGACGGCCAGATGAAGACGGGACGCGACGTGGTGATCGGGGCGCTGCTGGGCGCGGAGGAGTTCGGCTTCTCCACCGCTCCGCTGATCTCGCTCGGCTGCATCATGATGCGGGCCTGCCACCTGAACACCTGTCCGGTGGGCATCGCCACGCAGGATCCGGAGCTGCGCCGGCGCTTCCGGGGGCAGCCCGAGCACGTCGTCAACTTCTTCTTCTTCATCGCCGAGGAGGTGCGCCAGCACATGGCCCAGCTCGGGATCCGCCGCTTCGAGGATCTCGTCGGGCGCACCGACCTGCTGAGGGCCGAGGATGCCATCGAGCACTGGAAGGCCCGCGGGGTGGACCTCACGCATCTGCTCACGGCACCGGACATGCCGCCCGAGGTGGCGCGCCGGTGCGTGCGCGCGCAGGATCCTGTGCTCGACGACCACCTCGACCACGAGATGATCGAGAAGGCCCGGCCCGCCATCGATGGCGGGGAGCGGGTGAGCTTGGAGCAGCGCGTTCGCAACTCCAATCGCACCGTCGGGGGCCTGCTCTCGGGGGTGGTTGCCCGCCGCTACGGGGTGAAGGGGCTGCCCGAGGGCACGATCGACATACAGGCCCACGGGTCGGGCGGTCAGAGCTTCGGCGCCTGGCTCGCCCCCGGCGTGTCTATCACCCTCTGGGGCGACGCCAACGACTACACCGGCAAGGGGATGTCCGGCGGCGTCCTCTGTGTGCGGCCGCCCGCGGATGCCGCCTACGTGGCCGAGGAGAACGTGATCGTCGGCAACACCGTGCTCTACGGGGCGACGTCCGGGCGTGCGTTCTTCCGCGGCACCGCCGGCGAGCGCTTCGCGGTGCGCAACTCGGGCGCGCACGCCGTCGTCGAGGGGACGGGCGATCACGGCTGCGAGTACATGACCGGCGGACGCGTGGTCGTGCTCGGGCCCACCGGACGCAACTTCGCGGCGGGGATGAGCGGCGGGGTGGCCTACGCGCTCGACGTGGCCGGCACGTTCGCGGAGCGCTGCAACATGGAGCTCGTGGACCTCGAGCGGCCGACGGCGGAGGATCTCGAGGAGGCCCGCGGCCTCGTGCTCGAGCACGCCGAGCGCACCGGCAGCCCGGTGGCCGAGCGCGTGCTCGCCAACTGGGCCGAGCTGGGCCGCTCCTGGGTGAAGGTCATGCCGCGCGACTACAAGCGCGCGCTCGCCGAGGCCGCGGAGCGCGAGGCCGTGGGTGGAGGTGAGTCGACCAACCTCGGTGTCCCCACCGGTAGCGAGGAAGACGTGGTGGCGGCGTGATGCTCGGTCGCCGCCGCGAGGCGCGAGCCGGGAACCGACCGCTGTCGGCAGGAGCGGAGAGCTGATGGGCAAGGTCGGCGGGTTCCTCGAGATCCATCGCCAGGATGGGCGCAAGCGACCGGTGGAGGAGCGCAGAAACGACTTCGCGGAGTACCAGCAGGGCCTGACCGTGCCCGAGCTGCAGGAGCAGGGCGCGCGCTGCATGGAGTGCGGCGTGCCGTTCTGCCACTCGGGCTGCCCGCTCGGCAACCTGATCCCGGACTGGAACGACCTCGTCTACCGCGACCGCTGGAAGGAGGCGAGCGAGGCGCTCCACGCCACCAACAACTTCCCGGAGTTCACGGGCCGCATCTGTCCGGCGCCGTGCGAGGCCGCCTGCGTGCTCGACATCAACGACGACGCGGTCACGATCAAGCAGATCGAGGTCTCGATCGCCGACCACGCCTTCGCCGAGGGCTGGGTCAAGCCACGCCGCCCGCCCGTTCGCAGCGGGCGCACCGTGGCGGTGATCGGCTCGGGGCCGGCCGGACTCGCGGCAGCGGCCGAGCTCAACCAGTTCGGCCATCTGGTCACGGTCTACGAGCGCAACGACCGCATCGGCGGCCTGCTGCGCTACGGGGTGCCGGACTTCAAGCTCGACAAGCGCGTGGTGCAGCGGCGGGTCGACCTCATGGCCGAGGAGGGCGTCGAGTTCCTGACCGGAGTCGAGGTCGGCCGCGACGTCTCAGCCGACGAGTTGCGCGAGCGCCACGACGCCGTGGTCATCGCCACGGGCTCCACGGTGCCGCGCGACCTGCCCGTGCCGGGCCGAGAGCTCGACGGCGTGCACTTCGCGATGGAGTACCTGGAGCTTCGCAACCGCTACGTGGCCGGCGAGTACCCGGACGGCACGCCGATCAGCGCGGCCGGCAAGCACGTGGTGATCATCGGCGGCGGCGACACCGGTGCCGACTGCCTGGGCAACTCCCACCGCGAGCGGCCGGCGAGCGTGAGGCAGTTTGAGGTGCTCCCGGAGCCGCCGCCGACCCGCCCCGAGGACCGCACGCCGTGGCCTCAGTGGCCGGCCATCCTACGCACCTCTCCGGCCCACGAGGAGGGCGGCGAGCGCCAGTTCAGCGCGATGACGACGAGCTTCAGCGGCACCGACAGCAGGGTCACGCACCTGCACGGGCACCACGTCGGCCCGCCGCCCGCCTTCGAGAAGGTGGAGGGCAGCGAGTTCACGCTCGAGGCGGACCTGGTGCTGTTGGCCATGGGCTTCCTGCACTGCGAGCAGCCGCTCCTCGAGCAGTTCGGGGTCGATCGCGACGCCCGCAACAACGTGGCGTCGACGGACCACGCCACCTCGGTCCCCGGCGTGTTCACCGCAGGCGACGCCCACCGCGGGCAGTCGCTCATCGTGTGGGGAATCGCGGAGGGCCGGCAGGCCGCCCGCACCGCCGATCGCTACCTCGACGCGCTCGAGACCGGCGACGACGGCGAGGGCGAGGACCTGATCCGCGCACTCATCGCCGGCTGACGGCTACGCGCCGGGCCCGAGCTCGACGATCTGCTGCCAGGTTCCGCGGTCGAAGAACGGAAAGGGGTCGAAGCTGCCGGCGCCCTGGGCCTCCGGCTCGTACATCCGGCGCGGCTCGCGCCACGCGGCGGGGTCCCCGGAGCTGAAGCGCTTGACCAGCGCGACATAGGCTGCCGCCGCAGCACGGCGGTAGCCGCGCGCGGTCAACGTGCGCAGCGCCAGGCCCTCGGAGTTGGTGGCGTCGAACTCGTGCGAGCTCGATGCGCCGCCGTCGAGCAGCTTCACGTCCTCGACCGGGCGGCTGAGCGCCTCGGCCGCGGCGGCGTCCTTGAAGGCCTCCCAGGCGGCGACGCCGGGCTCGACCCGTCCCGAGCCGTCGGTGCGGTTGTACGAGCCGTCCCAGCTCAGGATCGTGGCGAGCACCGTCCGCGCCGACCCCTTTGCGCGTCGCTGTGCGGTTCGGAGCCGTCGCGCGGCGAGTGGGCGCTGCTGGGCCACCGTGCCGGTCACGCGGTCGACCGCCTTGGTCTGGTCGTAGCCGCCGCCGCGGCGCTTGGCGATGCCCACGCGCCGAGCGAGAAAGGCAGCGCGGTGGAACGGTCCGGTCAGCCGCTCGCGCGCCGGGCCGTCCCCAGAGGTCCACCCCTGGGAGGGCACGTTGTTCCACTGGAACAGGTAGCCCTGCTTGGGATTGATCACCTGCGGGCGCTTGTCGGGCGGCAGCAGGCCGGCCCACTCGGCCTCGCCGGTGCCCGGGTAGGGCAGCCGCTCGTCGTAGCCCTTCGGCTTGACCGGCAGGAGGCCGGGGTGCCAGTACCCGATGTTGCCGCTGCTGTCGGCGGCCATGAGGTTCTCGTTCCAGGTGACCTTGTCGATGGCCTTGTCGACGTCGCGTATCGAGCGCGCCTCGTTCACGAGCGCGAGGCCCTCCAGCGTCTCGACCTCCCGGCCGAAGATCGCGAACTTGCGGGAGTAGGCCACACCATCCCCGCGCGCCTGCACCGGGCCGTGACGCGTACGGCACAGGCGGCGGGTCTCGCTGCCCGGGGCGACGTCGGGCGGAGTCGGCTTGGTCGGGTCGGGAATCAGGCCCCCGAGCGGGTCGCTCGTGGAGGGGATGAAGTCGGTGGGCGGGGAGCGGAAGGTGAACGTCTCGTCGCGGCAGTTCATCTGCTCGACCTTCCCGCGGAAGCGGTACTGCTCTTCGCCCACGAGCTTCTCGGCGTAGAGGTCGTCCTCGTCGGAGAGCCCACTGGTGAGGCCCCAGGCCACACGGCCGTTGTGGCCGATGCCGATCACCGGTACGCCGGGGGCGGTCACGCCGCGCACGTCGAGCCCACCGCCGTGCACCTCGAACTCGACGAACAGCTCGGGCACCTGGAACCCGAGCTGGGGCCCGTTGAAGAGGGTGGCCTTGCGGCCCTTGCTGCGAATGGCCCACATGTTCGAGCCGCCCGTGCGGCCGAGCTGCCCGAGCACGGCCTCGCGCGCCGCGCTCGTGCCGCTGGGCGAGGCCGTGGGCTCCAACGGCAGGCCCTTGACGAAGCTGCGCGAGCGCGTAAAGGCCGCCCGCTCCTGTCGGAGACTGCGGCCGGGCCGGCTCGGGAACAGGCCCTCCGAGCGTGGGATGGTGGAGACCTGACCGGGCGTGCGCAGCGGCAACAGCCGGTTGAAGAGCTTCGGCCCGAGCGTCTGCAGCCCGCGGGCATTGTTCAGCTCCTCGCCGTCGCCGCTCGGCACCGTGCGGGCCAGGAACACGCCGATCGCCGCGGAGTCCCTAGACGTCCAGTCGTCGGGGCGGGCGCCGACCGCGGTGAACTCGCCCGGCAGCTTGTTGGGATCCATCCGGGTCTCGACGATCCACGCGTTGATGCCGTCGCGATAGCTGTCGAAGCGCGCGCGCAGGTCGGGCGGCAGCTTCGCGAGCTGGGCGTCGAGCTCGGGCCCCGTGAAGTAATCGCGGCGGGTCTCGATGTCCATCTGCAGGAAGCTCCTGCCGAGGATCTCGGACAGCCGTCCGGTGGTGGCCCGGCGGAAGAGCTCGAGCTGGAACAGGCGGTCCTGGGCGACTGCGTAGCCCGCTCCGAACCAGACGCCGTCCTGGTTGTCGGCGGTGATCGCCGGCACGCCGAAGCTGTCGCGCACGATTCGAACTCCCGCGCGCGGGCTCTCCTCCTCGCCGGGCTGGCCGAACAGGGCGTCCTTGAAGTCGAAGCGCACGAAGAGGTCGGTCTGGTCGTACAGGTGCGGCGAGCCGGAGCCGTCGGCGACACCGGCGTTGGAGACGAACCCGCTCTGCCCCGGCGGCAGCACGCTGCCGGCGCGCTTGACAGCCGCCCCGGCCGGGGTGGCGAGGAACGGCAGCAGTGCCAGGGCGAACAGAAGCGTGCGAGCGAAAGGTGCGGCCGTGCGGCTGGTGAAGGCAACGGCCACGCGGGCAGACTACAAGCGCTAAGCCGGAAGCTGCGCCGATGGCCGGGGTCGGCACCCGCCGGGGACTGGCATCCTCTCCGCCGGTGCCCACCACCACCTTCGACCCCCACGTAGCCCCCCACTGGATCGAGCGCTTCCGCGCGGGGGCGCGCGAGCGCGTGCGTGATGAGCTCGCGGTGGAGGAGCCGCTCGAGATCCGGGTCGACGGCAGCGCGCTGGCGGTGACCATGCGGACCCCGGGGGAGGACGAGGAGCTGGCGTCGGGATTCCTGCTCGGCGAGGGCCTCGTGGGCGGGCCCGACGACCTGGCGTCGGTGGGGTTGACCGACGATCTCGCCGCCAACGTCGTCGAGGTCCGGACCCGGCGGGGCCTGCGGCGCGACCCATCGGCCGAGCGCCGCTTCCACCTCAGCTCGTCGTGCGGGATCTGCGGGAAGGGGGCGCTCGAGCTGGTGCGTCAGGAGGCGCCGCCGGCCCGGGTGACACCCGGGCCGATAGAGCCCGAGACGGTGATCCGTGCGCCCGAGCTGGCGCGCCATAAGCAGGTGGCGTTCGAGCGCACGGGCGGCCTGCACGCGACGGCCCTCTTCGACTCCGCCGGCGAGCTCCTGCTCCTGCGCGAGGATGTCGGGCGCCACAACGCCATGGACAAGGCAATCGGTGCCCTTCTCCTCGCGGGCGCCCTTCCGACCCCGGGCACGATCGCCTGCCTCAGTGGCCGCTCCTCCTTCGAGCTCGTGCAGAAGGCCAGCCTGGCGGGGCTCGCCGGCATCGTCGCCGTCGGACCGCCCTCGACCCTGGCGGTCGCACTTGCCCGTGAGCGTGGCATGCTCCTGTGCGGATTCGTCCGCGGGACGTCCTTCAACGTCTACGCAGGCTCCGACCTCTTGGCCGAATAGCCCTTTTCGGGAAGCACCCGGCGGGGTACCCTGAACGTATCCTGCAAGGAACCTGTCAATCGTGAGCGAAACCCCTACCACCTCAGCCGGAGCCTTCGAGGCCCTCTTCCGAAAGGGAGAGGAGACCGGCTGCCTGGAGTTCTCCGAGTTCGCGGCGGCGGTGGAGGAGCACGACCTGGAGGAGGGAACGGTCGAGTCGCTCTACGCCGAGGCGGAGAAGCGTGGCATCGAGGTGGCCGAGGACTGCGGCGCGAAGGCCGAGGCCCCGGCGGCGAGCTACGAGCGCACCGACGTGGCGGACGCCACGAGCGATTCCCTGCAGCTCTTCCTGCGCGACATCGCCCAGCGCCCGCTGCTCACCGCGGTTGAGGAGGTGGAGCTCGCCAAGCGCATCGAGAAGGGCGACCAGGCCGCAAAGGACCGCATGATCGAGTCGAACCTGCGCCTGGTGGTGGCCAACGCCAAGCGCTACCGGGGCCTCGGCCTGCCCTTCCTCGACCTGATCCAGGAGGGCATCCTCGGCCTCATCCGCGCGGTCGAGAAGTTCGACTACCGGCGCGGCTTCAAGTTCTCGACCTACGCCACCTGGTGGATCCGCCAGGCCATGCAGCGGGGGCTCCAGCAGCACTCGCGCACGATCCGCATACCCGTGCACATCGGCCAGGAGCTGATGAAGGTGCGCGGCGCCGAGCGCCGCCTCTCGAACGAGCTGGGTCGCGATCCCACGCCCGAGGAGCTCGCCAAGGACGTCGGGCTGACGGTCGAGCAGGTCGAGGAGCTCCGCTCGGCCGAGCGGGCCCCGGTCAGCCTCGAGACCCCGGTCGGGTCGGAGGGGGACACGGAGCTCGGCTCACTCGTTCCCTTCGACGGCCCGACGCCGCTCGAGGAGGTCACCGTCGAGCTCGAGGAGCAGTCGATCCGGCGGGCCCTCGAGCGTCTCGACCCGAGTGCCCGCATGGTCATCGAGCTGAGGTTCGGCATCGGCGGCGGGGAGCCACTGCCGCTGCGCGAGGTGGCCAAGCGCACGGGGCTCTCGGCCGAGGGCGTGCGCAAGCTGGAGCGGCGCGCGCTGCGCAAGCTCGCCGAGGAGCGCGAGCTCCAGGCCCTGGCCGCCTGACGCTGGCCGACCCGTCAAAGCGGGCGCACGCACGCGCCGTGGGGTCGTTTAGGATGCGCGGCCGATGAAGGCCGCGATCTTCCTCGCCCCCTGGGTGATTCTCGGCGCCGGGGTTCTCTTCGTTGCTTTCTCAGGCGGCCCGGGGCGTGCTCGCCAGGCCTACCTCACCCGGGGCAACCGAGGGTTTCGGCTGCTCGCGCCGCTCATATTTGTGGGCATAGGCATCGCGGTTCCCGCCCTGATCATCGCCGATCAGGACCAGGCGCTTGGCGGCAGCGGCGCGCTGAGCAGCCAGCGCCCCTCTAAGGAGGACGAAGAGGGCAAGGCGCTCTTCCGCGCAAACTGCGCGAGCTGCCACACCCTCGCCGCGAGCAACGCGCGGGGGGTCACCGGGCCGAGCCTCGACGACCTGGGCCTGGTCGAGGAGAAGCGCGTCGTGAGTGCCATTCGCATCGGCGGCACCGGTAAGGGTCAGATGCCCGCCGGCCTGCTGGAAGGCGAGAACGCCGACGCCGTCGCCAAGTACGTCGCGCGGGTGGCGGGCCGGTAGTCCCGGCCCGCCAACGCCGCCCACAGCTCAGGCGCCGGTCGCCTCCGACCGCCAGCGCTCGCGGTTGCGCTCGCCCAGCTTCCGAAACGCCGGGAGCAGGCGGATGCCCACCCTCGGGAACGTGTACAGCAGCCGGCCGGTCACCCCGCGCCAGGGCGGCATCACCGCCCTGAGGGCCGGACCGTAGAGAAGCTCGACTCCGCGATCGGCCACCTGATCGGCGGTCAGAAGGCTCGGGGCGGAGAAGATCAGCGCAGCCGCGTGGCCCTCCGCCCGCTCTCGGACCATCTCGGTATCGACGGCGTCGGGACACAGGCAGCGCACGCTGACGGGGAGCCCCGCCTCGCGCAACTCGGCCTCCAGGGAGGTCGAGAAGGCGAGCACGGCGTGCTTGGTGGCTCCGTAGACGGCCAGGCCGGGGGCGGGGCTGAATGACGACATCGAGCCCATGTTCAGTATCCGACCGCCGCTCGGGCCCATGGCCTCGATCGAGGCACGCGAGCCGTTGATCACTCCCAGGAGGTTCACGGAGACGATCAGCTGCACCGTCTCGTCGTCATGCGCCTCGACGGGCTCGGTCCTCAGCACGCCGGCGTTGTTGATCCACACCTTCAGGTGTCCGCGCGCCGCCGCCTCGGAAGCCACGCGCCGGCAGGCGTCCGCGTCGCGGACGTCCAGCACCGCCGACCACGACCGCTCTCCGAGCGCCGCGGCGGTGGTCTCGGCCGCCCGACCGTCGATGTCGGTGGCGAGCACGGCCAGCCCCCGCGCCGCAAGGCGCTCGGCGAAGGCCCGGCCGAGGCCACGTCCAGCCCCGGTGACGACCGCTACCTCCACGGCGGCGGAGCTTAGTGGTGCCCCCCGAAAGGCCGTGCGAGCGCGACGCTACTTGAAGTGGGTACCACTTGGCCATCCCGACTCGCAATGCGGCTGTCGTGTCGACGGGCTCGGTTGGTACGATGCGCGCCGTCAACGACGGCCGAGGCCGTGTCTCCCGAGGGGCGCGGCGTGGGGGAACCAATTGGTCCGAGGACACGGGGGCGAATCGTCGCAAGGTGGCGTAGCGCTAGCTCAAAGCGCGAGCCCGGCAGCTAACCCCGCAGGCCACTCGAGGTGATGTAAATCCAGGACGCAAGTGCCCGCCAGAAGTGGGCAGAAGATGATGAGGAGCGCCGGCTGCGCCAGTCGCAGCGGCGGCTGCGCGTGGTCGAGGAGCCGCCCCCGCGGCGCCCGACCGTTCTCCAGCCGGGCGATGGGACCGTTCCCGCGCGGCGCACCGTGCGAATCAACGGGCAGGCGCCTGCTCCTCGTCGGCGCCCGGAGCCGACCGGCGGCCTCGCCGGTCGCCCGGATCGGCCCGCGCGCTGGGCGTTCGGGCTCGGCCTGTTCATGATCCTGATGGCTCTCGTCACCGGCGATCCAAGCGCCTAGCAGGGCCCTCTGGACCAGCGGCAGTTGCCGGGCCAGGCTTAAGAGTCGGTAAAGCCCGCGCGCGGCACCGATCCTCCGCCGGCCTACGTGCGTATAGGTCGAAAAGGATGCCCTCACAGGCCGCTCGGACGCACGTCGGACCGAGGACGGCCCTTGACCCGTCGCGTATGCTTACTTTACGTAAGCAACAGGCAGAGAGTGAAGCCATGAAGACCAAGGAAAGCCGCTTTCAGGTCCACGACGAATTGACCGCGCCGGAGCGCAGCCTGCCCATTCTCAAGGGCGCCCTCGCCGGTGGTGGTCAGCTTTCCAACTTCCTGGGTGTCCTGGCGGGGTCTCCGGCGGCCCTGCGCGCCTACGCGCGCTTCCGCTCTGAGCTGCGTCATGGGGCGCTGCCGCTGAAGACCCAGCAGCGGATCGCCCTCGCGGTCGCCGAGCAGCAGGGCAGCGAATACTCCCTGTCGACCCTGCAGCGCACCGCTCGCGAGGCCGGCCTCGGTCTGGACGAGATCGCCCTGGCGCGCGAGTTCGACTCCCGCGACGAGCGCGAGTCGGTGCTGCTTCGCTATGTCAAGGCGGTTGCGAGTGAGGACGGGCCGCCTCCGCTGCACCTGCACGAGGAGGCGCGCGAGGCCGACTGGAGCGATGAGCAGATCCTCGAGGCCGTCGCCCACGTCGCGCTCGGGACCTTCACGAACCTGCTCACGCGGGCCGGTGACGTGCCCCGGGACGGTTCGGCCGAAGAGGGCCGAATGGTGCAGGCCGCGTAGTCCCACTGGTAGTTTTCTGCCCGAGAGGGGGAGCAGTGGCGACAGTCGTGGAGGGGGAGCGTCCAGGGACGGAGGGCCGGCAGACAGACCGGCCAGAGTGCTGCGCGGTATACCGGCGCGCGGTGGAGCTCGTCGGGAAGCGTTGGACGGGCGCGATCGTGCTCGTCCTCATGGACGGGCCACTTCGCCCCTCCGAGGTCCGGCAGCGCGTGCCCGACCTGTCCGACCGGCTCGTCTCCGAGCGGATGCGGGAGCTCGAGGCCGAGGGCATAGTCGAGCGGACGGTCCTCGGCAACAGACCGGTCCGAGTCGAGTACGCGCTCACCGCCAAGGGCCGGGCTCTCCAGCCCGCCGTGAGCGCACTCAAGGCCTGGGCCGCGGAGTGGTCCTGACGCGCTCCATCCGCCAAGCCGCTCCCACCGAGCTGAGCGCTCGGCGCCCGAAGGCCAGCCGCCACAGGGGGTAGCCTGACCCGCCTCCCCGAGCAAGGAGCCCCGATGGCAGACCAGCCGAAGACCGCCGACGACGTACGCGCGCTCGTCGACGAGCACGACATCCGCTTCATTCGGTTCTGGTTCACGGACATCCTGGGTCAGCTCAAGAGCTTCTCGATCAACCAGGCCGAGCTCGACGACGCGTTCGAGGGCGGCATGGGCTTCGACGGCTCGTCGATCACGGGGTTCAACGCCATCGAGGAGTCGGACATGATCGCCATGCCGGATCCCTCGACCTTCGCGATCCTGCCCTGGCGGCCCGAGGAGCAGGGGGTGGGGCGGATGTTCTGCGACGTGGTCACGCCCAACCGCGAGCCCTACGAGGGGGACCCGCGCCACGTCCTGCGCCGCGCCCTCGAGCGGGCCCAGTCGATGGGCTTCGACGCCTTCAACGTGGGTCCGGAGCTCGAGTTCTTCTACTTCCGCAGCGCCCGTCCGCCGGACGGCAAGCCGGAGGTTCTGGACGAGGGCGGCTACTTCGACCTGACCACGCTCGACGCCGGGTCCGACGTGCGCCGCGAGACGGTACTCGCCCTCGAGCAGCTCGGCATCCACATCGAGTACACCCACCACGAGGTCGGACCGTCGCAGCACGAGATCGACATGCGCTACGCGCCGGCCATGAAGATGGCCGACGATTGCATGACCTACCGGATCACGGTCAAGGAGTACGCGATGAAGTACGGCTGGCACGCGACCTTCATGCCCAAGCCGCTCTTCGGCGAGAACGGCTCCGGGATGCACACCCACCAGTCGCTCTTCAAGGGCGGCCGCAACGCCTTCTACGACGCAAACGACCAGTACTTCCTGTCGCCCACCGGCAAGGCCTTCATCGCCGGGCAGCTCAAGCACGCGCGGGAGATCTCGTCGATCTTCGCTCAGTGGGTCAACTCCTACAAGCGCCTGGTCCCCGGCTACGAGGCGCCGGTGTACATCGCCTGGTCGCGCCGCAACCGGTCGGCGCTCGTACGCGTGCCGCTCTATCACCCGGGCAGGGAGCAGGCCACGCGGATGGAGCTGCGCTGCCCCGACCCGTCGTGCAATCCGTACCTGACCTTCGCGGCGCTGCTGCAGGCGGGGCTCGAGGGCATCGAGAAGGGCTACGAGCTGCCGGAGCCGATGGAGAAGAACCTGTACCACCTGTCACCTGAGGACCGCAGGCGGCTCGGCATCGAGCAGCTACCGGAGTCGCTCGGGGAGGCGATCGAGCTCACGGCCGACTCAGAGCTCGTGCTACGCACCCTGGGCGAGCACATGTTCAACCGCTACGTCGAAATCAAGCGGCAGGAGTGGGAGGACTACCGGGTGCAGGTAACCCCCTGGGAGCTCTCCCGCTACCTGCCGGTCCTCTAGACGGCTGGCTCTGCCCCGGACGGGGTGCAAAGCGGCGCCTCCGCCGACCGCCTTCTCGGTCTTAGCGGCCTTATTACTTGAGCCTTATCGCCCGGGTCTACAACGCTCGTCCAAGGCGTGAACTTTCGCCTCCCTCGATGCGTTCTAGGGGGGACTGGACAAGTGCGCCAAGCGCGGTCCGAGCACTCAAGCCCCGACCACAGGTACCGATACAGAGACCATGGCCGTTCCCACCTACTCCGGAAACTTTGGACCCGCCGAGGCCGAGCGTCTGCTCTGGCGTGCGGGCTTCGGCCCCAAGCGGGGCGAGACGCAGGCGTTCGCCGCCAAGGGACTCACGGGCGCCGTCAGGGCACTTACCGACCCCCCGAGCGAGAAGCTGACCGGGCCGCAGCCGCGACCGGACGGCAAGCGGCTCAACCCCGAGGTCACGAGCGGCCACAACTCGCTCTGGTGGCTCGACCGCATGGTGCGCTCGAACCAACCGCTCGTCGAGCGCATGACGCTCGTCTGGCACGACTGGTTCGCAACCCGCGGCGTCGGCCCCGGCAAGCGCCGGATGCCACTCGAGCAGAACTACATGCTGCGCAAGCACGCGCTCGGCAACTTCCGCGCCCTGGCGCTGGACGTGACCCGCGATCCGGCGATGCTGCTCTTCCTCTCCGGCGTGCACAACCGCATGGGCAAGCCGAACGAGAACTACGGCCGCGAGCTGATGGAGCTCTTCACGCTCGGCGCGGGCAACGGGTACACCGAGCGCGACGTGCGCGAGCAGGCCCGGGCGCTCACCGGCTACACCTTCGCCCGCGTCACGAGTCGCGGCCACGAAGGCTTCCGCTACGACAGCCGCCGCCACGATCGGGGCACGAAGCGGATCCTCGGGAAGACCGGCCGCTTTGACGTGAAGGACGCCGTCGAGCTCGCGATCAAGCATCCTGCGCATGGGCCCTTCTTCGTGACCAAGTTGTGGTCGGCCTTCATCCCCACGCCGCCGGATCCGGGGACGCTCGGGGCGCTCGTAAGCCTCTACCGTTCGCGTCGCTATGCCGTCAGGCCGGTGGTCGAGGCCATTCTCAAGCACCCCGACCTGTACCAGGGGCCGCGCATGGTCAAGCCCCCGGCGGTGTATGCCGCCGGACTGATCCGCGCCCTGGGCGACGGCATCACGCAGCGCAGCTGGTCGGGCACCGACTACGGCGGTGACTCTGGCCAGCGGCTCTTCGATCCGCCCAACGTGTCCGGCTGGGACGAGTCGAGCTGGCTCGACACCGGCACCTTCCAGGGCCGCTGGAAGGTCGCCCGGCTCATCACCGCCAAGTACGCGTTGGCGCCGGGCCAGAACCGCGACTACCCAGTGAACGAGGACGGCAACACCGCTGTCGACAGGGCGCTCGGCTTCTGGGGCTACCCGCCCCTGACCGGCGAGACGCGCGGCAAGCTGGTCGAGTTCGCCGATGCCTGCGCGAACGACGCCAACGTCGAGTACCTCGAGCGCGCGTATCGCGTCAGTCGCCAGAACGCGCTTCGCATGCTGATTGCCACCGCCCCCGAATCCCATACGAGCTGAGCTGACATGGCCCACCACTGCAGAAACTTCTCCCGCACGCAGTTCCTACGTGAGGCGGCCGCCGAGGCCGGTCGCGGCCTGCCCAACGTGGAGCCCGGCATGCCGGTGCCCGCGGGCACCGGCCTCGACAGGCGCTCGTTCATGCTGCGCTCGGCCGGCCTCGCGCTGTCCGTGTACGGCGGCTCGAAGCTCGGCTTCGACGCCCTGAACGCCGGCGTGGCCCAGGCGCAGAGCGGCCCGGCCGAGCGCGTGCTCGTGTCGGTCTTCCTCGAGGGGGGCGCCGACTCGTTGTCGATTCTTGCCCCCACCGGCGATTCCCGCTACAGGCGCCTGCGCCCCACGCTCGCCCTCGCGGGCTCCCAGGGCACCCCCTTCGGCGAGGATCGCCGGCTGCGCTGGCACCCGGCGGCCACCAAGTTCGCGCAGCTGCACGCCCAGGGCAAGCTGACGGTGATGCCATCGGTCGGCTACGAGGGGCCGGATCAGTCGCATTTCACCTCTCGCCACTTCTACGAGGTGGGCGCCCGGCAGGCGAACCTGCCCACAGGCTGGCTGGGCCGCTACCTGGACGTGGTCGGTGCTTCCGACAACCCGCTCCAGGGCCTCGCCCTCAACCGGCAGCTCGCCCCGTCGCTTGCCGCCGGGCGCAATCCCGTCTCGGCCGCCAACAGCGTGACCGACTACACCTACACGAGCCCCTTTGTGTTCGACGACGTCGAGAGGCGGATGCATCAGTACCTGCCTCAGATCGGCCAGGCCCACGTCGGCTCGTCAGATCCCGCCCTGCGCGAGGCCGGCGCCATAGCCAGCGACGCAGGTGCGCTTCGTGGCCAGCTCTCGCGCTTCGCGGCCCGCGGGATCTCGAGCCCGGTGTCCTACCCCGGCTCGAACGGCAAGGCCGACTCTGTCAGCGCGGGCTCCGCCGCCGGTGGCGACCAGTTCCCCGAGCGCCTGGCGGGTCTGGCCGCGCTTCTCGACGCCGGCGTGCCGATCCGGGTGGCCGCACTCACGGGGCCGGGCGATCACGACACCCACGCCCAACAGGAGGCCTCCTTCAACAACGACATCAAGCTCACGGCGGACTCGCTGTTCGCCTTCCAGCGCGATCTCGAGGCCCGGGGGCTGGCAGACCGCGTGCTCATCCACGTTTGGTCCGAGTTCGGGCGCCGGGCCAAGGAGAACGGCTCCAAGGGCACCGACCACGGCGCCGGCGGGATCGGCTTTCTGATCGGCAACCAGGTCCGGGGGCAGATGATCGGGGAGTTCCCGGGGCTCGCCAAGCTCGATCCCCAGGGCAACCTGAGGGTGACCTCGGACTTCCGCGCGCTCTACAGCTCGATCCTCGAGCAGTGGTTCCAGACCGACGCCGCGGCCATCATCCCCGAGGCCGCGCGCTTCAGCCGCTACGCGCTCATCCGCTGAGGCGGGCTCCAGGCGGAGTGAGCGGCCAGACGGCCGCGCCGAGCACTCAAGTCGACGCTCCCCGCGCCGATGCATAACCCAGTGCCCACGCCAATCGCCTCCGCAAGCCGGGTCCCGAGCCGGCGTCGCCGCACCGCCGTCGCCACGCCCGTCTACGGCGGGACGTTCGGCGAGTCTCAGGCCGAACGGCTGCTGTGGCGAGCGGGCTTCGGGCCGCGACCCGGCGAGCTGGCGGCCGTGGCCGGCAAGGGGCTGCGCGGGGCTGTGCTGTCGCTGACCCGCCCGGCGGCCGCGCGGCTCTCCGGGCCCGCGCCCACCGACGGCGAGGGGCGCCCGATCGCACCCGCAGACGCGTGGGGCCACGACCACCTCTGGTGGCTCGACCGCATGGTCCGTACCAACCAGCCGCTCGTCGAGCGGATGACCCTCAACTGGCACGACTGGTTCGCCACCGGTGATGTCGGGTCTTCGCGGCTGGGCCTCGCCCAGAACGCCCTCATGCGCCGAAACGCCCTGGGGTCCTTCGCCACGCTCCTCGAGGCCGTGACCCGCGACCCGGCAATGCTCATCTGGCTGTCGGGCACCGCCAATCGCAAGGATTCGCCGAACGAGAACTACGCCCGGGAGCTGATGGAGCTCTTCACGCTCGGAGCAGGGCGCGGCTACTCCGAGGACGACGTGAGGGAGATGGCGCGCGCGCTCACGGGCTTCGTCAACCGGTGGGGGGACACGGGGCCCTACGGCTTCCGCTTCGACCCCGCCGCCCACGATGCCGGTGTCAAGCGTGTGCTGGGCCGGCGGGGGCGCTTCGACTGGCACGACGCCTGCCGACTCTGCCTCGAGCACCGCAGTCACGCCTCCTTCTTCGTGGACAAGCTGTGGTCCTACTTCATGCCCGTCCCGCCGCCCCCCTCGACACGCACACGGCTGGTCCGCCTGTACAAGGCGAACCGGTACGCCGTGCGTCCTGTGGTCGAGGCGATCCTCATGCACCCGCTGTTCTACGAAGGACCGCGCATGGTCAAGCCGCCGATCGTGTACATCGCGGGCCTGCTGCGCACCCGCGACGCGGGCGTGCACAGCGACGCCTTCGCGTGGACCGCCGCGCTGAGCGGCCAGATGCTCTTTCACCCACCGAACGTCGCCGGCTGGGATGAGGCTCGCTGGCTGGACACCGCCACGTGGCGGGGGCGCTGGAAGGCCGCGAACCTGTCGCTCGAGCGCGACGCTCTCAAGCCCGACTCGGGCGACTACGACGCCGCGGAGACCCCCGCGCAGGCCGTCGAGCATGCGCTTGCCTTCTGGGGCCGGCCCTCGATCACCCCTGAGACCGCCCAGCGGCTCACCACCTTCGCCGAGCGTTGCGCCGCCGTGACCGACCAGCGCTGGAAGCAGATCAGCCACCGGATCCTGCGCCAGAACGCGCTGCGCATGCTCGTGGCCACCTCTCCCGATTTGCAGACCTGCTGACGTGGCGCATCACCACTGCAAGGACTTCTCCAGGTCGGCGCTGCTGCGCGGCGCGGCCGCCGAGGGCGTGGCCGTGGCCGGACGCGGACTTCCCGCGATCGAGGCCGGCATGCCGACCCCGGCCGGCACCGGTCTCAGCCGCCGCTCCCTGCTCCTGCGCTCGGCCGGCCTGGCGGTGTCGGTGTACGGCGCCTCGGCGCTTCGCCTCGACGCCCTCGGGGCAGGCGTGGCCCAGGCCGCAACCGGGCCGGAGGCGCCGATCGTGGTGTCGGTCTTCCTCGAGGGCGGCGCCGACTCCCTGTCGATCCTCGCACCCACGGGTGACCCGCGCTACCGCAGGCTGCGTCCCCACCTCGCCCTTCCCGAGTCGGCGGGAAGCGCGTTCGCGGAAGATGACCGGCTGCGCTGGCACCCGTCGGCCCGGGGCATCTCGGAGCTGCACTCGGAGGGCAAGGTCACGGTCTTCCCCGCGATCGGCTACGACCATCCGGACCAGTCGCACTTCACCTCCCGCCACTACTGGGAGGTCGGGTCGTTGGATGCGCGCGCCTCGACCGGGTGGCTCGGGCGCTATCTCGATCAGACCGGCTCCCCGGACAACCCGCTCCAGGGACTGGCGCTCGACGGGCGCCTGTCCCCGGCTCTGGCCACAGCGCGCGTGCCGGTGGCCGCGGTGGACGACCCGGGCGAGTTCGACTTCTGGAGCCGCGGGGTCTGGGGTGAGATCGAGGAGCTCATGCTCGATGCCTTCGGCGACATCGGTGCGGGCCACGCCGGAGGCGACGCGGCACTGAGCTACGCCGGCAACGTCGCCGCCCAGGCAGGATCGCTTCGCCGTCAGCTGTTGCCGTTCAAGAACGACGGCGAGGAGGACTCGTCGACGAGCGCCGCGCCGGGCTACCCGAAGGGGGAGTTCGCCCAGCGCTTGGCCGGCCTGAGTGAGATGATCGCCGCCGGCCTACCCCTGCGCTGCGTGGCGGTCCAGGCCGCCGGCGAGTACGACACGCACGACAACCAGGAGGAGGACTTCGACCGCGATCTTCAGTCGACCGCGGACTCGCTACTCGCCTTCCAGCGCGACCTGGAGGCCCGGGGCCTTGCCGACCGCGTCCTGGTCCACGTCTGGTCCGAGTTCGGTCGCCGCGCGGAGGAGAACGGGTCGAACGGCACCGACCACGGCGCCGGTGGGGTGAGCTTCCTCATCGGCACCCGGGTGCGCGGGCAGATGGTGGGTGAGTTCCCGGGCCTGGAGCGCGGGCTGGACGCCGACGGCAACCTGCGCGCCACCTCCGACTTCCGCAGCCTCTACTGCTCGGTGCTGGAGCAGTGGCTGGGCGTGGATGCCGCGCCGATCATCCCCGGCGCGGCGCGCTACGCCCGCCCCGCGCTGCTCGAGTAGCCGGACTTCGTGGCAGATCACGGCCGGTCGGACCGTCTCCGCGGGCCGCCGAGGATCGCCGACTAGGAGGAATGGCCATATCCGGGGCCGGGCCCGAAGGCTTCGCGCCGGGCGCACCGATGACTGAGACATGCGGGTCTCGCCTCCAACCGGTCTGCGCATGCGCCGCGCCAAGGCGCGCGTTGCGGGTGCCGTGGTGGCTTCTCTTCTGGCCTGCGCACCGACGGCCCTCGCGCAGAGCGACGCCGGCGTGGGCGTCGGCGCGACGAGCTCCGCGCCGTCGCGACTGCTCGTCACGGCCTCCGAGTGGCGCCTGACGCTGTCGCGCGCTGCGGTGCGGCCAGGCCCCGCGCTGATTCAACTTCAGAACATCGGCGAGGACGCCCACGACCTGCGAGCCCGCCGCATCCGGCGTTCGCGCGTCGCGGGCGGCTCGACACGCGTGCCCGCTATGGCCTCGCCCGAGACACCCTCCGGTGAGCTGTCGGAGGTCGAGGTCTCCCTGCGGCCGGGCCGCTACCGCCTCTGGTGCTCGCTACCCGGCCATCGACAGGCGGGTATGCAGGCCACGCTGCGGGTCCGCCGGGACGCGCACCCCCGCTAGTCGGCAGCACGGTCCGGAGGGCTCGGCGTCAGTCGAGCAGCGCCGCCAGCTCCTCGGGCTCGCTCACCGGCCGCTGGCAGGCGAAGCGCTCGCAGACGTAGGCCGCCGCCCGACCCTCGACCGGCTCGCGGCCCTCGAGGAGGGGCACGCCGCCGCGGGCTCCACCGGCCAGCACGAGATGCGGGCGGAACCTGCCTCGCACCACTCGCTCGAGCGGCTCGAGCGGATCGCCCACCAAGGCCACCTCCTGCACGGGAGAGAGGTGGAAGTCCATCGCCTGCAGCAGATGGGCGAAGGCCTGCGGATGCTGCGGGGCCAGCTCGTGCAGTAGCCGCAGGACGCCCACCGCTCGTCGCTCGTACTCGGCGTCCCCAGTGAGCGCGGCAAGGCGCAGCAGCCCGTACGCCGCACTCGAGTTGCCCGCGGGGATCGGGTTGTCCTCGAGGTCCTTGCGCCGGGCCACAAGCTGCTCGTGATCGTCGGAGGTCTCGAAGAACCCGCCCCGGCTCTCGTCCGCGAAGTGCGTGGTCATCTGCGCGGTGACCTCCCGGGCGGCCTCGAACCAGCGCGGCTCGAAGGTGGCCTCGTAGAGGGTGAGGAGCGCCTCGAGGAGAAAGGCGTGATCCTCGAGGTAGGCGTTGAGCTTGGCACGGCCGTCTCCGAATGTCCGTAGCAACCGGCCGTCGGGGCCGCGCAGCTCGCGCAGGATGAAATCGGCACACCCCGCGGCGGCATCGACGTAGTCGGGACGCTCCAGCACCGCGCCGGCGTCGGCCAGCGCTGAGATCATCAGGGCGTTCCAGGCCGCCAGTCGCTTGTCGTCGAGGCCGGGCCACACGCGCTCGGCGCGCACCTCGTACAGGCGGCGCCTGATGTCCGCCAGGCGCTCGGGCTCGCGCTCGCCGCGAAGGAGGATGTTGCTGCCCTCGAAGTTGCCTCCCGCAGTGGCGCCGAAGTAGCCGATCGCCGCCCCGGCGTCGTCCCCCAGGGCGGCTGTCAGCTCGTCCACCGTCCAGACGTAGAACTTCCCCTCCACGCCCTCGGAGTCGGCATCGAGGGCGGAGAAGAAGCCGCCCTCGGGCGCGCGCATCTCGCGCAGCGCCCAGTCGAGCGTCTCCTCGCAGACTCCGCGGAAGAGCTCGTCGCCCGTCACCTGCCAGCCGTGCAGGTACGCGCGCGCCAGCAGGGCGTTGTCGTAGAGCATCTTCTCGAAGTGCGGCACCACCCACTCGGCGTCCACGGAGTAACGGGAGAAGCCGCCGCCGACCTGGTCATAGATTCCGCCGGAGGCCATCGCCCGCAGCGTGTGGGCGCTCATCTCGGTGTCACCGCGGCGCACCAGCAGCTCGATGGCGGAGGAGGGTGGGAACTTGGGAGCCCCGCCGAAGCCGCCGTTGCGCGGGTCGTAGGCAGAGCGCAGTGCGGCCACGGCCTCGTCCAGGCTCCGCGCGTCCATGGGCTCCCTGGAGGGCTCCAGCCGGGCGCCGCCCTGCAGCCGCTCGACCACCCGCTCGGCGCCGGCGCGGATCTCGTCGCGCCTCGTGTCCCAGGCCTCGCTCACCGCTTCGAGCACCCGCCGCCAGCTCGGCATGCCGTGGCGCGGCTCCAGCGGGAAGTAGGTGCCGGCGTAGAAGGGCACCTGCTCCGGGGTGAGGAAGACGTTCAGCGGCCAGCCTCCGTGTCCGGTCATGGCCTGGCAGGCCTCCATGTAGATCGCGTCGAGGTCGGGCCGCTCCTCGCGGTCCAGCTTCACGCACACGAAGTGCTCGTTCATGTAGGAGGCGGTCTCCGAGTGCTCGAAGGACTCGTGGGCCATCACGTGGCACCAGTGGCAGGCCGAGTAACCGCTGGACAGCAGTATCGGCCGGTCGTCGATACGTGCGCGCTCGAGCGCCTCGGGCCCCCAGGGGTTCCACTCGACCGGGTTGTCCTTGTGCTGGAGGAGGTAGGGGGAGGACTCCTCGGCCAGGCGGTTCGGCATGCCCGTCTGCTACCCGCGGCCGCGGAAGTCCATGCCGCGGAGCGAGGTGCTCAGCCGGTGAATCGTGGAGGCGGTCGCCCCTGACGCACGGCTCGGACGGCTGCAGTGGCTTTCCGGCAGCCGGGCTTTGTCGCGGTCACGAGGTGGCGTCCTGCCCGGAGTCGCACATGGATATCGGTGCGGCCCCGCCGGTCGGTGAGGCGCCCGCGCCCATCCAGCGCCGCTCGCACTCCGCCTCGGCACGATGCTGCCGAAGAGCTGACGAGCACGCGTAGCCGTGTCCGCCTTCCGGCCGTGACGGTGGTCGGGCGCACCGACACGCGCATGCTCGGTTGCCGCGGAGGCCCCTGAGCGCCCTCGACGCAATCGATCCTCAACGCCTCGAGGACGTTCGACACGCTGGCGAAGGTGATGGGCCCGCCCTCGGCCGCGTACACGCGGTTGCCGACGGCAGCTCCGCCCAGGCCGTGCCGCGGTGTGGGCATCGCCGGGAGGAGCCTCCAGGCGCCGAGCTCGGTGTCGTAGCGCTCCACCTCCGCGATCGTTCCCGAAGCCCCCTCTCCCGGCTGCTCGCCTCCGAACGCGACGATGTCTCCGCACACGGTTACGGCGGCGAAGCCGGCATGGCCGCGGACCATGTCCGGCCCCACTTCCCAGCGCCCCTGCTGCGGGAGGTAGCGCTGAGTGAAACGCAGGTTCTGCTGACCGTAGGCCAACCTTCCCCCGAGGGCGTAGAAGGCCCCGGCGGCCTGGGCGCCGGCGACATGCTCAGAGGCATGTGGCATGTCCGGCCCTCGGCTCCAAGTCTTGGTCGTGAAGTCGAAGATCTCCAACGTACGAAGGGCTCGCAGCGAGTCGCCGCCGCCGGCCGCGTACAGCCGGTCGCCGATCACCGCTGCGGCCATTGCACCGCGGGCGGTGGGCGCGGGGGGCATCGAAGACCAGGAATTCGCATCGGGCTCGTAGCGAAAGAACCCGGTGCTCGCGTCGGCTACGCCGATCGTGGGGATGCCGACGCTGAACGGGGCACCGGTGTAGCCCCCGAGCACATAGAGATCGCCGTCGTAGCTGACGGCGGCCGCGTGGTTTACGGGCAACGGGAGGTCAGCGGTGAGGTCCCAGCGGTCGCTCCTGGTGTCGTAGCGCGCGACGGCCCGGCTGGGAAGGGCTGCGTCACCGAAGCCTCCCACGACGTAGACGAACGGACCGACCGCAGCGGCCGCCACCTCGGTCCTGGCGAGCGGACTGGACTGCAGCGGCCGCCAGCTCGGTTCGGCCGAGCCCGCGGCGCGGGCGCCAACCGCCTCCGCCGTCGGAGGGCAACCGGTTGCGAGCCACACGAGCGCCAGGGCGCAGAAGACCGGCACGGCAGCTACCCGTTTCATCGAGGCACCGCCAGCGGGTCGAAGCGGCCGTCGACGACGTCCGACCAAAAACCTACCCACTCACGCTGGTAGCGCATTCCTGCCTCGAGCACGTATCGCCAGGAGCCCGGTGCCTCAGCGGGCATCGTGGCGAGCATCTGGCGGTACGTGGCGAGCTTGCGCTCGTGGGCCTCAAGCTGCGGCGGCGCGAGCTCCTTCGCATCGCCGCCGAAGAGAACCTTCATCAGAGCCAGGTCGCGCAGCTCGGGAAGCTCGTCCGTGGGGGTTCTCGTCCAAGCCTCGAGCGCCCCGCGCCCCTTGTCGGTGATGGCGTAGCGCCTGCGACGGCGCCCCGCTTGCTCCTGCCGCTCTTGCAGGTAGCTCGTGCGCGCGAGCCGGGCGGGCTCGGCGTAGATCTGCGAGTGCGGAATCGTCCAGAGATGCCCGACACCGGCCAGCGCAAGCTGCTTGAGGCCGTAAGGGGTGAGCTCGGGCACCTGGGATAGGAGCCCGAGGATTATGTAGGAGGTGGGTGTGAGCTTGGTGTGCGTCATCCCATAAGCGTCTGATTAGGACCATCCGAAACATACGCTCCTCGTCCACGGAAATCAACCGGCGGCCTACTCCGCGGCGCGCCTGAGCTCGGCTCGCCTGATCTTCCCGCTCGCGGTCTTCGGCAGAGCTTCTACGAAGTCGACGATGCGGGGGTGCTTGTAGGGCGCCGTCTGGCGCTTCACGTGGTCCTGGAGCTCGCGCGCGAGGGGATCGCCTGCGACATATCCGTCGCGCAGCACCACCACGGCCCGCACCACCGAGCCGCGCACCTCGTCGGGCGCGGCCACCGCGGCGGCCTCCGCCACGGCGGCGTGCGACACGAGCGCCGACTCGACCTCGAACGGACCGATCCGGTAGCCCGAGGAGATGATCACGTCGTCGGTGCGGCCCTCGAACCAGAGGTATCCGTCTTCGTCCTGCCGGACCCGGTCGCCGGTGTGCCAGGGGCCCGGGGGTCCGCCGATGAAGAACGTCGGCACCGTCGCCGGGTCGGCGCACAGCTCGCCGTCCTCGACCCACAGCCGAAAGCCGGGGAGCGGCAGACCCATCGAGCCCGCCCGGACCGGCTTGCCGATGGGCATGCCGGTGAGCGCGCCGGTCTCCGTCTGACCGTAGCCGTCGCGGATCTCGATCCCGGTGGCTCTGTGCCACAGCGCGATCACCTCGGGGTTGAGCGGCTCGCCGGCGGCCACCGCCTGGCGGAGCGCCGGCAGGGGCCGAAGCTCGGTGCGCTTGGCGATCGCGCGGTACTCGGTGGGGGCCATGCACAGCACCGACACCCGCTCGCGACCGATCGTCTCGAGGCGTGCGGAGGGATCGAAGCGGGCATCCTCGAGCAGCGCGCCGGCACCCATGAGCCAAGGGGCCACGAACGCATTGCGTGCCGACTTCGACCAGCCGCTGGCGGCGGTGCACCAGCAGAGGTCGCCGGGGCGGGCGCCGTACCAATGCTCCGCCTGAACGCTCTGCCCGGTCAGGTAGCGCTGGCCGTGCCGGATCGGCTTCGGGCTCCCCGACGTGCCGGACGTGAAGGTGATCAGCGCGGGCTCGTCCGGCGCCAGGTCGGCCGCCGGCTCGCGCGGGCCCTCGAAGAGCCGCTCGTCCGGCACGCTCACGACCGGACCGTCGTACCCGCTCGCTGCGACCGTCTCGACGTTGCGCTCGTCGGCCACGACCATGCGCGGCGGGGCGGCGTCCATGCGCGACCGCAGGTCGGCCGGGCGGAGCTGCTCGGTGCAGGGCAGCGCGACCGCACCGAGTCGAAAGCACGCCACCATGGCGAGCACCCACTCGGGCCGGTTCCCGACGAGGGTCATCACTATGTCGCCGCGCTCGACCCCGCCGCTGGCAAGCGCGCCGGCCAGGCGCGCCGAGCGGTCGGCCACCTCGGCGAAACTCAGCTCGCGTCGGCTGCCGTCGGCGGCCAGCGCCACGACTGCGGTGCCCGCTCGCGGGGCGGCCTCGACGACGTCCAGGGCGAAGTTCACGACGAGCTGCTCCTGGGAGCGCGGCCGCCGGCGCGCCACCTGGGCGCCGGGCGCGCTACGGGCGGGGAGTGCAGGCGGGCGTGGCGTCCCGCTCGACCGTGCGGCCGTCTGAGTAGCGGGCGCTCAGCCGGATCAGGTACTCGCCCTGGCACGTGATGGGGTTGGTGATGAGGCTCAGCGTGCGCCTGCGGGTGACCGTGCAGGTGAAGGTTCGAGGAGGAGTGACCGCCGCAGCATCAAGGAAGTGAGCTTAGCGGTGCTCCCGTGCTTCGCGCGCGGGCCCCACCTCAGGCCCGTTTAGCGTCCCGCCGGGCCCGGGTATTCGGAGGCGGGATGGCCGCCAAGAGATTCAGGGCCCTGTTGCGCCGGAGCGAGCGAGAAACGGTTGAGGCCAAGCGGCGGGGTGGCGCGCCCGCCAACCGTACCCCGGACGGCCCCCTGGAGCTCCAGGCCACGTCGAAGAAGGAGACTCTCAAGCGCACGATCAAGGAGTTCTCGGCGGACAACGTCACCGACTGGGCCGCTGCGCTCACCTACTACGCCGTCCTGGCCCTGTTCCCCGCGCTGATCGCACTCGTATCCGTCCTCGGGCTGGTGGGCGACTCCGCCACCGAGCCGCTGATCGACAACCTCAACCAGGTGGCCCCGGGACCCGCCCGGGAGATCCTCACCGGAGCCATCGAGGGCATCGCGAGCAACCAGGGCGCGGCCGGACTCGCCTTCGTCATCGGCCTCGTGCTGGCCCTGAACGCCGCCTCCGGCTACATCGGCGCGTTCACGCGCGCCTCGAACGCCATCTACGACATCGAGGAGGGCCGGCCCGTCTGGAAGCGCAAGCCGGCCCAGATCGGCATCACGGTCGTACTCCTGCTCCTGCTGGCGGTCGCCGCCATCGGCGTGACCGTCACCGGCCCACTCGCCGAGCAGGTGGGCAAGCTCGTGGGGCTCGGCGACACCGCCGTCACCGTGTGGAGCATCGCCAAGTGGCCGGTGATCCTCGCGGTGGTGTCGTTCATGTTCGCCTTCCTCTACTGGGCCGCGCCGAACGTGAAGCAGCCGGGCTTCAGGTTCATAAGCCCGGGCGGCGTGCTGGCGGTGGTCCTGTGGGTCATCGCGTCGGCCCTGTTCGCCTTCTACGTGGCCAACTTCGGGTCCTACAACAAGACCTACGGCTCGCTCGGCGGCGTCGCCGCCTTCCTCGTGTGGCTGTGGATCACCAACATCGCCATCCTGCTCGGCGCGGAGTTCAACTGCGAGCTGGAGCGCAGCCAGCAGATCGAGGCCGGCAGGCGTGCTCCACTCGACGAGCCCTTCCTCGAGCCGCGGGACGTGGCGAAGCTGGAGAAGTAGGGGCGGTAGGCTCGCGGGCCGGTGAGATGCCTCCGCCCGCTGCTCGCGCGCCGCTCCACCCGGAGGACGCCGGCCCTGCTCCTTGCCACGCTGATCGCGGCGCTCACCGGGTGTGGTGGGGGAGGGGAAGCCGCCACGGTCCCCGGCTCCGCCGCCGAGCGGCGCCCGCCGGCCGCCGGCACCACCGCCGCCGCGGACGCCGCGAAGCAGGCTGCCCGCGAGCGCTACGTCAAGCAGGTCGAGCCGGCGTTCCGCCACCTACCGGAGATCGAGGCACTGAGCGCGCGGGTGGGCGAGGCGGAGTCGCTCAGCGAGATCACCCGCGCGATCTCGAAGGCCGAGCGGGCCTTTGCGCCGACGGCACGCCGGATCGAGGCCGTGGAGCCGCCGGCCGAGGTCGTGTTCCTGCACCGGCGACTCGTCGAGGTGAGCGGCGGCTTCGCGCTCGAGCTGCAGAGCGCCCGGGCCAACGCCCAGGCCGGCAACACCGAAGGGGCGTCGGCGATCGGCAGCGCCGCCGATGCCTACCGAGCGGTTCTTGCCGAGCTTGCCGCCCAGTTCGAGGCGCAGGGCTACCGGGGCCTCCAGTGAGGCACGAGTGGGCAAGGGAGCGGGAACGCCTCCCCGGATAGACTGACTCGCGAGTCAACGAGCCGATCAGGAGGCCGAGATGGCCGTCGCCACGAACCCTTACGCAGAGCAGACAGACGAGCAGAGGGCCATCACCGAGATGGTCCACCAGTTCGTGGACGAGCAGGTGCTCCCCATCGCCGAGGAGCACGACCACGAGGACAAGTTTCCGGACGACGTCGTTGCGCAGATGCGGGAGCTCGGTCTGTTCGGGGTCACGATCCCCGAGGAGTACGGGGGCATGGGCCTCGATCTGACCACCTACGCCCTGATCGTGGAGGAGCTGTCGCGCGGGTGGATCTCGATCTCCGGCATCGTGAACACCCACTTCATCGGCTCGTACCTGCTCATGAAGTTCGGCACCGACGAGCAGAAGGAGCGCTGGCTGCCGCGAATGGCCACCGGGGAGATTCGCGCGGCGTTCTCCCTCTCCGAGCCGGGCCTCGGCTCCGACGTCCAGGCAATCGGCACGCGCGCCAAGAAGGACGGCGACACCCCGACGGGCGCAGGCGAATGGGTGATCAACGGCCAGAAGATGTGGGTGACCAACGGGCTGCGCTCGGGCCTCGTGTTCCTGCTCGCCAAGTCCGACCCCGAGGCATCGCCCGCCTACAAGGGCATGACCTGCTTCATCACCGAGAAGGAGCCGGGCCAGTCCGTCGGCGAAGGTCCGTACGCGGGCCTGACCGTTCCGCCCCCGATCAAGAAGATGGGCTACAAGGGCGTAGAGTCGACCGAGCTCGTCTATGAGGACTACCGCTGCCCGGCGGCCAACGTGCTCGGCGGCGAGGAGGCGGGTCTCGGCAAGGGCTTCGGGCAGATGATGGACGCCCTCGAGGTCGGCCGGGTGAACGTCGCGGCCCGCGGCGTGGGCATCGCCCAGCGCGCTCTCGAGCTCGCGCTGCGCTACTCGCAGGAGCGCAAGACCTTCGGCAAGCCGATCGCCGAGCACCAGGCGATCCAGTTCAAGCTCGCCGACATGGCCACAAAGGTCGAGGCCGCGCGCCTCCTGACGCGCAAGGCCGCTCGCCTCAAGGACGCCGGCGATCGCTCCGACCTCGAGGCCGGCATGGCCAAGCTGTTCGCCTCGGAGGCCGGCAAGGAGGTCGTCGAGGACTCGTTCCGTATCCACGGCGGCTACGGCTACTCGAAGGAGTACGAGATCGAGCGGCTGTATCGCGACGCACCGCTGCTGCTGATCGGCGAGGGCACCTCCGAGATCCAGCGGATGGTGATCGGCAAGAAGCTGCTGCAGCGCTACAAGATCTAGCCGCCCCGCGGCGGCTGCCCGGCGATCCGAACCAGAGCCTCGACGGGATCAATGCCGCTGCGCCGAAGGAATTCGAGCAGGGTGGTCTCCGCTTCCGTGGCCTCCCGTTGCACATCGTCGGGCCCGAGGAGTCGTCCGGGGTGAACCTCAAGCGCGTCGGCTACCGCGAGATAGGCGTACAGGGGAGCGCCGAAGTAGCCCTTCTCGATCCGCCCGAAGTATCCGGGCCAGTAGTTGCCGCCCTCAGGCTTCTGCACGAGAGCGCTGATCTGGAGTAGCGTCATGTCTCGGTCGCGACGCAGCCGCCGGATCCGCTCGCCGAGGACGATCGCCCACTCGCGGCGGAACCGATCGGTTGGGCGGGGCTGACCCAGGGGCCCGTAGCTCCAACCCCCGCTCCATATGTTCTGCCTACCCATGTCCTCCTAAGGGGCCGAGCGGAATAATTCGCCGGGGCGATTGCGAGGGCGCCGTGGGGGGCAGCTAGGAGATACGCGTACGAACTACGCCGGAGAGCAAGTTTCTGGCCTGGGTAGCCACTTCCTCCGCGTAACTGCGAGCGAGCTGCGGAGCGGGCCCACGGAGCGGTCGCCGACCCCAAGGCCGGGCGTGATCAGTAGCTAGGATCGGCGCCCCCATGGCATCTACCGACGCGAAGACTCTCATCGAGCAGGCCGTGAAGAACGTCCAGGACGAGGTTCATTCGCTGCAGCAGCTCAAGCTGGTCTTCGCGGTGGAGCTCCAGGGTGGCCGAGACGTGCAGATGTACCGCGTCGAGGTGCCGGGCCCGGTCGTGACCAAGGGCATGGCGGGGGACGCCAAGGTGCGCGTGACCGTTCCGCGCGCCTTCTTCAACGTGATGGCCGTCGAGGGGAAGGTCGCTGACTGGCGGGAGGCGTTCGCGCACGGGCCGGCCAAGGCCTCGGGGCCTGCAGGAATTCTCAAGCTGATCGACACGGTGGTCGCGCGCCACGAGGAGCGGGACCGCCTGCGTAAGCAGTCCCACCCGTAGCCGGGCAGGCAACCTCGCGGTACCAAGAATCGATTGGACATCCTGGTACCCCAGGGGTCGAAAAGTGTCCAACAGATCGAACATCGCACGGGTTCATGCGTAAGCTGAGTACGTGGCGGGCACAGGCGAGTTGCAGTCCGCCATTGCTCGTGTACTCGCGGAGTCGCCCGATCTGGAACGAGCGGCTCCCCGCGCTCTGACCACGCTCGGCGAGGGACTCGGCTGGAGCCTGGGGGTCCTCTGGCAGGTGGCCCCCGGCGACGACGTTCTGCGGGCGACCCACCTGTGGAGTGCGCCCCGGTGCGACCTGACCGCCTTCATGGAGGTCACGCGCCGCACGGCGCTGCCGGTCGGCATCGGCCTTCCCGGCCAGGTGTGGTCGAGCGGAAGGCCACGCTGGCTCGTCGATCTCATTGAGGACGACAGCTCCGTGCGCGCGCCGGCCGCACGCGAGGCGGGCCTGCGGACCGCGGTCGTCCTGCCGGTTCGCGGCCGTCGAGGACTTCTCGGGGCCATCGAGCTCTTCTCTATCGAGAGGCGTGAGCTCGATCCCGTGCTGCTCGAGTCGCTCGCCGCGATCGGTGGCCAGATCGGCCAGTACATCGACCACAGCCGGACCGAGGACGCCGTGCGGATCAGCGAGGCGAGCCGGGCGGCAATGCTCGAGTCGGCCCTCGACTGCATCGTCGCCATGGACCACGAGGGGCTCGTGGTGGAGTTCAACCCAGCGGCGGAGCGAACCTTCGGGTATCGCCGCGCGGACGTCGTGGGCCGCAGGCTGGCCGAGGTGATGGTTCCGCCGGCGCTCCGCGAGCGGCATCGCCGCGGGCTCGCGCAATACCTCGCCACAGGCGAGGGACCGCTTCTCGGGCGCCGCATCGAGGTACCCGCTATGCGCTCCGACGGCTCGGAGATACCGGTCGAGCTTGCGATCACGCCGGTGGCCGGCAGCGATCCGCCCCTCTTCACCGCCTACCTGCGGGACATCACCGACCGCAAGCTCGCCGACGAGGAGCGCGCACGCCTGCTCGCGCTCGAGCACGAGGCACGGCTGCGAGCGGAGCGGGCGGAGCGCAGCGCGGCGTTTCTCGCCGAGGCGGGCGCCGTGCTGGGAGCCTCACTCGACTATGAGACGACGCTCCAGCGCGTCGCGAGCCTGGCCGTGCCGTGGCTTGCCGACTGGTGCGTGGTCGACATGGTGCAGCCGAGCGGGTCGATCAAGCGGATGGCCGTGGCCCACGGGGACCCCGGCAAGCGGCCCGATCTCCTCGAGATCGCCCGCCGATATCCGACGGACCCCAGCGTCGGCCCGATTGCCGCCGTCGTGCGCACGGGAAGCTCGGAACGGCTGTCCGAGGTCTCGGACGAGCTGCTGCGGGAGCTGGCACGGGATCCGGAGCATCTGCGCCTCCTGCGCTCCGTGGGTGTGGGCTGCGCGATGATCGTCCCGTTGAGGGTCGAGAGCCGCGTCATCGGCGTGATGGCGCTCGCGGTCACGGGGTCCGGACGCCGCTACGACGCCTCCGATCTGGCGGCTGCCGAGGAGCTGGCCCGGCGGGCCGCGGCCGCTGTCGAGAACGCCCGCGTCTACCAGGACCGCAGCCGCATCGCGCACACCCTCCAGCAGAGTCTGCTGCCGCCGGTTCTCCCGACGATCCCGGGATGCGAGGTGGCTGGGCGCTATCGCCCGGCGGGAGAGGCCAACGAGGTGGGCGGAGACTTCTACGACCTCTTCGAGATCGCGGACTCGACGTGGGTCTTCGTCCTGGGCGATGTCTCCGGCAAGGGCGCGTCGGCGGCGGCCGTGACCGCGCTCGCCCGCTACACGATCCGGGCGGCAGCGATGCGTGAACGGGGGCCGAGCGGGATGCTCGAGATCCTGAACGACGCTCTGCTGTCGCAGCGCGGCCCGGAGGACTTCTGCAGCGTCGTCTGTGGCCTGCTGGAGCTGGCCGGAGGTGAGCCGCGGCTGACACTCGCGAGCGCCGGCCATCCGCTGCCCCAGCTGCTGCGGGCGGGTGGCGAAGTCGAGGAGGTGGGCGCGCCGGGCATGCTCCTGGGAATCGGCCCGGATCCCGTGCTCGAGGATCACAAGGTCGAGCTCGAGCGCGGCGACACCCTGTTCCTCTTCACCGACGGACTGCTCGACGCCCACGCGCCGGAGGTGATGGTCTCCGCGGAGGACCTCCGTGCGATCGTGGCGTCGTGCTCGGGCCTCGAGCCTGCGGAGGCGGCGGAGCGGATCGAGAAAGCCATGGTGGGGGAGGGCGAGTCCGAGGTCCGGGACGACATCGCCATCCTCGCGCTGCGGCTGACGGCGCCGCCCGAGCCCGCGGACTCGAGCAGCGCTGCGGAGGTCGTCGTCACGGGCGCCCTCGAGGGCCGGCCCGGCCCGAGTCAGACCACGTAGGGGTCGACGGCCCTCAGCACCTCGTCGCGCTCCAAGGTCTCGTCGAAGGCGTTCGGCGCGATGTCGGCACCGCGCTTGAATCTGATCAACGCCGCGTGGCGTCCCTCGATCTGGACGATCGTGCCCGCTGCCGCCAGCAGCTTCTTGTCCTTGATCTGTGGCGCTGCCCCGTTGTAGGCGCTGACGCCCGTGTCCTCGAAGGTCTGCGCGAGGGCGAGGTACTTCTCCTCGCTCGCGAACGCGTCCCCGAAGTCGACCTCAGGGTCCGGGACCGGCTCGCCGCCCAGGTTGCGGATCATCGTGGTGAGCACGCTCACGTGCTCGGTCTCGTTGTCGCGCAGCTCCGTGGTCAGCTCCTTCACGTCCCCGCTAAGGCCCTTCACCTGGGTCAGCGCCTTCTCGTAGAAGGCGGCCTCCAGCACCTCGAGCGTGTAGGCGAAGTTGAGGATGTCGACGTCTCCCGACTCGCCCTCCGCCTCCTGGGCGATCGCCTGGCGCACGAACGGCGTGACGGCGGAGCCCCCGTAGATCGCGCCCGCGGCCAGCGCGCCGCGGAGCATGAACGCACTGCGAGTGATGCCGCTGACCTCGACGGTGGCCAGCTCGGGTACTCGGAGCCTCGCGTTCGGCATGTTCGTTTCCTTTCGGCCGGCTAGGCGGCGATGAATGGCTTGACGATCTTCATGACCTCGTCCATGGACTTGGGCTTTGCGAACGCGCCATCGGGGACCGTCCCGACAAACTCGCCACTGCCCCGAACACCGTTGCCGGCGAGGTCGTTCAGCGCCGCGGCATGGCGAGCCTCGACGGTGTGGATCGCGAGCGCGGCGTTGAGGATGTCCTCGCCCATGATCTTGTCAGCCTGGCCCAAATACGCCGACGCGCCGACGTTCTCGACCATCGCGGCGGTGGCCAGGATCTTGGCCTCCCCGCCGGCGAGCACCGGCTCGAACTTCGTCTTCGGCTTTTCCGTCGCCGGGGCTCCGAGCTGCTTGACCACGGCACTCAAGGCGTCCACATGCTCCTGCTCGTTCTCGCCGATCCGCTTGGCCATCTCGGCGAACGTCGGGTCCTTGACCTCGCCGCTCGCGATCACCTTCTCGTAGAAGTCGGCTTCGATCAGCTCGAGCAGCAGGGCGTACTGGACGATGTCCAGATCGTTCGCCCCCTGTGTGGCCGGGTCGTTGGCGCCGATCTTGCTCTTGTCATCCTTCGAACCGCTGCCGCAGCCGGCCACCAGCGCCGCGAAGGCCGTCGCGGCGCCCGCTCCCCCGACCATCTGCATGAAGCGCTTGCGCGATGCCGGATCGCCCACGCGCTGCGCTAGCTCGGCCGGCTCGCGGCCGAGCACCCCCGCCTGCCTGTCACCCATCCCGTCCCCCTTCCGGTGTCGAGCGCGCACTCTACGCCCCTCGACGCGCGGGCATGCCGGTTGGGCGCGCCGGCGCTCGTCTTGACCCCGCTGCCGCGGTCAGCACCCGGGCTTGGGCCAGCTTTGGGTACGCGAACGCGCGCGCTAGGGGCGATGCGCGCCGGCTGCGCTGAGGGCAGCCTTGCGCAGCGTCCCCTGCCCCGGCTCGAGGCCGGAGAGCCGGTACTGCGCCGCCGCGTGCTCCAGGTGCTGCTCGGCCTGGTGGCCCAGGCGCGCCGTACCCGCGAGCGACGCGAGCGCGCCGGACACCGGGCCGAGGCACACCGCGGCGTAGCCGACCACGCCGAAGCGGTCCGCGTACGGAAGCATGAGACCGTGGAGCGAGGCGGCGGTCGACCGATCGTCGAGCGCTCGACAGACCTCGGCGAGCAGAAAGCCAGTCGCCAGCCAGCTCGCGTCCGCCTGCAGGCTGCCGAAGTCGTCGCTCGCCAACTCGTCGAGCGCGCGCTGCGCGTCCTCGTCGCGGCCCAAATCCACGTCCACGAGCGCCTTTGCACAGCTCCACGCGGGCAGCACCCCGGCGTAACGCTCGACGAGCGGCGTGATCATCACGTCGAGCTCGCGGGTGCGGCCCTGCTGCCACCGGAGCCAGAAGAGTTGCGAGTGCAGCTGGACGGCCGCCAGCTCACCGTACGCCTCCTCCCCGACCTGATACGCGGTCGTGGCCAGGGCCTCGGCCTCCTCCAGGCGGTCCGCGAGCAGAGCGAGCCCAGCAGCCCAGAGCGCGGGCCACCATGTCTGAGCCGGCTCGTGCAGGGCCGCGGCCCTCTCCCGTATGGCATCGCCGTCGATGGACATCGCAGATAGGTCTCCCAGCTCCGCGAGATCGACCACGCGCCAGACGCGGCCCCGCAGCCCGAGTTCCTCTCCGCCGCCCTGATCGGCAAGTCGGGTGATCTCCTCTGCGAGAGCGAGACGCTCCTGCGGGTGGCCGGCGCCCAGCAGCGAGAGGTGCCGTGCGTCCAGTGCGCTTCCCAGGGCGGCGGCATCGCCCGACCGGCGTGCCGCCTCCACGGCCTCGCCCACGAGCCTCGCCACCTCGCCGGACTCGCCGGACATGTAGAGCTCACGTGCTAGCTGCGCCAGCAGGCGCGCGCGGGTGGCGTCGTCATCGCCGTGAGTCCGCTCGAGGGCTGCCTGCAGAAGCTCGGCCGCGAGCTCGTCGACGGGTTCGCGGCCGGGGAAGAACGGCACCGAGCAGATACCGAGCGCCGCCCGCGAGAGGCGATCGCCGTCCTCGAGCGCGCGTGCAAGTCGAGCGGCGTCCTCGTAGGCGCCTCTCACGTCGGATCCTGCTCCCGCGCGGCGGAGCGCCGCGCCCCGGGCGAGTAGCACGTCGCAGAGCGCGGTCCGCTCGTCGGAGCCGCCGCGCTTCAGCGCGTCGCCGGCTCGGCGGTAGAGGTCCGCGGCCTCCTCGTGAGCAAGCTGTCCGGTTGCGCGCTCCGCGGCGAGTAAGGCGTACCGGGCTGCCTCTTGCCAGGAGCCGACGCCCTCGGCCCGGAGGTGGTGCTCCGCGAGTTGCCTCAGCGGCGGTTCGGGGTCGGCGCCGTGCAGCTCCTCCATCGCCTCGGCCACCCGCCGGTGGAGATAGGCCCTACGGGTGGCGCTGACACTCGTGTACAGCGTCTCTCGGACCAGCGCGTGGCGGAACTCGTAGCGCCCGACCGCGCCGGGCAGCTCAGACAGGAGCTGGGCGCGCATGGCTTCGTCGAGGGCGTCGAGAGTCGCCTCCTCGCCGCCGGGGGTGAGACGTGCCAACAGGTCGTAACTGGGCTCCTCACCGATGACTGAGGCGAGCACCAGGGTTCGACGCGCGAGCTCGCTGATGGCCGCCAGCCGTTCCTGGATTAGATCCGTCACGCGCATTGGCAACCCGGTCTCGGCCGCGGCGAGCTCTTCGGGCGACACAGCGGCTCCGTCCGCCAGGCGATCCAGCACAGGCCGCACCAGTTCCTCGGCGAAGAGCGGATTGCCGCTGCTTCGAGCGTGCAGGGCCTCGACCATCGCCGGCAGAGCGCTGTGCCCGGCCCGCCCGTTCACGAGTGCGCCGATCGCGGTTGCATCGAGTCCCTCCAGCGGGATGGTGGTCACCGAGGCGAGGCGGCGCGCCCGCAGCAACAGGCGCGCCAGAACGGTGCTCAGCTCGGTGTCACGGAAGCCCGCAACGATGAGCAGCCGCGCATCGGCTGTGGTCGCGATCAAGTGTTCCAGCAGGCGAACGGTTGGAGCGTCGGCCCAGTGCAGGTCGTCCACGGCAAGCACCAGGGGGCGTTCCGACGACGCGACCGTCAAGGTCTCTTCGACCGCACTGAAGAGCGCTCGGCGGGTGCCCTCTCGCTGGGCGACCGGGGGAGGGGCTGCCAGTCCCAACCGCTCGCTCACTCCGGGCACCAGCGGGTGCAGCTCCTGCGCGAGGCTGACAAGCCGTACCGGCAGGCGCTCGCTCGGGCACGTCGAGTAGTAGTGGCGCAGCGCCTCGGCGAACGGCTGGTAGGGGATCTCGCTCTCCGGCTGGCAACGGCCGTGTAACACGTCTGCGCCCTCTCCGTGAGCCCGGGCCAGGAACTCGGCCAGGAGTCGCGTCTTGCCCATACCCGGCTCTCCGGCGATCAGGGCCACGCGTGGACGGCCGGTGGAGGCCTCTCCCAGTGCCTCATCGAGCGCGGCGAGCTCGCGCTCACGCGACACGAAGTGGTCACCGGGGTCGGGAACGGACGCCGGAAAGGGAAGCCGGGCCGCAGCCTCGGAAGGTCCGGGCGAGCCCCTCGGCGCCGGCACGCCGGCACGCAGCTCCTCCACGAGCCCCCGCGTCTCGGATGAGGGCAGCATCCCGAGCTCCGTCCGGAACCGGTCGGCCAGCCGCCCGTAGGCGCCCAGGGCGCCCGAGCGATCGCCCCCCGCGCCGAGCCGGCGGATGAGGTCCCGGTTGGCTGCCTCTGCGAGGGGGTCGAGGGCCACCCTTCGCCGCGTGAGCTCGATGGCCTGCGTGGCGCTCCCCTCTAGCTCCGCGCGATCGGCGTGGTCGGCCAGCAGGAGTGCCAGGCGCTCACGATGGTCGTCGCGGGTTGCGTGCGCCCAGTCGTCCTGCACTCCCTGGAGCAGCTCGCCCTGCTCCCAGATCTCGAGCGCCGCTTCGAGCCGACCTTCTCGCAGCAACCCGTCGAAACGGAGCGCGTCGACCGAGACCTCCGGCTCGCCGACCAGGCCGACGAGTTCGCGTGTGGTCAGCAGGTAGCGGCCGCCGCCGTCTCCGAGCGAGCGCCTGAGTGAGGCCAGCGCGCTCCGCAGGCTGGCGCGAGCGCTCGAGTCGAGGACCTCGGGCCAGAAGCGGGCGGCGAGGTCACCGCGCGAGTGGAGGCCCGGATGCAGGGCCAGCCACGCCAGGAGGGTGCGCGCCGCCCGGCGCTCCGGCGGCGGAGCGTCGACTCCGTCGACTTCGACCGCGAGGCCTCCGAACACCCGCACGACGAGCATCGCGCAACCGTAGCCCTGGGATTGGGACAGCGGGCTCCCGGATGTGAAGTGTGCCGCACAGATCGCGGCTGGTCGCGAAGCCGTGACGCTGCAGTCACGCTCGCGGCGCGGTGGGTGGGCAAGCTCGACTGCATGAAACTCACACTGGCGCTCGCCGCCGCCTTCCTGTTTGTCCTGCCGGCACCCTTCTCGGCGCTTGCCGCGGATGCAAATGTGCCCGAGAGCCTCCCGGTCTCCTTCCGCGTGGCCAACGTGAACGGGTCGGAGCTTGCGTGCGCCGCGGACGGAGAGCCCTACACAGTGCGGGGACGGATAGTGGGGCCCCGAGCACTGCTCCAGAGCGGGCGCCCGGGTCTTCTCGCCACGCTCTACCTGCACGAGTACTCGTTCGGCCGCTTCTTCTGGAGCTTTCCGGACCCGGCGTTCGACTACGCGGCCGAGCAGGCGCGTGCGGGCCACGTGTCGGTCGTGATCGACCGACTGGGATACGACGACTCCGACCACCCGGCCGGGAACGACACTTGCCTCGGGGCCCACGCCGACATCGCGCGGCAGGTGATCGGTCAGCTACGGTCGGGACAGTTCGAGGCCGGCGGCCGGTCGCTGCGCTTCCCGCGACTGGTGCTGGCAGGTCACTCCGTGGGCGCGGCGATCGCCGAGCTCGCCGCCTACTCGTTCGAGGACCTCGGCATCGAGGGACTGGTGAACTTCTCGTGGGCCGACCAGGGCGTTTCTCAGCGCACCTTCCAACAGTCTGCCGCCCAGGGCGCGGTATGCGCGCGGGGCGGCGAGGCCAGCGAACCCGACGGTGCCGGCGGGTACGCCTACTTCGGGCAGACCGAGGAGGACTTCCAGGACAACGTCTTCCGTAGCGCCTCGCCGAGTGTCGTGGCGTTGGCCACGGCGATGCGCAACCGGGATCCCTGCGGCGACAGTGCGTCGCTGACCCAGGCGACGATTCTCAACAACCGCATGATCAGCCGGATCACGGCGCCGGTGCTGCTCCTCTTCGGTCGCGACGACCCGGTGTTCGAGCCGGGCGCGCCCGACGACCAGGTGGCCCTCTACTCCGGTAGCCCGGACGTGACGCTTGAGAAGTTCGACGACACCTCCCACGCTCTCACGCTCGAGCGATCCGCTCCCAAGGTGCGCTTGACCGTGTCCGACTGGCTTACGCGACGCGGGCTTGTGAGTGCCGCTGCCACGACCGACGGCGGCGAGGCGGGACCGGATTCGGCGGACCGGCTCCGGCTCACGGTCACGCCGCGGTCGGTGCGTGCGGGGCGGCGCACCCGGTTCGGGTTCCGTGTGACGGTGGCGGGCGGGCATCCCGTGCGAGGCGCGACCGTTCGCTTCGCCGGTGCGAGCGTCCGAACCAACGCGGAGGGGCGGGCGGCGATCGTTCGGACCCTCGGGCGCGCGGGGAGCTATCGGGCCCGGGCGAGCAAGAGTGGCACCCGGGAGGGTTCGGTGAACGTGCGGGCGCTCAGAAGGCGCGGCGGGCGAGGACGGGACGGCGCCGGTCGCGGCGCCCCGTGCGATTCCCAGCGCGGCCGCAACGACGTCAGGCAGCAGTGCCGGCGCGTGAGCGACCGGTAGGGCGGTCCGTAGCGTCTCGTCAGGTGGGCAGCACGACGGTCTTCAGCACCGTGCATTCGTCGATGGAGTAGCCGAGGCCCTCGCGGCCGACGCCCGAGTCCGGCTTGCGGCCACCGAACGGGAAGTGGCCGACCCCGTGCGCGGGGGCGTCGTTGATGTGCACCATCCCGCACTCGAGCGCCCGCGCCGCGCCCCAGGCGCTGTCGAGATTGGAGGTGAACACGCACGAGTCGAGGCCGAAGCGCGAGCGGTTGGCAAGCTCGAGTGCCTCGTCGAGATCACGCACGCGCATGATCGTGAGCACCGGGCCGAAGGTTTCCTCCCACACGATCTCGGCATCGCTGGACACGTCGGCGAGCACGGTCGGCTCGTGGTAGGCCTCCACGCGTCCGGCCCCGGCCAGCAGGCGCGCGCCCCTTCCTACGGCGTCGTCCACCAGCGCTCCCACCGTCTCGGCCGCGCCGGGGTTCACGAGCGGCCCGACCTTCACGCCGTCGGCTCGCGGATCGCCCATCGTCCAGGTCTCGGCCTCCGCGAGGGCGCGCTCGACGAAGGTGTCGTAGACCGAGTCCGCGACCATCACGCGCCCGATCGCGTCGCAGCGCTGGCCGGCGTTCTTGAAGGCGCCCATCACTGACTTCTCGACCGCGAGCTCGAGATCCGCGTCCGCGAGCACGATCGCGGCCGCGTTGCCGCCGAGCTCCAGGTGCAGCGGCTTGGGCCCGGCAAGCTCGGCAATGCGGCGGCCGACGGCCGTCGATCCCGTGAACGAGATCATCGACACGCCATCGTGCGAGGCCAGCAGGTCGCCGATCTTGCGGCCCGAGCCCGTGATCACGTTCAGCGCGCCCGGCGGAAGGCCGGCCTCCTCGAGCATGCGCCCGAACATCAGCAACGGGATCGGATCGTCCGAAGGCGCCTTGGCCACGACGGTGTTGCCCGCCGCGATGGCCGGGATGATCTTCGAGGCCGCGAGGAAGAGCGGATAGTTGAACGGCCCTATCGCCGCAACCGTGCCGACCGGCTCGTGCAGGACCACACCCGACTTGCCCTTGGTGTCGGGGATCCAGTCGCCCGGGATGTACTCCCCGAAGATCTTCCGGACCTCCTCGCGCACGAGCTCGAGCCGCTCGCGCGTGGCGTTCGCCTCCGACTTCGCCTGGGAGGGGGTCTTCCCGAGGCTCACGACGATCGCGTCGACGAAGCTGCCGAGATGCTCCGCCATGAGCCCGGCGGCACGGCTGCAGATCTCCATCCGCTCGGCGGCCGTCACCTGGCGGAACTCGCGTCGGGTGGCAACCGCGGCGGCGATCGCGGCCTCGACGTCCTCTGTCCCGGCGCTCGCCGCACGCGCGATCACCGTGCCGTCGATCGGAGTGCGCACGTCGAAGGTCTCACCGTCGGCAGCGGCGCGCCATTGGCCGTCGATCAGCAGCCGCAGGGTCGCCGGGCCTCCGGCGCTGTCCGGCTCGACCGCGGGATGGAACAGGGAGGGGAGCTCGACCGTCACGGGGCGCTCGAGGGTGGGGGCGGAGTCGAGCAGGGCCATCGATCTACCTCGCTTGGTCGTCAGACGTGTGTGAGCCTGTGGGCAACGACTCCTCGAAGCAGCGCAGGAAGAAACCGTACATCCAGCAGCGCTTGAGGTCTCGGGCCGTTTCAGGGGTGGACTCGGGGGCCGCGGCCCCGGCGCGCGCAAGCTCGCTGCGCACCGTGCGCGTGGCAACGAAGTGACGCACGTGGCCGCCGGGCCCAGGTACGCGCCAGCTCGCGGCCCGCGCATCGTCGGGTCGCGGCTTGTCGGTCGGCTCGCGGCGGGCGAGCTTGGCACTGAGGCGACCGGCGGCGGCGATCCAGCCCTCGTCGCTACGAGTCCCGTGCTCCGCGAGCATCTCCGCGAGCTCCGGAAACGGCTCGCGGGCGCGGGCGAAGCGGTCGGTCTCCACGCAGCGGGCGAGGTAGCCGGAGCGGCTGATCCTGGCGGCGAGGTCGGTGCCCACCGTCGCGTCGCCGGCGTCCAGCACCGCCTCGCGGGTGGCCTCTATGGCCGCGGCGACCTCCGCCGACAGATCGTCCGGATGGCGCCGCATCACATCGTCGAACAGGCCGTCGATCAGGAACTCCCGGGCCACCTCGGTGCGCACGGCGATCACCCCCGGCGCCCCATCCGCCCCGGCGCTCCCCGCTCCGTTTGCCCCCGGCGGGACCGTGGCCGCCACGCTCAGGTGGTTCCGGCGGCGCGGTGCCCGATCACGTGGCTCACCATCCGGCAGCCCGGGCAGGCCCCCGCGAAGGACTCTCCGGCGAGCTGGTCGCGCACCCGCTCGGGCAGCGGCGGAGGTACCTCGCCGCGGGTGCGCGCCTCCTTGGCGAGCGTTTCGTAGCGTGGCTCGTGCTCGTGCTCCTCGTACCCGATCGGAGAGCCGCACCAGGGACAGAACTGCGGCTGCTGCGGGGCCGTGGACATCGGTCAGCAGATGCGGGGGAGGGGGTCGCCCGCCAGCATGTCCACCACCCGGCTCCCGCCGAACGCCGTATCGAGCACGACCATCCCCGGCGGCTCGGGCCGCACCTCGCCCACCACCGCGGCGTCCGCGCCGAGCGGGTGGGAGCGCAGAGCGGCAAGCGAAGCCTCGGTGGACTCGGGGGAGACGATCGCCACGAGCTTGCCCTCGTTGGCCACGTAGAGCGGATCGATCCCGAGGATCTCGCAGGCGCCGTTCACCTCGGGGCGCACCGGCAGGGCGTCCTCGTCGAGCGTGATCCCCAGCTCGGCGGCCATCGCCAGCTCGCACATCACCGTCGCCAGGCCGCCGCGGGTCGGGTCGCGCAGGCAGCGCACGTCGCCGGTTGCCTCCAGCAGCGTCGCCACCAGCTCGTGGAGCGGGGCGGTGTCGCTCGCGAGGTCCACCTCGAGCTCCAGCTCGCCGCGGGCGATCATGATCGCCATGCCGTGGTCTCCCAGCGTGCCGGACACGATCACGCGGTCGCCGGCCCGGATTGCCGCCGGCGAGAGCTCCAGCTCGTGATCCACTGTCGCCACGCCCGACGTGTTCACGTACAGGCCGTCGGCCTTGCCGCGCTCGACCACCTTGGTGTCCCCGGCCACCACCGCCACGCCGGCCGCCCGGGCCGCGGCACCCATCGACGCGGCCACCCGCTGCAGGTCGGCGGTCGGGAAGCCCTCCTCGATGATGAAGCCGGCCGACAGGTACAGGGGCCGCCCGCCCGCCATCGCCAGGTCGTTCACCGTCCCGTTGACCGCCAGCTCGCCGATGTCTCCCCCAGGGAAGAAGAGGGGCTTCACGACGTAGGAGTCGGTCGAGAAGGCCACCCCGGGGCCGACCTCGTCGTAGAGGCGGAAGCTTGCGCTGTCGCCCATGGGCTCGAGCAGCGGGTTGCCGAGCTCCTTCATGAACAGCGTCTCGACGAGCACGTGGGTGGACTTGCCCCCGGCGCCGTGGGCGAGCGTCACATGCTCGTCCATCAGCTTCACGTGCGGCCGCCGCCGCCGGCGCTCGATCGCGTCCAGCACGTCCTGCTCGGTGCGGGCCGCCATCCGGTTCAGGAGCCGGCGGGGTGCCCCGCGACGGTCAGGGACTCCCTGGCCTCGGTGGCCCGACCGCGCCTTCGTGCCAAGCGGCCGTAGTTGTAGTACGCGGCGCAGGCCCCCTCGCTCGACACCATGCAGGTTCCGATCGGTCGCTCGGGAGTGCACGCGGTGCCGAACACCTTGCACTCCCACGGCTTGATCACGCCCTTCAGCACCTCTCCGCACTGGCACGCCTTGGGGTCGGCCACGCGCACGCCGGGAAGCTCGAAGCGCACCTCGGCATCCCAGGCAGCGAACTCCGGCCGCAGCTTCAGCGCGCTCTGGGAGATGAAGCCGAGGCCGCGCCACTCGAACGTCGTGCGCAGCTCCATCGTCTGGGCGATCGCCCTGAGCGCCAGCGGGTTGCCCTCCTCGCGCACCACGCGCGTGTACTGGTTCTCCACCTCGCTGCGGCCCTCGGCGAGCTGGCGCATGACCATGTAAACGCCCTGCAGCACGTCGAGCGGCTCGAACCCCGAGACCACCACGGGCCGCGCGTAGTCGCGCGCGATGAAGCGGTAGGGGCGGTTGCCGATCACGGTGGACACGTGGCCGGGCCCGAGGAAGCCGTCGAGCCGCAGGTCGGGCGAGTCGAGGATCGCCCTGATCGCCGGGATGATCGTCACGTGGTTGGCGAACAGGAAGAAGTTGGAGATGCCCTCGGCGCGGGCCCGGAGCAGGGTGAGCGCGGTCGATGGAGCCGTCGTCTCGAACCCGATCGCGAAGAACACCACCTCGCGGTCTGGGTTCTGCCGGGCGATCTTCAGGGCGTCGAGCGGCGAGTACACCATCCGCACGTCGGCGCCGCGCGCCTTGGCGTCGAGCAGGGAGCCCCTCGTCGATGGCACGCGCATCATGTCGCCGAACGTGGTGAAGATCACCTCGGGGCGCTCGGCCAGGGCGATTGCGTCGTCCTGGCGGCCCATCGGGATCACGCACACCGGACAGCCGGGCCCGTGCACCAGCTCGATCTCCGGCGGCAGCACGTCTTCCACGCCGTGCTTGTAGATCGCGTGCGTGTGCCCTCCGCACACCTCCATCAGCTTGTAGTGGCGCCCCGGCTCGACCAGCGCTGCGATCTGCTCCGCCATGCGACGCGCGTCGTCGCCGCGCCGGTACTCGTCAACGAACCTCATGGCTGGTCTCCGATCGCCTCGAGCAGCAGGTGATAGATGGTGGCGTGCGCCTCCTGGAGGCGCGGGATGTAGTCGCTCCCCACCACGAACAGGTGATCGAGCCAGTCGAGCTCGGCGAGGCGCCCCCCGTCGTAGCCCGTGATCGCCACCGTGAGCATCTGCCGCCGGTGCGCCTCCTCGAGTCCCGCCACCACGTTGCGCGACGACCCGCTGGTGGAGATGGCGAGGGCCACGTCGCCGGCGCGCCCGAGCGGGATGAGCTGCCGGGCGAACACGTTGTCGAAGCCCACGTCGTTTGCCACCGCCGTGACCGTGGCTACGTCGTTGTTGAGGCATACCGCCGGCCAGCCCCGCATCAGGCAGTCACCCACCACGTCCTGGGCGTCGGTGGAGGAGCCGCCGTTCCCGAAGGCGATCAGGCGTCCAGCGGCCTCGAGCCGCTCGCGCACCGTTGCGGCGCAGCCCTGGACGGCCGCGAGGTCTATCCCTCGCTGCAGCTCGATGGTGTCGGCGCCCTTGCGGACGGTCGAGGCCCGCACGTCGGCCAGCACGGTATCGAGGTCGTACTCCTCCGACTCGAGGAAGGGGTAGAGAAAGCTCGTCGGGTCGTCGGGCGGGGCTGCGGCCTCCGCCCGCGGCTCGGAGCGCCCGGGCAGCCGCTCGAGCGCCACGCCGGCGTGGCACAGCAGCACGTCCCCGACCGCCACGCCCTCGACCAGGTCGACCGCCACCTCCTCGCGCAACCCCTCCCGCTCGATCACCGCCGTGTGGTCGCGCAGCCCCACGACGCGGGCCTCGACCGCGACGTCACCGCACGTGATGCAGGCCTCGTCGAGCAGGCCCGGGTGCTCGAAGAACACGTGCACGAGCTCCCACAGCACGTGGTAGGTGGTCTCCTGCGCCTCCTGAACGACGTGCGGGTCCTCGCTTCCCACGGAGAAGCAGTGGTCGGCCGCCTCGCCCCCGGCCGCCTCGCCCCCCATGAGCGCGATCGTGAGCAGTCCCCGGCCGCGCGCCTCGGCGAGGAAGTCCGCGACGGCCGGCTCCTGCGGTCCATGACTGATGCCGATGGCGATGTCGCCCGCCCGGGCGAGGCGGGCGAGGCGCGAGGCGCCGGTGGGGTCGTTCACCGGGGAGAGCGCGGGCAGCGCGCGCTTGCCCACGATCACCGGGTGCATGAACTCGACGGCCACGTGCGCGGCATCGGTTGCCGCCGCGCCGGTGCCGAAGGGGATGAGCACCCCCCCGCGGGCAAAGGCGCGCGCCATGTCGTGGCAGGCGCGCGCGATGCGGTCCCCGTCGCGCTCGAACACCGACGACAGCGCCTCGCGGCGGGCGTCCAGCAGCGAGGAGAGGCGCCCGGCGGTCGAGGGGGCCGAGACCGTCACTCGATCTGGCTCGTCTTCAGCTCGTCGAGCTCGGCCTCGTAGGTCTCGCCGAGCGTCTCGAGGAACTCGCGGGTGGCCTGCGCCTCCTCCTCGTCGATCTTCGACATCGCGAACCCCACGTGGATCAGCACCCAGTCGCCCACGCCCACGGCGTCGGGCCCCTCGCTCAGTAGGCCGATGTTCACGTTGCGCCGCACGCCCGAGACCTCCGCCTTGGCGATGTGGTGATGGGCTTCCACGATCTCGACGATCTGGCCGGGTATTCCTAGGCACATGCGCTGATCCTCCCCGCCGCCACCGCGGCCTGTCCGTAGCTGATCCCGCCGTCGTTGGGGGGCACGCGGCGATGGCTGAGGACTCGGAAGCCGAGCCCCTCGAGCCGTCGCCGCACCGAGCCCAACAGGCGCAGGTTCTGAAAGCTGCCCCCCGAGAGTACGACGGTTCGCGGCTCGGCCGCGCCGGCGCACGCCGCCGCCGCCGCTGCGGCCACACCTTCGTGGAAGGCCGCCGCGATCTGGGCTCGCGGCCGCCCGGCGGCCAGGTCATCGTGGGCGGCCGTCACCAGGTCGGCGCCCGCGATCACGCCGCCCTCGATCCGGCACGGGTAGGGCGCTGCGGCCACGTCTCCGGCGAGCGCCTCGAGCTCGACCGCCGCCTGGCCTTCGTAGGTAACGAGCTCGCGCAGGCCGAGCAGTGCGGCCACGGCGTCGAACAGCCGGCCCATGCCAGAGGACGGCGGGGCGTTCACGCGCAGGCTCTGTCGTACCAGCGGCCAGCGATCGAAGGGCACCGGTCGCCCCGCCCGCTCGAGGTAGGCGGCGGCCACTCGCCACGGCTCGCGTACGGCGGCCTCCCCGCCGGGCAGCGGGACCGCCTCGAGATGGGCCACCCGCTCGAAGTCGACGAGGTCGCAGCGCAGGAGCTCGCCGCCCCACAGCGTGCCGTCGGGGCCGTAGCCCGTGCCGTCGAAGACCAGCGCGAGGGCGGGGCCGTGCTCGCCGTGCTCGGCGAGGCATGCGGCGGCGTGGGCGTGATGGTGCTGCACCTCCACGAGCTCGGTGTCCTGGTCACGCGCCCAGCGGGTCGACAGGTACTCCGGATGGAGGTCGCACGCCACCACCTCGGGCTCGACCCCGAGCATGTCGAGGTAGAGGTGGAGGTCGGCTCGGAAGGCGCGGTGGGCGGGCTCGGAGTCGAGGTCGCCGAGGTGGGGGGACAGGAACGCCTGCCTCCCGCGCGCCACGCAGAAGGTGCTCTTCAGCATCGCTCCCGCCGCCACGATCGGCCGCGGCGCGGGCATGGGAAGCGCAAGCGCCTCCGGAGCGCGGCCGCGCGAGCGCCGAAGGGGGAAGGCGGAGCGCACCACGCTGTCCTCGCAGCGGCGGTGGATCGGGCGATCGTGGGCCAGGAAGGCGTCGGCGATCTCGCCCAGTCGCTCGCGCGCATCGCGGTCGCCGGTGGCTATCGGCTCGTCCGAGCGGTTGCCGCTCGTCATCACGAGCGGGCCGGCGAAGTCGGCCGCGAGCAGATGGTGGAGAGGGGTGTAGGGGAGCATCACGCCGAGCCATGGAGTGGCGGGCGCGACCGACGGCGCCACGTCCGCGTCCGTCCGCCGTCGCAGGAGCACGATCGGCCGGTCGGGGCCGTGCAGCAGCTCGGCTTCGGCCGGTTCCACGACCACCAACGATGCGGGATCGGCAGCCATCACCGCGAAGGGCTTGTGGTCGCGGTGCTTGCGCGCGCGGAGCCGGGCCACGGCGCGCTCGTCGGAGGCGTCGCAGGCGAGGTGGTAGCCACCGAGGCCCTTGACGGCGAGGATGCCGCCGTCGCGGAGCACCGCCACCGCCTCCTCGAGCGGCATCGACAGCCGTGGGCCGCAGGCCGCGCACGCGATCGGCTCCGCGTGGAACCTCCGGTCGGCCGGATCCTCGTACTCACGCCGGCAGTCCTCGCACATCGGGAAGCCGGCCATCGTGGTGTTGCCCCGGTCGTAGGGGACCCGCTCGACGATCGTGAAGCGCGGTCCGCAGCCCGTGCAGTTGACGAACGGGTAGCGGTAGCGGCGATCCGCGGGGTCGAACAGCTCGCGTAGGCAGTGCTCGCACGTGGCCGCGTCAGGGGGTACGAGGGCGCTGGGTACGAGGGCGCTGCCACCGAGTTGACCCTCGCTCGTGGCAATTGAGAAGTCCCGGTCGCCGCGGGTGGGTACGGGGCTCACGGCGACGGACTCGACCCGCGCGAGCACCGGCGCCTCCTCGCGTAGCGCGCGAACGAAGCGATTGAGCGCTACGCGGTCGCCCTCCGCCTCAATCACGACCCCGCGACCGTCATTCAGAACGAAGCCTCCGAGGCCGTGTCGTCTAGCGAGGGCGTGCACGAACGGCCGGAAGCCGACTCCCTGCACCACCCCGCCGACGTCGCACCTGCGCCGCTCCAGGGCGCGCGGCGGCGCGACTGCCATCGCCACCTACCGCGCGGGCGTCTGCGGCCGCGCCACCTCGTCCAGCGCACCGGCCACCTGCTCGAGCGCGCCGTTGATGTCGGTCACGACGGGGCCGATGGGTTGCGTCTGCTTGTCGATCGCGCGAACTCCGAACGTCACCAGGCCGAGCGTCGAGGCGATCTTGCGCAGCGTCGCGTTGATCACGATGAGATAGCCGGCCAGGACCAGCACGAGCAGCAGCACCTCGACCAGCGTCAGGATGATCAGGACGGTCTTCACGGCGATCCTCCTCCGGCCGGCGGACGGTGGTGCCCGACCTCCTCCAAGAGGTCGACGCCCCGGGCCTTCGTGGTTTGCAGTAGATGCGTTGCCTGCGTGTTGCCGGCCAGGCGCTTGCCCATCGTCCAGACGTCGTCCACGCCGCGGTCGATCTGCAGCACGGTCCGGCGCAGCCACTCGAGCAGGAATGTGACCACGAGCGCGACCACGAGCCCCACGCCGAGGGTGATCCACCACAGCGTCTCGTTGGTTGTGAGCGCGATGGCCCTCACGGCTGCGGCCCCTTCAGGCGATTGAGGTAGGCCCCCGCGAGACCGGGCAGCGCTCCACCGAGCTCCCGCGTGCGCACGAGGCCGTCGATCCCGTCGACGTTGCGGGCAATGGCCACGCCGTGCTCGAGGATGTCGCCCGCGTAGCCCTTGATCTCGAGCAGTGCATGCATGAAGCGGGTGAAGAGCGCGATTACCAGGATCAGCACCGGCAGCCCGACGGCGAGGCCTATGAGGCTGAGGACGGTCTCCCCGGTGGTCAGGGCGACAGGCGTCACGTCTCACCTCCGCCGCGGGCTCGCGCCAGGCCCCTCGTGATGCGATCCACCGCGAGGTTGGTGCGGCCCACGTCGAAGAGCGGCGCGGTGTTCTCACGCGCGCCGTCGAGCCCCTCGGTGATCGCTCCGGCCTGGCCCGCGATCTTCTTGCCCTGCGCGATCGCCGCGAGCAGCAGCCCGGCCGCGAGGGCGACGACCACCACTCCGATGATCCAGCCGACGAACCAGTAGACGGAGATCGCAAGGACCATGGCTAGCGCGGCCCGGCCTCGATGGTGGACTCTTCGCGTGCGGAATCGTCGCGGATGAGGCTCTGGGCGTAGCGCGCGAGGGTCTGCGAGTCGGAGAGGTCCACGCCATGCTTCTCGCGGGCGTGCGCCACGGCCTTCTCGAGCACCTCCTCCTCGGTGTCGCCCGTGACCTTGGCGTTGCAGGCAACGCCACCGTGCTGGCAACTGAAGCTCTTGGTCACTCCCGTCTCCTCCACGTTTCAACCCGACCCTGGGGTCCCGCCGGGCAGTATATGCTCCCGACACAGACCGCGGGGAGGAGTGGCTGAGATGGGCGAGGAGGCTGGCGACGGGTCGCTGAAGCTGCAGACGGTGCCGCACGCTGGCGCCGTCTTCGGCATCGATCGCGAGCGCGGGCTGGGTGGCCTGGGTGCGAACACCGGGCTTGGCTTCACCGGCGCCGAGGGCCCCATCGAGAAGGTGCACGTCTTCTGGCTCGCGGGCATGAGCTGCGACGGCTGCTCGGTGTCGGTGACCGGCGCCACGTCGCCGTCGGTCGAGGATCTGCTGGCCGGTCGGATCGCGGGGCTGCCGACCGTGGTCCTCCACCACCCGGTGCTCTCGATCAACGCCGGCGCGGAGTTCACCCGTGCCTTTCAAGATGCGGTCGACGGCACCCTTGGCGCGCCGTACGTGGTCGTGCTGGAGGGCTCGGTGCCCGACGACCAGTCACTGGAGGAGGGCTACTACTCGGCGATGGGGGCCGGGGGCTTCGACCCGGACTCGGCCACCGATGAGCCCAACAAGATGACCGACTGGCTCAGGTTGCTTGCGCCGGGGGCGGCAGCCTCGATCGCGATCGGGACGTGCGCGACCTGGGGCGGCATCCCGGCCGCCGCGGGCAACGTCACGGGCTCGATGAGCCTGATGGACTTCTACGGCAAGGATTACGTCTCGACCTTCGGAGTGCCGGTGGTGAACGTGCCCGGCTGCGCTCCCATCGGCGACAACTTCACCGAGACGGTGGCCGCCGTGCTGATGTTCCTGCAGGGCATCGGGCCGCTGCCGGAGTTCGACGACCTGGGCAGGCCGGCATGGCTCTTCGGGGAGACGGTGCACCGGCATTGCGTGCGCGCCGGCTACTACGAGGAGGGCGTCTTCGCGGAGGAGGCGGGGGACCAGGAATGCCTCGTCGACATCGGCTGCTGGGGCCCGGTCGTGCAGTGCAACATCACCGAGCGCGGGGCCATCAACCACATGGGCGGCTGCATGGTGGCCGGCGGCGCCTGCATCGGCTGCACGATGCCGGGCTTTCCCGACAAGATGTCGCCCTTCTACAAGGCGCCGCCCGGCTCCGCCATCTCGGGCGGCACCTCACGCGTCTACGGCGCCGCGATACGCCGCCTACGCCGCGCCACCATGCAGTCCGACAACCGCACGCCGCTCTGGGACCGGCTCGACGAGGTGCCCTCGGCCTGGGCGCGGGGGCAGACAAAGCCCACCACCGCCTCGAAGGTCAACGGCTTCTTCTACAAGCGGCTGCAGTACAACGGCACCGTGAACTACAAGAAGCGCTACAAGGACCAGCCGCTCCCTCAGAGCATGAACATCCTCGCTCGCGGCGGTGTGGCGGGAACCCACGACCGCTACGTAGCGCCAGATGCCCACGAGGAAGAGGGCGCCACGCGCGTCGAGGAGACCTAAACGATATGTGCTTCAAGAACCTCCCGATCGAGTTCGACGAGCAGGGCAACGCCCGGCTCCAGGAGGGCGCGGACAACCCGTGGTCCTACGAGACCAAGGAGCTCGCCCCGATCGAGAGCCCTGAGGGCGAGGAGAAGCTGCACAGGCTGCTCGCGCGCAACGGGCACATCCGCCGGGTCGACTTCGATCCCGTGACGCGCGTGGCCGGAGCGCTCGCCTTCCACACGGTCGTCGACCTCGACAACCGGCAGGTGCTGGAGACGGACTCGATGGCCACGCTGTTCCGCGGCTACGAGGTGATCCTCAAGGGTCGCGACCCGCGCGATGCGATCTTCATCTCGAGCCGCGCGTGCGGGGTGTGCGGCGGGGTGCACTCCACCGCCTCGGCTCTCGCGCTCGAGATGGCCTTCGGCATCTCGCCGCCGCCGATGGGGATCGTCGCGCGCAACCTGCTGCTGTCGCTCGAGTACCTCTACGACCACCCGCTCCACCTGTTCCTGCTCGCCGGGCCCGACTTCTCCGAGCCGGCCGTGCGCGAGACCAACCCGGAGCTGTGGGAGCGCGCCCTCGGCGCCACCGCGCCCGGCAAGGACGTGCACAAGTTCGACACGATCGCCGAGATCATGACCGCGATGACGCCCCTCACCGGGTCGCTGTATGCGGAGGCCCTGCACATGACCCGCGTCGCGCGCGAGGCCTACGTGCTGATCGGCGGCAAGTACCCGCACCCGCAGACGATCGTCCCGGGCGGGATCAGCGCCACGATCGACGTGTCCGACCTCAACGAGATCCAGCTCCGCATCAACCGCTTCTTCGACTACGGCCAGAAGGTCGTGGCCGTCTGGGACGACCTGATCGACTTCTTCTACGAGGCCAACCCGCAGTACCGCGACATCGGCAAGCGCCCCAAGAACCTGATCGAGCCCGGCCAGTGGGACGACCCCTACGCCTACGACGGCACGTACGCGAACGCCGACGACTGGGGCCGCAAGCGCTGGTCACCGCCCGGCGTGATCATCGACGGAGAGCTCGTGACCACGAGCCTCCAGGCCCTGAACATCGGCGTCGAGGAGTTCGTCGAGCACTCCTTCTACGAGGACTGGACCGACGGGAACGGAAATGGGAACGGCAACGGTCACGCCAACGGCCAGCGGACCTTCGAGACCGATCCGGCGGGCAACCCGCTGTCTCCGTACCACCCCTGGAACAAGCAGACGATCCCGAAGCCGGGGGGCACGAACTGGAAGGAGAAGTACTCCTGGTCGACGGCTCCCCGCTGGGACCGCAACGCGATGGAGACGGGCCCCTACTCGCGCCTGTGGGCGGCGGCCCTGTCCGAGAACTACGGACACGGCCGCTTCATCCAGCCGACCGGCCACAGCCTGCGCCTCTCGGTACCCAAGGGCGCTCTGCCCGCGGCCGAGCGGGAGTGGCACATCCCGGAGCAGTGGGGCGCGTTCGAGCGCAACCGCGGGCGCGCGTACTCGATCCTCTACACGACGATGATCGCCTACGACAACCTGCTCATCGGGCTGGATCTCATGCGCAAGGGCGAGACGCGCACCTCGGTGCCGTACAAGGTGCCGCAGGACTTCCGGATTGGCGTGGGCCTCTGGGGCGCCGGCCGCGGCTACCTGACCCACCATCTGACGATGGACAAGGGAGTGATCGAGAACTACCAGATCGTGACTCCCTCGACCTGGATGGCCTCGCCCAAGGACCCGTGGGGCAACCCCGGCCCCTATGAGGAGGCGGTGCTCGAGACGCCCCTGCTCGAGAACTACGAGAAGCCCGAGGACTTCAGGGGGATCGACGTGCTGCGCGCCATTCGCTCGTTCGACCCGTGCATGCCGTGCACGACCCACATACACACCGACAGCCGGGTGATCTCGCGCGACGTGGTCACGTGCGCGTGCGGGGCCGACGACGACGGCCACAGCCACTACTGACCGCGCGTGGCGCCCGGCCGGCGCCGCTGCTGAGAGAATCGGGGCGATGCGCGTCCTCGTAGGCGGAATCGGCTACCGCTTCCTGCGCGACGGGTCGCTCGGGCCCTACCTCGCCGATCACCTGCCCGAGAGGGCCGCCGACGGGATCGAGGTGGAGGACGTGTCCTACGGACCCGTTGGCTTCTCACAGGACCTCCAGGCCGGCAGGCCGTACGACCGGGTGGTGCTCGTGGCGGCGGTTCGGCGCGGACGCGCGCCGGGCACCGTGTCGTGCTACCGCTGGGACGGCGTGCTGCCTGGGAACGAGGAGATCCAGGGCCGCGTGTCGGAGGCGGTCACGGGCGTGACCTCCCTCGACAACACGCTGATCGTGTGCGGGGCGCTCGGCGGGCTGCCCGAGGACGTGCGCGTGGTCGAGGTGGAGCCGGCCGACGAGGGTTGGGGCGAGGGGTTCAGTCCCGAGGTGGAGGGCCGGTTGGAGGAGATCGAGGAGGCGGTGTGGAGTTCGACGCGGCCGTAGCCGAGCTCGACGCCCTGGTGGGTACGCTCGAGCGTGAGGGAGACGAGCGCGCGCTGATGCTGCTGGAGCTGATCGACGCGATTCACCGTCCGGCCCTCGCCCTGATCGCCGCGGGCGAGACGGAGCATCCGATGGCCCGTGCGCTGCTTGCGATGTACGCCCTCGCGCCCGTCGACGACCACGTGCAGGTCGAGGAGGCGCTCGACGAGGTGCGCGACTACGTGGAGGCCCGAGGCGGTGGGGTGGCCGTCATGGAGGTCGAGGACGGCGTGGTGCACCTGAGGGTGAGCGGCGCCTGCGCGGGACCGGGGGAGGAGGCGGTGGCCCTGAGGACCGGGATCGAGAAGGCCCTCCGCGAGTGCTACGAGGGGTTTCGCGAGCTGGTGACGCACGAGCCCGAGCCGGGGGTGCAGCTGCCGCTCGCCGGCGGGCCGGGATCGCCGCTTCCGCTGGCCGGCGGTACGGCTTCGGGATCGCAGCTTCCGATGGCGACCCGCGAGGCAGCTCTTGGATCGCAGCTCCCAATCGTGCAGGTGGGGGGGCGCCCGGCTACCGCTTCGCACGGATCTGCCGCCGCCGGGCTCAGGCGGCCGGTGTTCGCCGATGTCGGCACGGTGGAGGACGTGCCTACGGGAGGCACCCTCGCGGTCCTCGCCGGAGACGTGCCCGTCCTCCTGCTGGGCGTGTCCGGTGACGTGCACGCGTTCAGGAACGGATGCGCCGTGGACGGCCTCCCGCTCGAGGGCGGCCGGCTGACCGACGCCGTGCTCGTCTGTCCCTGGCACAACTGCGCCTACGACGCCCGCTCGGGCAAGCGGCTCGACGAGCCCGGCGAGCCCGGGCTGCGCCCGGTGCCCGTGGCGGTACGGGACGGAGCGCTGCGCGTGGCGGTGGACGTGGCGTGAGCCCCTCCGGGTCCACGACCGGGAGCGGGAGCGAGAGGATCCTCGTTGCCGGCGTGGGCAACATCCTCCGCCGCGACGACGGCTTCGGCCCGGCCGTGGCGGGTCGGCTGGACTCCCTCCCGCCGGGAGTAGAGGTGATCGAGACGGGTATCGGCGGGATCGCGCTTCTCCAGGAGCTGATGGCGGGCTGCGACGCCCTTGTGCTTGTCGACGCGGTGGACCGCGGGGCGCCGCCCGGCACCGTCTTCCTCATCACACCGGAGGTGGGCGAGGCGGTGCACGTGCCCGACATCCACCTCGCGAACCCCGACCGCGTGCTCACGATGGCAAAGACCATGGGAGTGCTCCCCGAACGCGTGCTCATCGTGGGCTGCCAGCCGCGCGATGCCGAGGAGATGGGTCAGTGGCTCTCCCCTGAGGTGGAGCGGGCCGTGGGCGTCGCTGTTGCGAAGATCCTCCAGACCGTCGCGGCGTGGCTCGAGGAGGAGCGTCCACGTGTCGCGTCCTGACTCGGTGGCCGAGCTGCAGGAGGCGCTCGGGCGCGAGCGCTACCTCACCGACGAGGGCCTCGCCACCGTCGTCTTCCTCGCGCTCCGCCTGGGGCGGCCACTGCTGGTGGAGGGTGAGCCCGGGGTGGGCAAGACCGAGCTCGCGAGGGCGCTGGCGGCCGCCCTCGACGCCCCTCTGCTACGGCTCCAGTGCTACGAGGGGATCGACGTGTCAGGCGCGCTCTACGACTGGGACTACCCGCGCCAGCTGCTGCACCTGAGGGCGGGTGGCGAGGATCCCCTCTACTCCGAGCGCTTCCTGGTGCGCCGACCCCTGCTCGAAGCGCTGGCCAACCCGGGCTCGGTGCTCCTGATCGACGAGCTCGACCGTGCCGACGACGAGTTCGAGGCATTCCTGCTCGAGTTCCTGTCGGACTTCCAGGTCACGATCCCGGAGATCGGCGTCGTGCGCGCCGAGCGGCCCCCGGTGGTGATCGTGACCTCCAATCGCACGCGCGACCTGCACGAGGCTCTCAAGCGCCGCTGCCTGTACCACTGGATCGACCACCCCGACCTGGCCCGGGAGCTGGCCATCGCCCGGGCGCGCCTGCCGGACGTGCCCGAGTCGCTCGTGGCTCAGGTGTGCTCGTTCGTGCAGGAGCTGCGCTGGCTCGACCTGTACCGGGTGCCCGGAGTGGGGGAGACCCTCGACTGGGCGCAGTCGCTCGACGTACTCGGCCGCACGGAGATCGACGCGCATTCGGCTGACCGCACGCTGGGCACGCTGCTCAAGGGACGGGACGATCTCGAGCGGGTGAGGCGCGACGCTCTCCCGGGGCTGGTGGAGCGCGCCCGCGGCTCGGCGGACGGAGGGCCGCCGGATGCCCCCGCCTGAGGATCAAGCTGCCGAGCCGCGCGCGCGCCGCGCGCCGCGGCGGCCTGAGGACGCGGTCGTCGCCGCGGTCGTGGCGCTCGGCGGGGGGCTGCGCGCGGCCGGACTTCGGGTGACCGTGGATCAGGAGATCCTGCTCTGCCGGGGGCTCGGAGAGATCGATGTCCGAAGGCGCGACCAGATGTACTGGGCGGCGCGCGCGACGCTGCTCGGCCGCCCGGACGAGGTGGGGGCCTTCGACCTCGTGTTCGAGCGCTTCTGGGAGGGGCGCACTCCGTGGCCGGAGGAGGCCCGGTCCGAGCACGGCGAGAGCGATCCGCGGATGCCCGCTCCGCAGCACGGCGGCGACTCGCTACCCCAGTTCCGTCAGGGAGGCAGGAGCAGCCCGCTGCTCGACGGCCAGGCGTCCAAGGCATCGCAGGAGATCCCGAGCGCCGGCAGCGAGAGCCAGGACCCCGCCGAGCGCCGCGAGCCTCGCGGGCTGCTTGCCGCCTACAGCCCCGAGGAGGTGCTGGCGGAGCCCGAGGTCTTCGACTACGCCCGCGACGAGCTCACGGCGGTACGGCGGTTGGCCGAGGAGCTGCGCGCCTCGGTGCCCGAGCGTCGCAGCCGGCGGCTGCAGCCAAGCCGCCGGGGCGGCCGCCTCGACCTGCGGCGCACGGTCAGGCGGTCGCTTACGACCGACGGGGAGCTCCTGCGCCCGGCGCGGTCGGCCCCCTCTCGGACGCCAAGGCGCATCGTGTTCCTCTGCGACGTATCGGGCTCCATGGACCGCTACTCCCGCGCCCTGCTGGCGGCCCTGGGGGGCGTCGCCGGCTCCGGGATCAGGGGGGCGGAGGCATTCGTCTTCGCGACGCGGCTCACGCGACTGACCCAGGCCCTCGGGCGCCACGACACCGCCGCCGCCCTCGAGCAGGCGCGTGCGGCGGTCACCGACTGGTCGGGCGGTACGCGCATCGGGCAGGTGGTGGCCGACTTCAACGCGACGCATGGGCGCAGGGGCCTCGCCCGCGGGGCGATCGTCGTCGTGGTGAGCGACGGCTGGGACCGCGGCGATCCCGACCTCCTCGGCCGCGAGCTGGCTCGCCTGCGGCTGCAGTGCCGTCGCCTGGTCTGGCTCAACCCGCGGCCCGTCGGGATCCAGGGCCAGCCGCTGGCCGTCGGAATGCGAGCGGCCCTCCCGCACGTCGACGACTTCGTGCCGGCGCACGACGCACGGGCGGTGGCAGAGCTCGCCCGCGTGCTCGCGGGCCTCGGCTCGGGGCGGCCGGTGCGGCGGCAGCGGGCGGCGGCGGCTCGGTGACTCCCACGTCCGCGACGGCTTCCCGCCGACCCGCGGGGGCGGGACGGGGCGAGCGGTAGGATCCGACGCGGATGAAGGTCGCGATCGCTGGCAAGGGGGGCTCGGGAAAGACCTCTATATCGGGCACGCTCGCGCGCGTGCTGGCCCGACGCGGCCGTCACGTGCTGGCCATCGACGCCGACTCCAATCCCAATCTGGCCCTCACCCTCGGCATCCCTGCCGACCAAATGGGCAGCATGCCCACGCTGCCCCGCGACCTCCTGAGGCGCACCGACAACGGGGCCGAGCTCACGAAGACGCTCGACGAGGTCTACGCGTCGCATTCGGTTACCGGGCCGGACGGGGTGAAGCTGCTGGTGATGGCCCATCCGCAGCACGCGGGCACCGGGTGACTGTGCTCCATGCACGCTACGGTCCGTAGCGTCATCGAGGCGGCCGGGGAGACCCCCGACGACTTCACCATCCTCGACACCGAGGCCTCGCCCGAGCACCTCTCGCGCGGCACCGCCCGCTACGCCGACGCGATGCTCACCGTGGTCGAGCCGTACTTCAAGTCGCTCGAGACCGGTCGTCGCATGGCGGTGCTCGGGAAGGACCTCGGGCTCGACCACGTGGCGCTGGTTGCCAACAAGATCCGCGACGAGCGGGACCTCACCGCGGTGCAGGAGTTCGCCGCCAAGCATGAGCTCGAGCTGGCCGGCGTGATCCCCTTCGACGAGCACCTGACCGAGGCCGAGCGCGCGGGAATCGCGCCCCTCGACCATGATCCCGACGCGCCGGCCATGGTGGCGATCGGCAAGCTCGAGGAGGCGCTTGCGAATGGACGAGCTTGAGGCCCTGAGGATCCGCGACGAGGTGCTCCAGGCGATGTACTGGATGCAGGCCGAGGGCCTTGCCGAGGCGCCGAGCGCCGCCGAGCTCGCGCGCTTCCTGGCCGTGCCGGCCGGTACGCTCACTCCCTACCTCGAGCGCTTCACCGACGACGGCTACCTGGCACGGTCGGACGGCGAGGGATACCGGCTGACCACCTCTGGGGAGGACGCGGGCAAGCGCACCTTTGCGGATGAGTTCGCCGACCTCACCCGCCCGACCCACGGCGAGTGCGACGAGGACTGCTGGTGCCACGACTCGCCCGAGGGCGCCGCGCGCTGCCTCGAGGAGCGCACCGGGCACGCCCACTCGCACTGACGGCCTCGCCCATGTCCGCGCTACCGAAGAACTTCCTGCGGGCCTGCCTTCTGCTGCTCCTGCGCGAGCAGCCGGCGCACGGGTACGAGCTGCTCGAGCGGCTGCAGTCTCTGGGCTTCGATCGCGACGACCCGGGCGGGCTGTACCGCGCACTGCGCTCCCTCGAAGAGGAGGAGCTCGTGCACTCGGGCTGGGAAGCGTCGGGCAGCGGGCCGCACCGGCGGATATACCAACTCACGCGGGCCGGTATGGAGGAGCTGCACGAGCGGGCGAAGGAGCTCGTTGGCACGCGTGGCGCGATCGACGTGTTCCTCAGCCGGTACGGGGAGTTCGTCGCGCTGGATCGCGTTGGCGAACCGGTCGTGGAGCGGTCCTAGAGACGGAGCCTCTGCCCGTCGGACCTAGGAGCTGGTCGAGGCCGCCGGTTACACGCGCGGGCCGAGGAGTTCACGGTCGCGCGTCGGGCCCTCGACCCCTGCCTCGGTCGCCGCGGCGTCCGCGAGCATCGCTTGGAGCTCGGTCTCCATCGCCGCGAGCCTCATCCGCTCGGAAGCATTCCGCTGCTCGAGGCTAATCGTGCCGTCTGGCTGGACGGGGCGCACCTGAGCTCCGACGTCCGCGAGTGGCGGGCCACGCCTGCCCTTCACGAACGCAGCTGCCGCACCGGCCATCCCGACGAGAAGGGCCGCCGCCAGCAGCGCGAGGCCGGCGGGGAACCCGGCCGGGGAGCGGATACCGAGAGCGTTCGAGACTCCCGCATACGAGGTATCGCTGACCCGGTCGGGGATGACGACGGGCGCGGCGCGCGGATCCGTTCGCGGGGCGGTGCTCTCAGGTTGGGGCGCAGCCGACCTCGGAGCTGAGCGCGTGGGCGAACCGGCGGCTTCGGGAGCGCTGGCTGTTGTCAGGGTGGGAGTGGCCGGGGTCACAGCAGGGACCTGGGCTCGCGAAACCGGCGCCGCGGCCGGGGCCGCAGGCTCTCGCCTGGTTACAGCCTCATCAGCCGCGTCCGTCGTGGTCCCGGGGTTCGAGCGTTCGTCTGTCTCACCGGCGTTGCCCGGGAACGGTGAGGGCTCGGTCGAGCGGCCCCCTGGCAGCGGCGGCCCCACGCGGAACCTCACCGAGAGGGGAAAGCCGGGAACCATGCTCCCGTCGGCGTTGCGAGCCTCGAGGCGCACGCGGTACCTCTTGTTGGGGGTTCCCTCCGGGATCGTGAACGACAGGTCCTTGAAGGCGCCGAACTCATCGACCGGGGCCTCCACGCTCACCGGCCCCTCCGGCGACTTCCAACGGAGCGTCACCGACCGCTTCGCCGTGGGTTCGAGCAGGTAGCCACTCGTGGTGACCTCCTCCCCCGGCCGGTATGAGGGCGGCAGCCCGCCGCGCTCCTGGTCCCTTCCGGTAATGAAGTAGCCCTGCGGGCACCCGCCCATGTTCGGCGCGGCCTGAGCCAGCGGAGCAGGTGCCGCAAGCGCGACGACCAGAAAGCCCAGGACCAGCTTTGCCTTTCGCCCCGCCACCGATGCAGCCACCCCAACGCTCCCCTCGTTGTTGCCGAACGCCTACCCTACCCCGCCGCCAGGTCAGGTGTGGGGTCGGCGTAGGTTCCCTGCAGCGAAACCTGCCCGTCGAGGTACTTGCCTCCGCTGCCCGAGCAGTTGTTCTCCGCGAAGCAGAAGAGATACCCCGCGATGGTTCCCGTACCGGTCAGATCCTCGTAGCGCTGCGTTCCGCCGACGATCCTGAAGGTGCCCTGGAAGCTGAGCGACTCCGCGGTATCGCGGCGGTAGGGCGCACGGAACTTGACCCGGATCTTCGGCTTGCTCTCGTCGGGCACAGGGTCCGGGTTCGGGGTCGGTCCCCCTGCGAGCTTGCAGACGGTGATCGTGAACGAACCCTGTATCTCGCGGCGCCCGTTCTTCTGAACCGCGTTGAAGGCGAACGGATGGAGGCGAGTGGAGGACGGCACCCGACTGCCGGCCACGCGTGACCCGTAGCTCGGGAGGTTGGAGGAGATGTTGTTGACGGGCGCGTTGCCGGTGCAGGGGATGGAACGGTAGGCGAACCGCGTTCCCATGGTCTTGCCGTCCCAGGGGTTCACGTCGGGGAGGGTCGGGAACTGTGCCGTGCTGGTGTGCATCATCGCCAGGAAGTTGAAGTTGCCACGGACACCGGCGGTGGCGCCACCGGACTTCTGAGCCGAGCCGGTTCCGGCCTGCGCCACTCCGAAGGCCAGCGCCACGATCGATACGACGGACAGAGCAAGGACACTTGCGCGTCTCACACGAAACCCCCTGGTTGAGTTGTTGCGGCACCGGCCCGTCCCCTCGGGGGCGCTCGAAGCGCGGCAGGGTACAGGGCGCGCCGGGACGGTGATAAGTGCCTGTTGCATATACCGGGGTCCGCGACACCGGAGCCGGGCGGCCATCCCTCGACGCCGATCCGACGGGCCCGCTACACCAGGGTCACCCCACCGCCAGCCGCCCCGCCAACTCCCGAACCGCCACCACACCCGCTGCATCCTCATCGACGTCGATCGGGGCCCGCCCCTCACGGTCGGCGCCGGCGATGACCGGCTCCTCGGGGACGACGACCAGCTCGTGGTCCGGGAGCGCCGTGCGAATGGCCTCGAGGTCCGCGTCGTCGCGCACGCGGTTGGCTATGACGATCACGCGGCCGATGGGGGCGGCTATCTCAGCCGCTCGTCGGGCCGCCTCGATCGACTTGGCGCTCGGGTTGGCCACCACGAGTACGACATCCACGTCGTCCTTCTCCATCCGGAGGAGGGTGCCCACACCCGCCTCCATGTCGAAGACGACGATGTCTCTGTAGCCCTCTAGCTCCCCGAGCAACTGCTCAGGCGAAACTGAACATCATGGTCAGCCGGGGTCGGGGCGGTCGATCCGGGTGGCCACCACCAGTCGCACGCCGTCCGGCGCGTCGGTGCCGCACTTCTCGACGAACTCCCTGAGCGTCGGCTGGTGCTCCTCCTCGCCCTCGTCCACCGCCTGCCGCACGGTGAACAGGCGATCCGTCTCCTCGGGGCCCACGCCGAGCGACACTCCCAGCATCGGGTTCGTGTCCGCGTCGAGGCCGAGCACCGAGTGGCCGGAGCGCGCAAGTGCTCTGGCGATCGTCCCGGAGATGGTGGTCTTGCCCACCCCGCCCTTGCCCGCCACTGCGATCTTCATGCCGCTCTCACCTCCCGAACACTAGAGGCCTCCAGGCGCTCAACCAGTTGATCGATCGCCCGTAGCGCCGGGCCATGCGGGGAGTGGTCGATCAACGGGACCGCGAGCCGATCGGAGTCGATCACCGACTCGTCGGTGGGAACAAGCGCAAACGCGGGCTCATCGAGGATCTTCGCGATTCGCTCAGCATCCTTCTTGCTCGAGACCTTGTTTCCCACGGGCAACACCACCACCCCCTCGCGCGAGCGGGCGATACGGCTGATACGGCGCGCCGTGAGAGCCGACTGCCAGGTGGGTTCGACCACGAGCAGGAGGGTGTCGGCATACGGGGCCCAGTCGAAGGCCATCTGCCGTGGGCCGGCCGGGAGGTCGCCGACGAAGGTCCACTCGCGCAGCGCGCGCGCACGCGAGAGGCGGTGCGCCACCTTGTAGTAGGCCTGGAGAGAGGCCATGATCGGGCCACGGCCCTCGGCGCCAATCTTTCCGCACTGAAGTAGTCGAACGCCGTCGGGGGCGGGGGTCGTGTAGCGCTGTACGGCTCGCACCGCACCGATCCCCTTCCGCAGTCGCCAGCGCCCCTCATCGTCCTTCTCCGCCGCTGCGTTGAGGGGTGGATCGATCGGAGCCTGGGCGCCCAGGCTGAGGGCCAACCCCGGCACGAGGTCGGAGTCCAACGCGAGCACCCGATGCCCCCGCTGTGCGAGCAGGCGAGCGACGGTACCCGCGATCACCGACTTGCCGGCACCGCCCTTGCCCACGACCGCCAGCCGCAGGGGGATGACCCCGCCCTGCTCCGGGCTTCCTACCGTCCGTTCGTCCACGCCCGCCCCTCGCCGGGCGCTACTCCTGGGGCCGCCGGCGCATCTCCGAGAGCACGAATCCGTACAGCAGGTGGTCGGCCACCAGTGCGACGCGCTCCATCGGTCGCTGCTTGGTGCTCGCCTGCCGCAGGCCGAGCAGGGGAGCGATGCCGGCCTCGAAGCCCAACCACGTGACGAAGCCGTAGACGGGCCCGGCCCACGGCTGCCGACGCAGGCCATCCGGCAGGGCGCCGAAGGCGGCTCCGCCCACGGCTCCATAGGTCCAGTGCATGAGCTCGACCGCCGCCAGCCTTCGCTTGCGTGGAATGCGCTTCAAGACACCCCTGGCGCGCTGGCGCACGACGGCCTGTGGGGGCGTCTGCCCGACGAGCCCGATGTGGACCGTGAACACCCGCACGCCGGTCATCGCCATGGCCCCGATCACACCGCGAACCGCCGCGTGTGCGACTTCGTGCGCGGGGTTGTCCGTGCCGTCGTCCGCTTGAGAGGCGTCGGTGTTGCCGGTGGCGCTCATCTGAGGTCACTTACCCCGGCGGTCGCCGCGCGAACCGTCGCTCCCGTTGACCACGTTGGAGTGCCGGAGGAACGAGGAGTAGCCTGCCAGGCGGCCCTGAGGGCCGCCCGAAGTCGACCGTCCTCAAATCCGGGGCAATCACCCCCGCTTCCCTTCACGGTAGGCGGGACAGAGTCCCTGCCCCCGGCACCGACCCGGACGCGCTCTCGCAGGCGTTTTTTGACGTCCAATACGTCGGCCGAGTAAGGTTGCTTCCCGACGTGCGGGAGAAACGGTCGGTCCGATCGACCGACCGACGAGGCTCGGCCAGGTCCCGGCGGGCAGGCTCAGACGAGTAAGGAAGCGAGGCTTCGCGATGGCGCTTAACGAGTTCCTGTTCACCTCCGAGTCGGTGACCGAGGGCCACCCGGACAAGATGGCCGATCAGATCTCCGACGGCGTGCTCGACGCCGTCCTGGCCGCCGACCCCACCGGCCGCGTGGCCTGTGAGACGCTGGTGAACACCGGGCTCGTGGTCGTGTCGGGCGAGATCACCACCGAGGCCTACGTGGACGTGCCCAAGATCGCGCGCGAGACGATCCGCCGGATCGGCTACGACGACGCCGCCTACGGCTTCGACTGCGACGCCTGCGCCGTGATCACCGCCATCGACGAGCAGTCGGCCGACATCGCGCAGGGCGTGGACTCGGCCTTCGAGCAGCGCGCGGGCACGAGCGAGGACGAGTTCGACGCGGCAGGAGCGGGCGACCAGGGCATGATGTTCGGCTACGCGACGCGCGAGACGCCCGAGCTGATGCCGCTGCCGATCTCCCTCGCGCACCGGCTGGCCCACCGCCTGGCCGAGGTTCGCCGCGACGGCACGCTCGACTACCTCCGGCCCGACGGCAAGACCCAGGTCACCGTGCGCTACGTGGACGGGGTGCCCGTGGAGATCGAGAAGCTGCTCATCTCCACCCAGCACGCCGAGTCCGTCGACTCCCAGTCGCAGATCCGCCCGGACCTGTGGGAGCACGTGGTGCGCCCGGTCCTGCCCGCCGAGATGTACGAGGAGGGCAAGCTCTTCACGAAGGGCAACTTCCTCGTGAATCCCACGGGCAAGTTCGTGATCGGCGGCCCCGTGGGCGACTGCGGGCTCACCGGGCGCAAGATCATCGTGGACACCTACGGCGGCGCCGCCCGCCACGGCGGGGGCGCGTTCTCGGGCAAGGACCCCTCGAAGGTCGACCGCTCGGCCGCCTATGCCGCCCGCTGGGTGGCGAAGAACGTGGTGGCCGCGGGGCTGGCCGACCGCTGCGAGATACAGGTGGCCTACGCGATCGGAGTGGCACACCCCGTGTCGGTGATGGCCGAGACCTTCGGCACCGAGAAGGTGGCGCCGGCGAGACTCGCCGAGCTGATCGACGAGCACTTCGACCTGCGCCCAGGTTCGCTTCGCCAGGCTCTCGACCTGCACCGACCGATCTACCAGAAGACCGCCGCCTACGGCCACTTCGGCCGCGAGGACCCCGACTTCACCTGGGAGAAGACCGACAAGGCCGACGCCCTGCGCGACGCCGCCGGCCTGGACGTCTCCGAGGCCGTCCCCGCGTGAGCATCACCGTCGTCGGCTCGATCGCGTTCGACAGCGTCAAGACGCCCTTCGGCGAGCGCGAGCGCATGCTGGGCGGCGCGGCGACGCACTTCGCACTCGCCGCGTCGTTCTTCGATGAGGTGCGGGTGGTCGGTCCGGTGGGAGACGACTTCGACGACACGCAGCTCGCCGTGCTCTCGACCCGCGGAACCGATGTCGCGGATGTCGAGCGGGTCGCGGGCGGGCGGACGTTCTTCTGGAAGGGCGAGTACGGCTGGGACCTGAACTCGCGCGAGACACACGACACCCAGCTGAACGTGTTCGAGCAGTTCCAGCCAAAGCTGTCGGACGCGTCGCGCGACTGCGATGCGCTGTTCCTGGCGAACATCCAGCCGCGGCTCCAGCTCGAGGTGCTCGACCAGTGCACTGGCCCGCGCTGGGTTGCGCTGGACTCGATGGACCTTTGGATCGACATCGCTCGCGACGAGCTGCTCGAGGTGATCCGCCGCGTCGACTGCGTCGTCCTGAACGACGCCGAGCTGAGACAGCTCACCCACAAGCCGAGCGTGCTGGGCGCCGCGCGCGAGGTCCTCTCGTGGGGGCCTTCGGTGGTCGTCGCCAAGCTGGGTGAGTACGGCGCGGCCCTCGTGACCCAGGACGAGTTCTTCGCGCTCCCCGCGTACCCGCTCGAGTCGGTCGTCGATCCGACCGGGGCCGGCGACACCTTTGCCGGCGGCCTGGTCGGTTACGTGGCCCGCCACCTCGACGACCTGCCCTCGAGCGACGTGCTACGGCGCGCGATGGCCTACGGCACCGCGCTGGCGTCGTTCAACGTCGAGGAGTTCGGCACCGAGCGCGTAGTACGCCTCACCCAGGACGAGATTCACGAGCGGGTGGAGCATCTGCACTCCATCACGACCTTCGCGCACATCGCCGTCGAGCTGGCGGCCTGAGAGGAGAACACCATGGCCACCGCCGCACCCCCCAACACCGCCCTCGACTTCAAGGTCGCCGATCTCTCGCTGGCCGAGTTCGGCCGCAAGGAGATCCGCCTGGCCGAGCACGAGATGCCGGGCCTGATGACGACCCGTGAGGAGTTCGGCAGCCGGCAGCCGTTGAAGGGCGCGCGCATCACCGGCTCGCTCCACATGACGATCCAGACCGCGGTGCTGATCGAGACGCTCACCGCGCTCGGCGCCGAGGTGCGCTGGGCCAGCTGCAACATCTTCTCGACCCAGGACCACGCGGCCGCGGCGGCCGTCGTCGGTCCGAACGGCACCCCGGAGGATCCGCAGGGCGTGCCGGTCTACGCCTGGAAGGGCGAGACCCTCGAGGAGTACTGGTGGTGTACCGAGAAGGTGCTCCGCTGGCCCGACGGCGGTGGCCCGAACATGATCCTCGACGACGGCGGCGATGCCACGCTGCTGGTGCACAAGGGCAAGGAGTTCGAGCAGGGCGGCGAGGTGCCCCACCCGGCCAAGACAGACCCCGAGGAGCTGGGCGTGATCTTCGATCGCCTGCGCGCGAACCTCGAGGAGGACGGCCAGATCTGGACCAGGATCGCCGCGGGCATCCAGGGCGTGACCGAGGAGACGACGACCGGGGTCAACCGGCTCTACCAGATGCAGGTGAACGGCGAGCTGCTGTTCCCGGCCATCAACGTGAACAACTCGGTGACGAAGTCGAAGTTCGACAACATCTACGGCTGCCGCCACTCGCTCGTCGACGGCATCAACCGCGCCACAGACGTGATGATCGGCGGCAAGGTGGCCGTGGTCTGCGGCTTCGGCGACGTGGGCAAGGGCTGCGCCCAGTCACTGCGCGGCCAGGGCGCCCGGGTGATCGTGACCGAGATCGACCCCATCTGCGCGCTCCAGGCCGCAATGGAGGGCTACGAGGTGAAGACCCTCGAGGACGTGCTCGACAAGGCCGACATCTTCGTCACGACCACCGGCAACAAGGACATCATCACCGCCGAGCACATGGCCGGGATGAAGCACCAGGCCATCGTCGGCAACATCGGCCACTTCGACAACGAGATCGACATCGTCGGCCTCGCCGCGGTTGATGGCATCGAGCACATCAACATCAAGCCGCAGGTGGACGAGTGGCGATTCCCGGACGGCCACTCGGTGCTGGTTCTCTCGGAGGGGCGGCTGCTCAACCTCGGCAACGCCACCGGCCACCCGAGCTTCGTGATGTCGAACTCGTTCACGAACCAGGTGATCGCCCAGATGGAGCTGTTCAACAACCCGGACGACTACGGGCTCGAGGTCTACGTGCTGCCGAAGCACCTCGACGAGAAGGTTGCGCGCCTGCACCTCGACGCGCTGGGCGTGAACCTCACGAAGCTCCGCCCGGACCAGGCCGAGTACATCGGCGTGCCCGTCGAGGGGCCGTACAAGCCCGACCACTACCGCTACTGAGGCCGCCGTTACAGAGGCGCTGCGCGTCGGCGCCGGCTCGCGATGTCATCGTTACAGTGGGCAGGATGCAGGAACGTCTGGCTCGTCGGCCTTGGCCGCTTGCGGTCTTGGCCTGCCTGACCTTCGGTGCGAGTGTCGCGCCGCCGACGGTGCCCGCCAGCGCTGCTACGTCGCTGACGGTCGATGGGTCGACTCTCCGTTTCGCCGGGGACGACGTGTCGGACAGCGTCGTGGCCGCGCCGCCGGAGGGAGGGATGTTCGTCTTCGACGTCTTCCTTGGCAATCACCCGAAGCTTTCCACGGCGCCACCGTGTGAGGAACGAGCCCATCCCACGCGTGGCTATCCGCAGGTCCACTGCCCGGCCGAGGGCCTGACCACCTTCACGGGCCGAGCCGGCGCGGGAGATGACTACGTGTGGGTCGCCGACCTTTCCCTGCCTGGAGACGTGGAGCTTGGACCCGGCAACGACGACTCTTGGGATGGACCGCTGGCGGACCGTGTGTCGGGCGGCGAGGGCGACGACAAGTGGCTGAACGGCGGGGGCCCTGATTTCTTCGACGGTGGACCCGGCGCCGACATACTTTTCATCGGCCCGGGGGGCCTCGTGAACGGGAACGATGAGATCCACGGCGGTGACGGCGACGACAACATGTGGGCGGGCGGCGGCAACGATCGGGTGTATGGAGACGCGGGTAACGAGACCCTTCACGGCAATCCCGGTGACGACACGGTCGAGGGAGGGGACGGCGACGACCTTCTCGGCGCGCTCCCGCCGATCTTCCCCTGGGGCCCTCGGAAGATCTGCGCCCAGGACCCGGGAGACGACGTCCTTGATGGCGGCGCCGGTGACGACGGAGTATGCGGTGGGAGTGGAGTGGATGTGGTCAGGGGGGGCGACGGGAATGACCGCATAGACACGCTCGACGAGGTGCGCGACGAAGTGGTGTCGTGTGGCACGGGGTTAGACCTGCTGAACGCCGATGCGTTCGATCCGGTCGATCCGGACTGCGAGCAGGCCTATTTCGGGGAGCATGTCTACCTACATCCAGACGGTGCGCCGGCGACGCTTACCCCGGCGGGTGGTAGTCCTATCGCCGTTTCGGCCAGCGGACGTCTGCCGGTGCCCTTCCGGTGCCAGAGCAACAGGTGCTCGGGCACGATCAGCATGGCGCTTCGGGCTCCCGGGGTGGCATCGGTCTCCGCACGCCGTCGGATAGCGACCAAGCGTTTCACGGTCCGCCGTGGGAGCGAGAATCTGAGCGTCCCGCTGACCCGCGACGCGGTGAGACGTCTACGCCGAGTACGACGGCCGTCGCTCGAAGTGGAGGTCACCGGCGCAGCCGGGGCCAAGATCACCTTCTTGCTGCGCGGCCGATTTAGGGTCGTGTCCCCGGCCCGGCACTAAACGCCGAGCGCTCATCCACGATCGCTGAACCTTTGACCGGGCTCCATGCCGGCAAAGCCGTTCAGCGGTTACCCCAGCGACGTCCCGTCGTAGAGCTTCAGGACCCGCACCGTCCCGGCCGGCGAGGCGTGGATGCACAGCTCGCACAGCACGCACTCGTCGAGGTTCTCCTCGACCACCTCCACGCGTCCCTCGCGCTCGGCGTAGATGTCCACCGGGCAGGCCTGCTCGAGCGCCTTCGCAACTACCGCGTCGTCGCGGATCGAGTCGTCGATCTCGACGTCTATGAACATCGCGGCCACTAGGTCGCCGCCGCCCCGGAGCCGATTCGCTCCTTCACGAGATCCGGAATCTCCGAGATCTCCTCGGCTACCGCGATCCCCGCCTCCTGCAGGCGGACGATCTTCTCGGCCGCCGTGTCGGCCTTGCCCTCGACGATCGTCCCGGCGTGGCCGAAGGACATGCCGGGCATCGCGTCCATGAAGCGACCCGCCATGAAGGCGACGATCGGCAGCCGGGAGTCGTTCTCGCTCACGTAGCGGGCGAGCTCGGCCTCCATGCGGCCCCCCGGCTCGGTGTAGATCACGATCGCCTCGGTCTGCTCGTCGGCCTCGAAGTAGGGCATCAGCTCGGCGTAGGTGGAGCCGATGATCGCGTCGCCGCCGATCGAGACCGCCGTCGACACGCCGAGGCCGGCGGCGCTGAGCGTCGAGGAGATCTCGGTGGTCATGCCGCCGCTGCGCGACAGCACCCCCACGCGGCCCGGCGCGTACGACTTGGCGGCGTCCTTCGCGGGCCCGCCGATGCCGCCCATCTTCGCCACGCCCGGCCGGATGATCCCAAGGCAGTTGGGCCCGATGATGCGCGCGCCGCGGAGCGTGGCAAGCTCGACCATCTGGGCGACGTCGTAGCGCGGAATCCGTTCGGTGACGATCACGATCAGTCGCACGCCGGCCTCGATCGCCTCGAACACCGCGTCGCGCGTGAACGCGGGGGGGACGGTGACCACCGAGCCGTCCGGCACCTCACCGATCTCGGCCACGAGCTGGGCCACCGAGTCGAACACCGGCACGCCGTGCACCTCGCGGCCCCGCCGGCCGGGGGTCACGCCGCCGATGATCTTGGAGCCGTAGTCGAGGCACTCGCGGGTGAGGTTCACGGCCTCACGGCCGGTGATGCCCTGGACGATGAAGGTCGTGGACTCGTCGATCAGGTGCTTGGCCATCAGGGCGCCTCCGTGACCTCGCTCGAGGTCCGGCCCTCGAGGCCCGGGGCCGCCGCCACGCCATGGTCGCCGGCCGCCACCGTGCCGTTCGAGGAGGCCGGCACCTTCTCCACCGCCCGCCGCGCGGCCTCGTGCATCGAGACGCTGCGGTCCGCGTACTCGACGCCGTACTTCGCGAGGATCTTGAAGCCCTCCTCCTCCCAGGCGCCGGGGATGCGGAAGATCGCGATCTTCTCGGCCGGGTCGTGACCGAGCTCCACGCAGGCCTTGATAACGCCGCGGGCCACGATGTCCACGCGCGTGTTCGAGACGATCGACATCATCACGGCGATCTTCTCCACGCCCGGCTTCGAGAGCACGAGCTTGGTCAGGTTGCAGGCCTTCGACACCGATGGGTTGCCACCTATCTCGCAGTAGTTGGCAGGGCGGCCGCCGAAGTTCTGGACGGCGTCGAAGAGCGTCAACGAGCCGCCGCCGGCGCCGATCACGAGCCCGAGGTTGCCGTCGAACTCGGTCACGTTGCCGGCCACGCCGCGGTGGTCGGCCGAGTCGATCTGCTCGCCGCGGATCTCGAACTCGGTGGCCTCGCGCGCCTCGCGCGTCTCCTCGTCGCCCACGCCCAGCTCCTTCAGGAGCTCCTGCTGGCGCACGCGGCCCTCGTTCTCCATGTCCATGTGAGCGTCCACCGCCACGAACGTCCCGTCCGCGAGCTGGGCCAGCGGGTTGATCTCCGCGAGCGTCATGTCGTACTTCACGAACAGCTTCGCGAGCTTGGCGAGGATCGGGGTAAGCCGGTTGAGCTCGCTGCCCGTGATGCCCACCGCGGCCACGGCGTCCTTGGCGCGGAAGTCCATGCTCGGCAGGACCGTCGAGAAGTGGCCGCGCCCGATGTGGTCGGGGTGGCTCTCGGCCACCTCCTCGATGTCGATCCCGCCCAAGTCGGAGAACACGAACGTGGGCAGCTTGCGCACGCCGTCCCACACCACGCCCGCGTAGTACTCCTGCTTGATCTCGGCACGGGAGTCCACCAGCACGCCGCGCGGCATGTGCCCGCCGATCTCGAGCTGGAGGATGTCGCGCGCGTGGGCCTCGGCCTCCTCGGGGGTGTCGGCGAACTTCACGCCGCCCGCCTTCATGCGCCCGCCGGTGAGCACCTGGGATTTGATCACCACGGAGCCGCCGATGTCGGCGGCGATCTGCCTGGCCTCCTCGGCCGTCCGGGCAAACCCGTGTTTCGACAGCGGTATGTCCTCGCGGGCGAGGATCTGGCGGGATTCGTACTCGTAGAAGCGCATGGTCAGCGCAGGTTTCCGGTGACCGTGCGCGCGCGCATGTTAGTGCCCGAGGGGTCGTGAAACCTGCCCGCGCGGCAACTTGCCACCCCGCTCGTCCCGATTTCTTCCCGCGTGTCGGGTCAGCGGCGGACGACGCGAACGGCGGCCCTGCCGGGACGGAATCCCTCTCGGCTTGCCCGAGGGCGGTACCGCCCGCCCGACCGGAAGCGCTTGATGACCCTCGCGCGCCCGCGCGCGTCGGTGCGCAGTCGCCGGCCGGCGAAGCTGATGCTGGCACGGCTGACGGCACGGCGCCTGCCCCTGGAGACGTGCGTTGCCCGGAAGGAGAACCGAGTACGGCGGCCGGTGGCGACGCGCGTGGGGGAGACCGAGAGCCGTATCTTCGGCCGCGTCGCCGGCCCGGGGCCACCGTTCGACCCACCGTCGCCGTTCTGGACGCCACCGGAACCACCACCACCGCCACCCGGCTGACCGCTGCCTCCACCGCCACCACCCCCGGGCTGACCGCCATCGCCGGGCTGGCCGTCGCCGGAGCCACCACCCCCGGGCTGACCGCCACCGCCGGGTTGACCCCCGCCGCCCGGGCCGGCCCCTGCGGGCGCCGCCCCCAGCGTGATCGGGTTAGCAAGGGCCTCGACCGCTCCGCCGCACTCGAGCTGGATGCGGTAGTCGCCCTTCCCCTCGCCGGCGAAGCGGTAGGTGAAGTCGGCGCTGGTGACCGGCACCTCGGCAGTCGGCGCGCCGTCCTTCAGCACGATGAGCCGTCTCGTGGGCGCGCCGGAGGAGTCCGGGCCGCCGCCGATCACGCGGGCCGTGAAGTCGGCGCGCAGATCCTGGAGCCCGTCCCCCATCATCGCCGTGCCGTTCGCGGACTTGGCATTGAGCCGCAGGTCCGGCCCGCCCGCGCCGAAGAGCTTCACGTAGGCGTGCCCGGCCTGGATCGCCTCCTGGACCCCGTTCTCCGAGAGCCGGTCCGCGTACACGACAGTCGTGCCCACGCCGATGGGGCTCTGGGTCACGGCATTGTTGGGCGTCCCGGCGTTGTGCGAGTCGCTGACCGCCACCGCGGTGAGGTCGAAGCCCTCGCGGCGGTGCTGGTCCCACTCCTGGATCGCGGTGAGCGTGAACGGGTTCGAGCCGGCGTCGTTGCCGGGCGGCCCCGTGTGGACCTCCCACGCGTCGACCTTCTCGTAGCGGGTCTCGTCGTTGGTGTAGTCCCACGGACAGCCGCGGCAGAGGGCGGCGAAGGCCGGCACCTCGGACGGAAAGATCGTCGGGTGGTTTATCTGCGTGAACCCGCCCGCCGCGTGCACCTGGTCGAAGAGCTGGCTCGGAGGCCGCGGGTCGCGCCTGGATACGAGCGAGCCGTCGGGGCGGCGCTCGAGGACCGGGCCGGTGCGGTAGTCCAGGACCCTGCTGCTCGCGTGGTTGTTGAGGTGGCCCCTGTAGGTGATGACCTCGGCGCTGCGCATGATCAGCTTCTCGGGGTAGCCGCTCTGATAGCGGCCGATCTCGTCCCACTGCGAGCCGACGACGTAGTCGGACAGCGTGATGAAGTCGAGGCCCGCGCCTCCCTTGGCCCGGTCGCCGAATGCGTACCCGAAGGTCTCGGTCATGGTGGCGTCGCCAAGCGCGGAATGCTCGGCGTGCACGTGCATGTCCCCGGCGTACCAACCGGGGCGGTCGACGGCGGGGGTGCGGTCGTAGGGCGCGGGCCGGTAGGGCTCGTCGGCGAACGCCGGATTGCCGCTCAGCTCCACCTCGATGCGCCAGGCGACCTTCCCGTCCGTGTCGCCCCCCTCCTGACCGATGATCGACGCGAGCCCCAGCTCGGCCGCCCACTCGCCCACGGGGACCGGCCCGGGCTCGAACCCGCGCGTCGTCTTGCCGGGAACGTGGCCCTTCGGCCTGGCCTCGTACTGCGCCTCAGTGGAGAATCCCTCCGGCGAGATCGTCACGTCCGGGTGGCTCGAGCCTCCCCAACCGCGGAACTCCTCGAGGTCGAACACCTCTGCGGGCTCCTCGCGGGCATCGTACAGCCCGAGGTCGAGCGTGTGGCGGAGCTGCGCGCTTGTTGGGGTCTCGGGCTGATCGAAGCAGTACTTGACCCGCACGGCGGTGGTGCCCGCCGGCACGTCGAAGGGAACGAGCACGTAGCTGCCCTGCTGATCGGACGAGAACTCGCCGGTGATCACCTGAGAAGGGGCAATCGCGTCGCCTGGGCACTTCGTCGGCGCCGCGCTGGCCGACACCAGCGGCTCGGGTGCGGCAACGTCGCCGTGGGCGAACGCGGCGGCCGGAAGGCCGAGCACCACGGCCAAGGCGCAAACCAGTGCCCGCGCCGCGACCAAGCGGGTACGCACGGCTTGGGACCCTACGCCGTGTCGTGCGTACGCGAACTGCTTCACGATGCTCTCCCTTTGTTCGTCCCCGGCACCCCCGCTCTGCTGCGCAGCGGACGAGTTGCCCTCCAAGAAGCCGATTCCCTCCTTGAGAGTAGACCAATGAGCGCCGAGCATGTAACGGGCATGTGACCGTCTCGCGGGCGGACCGTCTCCTACGCGGAGGCGCTCGAGAATCGAGCGGCAGGGAGAGCTCGACGCGCTCCTGCGCCTCGGCGTGCCGCTGGCACAGGGCTATCTGCTCGGGCGCCCGACCGGCCTTGCGTCGCTCGGGGACCGCGCGACCGGCCATGTGCGTCACGCGCTGATGCAGGTGCTTCCCGAGACCTCGGTCCAGTCCGTGGCCAAGCGGGCGATGGCGCGCACGCGGGCCGATCGCTTCCTGCCGATCGCCTGCTCGGACGAGCAGGGGGGCTACCTCGGGCTCGTGCGGGTCGAGCACCTGGTGGGACCGGCTCGCCAGCCGTTAGCCGACCGCTCACCGCCCCATCGGCAGTGGGCTACGCCGTGGGCTGCGTGGCGCCGGCGGTCGCCGCCGGGTCGCCGCCGTTGCCGCTCATGCCGTAGGCGTCGGCCAGCTCCGGGTCCTTCTTGGCGAGCATCTCGGCCAGGCCCACCATCACCTTGCACTGCTTCCAGGTGGCGTCGTCTTGCATCTTGCCGTCGATCATGTGCACGCCTCGCCCGTCGGGGATTGCCTCGATCACCTTCTTGGCGAAGATGACCTCCTCCGGGTCCGGGCTGAACACGCGCTTGGCGATCTCGATCTGGCGCGGGTGTAGCGACCAGGCCCCCACGCAGCCCATGAGGAAGGCGGCGCGGAACTGGGTCTCACAGCCCAGCTCGTCCCGGATGTCCCCGAACGGGCCGTAGAAGGGCAGGATCCCGACCGAGGTGCAGGCGTCCACCATCCGGCCCATCGAGTAGTGCCACAGGTCCTGCTGCGCCGAGGCGCGGGGCGCATCCGCGTCGGCGGGATCGGGGTCCTCGATCACCCGGTAGCCCGGGTGGCCGCCGCCCACGCGGGTGGTCTTCATGCGCCGTGAGGCAGCCAGATCGGCCGGGCCGAAGCTCATGCCCTGCATCCGGGGGCTCGCGGCGGCTATCTCCTCGAGGTTGTTCACTCCGAGGGCGGTCTCGAGGATGGCGTGCACGAGGATGGGCCGCTCCAAACCGTGCTTGGCCTCGAGCTGGGCGAGCAGGCGATCGACGTAGTGGATGTCCCAGGCGCCCTCGACCTTGGGCACCATGATCACGTCGAGCCGGTGGCCGATCTCGGGCACGAGGCGCAGGAGGTCATCCAGCACCCACGGGCTCTCGAGGGAGTTGATGCGCGTCCACAGCGCCGTCTCGCCGAGGTCGACCTCGCGGCCGATCTTCACGAGGCCTTCGCGCGCGGCCTCCTTGCGATCGGCGGGAATCGCGTCCTCGAGGTTGCCGAGCAGGATGTCGGTCTGCTGAACCACACTGGGCAGCTTCGCGACGATCTTCTCGTTGCTGGGGTCGAAGAAGTGGATCATCCGCGAGGGCAGGACCGGAATCTCGCGCGCGGGCTCGGGCGCACCCATCGCCAGGGGCATTCCAAAGGCTCGGGGGTTGCGCAAGGGGGGTCCTCCGGGGTCGTTAGCGTGAGGCGAGCGCCGCTGCAGCCTGCGCGGCAGGCGAACCCTACCGGCCGCTCGACCTCAGCCTGCGACGGCGGCCGAGCGCGTCTGCGACTGCCTCTTCATCCTGGCGGGTATGCCTGCCGCACCGACGCCAACAGGCGACCAGCCGATGAGCTGTGGTCAGCCGAAGGAGTTGTAGACGGCGCCTGAATCCACCGCCGCCCCGCGACCTCGCGGAACTCCTACAGATGCACTTCCGGCGCAGCTTCCGCCGCGTCCGTCCGTGGCCGTGAAGCTGACACGGTAGACCCGGCCGTCGCCACCTCCGCTGCGCTCGGCTCGCAGCCAGACCTGATGGGGTACGGATGTCCGCACTGCATCGGGGTCGTTCTTCCCCTTCCCCTTGCTCTTGCCCTTATCCCCGAGCGGCTCGTCCTGCTGCACGCCGGTGATCGTGAGCGTGACGGGGCCGCCGTCGGGGTCGGCCGCACCGGTGAGCGTGACCAGGCGGAGCTTGTGGTTGGGCGGCCACAGTCGATCCGGTGTCGCCTTGATGCGCGAGCAGTCGGGCGGGCGATTGCCAACGTTGGCCGCCAGGGGCTGCCAGTCGGGGTGGGCGTCGTAGGGCGCTTCGTTTCCGTACGTCTCGCTGAACTGACGCCGGTCGCTGCCATCCGGCCTGACGACGAACAGGGCGTCGGGAATCTGGTCGAGAAAGACGATCTTCGTGCCGTCCGGGGACCATGCGGGCATCTCCCCACGGCCGAGCGACGCGATAGACCCGCCGCTGGGGTCCATGGTCCGCACCTCATACCCGCCTGAGGCGGTGAAGGCGATGCGGCGGCCGTCCGGCGCCCACTCGGGATTGCTCGCGTTGCCGGCCGCGCCGAAGGGCTTCGGCTCCGTCATGGTCAGCCGGCGCCGGTCCGTGCCGTCGGTCTTCACGGTGTGGATCTCCAACGCCGGGCCGACGTCCCGGCTCTGCACGCGCCGGATGCTCGTGAAGACCACGAGCGTGCCGTCCGGTGACCACTTCGGCTCGGTCAGCTCGACGCTCAGGTCGGGTTCGGACAGCAGGAGGCGCCGATCCGTGCCGTTGGGTCGGATCGTGTAAATCGCGGACTGCCCACCGGCGGTGAAACTCGAGTAGCCGATCCGCCCGTCTGGCGTCCAGGCGGGATCCGACGCATTGGTGTCACCGAGGGTCACCTGACGGCGACCGCTTCCGTCGGCGTTGATCACGAAGATCTGCCGCCGAATGGGAGAGCCCACGTCGTACGCGAACGCGAGCTGGTTGCCATCGGGGGACCAGGCCGGGCGGCCACCGCACGTTAGCCGTGTCCGCCCTGTGCCGTCCGCGTTCGCCAGCCAGATCTCGTAGAGTTCACACGTGGCCGTGCGGTCAAAGCGCTCGAACGCCACCTTGCCGTTCGCGCCCGGGAACGCCGCCTGCGCCGGGGCTACCGCAAGACAGCAGCTCACAAGCAGTGCCGAGCCCATCCGTGGCCAACTGAACATCGTCCGTCCTCTCTGCGTTAAGGGCACGCGACCCTAGCATCGCGTTCCGGGAGCAGTCAAGGCCGAACACGAACGAAGGCCGGCGAACTTCCGGGGCGCTGCCAGACCCTAATATTGCGCGCCGGCCGACCGGCCCCAAACGGAAGGAATCGGAGCTTTGGCAGACAACGGAACCACCTTCGACCAGGCCTCGCGGGAGGCCACCGGCGCTCACGCGTACGGTCGCTACCTCGAGGAGTTCGAGGTCGGTGCCGTGTACAAGCACTGGCCGGCCAAGACCGTGACCGAGGCCGACGACCACCTCTTCTGCCTGGTCACGATGAACCACCATCCGCTGCACATCAACGACGTCTACGCCAAGCAGTCGCAACAGGGGCGCAACGTCGTGGTGGGCCCGCTCGTGTACTCGCTGATGCTCGGGATGTCGGTGAGCGACGTGTCGGGGAAGGCGATAGCCAACCTGGCGACCGAGGACTTGAAGCACCCGGCGCCCGTCTTCCACGGCGACACGCTGTTCGTGGAGAGCGAGGTACTGGAGGTCACCCCCTCGCGCTCGAAGCCCGACCGCGGCGTCGTGAAGGTGAAGAGCGACGCCTACAACCAGGACGGAGTGCTGGTGGCCACCTTCCGGCGGGCGGTGCTGGTGCCCCGCAGGGAGCCGGGGCAGCCCGTCGAGTCCACGGCGGCCAGCGGCGAGTCGCCCTCCGGCGGTTGACGGCCTGCACGGACTCCGTGCCATGAGCCTGCGCAGCCGGCCTCAGCCGGCCGGTCCGCCCAGGCGCGGTGGTACGTTGACGGCTCGCGCGGGGCGGTCCCCGGCGTACGGATAGGAGAGCGTGGAGAAGCGCAGGCCGGTCACAGGATCAGGCTCGGAGGGCTCGATCGCGACGGACATATCGGTCGAGGTCGCCGCGATCGTCAGCGCCGCTGAGAGCGCGGCCGCCGCCATTCGCCATCGCGCCGATCAGGAGGCTCAGGCCCGACGCCGCGAGGCCGAGGTCGAGGCCCGAGGCCGCCTCAGCCGCGCGGCGGTCGAGGCGGACCAACTCGTGGTCGAGCGCCTGCGGCGCATCTCGGAGCTGAGCGACTCGGTGGTGGAGCGCGCGCGGGCGGTGGTCGACCAGCTCGACCAGGCGGAGGAGGCCCGGCGTCAGCTAAACGGCCTGCTGGCCGCATTGGCCAAGACCGCGGAGAGGGTGGCTCAGGAGCTGGACGACCGACCGGACACGGGGGGCACCGGCGCGCCCCCCCAGGCACCGGTCGCCCGCTTCGCGCCCCAGGAGCCGCGCGAGAGCTTCCTGCCCCAGGAGCCGCGCGAGAGCTCCCACGTGGGGACCTCCGAGGGGGGCGAGGCCGGCGGCGACGCCGCGAGCACGGCGGTCACCCCACCCGCGGTCGAGGCGGAGCGACCGCCCGTGGACGAAGTGCGGCCTCTGGCCGCGCCCGCGGCTCCTGGGCCGGCGGAGGGACAAGCCACGGCCGAGGTCGTGCAACTGGCTCGACCCCCCGCCGTGGACGCGGAGCCGGCGGCAGCGCCAGACTCGCGGCAGCGTCGCGAGGCGGGGGACATGGACGGCGCCCGACTCGTCGCCCTCCAGATGGCGGTCGCGGGCAGCACACGGGGCGAGGTGGCCACCCACCTCAAGCGTGAGTACCACATCGCCGAGCCGCACGGCATCCTGGACGACGTCTTCGGCGAGGGCTGAGCTCCACCGGGCTTCAGGCGAGCTGCCGCTCGTACCAGCGGTACGTCTCGCTCAGGCCGCTGTCCAAGTCCCAGCGCGGCGCCCATCCGAGCTCCTCGCGAATCAGCGTCGAGTCGAGGTACTGGCGGTCGATCTCCCCATGGAGCGAGCCGGTGCCGACGATCACGGGCTCGACGTCGCGGCCCGAGGCCACGATCATCCGCTGCACCATCTCCAGCACCGGCACGGGCCGCCCGGCGCCCGCGTTCCAGGCACGGCCGCGCAGCTCGGGGCGGTCGAGCGACGCCGCGACGGCCAGGTATGCCTCGACGGCGTCGGCCGCGTAGATGTAGTCGCGCTCCGGCGTGCCGTCCGATCGGATCACCGGGGGCTTGCCCTGCACCAGCGACCGCGCGCTGTCGGGCACGACGCGCGAGAAGTTGTTGTCGCCGCCGCCGTAGACGTTGGCCAGGCGTGTTACGGCCACGGGGAGGTCGTAGGTCTCGGCGTATGAGCGGGCGATCAGGTCGGCGCACGCCTTGGACACGTCGTACGGGTAGGACGGGCGCAGGGCGAAGCTCTCGGTGTAGGGCAGCTCGTCCTGGGCGCCATACGCCTTGTCGGAGGAGGCCACGACCACCCGCTCCGTCAGAGCGCTCTCCCGGCATGCCTCGAGCAGGTTGTAGGTCCCGCGCACGTTGGCCTCGAACGTGGACAGTGGCGAGCGGTTGGCCGTCCCGACGATCGTCTGAGCCGCAAGGTGGAAGACGGCCCGCACGCCGTACTCGTTCAACACCCGCACCAGCGCGTCATGGTCGGTCAGGTCGGCCAGGGCGACGTCACAGCGGGCCTCGAGACCGTGCACTCGGAAGCGCGAACGCGCCGGAGCGTCGCGACGCGTGACCACGACGTGTGCTCCCTCGTCGAGAAGCCGCTCCACGAGCCAGGAGCCGACGAAGCCCTGGCCTCCGGTGACCAGTACGGGCAGGTCGCGCCAGCGACCGTCGACCGCCATGCGGCTAGCCGGCCCGCCGCAGGCGGCGCAGGAGTCCGCGACGCGGGGCCGAGCGCTCTTGCGGCGGAGCGGGCAGGGGCTCTCCGGCCAGGACGGCGGCGGGAGCATCGCTGACCATCCACTCGGCACGCGCGGGCGCGACACGGGCCGCGGCGGCGACCCCAGCCGACAGGGGCGCCCTCATCGACCCGGCCGAGTGGGCGTCTGACGCGATGACGTGGGCGAGCCCCTCCTCGATGAGCGACAGGGCCAGACGCCGGGAGCGCGAGTGCTTCTCCGACGCCGCCAGCGACGCCGCCGTGACCTGTACCAATACGCCCCGCTCCACCAGGGCGGCCAGCCGCGCCGGATCGCCCTGGAACGTCGAGTTGCGCTCGGGGTGCGCGAGCAGTATCCGGAATCCCTGAAGCGAGATGCGGAAGAGCAGTTCCTCGAAGCCGGTGGCCAGTGGGCCGTACGGGGTCTCTATGAGCAGGTCGGTCCCACGTTGCCAGTAGGAGGCGAGTCGAAGCTCGTCGACCGAGGCGTTTTGAGCCCAGATCAGGTCCACCTCTCCGCCGGGCACCACGGTCACCTCGAGATCGGCGGGCAGGCTCTGGTTGAGGCTGACGCAGCGCGACGCGATCTCACGCAGGTGAACGGACGGGAAGTCGTGACGCAGATGCGGGGTCGCGGCGAGGGTGTCCGTGCCATCCGCGGCCGCCGCCCTTATGAGCGCGAGGCTGCCATCTTGGTCCGCCGGGCCGTCGTCGATCCCGGGTAGGACGTGTGAGTGCAGGTCGATCACCGCCGCCGATGGTACGGCCGCCATCCAAGCGCGCGTCGGGAGCTCTGCGCGCGCCTTCCGTGCGCGGAGCTACGATCGTCTACTCAAGCTTTCGCTCCCGCGCGCCGATGCTCTCGGGAGCTACACCGAATCCGCCCGCCAACGCGCGCGGCCGAAGCACGGATGCGCTCGACCGGGCGCCCCACCCAGAGGAAGAGACTTGCTAAGTACCGATCAGATCCTCACCGTGCTCTGGAGACGGCGCCTGACCGTGCTCATCACGTTCCTGCTCACCCTCGGCGCGGTGGCGGCGGTCACGTTCTCGCTGCCCAAGGTCTATACCAGCTCCGCCTACATGCTCGTGACCCCGAGCAAGCAGTCCGGCGACAACTTCGCCGCGACGCAGGTCAGCCAGGTGCTCACCAAGACCTACGGCGAGTTGCTGCAGACGCGCGGCGTGGCCGACCTGGTCGCTCGCGAGCTGCCCTTCGAGACGACCGGTGAGGAGCTGCTCGGATCGGTCACCGTCGCGCCGATCCCCGACAGCCAGCTACTGCAGATCAGCGCCGATGCGAGATCTCCCGACGAGGCCCAGAGCGTGGCCAACACCTACGCCGAGGTCTTCTCGGAGCGCGCTCGCGCCACGCAGGAGACCACGGGCAGCCGTGCGACGGTCGCCGAGGCCGCTTCGCGCCCGACCTCCCCCAGCAAGCCACGGCCCAACCTCTACCTGTTGATCGGCAGCCTCGTCGCTCTGTTCACCGCCGTCTCGGTCGCCCTCCTGCGCCACCGCTTCGACCAGCGGTTGGAGATCGAGACATCCACGAGAGAATTGTTCGACCTACCGGTCATCGCCCGCATCCCGCAGCGGTCGGGATCGGTGCTCGAGGGGTTCGTGCGGGGTGAGCGGGCACGGGACGGCGCGGCCGCCGGGCTCGACGAGGCGTTCCGCCTGCTCCTGGCCAACCTGTCGTTTGTGAGCGCCGGACAGCGGCCGCGTACGGTCGCCGTGGTCAGCGGGGACGAGCGCGAGGGCAAGACCACCTGCTGCGCCAGCATCGGCCGAGCGGGCATGGAGATGGGCCTCGACGTGCTGCTCGTGGATGCCGATCTACGCCGCGCGAACCTCTCACACGGTCTCGACGTCGCGCCCGAGGCGCTGCGGTCGGGCCTCTCGAGCATCCTCGTGACCTCGGGCCGCCTCGAAGACGCGACGGTGCGCGTGCCCAACCAGTTCATGGAGGTCGTCCCGGCCGGTCCGCTGCCCCCCAATCCGACCGCCTTGCTCAGCCTGCCCGCATTCGCGGAGTTCGATCGCCAGGCGCGGGAGGCCTACGACCTGGTGGTCTATGACACCCCGCCGCTTGCGGTGGGAGCCGACGCCTCGTTGGTGGCCGCTCGGGTCGAGGGCGTGATCCTGGTGGTCGACGCCCGTTCCACCAAGCGTGGGAACGCTCTGAGCTCCGTGGACCAACTGCGGCGCGCCGGGGCGAACGTGCTCGGAGTCGTGATCAACCGCTCGCGCGACGCCGTGGACTACTACTACGCCCGCGAGACCGACGTAGACCCGCTCCTGAACGGAAACGGGACCGTGCCGCCAACGGTCACCGCGCACCGCACGCCTGAGCTGGCGCGGCCCGAGCCGCCCGAACGTTGAGACTGGCCGGCGCTACCGGCCACCGGAGCGTCGCGCTCGCCGCCGGCCAGCAGGCTGCCCTCGCGCTTGCGGCTCTCGGGGTTGGAGCCGTCTTTGCGCTGAGTGCTTTCGTCGTGGGACCGTTGGTCCTGCCTGCCGCCATGGTCTTCGGCGCGCTCGCGGCGGTCACAGTGGCGCGGCCTGAGGTCGGAATCGCGGCCGCATTCATGATGGTGCCGCTGGCCAACCTCGGCCTAACCGGCAATCCTCCCTGGCTGCTCGGCGCCGTCTGGAGCGTCTTCCTCGTCTCCCTCGCCTTCCTGCAGCGCCGGGACGGCCTTCACGAGCAGCACCTCCCGCGTCTCTCTCTTGGGCTGCTGGTGTACGGCCTGATCGCGATGGTCGGGGCGTTCACCGTCGCGAACAGCCTCAGCGACGCCCAACCGATCCTGCGCAGCCTGCTGACCGGCCTCCTGATGTTCGCCGCGATCGCCAAGATCGTGCGTACGCGCGCGCAGGTGCAGTGGGTGATGGCCGGAATCGCGACGGGGGCGCTCATCACCGGGACGTTCGCCGCTTGGGAGTACCTCACGGGGGCGTCGTCGACGATCGGCTTCCTCACGAGCTCCGGGGCCGTCGTAGGCCGGGCCACCGCCGGCTTCGCCCAACCGAACCAGTTGGCGGGCTTTCTCATCATCCTGATCCCGTTCGCGATCGCCGGTGTGGCGATCGGATGGCGCCTCAAGCTCCTCTACGCCGCGGCCGCGACGATGGCGGTGATAGGGGTCTACGTCAGCTTCTCGCGCGGCGCCCTCATCGGGCTGGCCCTCATACCGCTCGTGTTCTTGGGCGGCCGGAGAGTGCTCGTGTTTGCCCCGTTGGTGCTGATGGTCGGCTTTCTCATCACTCCCGGCATCCTGGCGGAGCGATTCGGCACCCTGACGGCAAGTGGCTCCGAGATCGCCTCACGGCTGGACATCTGGAAGACGGCAGGCAGCATCTGGGCCGAGAACCCCGTGACCGGAGTCGGACCGGGGCAGTTCCCCGAGGCCTACGCACAGGCACGCGTGCCGGGCAAGGAGTTCCTCCCCGCCACGCTGTTCGAGCCGCCGCCGCACGCCCACAACCTGTTTCTCCACGTCCTTGCGGAGGGCGGCCTGCTCGCGCTGGTGGCCCTCGCAGCCATCCTGCTGGTGGCGTTCCGCACCGCCTTCGAGCTCAAGCGAAGCGAGGAGCGCTGGATCCGGGTCCTCGGCAGGGCAACACTCGCCGCCCTCGCCGCCTTTCTCGTGCACAACATGTTCGACGTGACCCTGCTCGAGGGCACGGGCATCTACTTCTGGGCGCTGCTGGGCCTGATCAGCGCGCTCTACTCGATCTCGTCGGGTCGATCCGTCCCCACCGAGCAGGCGGAGCCGGCGTAGCGCCCCGGCGGTTTGACGATGCCTCGGCCGCTTCTGTTCTATTCAGCCTGGCCCCTCGGCTACCACAACGTCGAGGCCGAGCGGAAGGCGTTGTCCTTCGCGGAGGCCGGCCACGAGGTCGTCTACGTGGCCGGCGTGGGCACGCGCAACCCGCGGCCTTACAGCGCGCGCAAGCTGGTCGACAGGGCCACCCGCAAGCTCAGGGAGCGCTCGAGTGCACAGCCCTCGCCGCTCCACGCGAACCTGCGCACCGCCTCCCTGCTCGTTGCCCCGCCGCGGCAGGTCCGGCAGGTCGAGCGCATGAACGTGGCCTGGCTCGAGCGCCAGCTCCGAACTGCCATCGGACCCTGGGACGAGGCGGTGGCCTGGATTCGCTGGCCCACACAGGAGCTGGTCGAGGCGCTGCGCCGCCTCCAACCGGCCGTGACCGTCTACGAGTGCGTCGACGCGTACCGCCACTCGCCCGGGATGACCGGCGGCTGGGTGGAGGTGTTCGAGCGGGCCGAGCGGGCGCTCGTCGAGCAGGCCGACGCTGTCGTCGTGCCCAGCGAGCCGCTGGCCGAACGCTTTCGGCCCTACGCCAAGGAGGTCCACCTCGTTCCCCACGGGGTCGAGGTCGAGCTCTTTCCCGCGCCCGAGCAAGCGGCCGGAGCCGACGGTCAGATCACGATCGGCTTCGCCGGCACGCTGGACTACCGCCTCGACGTCGAGGTGCTGCGGCGGGTGGCGGAGTCGCACCCTGATTGGCGGGTTCGCCTGATAGGCCCGGCTCAGGAGAGCTTCAAGCCGGGCCTGGTCGCCGATCTCCCGAACGTGACGGTCGAGCCGGCGGTCCCCCACGAGCGGCTCGGCGAGCTGCTGGCCACGTTCGACGTCGGGATCATGCCCTACTTCATCGATCCCAACTACACGCACATGTGCCCGGTCAAGAACATGGAGCTGATGGCCGCCGGCAAGCCGGCGGTCGCGCGCCCGACGCCGGCGCTCGATCCCTATCGCGGCCTGCTGTACCTCGCGGACACGCCGGACGAGTTCGTCGCCCAGCTCGAGCGTGCAATAGCGGAGGACTCGCTGGACCAGGCGCGGGAGCGGCGGGCGGTGGCCGAGGCCAATACGTGGGACCGTCGCCTGGGGGAGACTCGACGGATAGTCGACGATCTGCTCGAACGGTGACGTTCGCACGGATTCGGTCGACATAAGCACTGCAAGCAAACAAGCAGCCGCCTCTCGACAAGGGCAAACCCACCGCAAGGTGGGGACGCAAAGCCACGGGGCTCCAGCGATGGAGTCAGCCGGGTTACCGAAGGAGATCCTCCGAGGGTGGCATGAACTCGGGAGCCAAAGATGGCGGCAGCTACGCGACGGATCGCAGCTTGGAAGGTCTTCATACTCGCCCTGGTGGCGCTCTCGATGACGCTGGCGCTGCCCGCTTTCGCGCGTGGGGCGGAGGTCGGAGCGGTCCCGGACATCACGTGGGGGACCTCGAGGGCCGACGTTGACCGCACGATCGCCCTGATGAAGGAGACCGGCATCCGCTCGGTGAGGGCGAACATCAGCTGGGCCGCGCTCGAGCAGAACGGCAAGGGTCAGATCAACCAGGGCGCCCTGGCCGACGCCGACTACGCGGTCGACGCCGCCCGCAACGCCGGCCTGGACGTGCTCCTCCCGGTGTCGGACGGCGTGCCCTACTGGGCCTCGGCCGACCCGCGCAAGTACCGCGACGGCTCGGGCGAGCGCTGGAACAAGACCTGGCGCCCGCGCAACGCGCAGGACTACGCCGACTTCATGCGCTTCGTAGTCGACCGCTACAGCCAGCGCGGGGTGCACGCCTACGAGGTCTGGAACGAGCCGAACCTGGAGCGCTTCTGGGCGTCGGGGGTCAACGCGGGCGAGTACGTCGAGATGCTCAAGGCCGCCTACCCGGCGATCAAGCAGGCCGACCCCTCCGCCACGGTTGTCCTCGGTGGCCTCTCGAAGAGCGACTACCCCTTCCTCGAGCGCCTCTACGACGCCGGCGCCAAGCCCTACTTCGACGTCGCAGCCGTGCACCCCTACACCGGCCGCGTCGAGCCCGGAGCGTGCTGGAACCAGGGCGCCACCAGCCGAAAGGCCCTGGACTCGTTCTGCGCCCTCGAAGAGGTACGCAGGGTGATGGTGGCCCACGGCGACTCCGCCAAGAAGGTTTGGCTGACCGAGCTGGGATGGTCCAGCTACAACGGTGAGTGGGGCGTTTCCGAGGCCAACCAGGCGAAGTACCTCACCGAGGCGCTCGTCAAGCTCGAGAGCTACCCCTGGGTGGAGAAGGCGTTCATCTACGGCTTCCGCAACCTCTACTGGTCGAACGACAACGCCACCGACATCGAGGCCAACTTCGGCCTCGTGCGCACCGACTTCTCAGCCAAGCCCGCTCTTCGTGCGGTCAGGGCCTACGCCACCGGGCGCGAAGCCGCTCCCGCTCCGACAGCGCCCGCCAGGCGCCGCCGGACGCGCACCACCGTCGAGGTCCTGCGCACGCCCGCCCGCCGCGCCCGGAGCAGCTCCCTGGTCGCGATGGCCGCCACCGGACAGGTGCAGGGCGCCGACCGCGGACGCGTCGAGGTGACGCTTCAGCGGCGGAGCGCCGACGGTGAGCGCTGGGTTGCCCGGCGTGAGCTGACGACGAGGCTCGACCGCGACGGGGGCTTCGCGGTGCGCCTGCCGCAGTCGGAGGACGGGACCCTCTGGCGCCTGAAGGCGAGCTTCGCCGGCACGTCCGACCACGCCGCCTCGGAGTCCGAGTACCGCCGCTTCAGCGCCTGAGCCAGCCGCCGCGTCTGCCACCATGGCGCGGATGAGCGACACCGCTCCCAGGTTCGCCGTCGTGATTCCGACGATGAATCGCGCCGCGCAGCTTGAACGCACCCTGCAGGCCCTCGAGGGCCAGACCCGCGCGGGTTTCGCCATCGTGGTCGTCGACGACAGTCCCGAGGCCGATCAGAATCTCGAGCGCCGCGCCGCTGAGGGGTCGCTCACGGTCATACGCGGTCCTCGTCGCGGGCTCTCCCATGCCCGCAATCTGGGCTGGAGGGCCACGAGCACCGAGACGGTGGTGTTCCTCGACGACGACTGCCTGCCCGACGGCGACTGGGCCGAGGAGCTCGAAGGCGCGCTCGCCGCCCACCCGGAGGCCTCCTTCGTCAGCGGCTTCGTCGGCGAGCACGAGCCGCCTGAGGGTGACTACGTGCCGGTCACGATCTCCCCGGTGATCCGGGAGGGGGTCAAGCGCGGCCGCTGGACGAAGCCCTGGGAGATCGGCTTCACGCTCTGCATGGCCATCCGGCGAGAGACGCTCGAGTCCCTGGGGGGCTTCGACGAGCGGCTCGGACCGGGGGTCAAGGAGTTCCCGTCCTCGGAGGACATGGACTTCAACTACCGCTTCCTGAAGGCGGGCGGGGTGGCCTACGTCACGCCACGCATCCGGGCGATGCACGACCAGTGGCGCTCGACCACCGAGCTGCCCAAGCACTTCCGCGGCTATGCCGCCGGCGTGTCCGGCTTCGCGATGAAGCACCTTCGCTCCGGTGACGTCCTGGGAGGGCTATGGCTGTGGCAGTTCGGCGTCCTGGACTTCGCGCGCATGCTCGGAAGCGCCGCCCGACGCCGCTCCGCGCTACGCCTGCGCATCGCCTGGTGGAAGTTGCGCGGGCTGGTCAGCGGGACCGCGAAGGGGTTCGCACGCGCCTGGTGAACGGCGCCTGAGCCCGGTGCGCCGCTCCCTCAAGGAGTTGCTCCGGTTGCCGGTCGCGCGGGCTGCCGATCTTTTGCTCCGGCTGACGGGCACGCGGTCCGGGGTCGCGCTCGTGTATCACCGGGTCGGAGAAGCTCAGGGCGACCCCCGACGCGACCTGGTTCCTCCGCACGGCACCGGCCTGTTCCAGGAGCAGCTGCGCTACCTCGCGCGCTGCTACCGGCCGGTAGCGGCGGTCGACCTTCCCTCGGCCGCGCGCGCCCGGCGTCGCGGCCAGCCCTTTCCGGTCGCGGTCACCTTCGACGATGACCTGGCCTGTCACGTCCAGGAGAGCATGCCGGTCCTGAGGCGCCTGGGCGTGCCGGCCACCTTCTTCCTCTCGGGGGCGTCGCTCGAGCGGCCGTACCGGTTCTGGTTCGAGCTCCTCGAGCCCGCGGTCCAAGCCGACGTGGCGCTTCCGGCCGGTCTGCCGGGGCTCTCGAGGCCGCCGGTCCCCGGCGCGGAGCCCTACGAAGGGGAGATCCACCGGGTGGCCATGGCGATCGAGGAGCTGTCGCCGGACCAGCGGGACGCGGTCTCGGCGACCCTGCGCGATCGCCTCCCGCCGGACCCAGACGACTCGGGGCTGCGCGCCGCTCAGATCAGGGAGCTCGTGGACGCCGGCTTTCGCGTGGGCTTCCACACCCTGCGCCACGACCGGCTGACCTCGCTCGACGACGAGGCGCTGGCGGCCGCCATGCTGGACGGGCGGGGGCGTCTCGAGGAGGTGACCGGGGATGCCCTGGTTGTGATCGCCTATCCCCATGGCAAGGCCGACGCGCGAGTGGCCGCAGCCGCCCGTCAGGCGGGATATCACGTCGGCTACACGACCGCCCGGGAGGCGATTGTGGATGGGCAGGACCCGCTGCTGCTCGGCCGGCTCGAGCCGTCGTTCGAGTCGACCGGCCACTTCGCAGTCGAGCTCGTCAAGCTTCTGGGGGGGCGGGTGCTCAGGCGTGGACGTTGAGCCACGGGGGAGGCGGGAGGCACCCCTCGGCGGAGGCGCCCTCCGACCGTCGCGGCGCCACGCGACGCACGCGGCCCATCGCGCGCTCGCCCACGGCCATCCCCGCGGCTCGTGCCAGGTTGCCGGGGTTGCGGTAGCGCCAGCCGCTTCGGGCGTAGAGCCGTCGTGCCATGACCGGCTGGCCCCCGTGCCGCATGCGGCCCGCGGCCCAGCGCGTGAAGCCGACCCGATCGATCTGGCCGCCATGAGCGGCGCCGAGCGGGCGGTGTCGTTGCCACAGTCGATCGAGCTCGGCAAGAGGGTCCCGACGATCGTTCAGCGCTGCCCCTCCCGGGTGGTGAACGTAGGCCATGAGCACCTCCGGGCAGCTCGCGCCGCGGCCGGTGTTGGCGATCCTGATCCACAGGTCCCAGTCGCTGAGTTGGGAGAGCTCCTCGTCGAAGCCCCCGAGCTCGCGGACGAGCTCGGTTCGGGCCACGACGTTCGAGGCTCCGGCGGGAATGATGTTGCCGCCGAGCAGCCGGCGGGCCAGCGTGTCGGGATCCGGCGGCTCGATCACCTGAATCGGGCGCAGGTCGGCATCGACGATGAGCGCCGCGGCGTACACGTAGACCGCGTCCCGCTCGCGGGCGGCCTGGAGTTGCAGCCTGAGCTTGTCGGGCGCCCAGTAGTCATCGTCGTCGAGGAAGGCCGTCCACTCGCCGCGTGCCTCACCGAGGCCGCGGTTGCGTGCGTGAGCCTGGCCGGCGTTTGTTTCTTCACGGACCAAGCGCACGCGCGGATCGTCGAGCGGGTGAAGGCCCTCGGGAGCGGGGCTATCCGAGGCGTCATCCACGACGATGACCTCCACCTCCACGCCTTGCTGAGCCAGTACGCCGGCAACCGTCGTCGGGAGCCGGTCCCAGCGGTTGTGGGTCGGGATGACGACGCTGACGGCAGGATTGGTCAAGAACTCACTCCGTGGCGGCGCTGTGCCCCGCCGGCGCAAGGGCACGGCGTGGGTCAGGGCGTCCGATTGGAACACGTATCGTCCGACCGGCCGGCCGACTTGAGGCGGTGCCCATACCGCCCAACGGATCAGGATCGCCGTGGTCGCGCCGGCGGTAGCTCGCCCACATCCTTTTCTAGATGACCGAAGCGCCCGCCGACCCCAACAACGCCAGCTTTGCCGTGGTCGTGTGCACGCGTAACCGCGCCGATCATCTCGCCCGGCTCCTGGCGGCACTCGACGCCCAGACCGAGGGGGACTTTCCCTTGGTGGTGGTCGATCAGAGCGACGAGACTCTCCCGGACCTGACAGAGCGAGAGCGCGCGGGCGCCATACGGGTCCTGCGCGACGCCGCCCCTGGCCTCTCGCGCGCGCGCAACCGTGCCTGGCGCGAGCTGAGCACGCCCTGGGTGGTGTTCCTCGACGACGACTGCCTGCCGCCGCCGGACTGGGCCGGCGCGATGCGGCGTGCCCTCGCCGCAAACCCGGAAGCAGCCTTCCTCACCGGTGACGTCGGCGAGAACCGGCAGGAGAACACCGAGGGCCTGGTGGTCACGACCTTTCGGGTCGAGCGCAGGACGGTCCGCAGCGGGCGCTGGACCTGGCCGTGGGCGATCGGCTTCGGTGTGTGCATGGCCATTCGCCGCGACTGGATCGAGCGCCTGGATGGATGGGACGAGCGGCTCGGGGCCGGCGTACCCGATCTGCCGGCATCCGAGGACATGGACTTCAACTACCGGCTGCTTCGGGCGGGCGGCGTGGCCGTGGCCGTGCCGGAGGTGCGTGTGCTGCACGACCAGTGGCGAGCGCCGAGCGACCTGCCCGCGCTTCACCGTGGCTACGCCACCGGCTGGGCCGGCTTCGCGGCCAAGCACGTGCGCAGCGGTGACGTGATCGGCGGGCTGTGGCTGTGGGGGTGGGGCGCGTTCGCATGCGCGCGCATGTTCGCGAGCGCGGGGAGGCGCCGCTCGCGGCTGCGGCTCCAGGTGGCCCAAGCTCTGCTCGCCGGGCACCTCGAGGGCACCGCTCGCGGGCTTCGGCGTAGCTGGTAGTAGAGCCATCCGACATCCACAGGTCGGTGGGCGGCCGCCGCCTCGGCGCCTTCCGCTCCTGGACGGATGGTCGACGAACCGATAAGTGCTTGATATCTGGGCCCGAAATGCCGAAGCATGTGGTGCAAGGAAGACATCAGCCGGCTCTCTGAGGTCGGCACGAATTTCGGGAGCATTCAATGGCGGTACGGAAGCCGAGAGCAGGGAGAGCTGTCCGCGTGGGCGCGATGCTCGCCGTGCTTGCCGCTGCGCTGCCGCTCGCCGGTACGGCCAACGCGGCCGAGGTCGGAGCCGTCCCCGACATAACGTGGGGCATCCCGCGCGATCAGGTCGACAGAACGGTGGCGACGATGCGCGACGCCGGTGTCCGTACGGTCCGCGCCAACCTCAGCTGGGGCGCGCTGGAGCAGCAGGGCAAGGGTCAGATCAACCAGGGCGCCCTGGCCGATGCCGACTACGCGATCGACGCTGCCCGCAACGCCGGCCTCGAGGTACTCCTGCCGGTCTCCGACAGCGTCCCCTACTGGGCCTCAGGCGATCCGGCCAAGAGCTCCGACGGCTCGGGCGAGCACTGGAACAAGACCTGGCGCCCGCGCAACGCGCAGGACTACGCCGACTTCATGCGCTTCGTCGTCGATCGCTACAGCCAGCGCGGCGTGCACGCCTATGAGGTCTGGAACGAGCCGAACCTGGAGCGCTTCTGGCCTTCGGGGGTGAATGCCGCCCAGTACGTCGAGCTCCTGAAGGCCGCCTACCCGGCGATCAAGCAGGCCGATCCCTCGGCGACCGTCGTGCTCGGTGGCCTCTCGAAGAGCGACTATCCCTACCTCGAGCGCCTCTACGACGCCGGTGCCAAGCCCTACTTCGATGTCGCCGCCGTGCACCCCTACACCGGCCGCGTCCAGCCCGGAGCGTGCTGGAACCAGGGCGGCACGAGCCGACGGGCCATCGACGCCTTCTGCTCCCTCGAGGAGGTCCGCAAGGTGATGGTGGCCAACGGCGACTCCGCGAAGAAGGTATGGCTGACCGAGTTCGGTTGGTCGAGCTACCAGGGCGAGTGGGGCGTTTCCGAGGCCAACCAGGCGAAGTACCTCACCGAGGCGCTCGTCAAGCTCGAGAGCTACCCCTGGGTGGAGAAGGCGTTCATCTACGGCTTCCGCAACCTCTACTGGTCGAACGACAACGCCGCCGACATCGAGGCCAACTTCGGCCTGGTGCGCACCGACTACTCGGCCAAGCCGGCTCTTCGTGCGATCACCGCGTACGCCACAGGCGGCGCAACGGCAACGCCGCCGGCCACTCCCACGACGCCGGTCACCGCCGAGCCGTCGACGGGCGGGACGGCGCCGTCGACGACGACCCCCGCCGTCGGCGATCCCAGCGCCGTGACACAGCCGGCCATCGCCACGAGCGCTCCCATTCGACTGCAGCTCGCCACCAGCCCCAAGGGTCGACGCTTCGTCGTGGCCTCGGGTCGTGTGCGGGGCCGGACCTCCGGCACGGTCAACCTGACCGCATTTCTGGCGCGGCCTAGCGGACGCTTCGCGATCGTGGCGCGGCGTCGAACGGTCGTGCGCAGGGGAGCCTTCAGCGCCAGGATCTCGCGCTACCAGCGCGGCCGCTGGCGCGTGCAGGCCGCCTTGACCGGCGCACCCTCCGCCGTCGACGCACAGCGCTTCCGGCTCGAGAACGAGGACGACTCGCAGGACGCGCTGCCACCCGGGTTCATCGATGACGGCCGCCGCGCGCTCGACGACAGCACCGAGGGCGGGTCGGACACCGCCGCGGAGGAGCTCACCGGAGACGCCAGCTTCGACGATCCCGAGGCACCCGGTCCGCTCGACGACGGCGACTATCTCATGCGGGGCGACTCCGCCGATTCCAACGACGTCGCACTGGTTCAGGGGCGCCTATCGCAGGCCGGCTTCGAGACGCTCGGCGACGGCCTGTTCGGCGCCGACACCGAAGAGGCCGTCAAGCGCTTCCAGCGAGCCCACGGGCTTGTGGTCGACGGCATCGTCGGGCACCAGACCATGGCTGCGCTCGCGAGCTACGCCGACGCCGGCTGAGCCTTTCCCTTCGGCTGGGCCGGGAAGTCGCGCCGGCGTCTGAGGGTTTCCACCACCCGAGCCCTCTACAGGTCGCAGTTGGCCTCGTGGCGAGCAGGCTCGACATCGCGGGCCTGCGTACTCCGCTCTCAGCGATAGCCCTGGCGGTAGGGCAGGATGCCTCGGCGCCTCCGCCAGTAGTGGAGTGCCAGGCCCAGGACGGCTGCCAACAAGGCCAGCCCGCGCAGGTGCCAGAAGGTCAGCCCAAGGAGGATGGCAATACGGATGTCACCGGCGCGGTGGTTCACCCCCACTTCAGAACCCAGATAGTACGGCTTGCAGCCCCTTGAGGATCCGTGGTACGGCAAGCACCCTGCGCTCCCACGGGTGGCGCAAGTTCACTTCCGTGTAGTCAATGGCCACGCGCGCGTCGCCCGGATGCGGTTCGCCTCCCACCAGGTAGGGAGGCGGTTCGCCTCCCACCAGGGACGTGCGGCCAGGCTCTCGAGCCGGCGTGTGCGTCCGACTCTTCTACCGCAACGGGACGTTGAGCTTCGTGGCCGCGCTGGCCCCCGGCTCGAGCACCGACAGGGCCACGGAGTCGCCACTGCCCAGGTCGCCCATGGCGCTGCAGTAGCTGGCCAGCGTGTTGTCGACGGACTTGCCGTTCACGGCAACGAGCAGTCCGCTAACTCGCTCGCCCGTGCCCTCGATCACCCCCTCGATCTTCAGGCCCGGCGGCAGCGCCTCGCGGTCGAGCTCCTCTGGCGTCGGATAGTCGAGGGTGAGGCCGGTCCAGGCGAGCGAGCGACGCTGCCGCAGGACGCTCGTGACCTGCTTGACGCGATCGACGCCGATGGCGTAGTTCTGGCCCTGCACGATGCGTCCGTCCGGGGAGAGCGACCGCCCCGCCGAGTTCACGCCGATCAGGCGTCCCTTGAGGTCAAGGAGGGGGCCGCCGGAGTTGCCCTCGTTGATCGCGGCGTCGGTCTGGATGACGTTGGGGTAGCGCGGGATGTCGAGCGCGGCCTCCCGATAGGCGGTGCGCACCACCGACACCACGCCCGTCGTCGAGGTCAGGGCCTCCTTCTGCGAGGCGTTGCTCGGGTAACCGACCGCCACGGTCGTCTGTCCGAGCTCGAGGGAGGACTGGGTGCCGAGGGGCATGGTCTCGAGGCCGGAGCGATCCTTGACCTGCAGCACGGCGAGGTCCTCGCAGGGCGCGAGGCCGAGCACGACGGCCTCGCGGGGACGGCCGCCCGCCACCACCTCGTACCGGTCGCCGCCGTCCACCACGTGGGCGTTGGTGGTGATCAGGCCCTCGTCGGCGTCCAGGACCCAGCCGCTGCCGCTTCCGACGCGCCGCTCGCCTGCCCGGCCCTCGATCAGCACCGTGGATGGGGCGGCGGCGCGTACGACGTCCTGAACGGCGTTCGCGGAGCCGCCGTCTCCAGGCCGGAGCACGCCGGTGGCGAAGAGGGCGCCGGCCACCGTGACGATGCCGATCGCCGCGCCGCTGAGGATCGTGGCCCTGCGCGCCGACCGCTGCACCACCAACCGGTGCAGCCCCGACTGGCTGCGAGCGGGGGGCGTCTTGCCGATGACCGTGGCGCCCGAGCCGTCGCCCGGCTCCTCCAGGGAGGTCACGATCACGGTGTCCCCGACCTGGATCTGCTCGTTGCCGGTGAGATCCCTGCTCTGCACGCGTTCGCCGTTTACCCACGTCCCATTGCCGGAGCCGAGGTCGTGCAGCGAGGCCCGTCCGTCGGCGTGGGACTCGAGCCGGGCATGCCGCCGCGAGACCCGGCCGTCGCTCAGCACGAGCTCGCACTGCTCGTCGCGACCCACCACGAGCCCATCGCCGTTGACGTGAACGGAGGTTCCGCGCTGATCGCCGGATCGAATGGTCAGCCACATGCCGGTTCGCCCCAGCCGAAGTTAGCTCAGCAGGGCTTCGGGGCCGAGGAGATCCCGAACCTTGTAGAGCACCTGCAGGGGGGAGAAGGGCTTGGCCAGGCAGTCGTCGGCCCCGGCCGCCGCAGGGCCTTCGCCGCTGGCGGCTTCCGACCGCCTGGTGAGGGTCACGATCTTGGTGGAGGCGGTGGCCGGGTCCGCGCGAAGAGCCTCGCAGACCTCCTGACCGCCCCGTCCGCGCACGTTCCAGTTGAGGAAGACGAGCGCCGGCCGCTCGTCTCGGGCCAGCGCGATGGCCGATTCGCCGTCGCTTGCCTCGAGCACGCAGAAGCGACTCTTGTCGAGCGTGGCGCGCATCAGGTTGCCGGTGCTCGGCTCGTCGTCGGCCACCAGCACCTTGGTGACGCGCGATATCGCCGCGCTCGTGGGAGCGCTCTGGTGGTCGTCGGAGCCCTCGGTGACCCGGCGGACGGCCGACAGGAACTCTCCGCAGGTCGCGTACCGGTCCTCGCGCGCCTTGGCCATCGCTCGCGCGAGGAGCGGATCGAGCGCTTGAGGAAGGTCTGGACGCTTCCTGCTCACGGCTGGGGCCGGGTCGTGCAGGTGTGCGTAGAGCACCGAGACCTCGGACTCCTTCCCGTAGGGCACCTCACCAACCAGCGCGTGGTAGAGCAGGCACCCCAGCGCGTAAACGTCCGTCCGGCCGTCGAGCGGCGACCCTTCGATCTGCTCGGGCGCCATGTAGTCGAGCGTCCCGATGAACTCTCCCTTCATGGTCAGCCCGCGGTCGGCGCCGATCACCTTCGTCGCTCCGAAGTCGGTCAGGTAGCAGTGGTTGCGGTCGAGCAGCACGTTCTCGGGCTTGACGTCGCGGTGGACGATCCCGTGGGCGTGGGCCGCGTCCAGGGCGTCGCCCACCTGCGACAACAGGTAGACCGCCTCGGCGGGCTCGAGCGGGCCCGCTCGCTCCAGGAGACCGCCGAGGTCCGTGCCGTCCACGTACTGCATGGCGATGTACAGCAGCCCGTCCGCCTCACCGGCGTCGTAGACGGTGATGATGTGGGGATGGTTGATGGCCGCGGCTGTGCGCGACTCCGTCAGGAATCGGTCTCGGAAATCAGCGCTCTCGCCGGGTCCCGGCGCCAGCAACTTGAGGGCCACTGTGCGCCCCAGGTGCACGTGCTCGGCCCGGTAGACGACGCCCATCCCGCCGCGCCCGGCGATGGCCTTGATCTCGTAGCCGGCCAGCCTCGTGCCGAGCCGGCGGTCCGCTTCGAGCGGCGCGGGGGCCGACGAGGACGGGGCAGTGTCCCTGCGGTGGATGTTCTTCGGGCTGCGCACGTTCATCGCGTGTTTTCGTATCGACCCGCGGCCACACCGGCTTGAGGTTGCCTGGCGCCGCCGGCGCGCCACGCTTGCGCGCTCAGTGCGGCAGAGGCTCCGGCTCCACGGGAGCCAGGAGAGCCGGCTGGTCCAGCGCCTCGAACGCCTGCGCGACGCGGGGGTCGAAATGCTCGCCGGCCAGGGACCGGATCTTGGCGACGGCCTGGGGCAGTGGCCAGGGGTCCTTGTACGGCCGCGCATGTGTGAGCGCGTCGAATGAGTCGGCCACCGCCACGATACGGGCGGCCAACGGGATCTCCTCGCCTCGCAGCCCGGAGCCATAGCCGGTCCCGTCCCAGCGCTCGTGGTGGTAGAGGGCGATCTGCTCGCTCATCTGGACGAGGGGGCTGCGGCTGCGGGCCAGGATCTCGGCGCCGATGATCACGTGGGTCTTCATTACCTCGAACTCCTCGATGGTCAGGCGGCCCGGCTTGAGGAGGATCGCGTCGGAGATCGCCAGCTTGCCCACGTCGTGCAGCGGAGCCGCGCGACGAATCAGGGCGACGGTCTCGTCGGGCAGGCCCAGCTCGGCGGCCAGAAGGGCGGACGTGCGACCGATCCGCTGCGTGTGCTCGCGCGTGTCGTCGTCCCGGTACTCGGCGGCGAACGAGAGGCGCTGCAGCACCTCCAGGCGGGCGTCCTCGAGCTCGCGTGTGTGGTCGCGCGCCGTCCGCACGAGCGCCTGGTTCTGCTCGCGGAGCCGGCGCTGGGTGAGCTCGCCGTCCAGGAGGCTCTCGATCCGCAGCACGACCTCCGTCGGGTCGAGAGGCTTCGTCAGGTAGTCGCGGGCGCCCAGCGAGAGCGCCCGCCGCTTGGCCTCGGGCGTCACGTCCGCCGTGGCCACGAGCACCGGGAGGCGTCGCGAGCCCCGCGTCCAGGGCGCGAGACGGCCGAGCAGCTCGAACCCGTCGATCTCCGGCATGTGCAGGTCGAGCACGATGAGGTCCGGTTGCTGCTCGGCGCAGAGCATGACCACCTCGGCCGGGTCGGTCGTGCTGAGCACGTCGGTGAAGTCGGCGGCCTCGAGCACGGCCTCGAGCACCAGGATGTTGGCGGGCTGGTCGTCGACGAGGAGGATCCGGGCCTCCTTGACGCCGGGCTCGCCGGCGACGGGTCGGGCCTCGTCGGTGCCTTCCATGCGAAGACTCTAGGCAGCGGGCGGTCTAGTCCGCTTGCCGAGGCTAAAGGTTCGTTCGGCCCTGCCGATACACGCACCGGTGAGCACGCTCTACTTCGACGCGCCCGAACCCGACGTCGAGCGCCGCGAGCGCCTCTACGGAGGCGATCTCTACGTCTTCTCGCCGCGTCCGAGCTCCGAGGCCCTCTGCGCCCACGCCCGCGAGATGATCGTCGAGGCCTTCGACGGCCTCGACCCCCTTACTGCTCAGTACGAGATGCCGGTCGAGCAGTACGTCTCGATCGTCGCCCCCCTCAAGCCGAAGTTCATCCATCACCCGCGCACCAAGGAGCTGGTGCGGGGGGTGCTCGACGAGCTCGGCTGCGATCTCGAGAAGACCTACCAGGACGTGCCCCGCCTGCGCATGGTCACGAGCGACGGCTACCTGACCTCGGGCGTCGGGTACGCCCATCATCCCCACCGTGACGTCTGGTACTCCGCGCCCCACAGCCAGCTCAACTGGTGGCTACCGGTGTTCGAGATCGAGTCGTCGAGCTCGATGGCGTTCCATCCTCGCTACTGGGACCAGCCGGTGAGGAACGGCTCGGCCGAGTTCAACTACTACGAGTGGAACAGCACCGGCCGCAAGGACGCGGCCAAGAACGTGAAGAGCGATACGCGCAAGCAGCCCAAGCCCGAGCAGCCGATGGACCTCGACGACCAGCTCCGTGCCGTCTGCCAGCCGGGCGGCATCGTCCTCTTCTCCGCGGCTCAGATGCACTCGACCGTCCCGAACACGACCGGCCGCACCCGCTACAGCATCGACTTCCGCACCGTCGACATCGACGACGCCGCGGCATTTCGCGGAGCACCGAACCTCGATGCGGAGTGCACTGGCACGTCGCTGCGCGACTTCCTGCGCGCCTCCGACCTCGCGCCGGTGCCCGAAGAGATCGTCGCTCTGCACGACGACGAGGCGCCCGAGGGCGAGTCGCTCGTCTTCGAGCCCGCCGTCTAGCCCTCCCCGCCGCGCTCGAGCGCGACCGCCGACGGGTCTGCCACGCTTGAACGCGTGAACGCGCAGCACGATCCGCCCGCGCGGGAGCCACGTTCCGATCCGGTGGTCGATGTCGGAATCCCCACCCGCGGTCGCCCCCGCTTCCTGGTCGAGGCGGTGGAGTCGGTGCTCGCCCAGAGCTTCGGCTCGTGGCGCCTCACGATCGGCGAGAACGGCCCCGGCAGCCCCGAGGTGGCTGAGCTGCTCGAGCCCTACCTGGCCGACCCCAGGATCCGGTACGCGCCCAGCGGAGAGGAGATACCCCGGGCCCGCAACCACACCCGCCTCATCGCCGCGGGCGACGCGCCCTACGTCGGCCTGCTGCACGATGACGACCGCTGGGGACCCGAGTTCCTCGCGCGCCGCGTCGCGTTCCTCGACGCCCACCACAGCGCACCGCTCGTGTTCTCCGCGGTGACCAACGTCGATGGCGCCGGCCGCGAGCTGTTCCGCTCCGAGATCGTGCTGCCCGGGGGAATGCACGGGCCCGAGGCCGTGCTGGGTCCGCTGCTGCGCTTCAACTGCATCGGCGTACCGTCGCGCGTGCTCGCTCGCCGCAGCGCGTACGAGGCGGTCGGCCCTGCCTTCAGCGAAGAGTTTCTCTGGGACGACTGGGAGATGTGGGTCCGGATCGTGTCCCGCTTCGGGGCGGGCTACCTGCCGCTGGACGACGTCTACTACCGCGTGCACGAGCAGCAGACCACCTTCGTCGAGCCGCCGGATCGCGAGGAGACGCTGCGCTTCTGGCGCCACATCGAGGCGATCGTGCGCAGCGAGCGTCCCGACATGCCGCTGCCGGCCGGCGGTATAGCGCGCAATCGGTCCGGCGTGATGCTGTCGATGGCACTCGACGCCGTGCAGGCCGGAGAGCGACGCCGCTCCGTGAGGGCGGTCAGGCGCGCGCTGCGCACCTACCCGGCCTCGTTGGTCGACCCTCGGCTGGCGGCCTGGCTCGCGACCTTCCTGACCGGCGCGGCCGGCGCGCGGCTGGTGGCCCGGCTGCGCCGCGTCGTGAACGAGCAGAGCATGCGCGGACGCATCCGCCTGCATCGACGCTGAGCAGAGCGCGGGGTCAGGCGGGTCCGGAGCGCATCGCGCGCACGGTGGCCAGGTCCTCGGTGCCCACGATGCGGGTGGCCAGCACCACCAGCACGTACACGACGAGGCCGGCGGCGGCGGCCAGCTCCGGCCCGCCCGACCGTGCGAGCTCCGCGACGCCGGCGAGGGCGGCCAGCGCGAGCGCCAGACGAACCACGGGGATGCGTGGCGGGGGCGCGACCCCGCCCCTCACGGCCAGGCTGGTCAGACCGAGAACCACGGCGAGCTCCGTCGCGACCGTGACCACCGCCGCGCCGTCGATGCCGAAGGTGGGGATCGCCCAGAGGTTGAGCCCCACGTTCAGGGCGGCGCCGATCCCGCTCACGGCCGTCAGCCAACGCTCGCGGCCGGCGCCGCGCAGGGCGGCGCCCACCACCACGTTCAGCGCCGCCAGCGGGATGGCACCGACCAGGATGGCCAGCGCGCTCACGGCCGGGTCGAACTCGGTGCCGAAGAAGCGCCCGATGATCGGCCCGGCCAGCACGGATGTCACGACCGCGACGGGGAGCGCGACGATGAGCACTGCACGAATGCCCTCCTGCCAGGAGGCGTTGAAGAGCGCCCTATCCCCGGCGTGGGCACGCGCGAACACCGGCGTAAGCGCGACGGCGATCATGTAGGGCACGATCTGAAGCCCCAGCAGGAGCGTGTACGCCGCCGTGTACCAGCCCACCTCCCGCTCGCCCAGGACCAACCCGATGAGGACGGCGTCGGCTCGTAGGTAGATCATCACGAACACGTGGATCAGGCCCATGGCGCCAACCACGCGCCACGGGATGGCGCGCACCGGCGTGGGCGCGGCCGTCGCGGTGCTCGCAGGTCCCAGCTCTGCGGCGAGACGCCAGGCGCAGTACGCGAGCTGGCCGAGGCTTGCCAGGAGAAGCCAGGCCACCACCGGCAGCAGGTCGCCGGTGGCGATCACGAGAGCCGCGCCCCCGACGCTGCGCAGAATCGCCGTGACGGTGGACACGGCGGCCTCGAACCCCATGCGCTCGCGGCCCTGGAAGTACCCGAACGCGAACTGCGAGAGGCCGTCCGCCAGCATCCCGAGCAGCACGGCCAGGAGGACGGCCACCAATTCCCCGTTGTCGACCGCGAGCGTGGCCACGGCTCCTGTGGCCACGAGCACGGCGGCCATGAGCGCGAGCTTCACGACCACGAGCGCCCGTACCGCGGCGTCGGCCGTCGAGCGGGCTCGGGCCGCCTCGCGCGATACGAAGGGCGTCATCCCGAAGTCGGCGAGCGGCACCAGCACGGTGCCGACGGCCAGGGCCAGGCCGTAGCGGCCATAGGACTCCGCGCCGAGCGTTCGCGCCATCACGATGGCGAGCCCGAACGCCGACAGGCGCGCCAGAACCGTAGCCACGGTGAGCAGCGACGCGTTCCGGAGCACCGTGCCCGCCGCGCTCGTGCCGCTTGACGCCTCCGGCTCCGCAGACCCCACGGAGGGGCCCGCGACCGGGGTCACGCCCTGGCCTCGGCCAGACGCGTGTCGCGGCGCAGCCGGCGGTGCTTCCACTGCAGGTAGTAGAAGTCGCGCAGGTAGCGGAAGCTCTTGCGGTCGTACAGGTTGCGCCGGGTCATCTGCTGCCACGCGTGGAGGATCTCGGCCTGTGGGACGTAGCGCACCTCTAGCCCCGCGCTCCACACGCGGAAGCACCAGTCCATGTCCTCACCGCCGTAGGACGACACCCGGGAGTCGTAGCAACCGATGACCCGCGGCAGATCCGCCCGCCACATCTGCGCGGCGCCCTGCACCCACACGACCGGTCGCTCCGTCGCGTGGTCCCAGTCCAGCATCATGTGGCGTCGGTGGATCTCCGGCGACGGGTTGAGCCGGGCGTAGGGGCCTCGGCGCAGCACGGGTAGGAGCGCTGAGGGAAAGCGGCGGCACGAATCCTGAAGCTCACCGTCACGGCCGACGAGCCGCGGCCCGACGAGGCCGACGTCGGGGTTGTTGTCGAGCACAGCGGCCAGGGCCGGAAGCGCGCCGGGTCGCACCTCCGTGTCGGCGTCGAGCATGATCACCAGCCGCCCTCGTATCAGGCCCAGGGCGGCGTTTCGCCCCGCCACGAGGCCCTCGTTGCAGGGCTTTGCGACCACCGTGGCGTCCGGGAAGCCCTCTCGCACGGCCTCCGGAGTGCCGTCACCGGAGCCGTCGTCGACGACGATCGCCTCGTAGGCCATGCCCGCGTGCTCGGCGAGCGAGGCCAGGCAGGCCAGCACGTCGTCACGCGAGCGCCACGCGACCACCACCACCGAGAGCTCCGGGCGCTCAACCATCTAAACCGCGGTCAGCTCGGCCGGCACGCCCATCGACTCCAGGTCGCGCCCGATCTCGTCGCGGTAGATCGGGTTCATGGCGATCACCAGGTCCGGCCGGTACTCGCGCAGGAAGTCCGGCGCCACGATCCGTTGCGCGGTTCCCGCCATGTACTTGCCGTGCTTGAAGGGATTGATGTCGACCACCACCTCCACCTCATTCTCGATCGACAGGGTGTTGAGAAAGGCGACGCCCTTCGAGCCCGAGCCCCAGAGCACGGTTCGTCGTCCGCCGCTCCGCTCCCGCTCGAGCCGCTCGCGCCAGCCGGCGAGGCGCGCCGCCAGGTCCCGGCGAAAGTCGTCAACCGCTCGGGCTGTCTCCTGCGGCTCTTCCTCGAGCGGCAGCGGGTCGCCCCCGCCGGCTCCTTCGACCACCGGCCGAGCCTCGATCAGGATGTACTGGTCGTCGTAGTCGAGTGCCAGGTCGAGCACCTCGAACCCCGTCTGGCGAAACAGCCTGGCGAGAGAGCCCGGCGTGAAGTACGAGCAGTGCTCGTAGTAGATGTCCCAGAACGCGGTCTCGCGCAGTACGCGCATCACGTCGGGAAGCTCGAAGAGCACGACGGTGTCGAGGCGATCGCTGATCGTGCGGCGCAGCAGCCGCATGAAGTCGCCGACCGGCTGCACGTGCTCGAGCGTGTGGCGGCACACGATGAGGTCCCCGGTCAGGTCGGCGTAGCGCTCCGACCAGTAGTCCGCGATGAAGCGGACCTCGGCGCTCGTCTCGACCCGCTCCTCGACTATGGCGGGGTCGACCCCAACGCCACGATTCCCGCCGATCTCGCAGAGGTCGACCAGGAACTCACCCTTGCCACAGCCGATCTCGAGTACGTCCTTCCCGCGCACGTCGTACTTCTCGACCACCCGCTGCGCGAGGTCGTGGGCGAACTGCTGGAAGCGCGGGGAGAAGCCCTGGGTCTCCTCGTAGGTCGAGGAGTAGGCCTGCAGCGACATATCGACCACCGCGTTGCATATGAAGCCGCAGCGCCGGCACAGTCCGAGTTCGACATCGCCGCGGGGAAACCCCTGTGCCTCCTGCTCGCTGGACATGAGCAGGCACGAGTGCGAGGGCACGCCGGTCTGTCGGTAGAAGCCCTCCAGCCCGTGGCCACCGCACGCCGGGCACGAGGTGTCCAGGCGCGAGGCGATGACCTCGCCGCTCATACGATCTCCGGCCGCGGAATCGGCACTATGAACCGGCCGCCGCCACGGCGGTAGTCCTCCTGCTGACGGGCGATCTCCTCACGGAAGTTCCACGCCAGCAGCAGCAGGTAGTCCGGCCGGCGCTCGAGCAGCACGGAGGGGTCCTCGATCGGGAGGTGCACGCCCGGCATGAACAGGCCCTGCTTGTGGGAGTTGCGATCCACCACGTAGTCCACGAGGTCGGTTCCGATGCCGGCGTAGTTCACAAGCGTCGCTCCCTTGGCCGCCGCACCGTAGGCGGCCACGGTGCAGCCACGGTCGCGCAACGACGTGAGCAGGCTCACGAGCTCGGTTCGGATGCCCTCCACCCGCGTGCCGAAGTGCTCGTAGTAGGCGAGCTCCCGGAGCCCGGCCTGCTCCTCGAGGCGCAGGAAGTCACGCGCCGATGGCTCCTGCCGATCGCGGTTGCTCACCGTCCAGCGCAGCGTGCCGCCATGGAGGTCCGGGAAATGGTCGACGCGATTGAGGTCCAGTCCATGGCGCTGCATGAGGGCCTCGACCGCGGTGCAGGAGAAGTACGAGAAGTGCTCGTGGTAGATGGTGTCGAACTCGCAGTGGTCCACGAGCTCCTTCACCCAGGGGTTCTCGATCGTGACCAAGCCGTCGTCGGCGAGCAGGATCGACAGCCCCTCCACGAATGAGTTCAGCTCCGGGGTGTGGGCCATCACGTTGTTGGCGATGATCACGTCCGCGCGGCAACCCTCGTCACGCAGCCGTTGCGCCACCTCGGCACCGAAGAACTCGGGCAGGGTCTCCACGCCCGCCTCGCGCGCCGCCGCCACCTGGCCGGGCGCGGGGTCGATGCCGAGGACGGGGATGTCCCGATCGGCAAAGTTGCGCAGCAGGTAGCCGTCGTTCGAGCCGATCTCGACGACCAGGCTGCGCTCGTCGAGCCCGAGGCGCTCGACGAGATCCACCGCATGCCGACGGGCGTGGTCGAGCAGCGCGGGGGAGAAGGAGGAGAAGTAGAGGTAGTTGTCCACGAAGAGCTGCTGCGGTGGCACCTCCTCGAGCACCTGCACGAGCGAGCACTCGGGGCAGAAGGCCACCTCGAGGGGAAACCGAGGCTCGGGCTCGCTCAGCCGGCTGGCCGGAATCAGGGCGTCGGCCAGCGGCGTCTCACCGAGGGAGAGAAAGGGCCGCAGGGCGTCTGACCCGCAGGAGCGGCAGGCGAGCACCGGCTCAGTCACCGCCGAGGTCGCGAGCGCTCACGTGCGCCCGCTCTCGCCAGCGGAGATCGGCATCGACGAGCCCCGCCTCCTGCAGCTCGACGATGCGCTTGACGCGCAGCAGCGAGCCGGTCAGCTCCTCGACGGTGAGGTCGTGCTCCCGAAAGACGTCGTAGAGCTCCTCGACCCCGCGGCGGACGGTCCACTGGGGCTGGTACTCCGGCAGCACTCGCGAGAGCTTGTCGCAGTTCACGCGGTAGCAGCGAAGGTCGGGTCCGCCGCCCTCGGCGTACACGACGCGCCCACCGGACACGACTTCCTCGACGATGTCCGCCACCTCCCGCACCTGGTAGTTCTCCTCGGTGCGCCCGACGTTGAACGCCTCGTTGTGCACGAGCTCCCGCGGGGCATGGAGCATGGCGAGGAAGGCCCTCGAGATGTCCTCGATGTGCACGAGCGGCCGCCACGGCGTGCCGTCGCTCTTGATCAGCACCTCGCCGGTTGTGAAGGTGAAGCCGACCAGGTTGTTCACCACGAGGTCGCCGCGCAGGCGGGCGGACGCGCCGTAGGCCGTGGCGCTGCGGGGAAACGTGGGGCTGAAGCCGTCGTCGGCGAGGGCGGCGATGTCGTGCTCGGCCATGACCTTGGAACGGCCGTAGGGGGTGATCGGGTTGAACGCGGAGGTCTCGTCGAGAAAGTCGGACCCGGCCGCCCCGTACACCGAGCAGGTCGAGGAGAAGAGGTAGCGCGACACGCCGGCCTGCTTGGCCTCGCGCGCGAGGTGCACCGCGGCGCGGTGGTTGATGTCGTAGGTGGTGTCGGGGCTGAGGTCGCCGAGTGGATCGTTCGACAGGCCGGCCAGGTGGATCACGGCGTCGAAGCCCTCCAGGTGCTCGGCTCGCGCGTCGCGGACGTCCATTCGCAGCGCGGGCGGGTCGAGCACGTCGTCGCCCAGGGTGCAGTCGGCGAACAGGTAGGAATCGAGGCCGGTCACGTCGTGGCCGGCCTCGAGCAGCATTGGTACGAGCACCACGCCTATGTAGCCGTTGTGGCCGGTTACGAGCACCCTCATCGGACGCCCGCCCGCCAGGTCGCCCACGGCGCCTCGCCGGTGGCCCACATATCCTCGAGCAGCTTCTTGTCGCGCAGGGTGTCCATGCACTGCCAGAACGAGTCGTGCCGGTACGCCATCAGCTGCCCGTCGGCGGCCAGGCGCTCGAGCGGTTCCTTCTCCCACTGCGTCCCGTCATCCTCGATGTAGTCGAAGATCTCGGGCTCGAGCACGAAGAACGCCCCGTTGATCCAGCCCTCCTCGAGCTGCGGCTTCTCGGTGAACTCGCTCACGGCATCACCCTCGAGGTCGAGATGGCCGAAGCGGGAAGGCGGCCGGACGGCCGTGAGCGTGGCCAGGCGACCGTGGGAGCGGTGGAACTCGAGCAGGCGGTGCAGGTCGAGGTTCGAGACGCCGTCCCCCCAGGTGAGCATGAAGGTCTCGTTGCCGAGGTGGGGTGCCAGTCGCTTGATCCGGCCACCGGTGTTGGTGGTCTGGCCCGTATCGACCAGGGTCATCGTCCAGTCGTCGCGCTCCGCGCCATGATGCATGTCCACCCCGCCGTCCCTGAGTGAGACCGTCAGGTCGCCGTTCAGGGAGCTCAGGTCGAGTGCCCAGCGCTTGATGTGGGCGCCCTTGTAGCCGAGCGCCACCACGAAGTCGTCGTAGCCGTAGCTCACATAGTGCTTCATGATGTGCCAGAGCATCGGCTTGCCGCCGATCTCCACCATGGGCTTGGGCTTGATCTCCGTCTCCTCGGAGATGCGGCTTCCCACTCCGCCCGCCAGGATGGCTACCTTCACGCGGCTGCTCCTCTCGAATGGCTGGCTCGGGGGAATGTGACAGACAACGGATCCGCTCCTTCCGCAGCCTCAGTACGAGGTCCGCAGAACGGTAAGTCAGGTCGAGGACAGCATCGGCGCGCGACCGCGGCGGCTTGAGCCTCGATCGGCCGACGCCGCCGTCAGGCGTCGGCTCGGCGAAGCGCGGGCGCTCGTCGCAGGCGTCGGTGCTTCCACTGCAGGTAGTAATAGTCCCAGAGCTGGCGGAAGCTCTTCCCGCTGTACGGCGACTGCCGCGTGACCCGCTGCCAGCGATGCACGATCTCCGCCTGGGGCGCATAGCGCACCTCGAGCCCTGCGGCCCACACTCGGTGGCACCAGTCGAGGTCCTCTCCCCCGTAGGAGGAGAGGCGGCGGTCGTACTCGCCGATCCGGGTCGGCAGCTCGGCTCGCCACATCTGTGCCGCGCCCAGCACCGATGCGACGGGGCGCTCGCTGGCGTGGTCGTAATCCTCCATCCAGTAGTGGCGGCTCGAGGCCGATTCCGGCAGGAGACGGGCCAGGGGGCCGCGACGTACCAGCGGGTAGAACGGCCGCGGATACCGCCGGCAGGAGGGCTGCACCTCTCCGTCGGGAGCGACGAGTCTGGGGCCGACGAGTCCGACCTCCGGGCGCTCCGCCAGTAGAGCCACCATCGTCGGGATCGCCCCAGGGCGCAGCTCGGTGTCGGCGTCGAGCATGAGCACGAACCGCCCGCGCACCAGAGGCAGGGCGCTGTTCCGCCCTGCCACGAGCCCCTCGTTGGACGGCTTGGCCAGCACGCGGGCAGCGGGGAACTCGGCCCGGACTGCCTCCGGTGTGCCGTCCCCGGAGCCATCGTCGACGACGACGGCCTCGAACTCCACCCCGGCGTGGCGGTCGAGTGAGCGCAGGCAGTTGAGGACATCGGCGCGCGCCCGCCAGGCGACGATGACGACCGAAACGACGGGGTCCGTGACCTCGGTCACGGCGCCGTTCGAGCCGGCTGCGGCAAGCGGGGCGCTCGGGTCGGCGAGGAGATCGGATCCAGAGCGAGGGGGGGAGCTCATCGCTACTCGGCCGGCTTCAGCACCGCGGCCACGGTCAGGATCAGGATCTTGAAGTCGAGCTGGAGCGACCAGTTCTCGATGTAGTAGTTGTCCCACTCGACGCGATCGGTCAGCGAGGTCTGGCCACGCAATCCGCTGACCTGCGCCCAGCCCGTGAGCCCGGCCTTCACACGGTGCCGGTCGGCGTAGCGCCTGACGTCCTGGCTGAAGAGCTCGACGAAGCCCGGACGTTCGGGACGGGGCCCCACGAAGCTCATGTCGCCCTTGAGGATGTTGATCAGCTGCGGCAGCTCGTCCAGCGAGTAGCGCCGCAGAAAAGATCCGATCCGCGTGCGCCGGTCCGCGCCCTCGACGCCGCCTGGAGCGCTGTCCGCGGCGAGGACATCGACCGGCACGGTTCCCTCCGCTACCGCATCCGCCTGCATCGACCGGAACTTGAGCATGTTGAACGATCGCCCGTCGAGGCCGACTCGACGCTGGCGATAGAACACGCCCCCGCCCGGGGAGAGCGCCACGGCCAGCACCAGGAGCAGCATGAGAGGAGCAAGCACCAGGAGCGACACCGCAGCCAGCACGCGGTCGAATGCGTACTTGACGGCGAACTGCCAGCCCTTGGGATCCACCGGCCGGACGACCAGGAGCGGTACGCCGCCGACGTGCTGAACGTGGATCCGGTTGTTGACACCCTCGAAGAGCCGCGGGATCATCGACACCTCGACGCCCAGCTCCTGGCATCGGCGCACCATGCCCAGCAACACCGAGTGAGGGGCCGTGGAGAAGGTGATGATCACGTGTCCGACCGCGTGGCGCTCGATGACCTCCTCGAGGTGCCAGCTCGCGCCCAGCACGGGCAGCTCCACCCCGTCGATCTCCTGGTGGTCCATCGGCTCCTTGTCGAGGAACCCGATGGGCCGCTGACCGACCTCCGGCCGCTGGAGTAGACGGCGTGCGACCGTGCGTCCGACGGTGCCGGCGCCCACGATGAGGGTGTTCGTGCCCGCCTCGCCGCGGCGCCGAGCCCGGCGGACCGCCAACGCTATGCCCACCCGGCCGGCGCACAGGTAAGCCGTCGCGAAACCCCACAGCCGAACCGACTGACGGGCGGCGTCCGGATCCGACTCGATCAGCAGGCGTATGGTGATCAGCACCATCGCCGCCGCCGCCGTCGACGATGCGACTCGGGCGACGTCGTCGACGACCGAGGGCTGCAACCGCAGGGCGTAGAGACCCCGGACGCGCAGCAGCACCAGCACGAGCACGGAGAAGCCGACCACCCAGTGCAGCGGCTCGGGAGGGACGTTCGCCGCCAGCGGCCCGAGCGCTGCGGCGATGCCCGCCAGGAGCAGCATGGCCGAGTCGGCCGCCAGGTTGGTGAGCTCCCAGCGGCGTCGCTGCCTCTCACGCCGAGCCGTCCCGGTTTCGGCGCCGTGCTGCTCTACGGCGAGCTCGGAGGGGGGATCGACGGTGGCAGGGCTCAAGAGGGACACCTCATTGCACCACGTCGACCGTTCGAGAGCGAACCTTGAGCGCGTTTGCGACGCGCCGTCGGCCTATCCGCAACGACGAAGCCCGGCCGCAGCCGGGCTTCTGAACGGGTGCTCTCATTCACAATGCACGACTTTCAGGACCCTCCGCACCCGGGAGAGGGTCCGCTTCCCCGCTGCCTACGCCGCGTCTGGTGCCTGCGAGAGACGGCGCATGCCGAATCCCATGCCGGCGAGAACGACGCCGCCGGCGGCCATCAGGCCGAGGTCCAGGCCGGTGAAGGGCAGGGTGCCCGCGGCAGGAGCCGTCGTCTCGTTGGCCGGAGCGGCTTCGCGGGAGTTGTCCGCGGGGGTCCGAGGGCCCGAGCTGTTGGCCTCGATCTCGGCCCGCGGCTCCGTGTAGCCCTCGACGCTCGATGACTGTGCCATGGCTGCGCCCGGCGCCAGAAGGCACAGGGCGGCGATGCTGGCGGCGATGGTCTTGTGGATTCTCTTCATGATGAAACGCTCCTTGTCTTCCGACGCTTGACCTTCCCTGGTTAAGCGGGGGCGCTACCCCACCAGGCATCCGACCTGGCTTCTAGTGCATTGAAGCAGGTGAAAGCCACGATGGCAAGCCTGCTCTGTTGCACCTCCGCTGAGTTGGATGGTCGGCCAGCTCAGCGGTGCAAGGTATCAGTCGGCACGGATGGGGCGCAGCTTTAGCGCCGGTGCGCCGCGGTCAGAACCGCTGCCCGCGTAGATACAGGCGCTCGATCGCGGCCGGGTCGAGACGCCTGCCGCTGCGGGCCCTCCTCAGGGTGGCCGAGAGGACGGGGTCGTTCGGGCTCAGCTCGTGCGCCCGCTCCAGGTGGGCGGTCGCCTCGCGCTTCCGGCCGCTCTGGGATGCGACGATCGCCAGTTGAAGGGTCGAATACGGGGTGTTCGGGTCTCGTTCGAGCGCGTCCTTGAAGGCTCGTTCGGCGCGTGGAAGGTCGCCGAGCTGAAGGGCGATGGCGCCCTCGTTGACCTTCGGGTCCCTGGACAGGGGGTCGAGCGATGCCGCGCGGTCCAGGCGCGTGTACGCCTCCGCAGGTCGATCCGACCAGACATCTCCGGCCCGATCGACCTCGCGCGCCGCGAGCCAGGGCATGAGAAGGCTGATCGCGGGCACGAGCAGGGCGACTCCGACGCCCGCCGCAACGGCCGGGTGCCGAACGAGTGGGCCGACGCGCCCGGTCATCGCGCCGCGGGCTGGACGCCGCGGCGCCGCGGCGGTGGCCAGTCCCAGCAGCGCGAGGGCCGGCGCGGCCAGCCCGGGGAACTCCCACAGCCAGTCGCCGGAGCTGTGCACCAGCCAGTACGCGAAGGTCGCGAGCGCTCCTCCGGCGGTCGCCCCGGCCGCCGCCGAGCCCCGCCGAAGCGCGCTCGCCGCCGCGAGCACCGCTGCGGCGAGGGCGCAGGCCAGGAGGACCGCGCCGATCAGCCCGGTCTGGGAGAGCACGCCGAGAGGAAGGCTGTGCGCGTAGCGCGGCTGTTCGCCGCTGTTGCCTCGCCGGAGGTAGTCGCGCTGGAAGTTCTCGACGCCGTTTCCGACGAGTGGCCGCTCCTCGAACTGGCGCCAGGCGAGCGTCCAGAAGTCGTAGCGGTTGGTGCCGAGCGATCGCGTCAAGCGGGAAGAGCCGCCGCGGGTCTCGACCGGGGTCCCGTCGGGACCGGCCTTGGCATATCCGCTCTTGAAGTCCGCCCAGGCGTCGGAGGCACGTGCAACGGGGCTCCCTTCGCGGATCACGAAGGTGCCGGCGCCCAGTGCGACAAGAACGGCCACGACCACGCCGGCCGTCAGACCGGCTCGCCGGCCGGCGCGCGACGAGAGCGGAAAGCGGAGGTCGATCAAGGCCGCCAGCGTGCCGGCCACGGTCAGCGCGAGGGCGGTGAGCAGGATCGTGCGCGTCGCTTGGTCGACGGCCGCGCCGAGCGCGCGCTCGGCCTCGTACTGCTCGAGCACCCCGAACGCCGCTCCGGCCATCGCCGCGCCGGCGGCCGCGAGTGCAACGATGCCCATCAGTAGGCGGACCCTCCCGGGAGTCACAGCCACGAGGATCACCAGTGCCACGGGCAGAGCGATGATCCAGCCGCGGCTCTGCACCATGAGTGCGAGTCCGAGCAGCAGGCCGGCCGCGCCCAGCGCCAGGCCGCGCAGTGGCGGTGAGATCTCGCGGCGGCAGGCGATGAAGAGGCACGGGATGAGCCCGATGGTCCAGAACGCGGCATTGCCGTTCGTGTAGCCCACGGGTTGGCCCAGGCGCCCGCCCCCGATCAGGAAGGCCTCGGGATTCGCGGCCGCCTCCACCCGCAGCAGCTCGACGAGGCCCACACCCGCCACGCCCAGGCCGAGCGCGCCGAGCACCAGCATCCCCGCGCGCGCGGGCATCGGCCATAGCGCGAACAGTGCGAAGACGCAGGCGTACATGAGAGTCCGATTGGCTCCGGTCCAGGCGTCTCCCTGCTGGTGGGCCCAGGTGATCGAGAGGAAGGTCCAGGCTGTGTAGGCCCCGAAGAGCCCGACGGCCACCCACACGAGCCGGGGGACGCGCTTGCGCGCGGGAAGCGCGACGAGCGCGACTCCGAGCAGGGCCAGGAGGAACAGGGCGGAGGGATACCAGGTCAGCGGGAGGTAGCCGCCCTCCGATGCGCCTAGGAAGACGAAGAGAGCGACCGCGGCGAGGGCGGGTACCACAGCCTCCCGGCCGCGCAGGACGCGCAGCGGCACCGCGAGCACGGTCGGGGTGCCGGTCCTTCGGCCGCGCGCCACGGCGCCGGCGGTCTGTGAGAGTCTCGGGGCGATGGTGCTCAAGATTCTCTACTGGTTGGCGGTGCTGGTGATCTCGTTGGCACTGCTGGTGGCACTGGTGCTCTTCTTCGAGTCCCGCGACGACTCGTCGCTGGACGCGGGCAACACGGAGTTCTGGGCTCTGGCCTTGCTCGACGCTCGACCGGCCGAGCTTTAGCCGCGCTCAGCTCCCGCAGGGCGGCACCCAGGCACGAGGGGCCCGCTGTCAGGCGTCCACCCGCGCGGGCTGTGCCCGCTTGAACCGGGCGAACACGATGATCCGCTTCTCCGCGCTGTAGAGCGGATGACAGGCGCTGAGGATGAGCTGGTCGTGCCCCACCCGGCGGGTGACCGAGGTCCGGGTGGGTGGCACGATCTGCGTGCGCTCGACCTCGTACTCGAACCGCCCGTAGGGCATGGACATCGTTATCGGGTCGCCCCGGCGAAGATCGTCGACGGTTCGAAACGGCGCGCCATAGGTGGTGCGGTGGCCGGCCACCGCCACCGTGCCGCGCTGTCCCGGAAGCGGGGTTCCGGGATAGTGGCCGGGCCCCTTTCGCAGGCTCGCGGTGTCGGTTCCCTCCACGACCGCGTAGGAGCGGTCGAGCGTTGGCAGCTCGATCCGCCCGATCGCGTCCCCCGGGTCGGACCGCCGTGCCTGGCGCGCGGCCAGCTCGGCCAGGCGACGGTCCTGATCGGCGATCGGCTCGAGCTCCTGAAGGTCCTCCCTGGCGAGCACGCCCGCCGCGTCGAGCTCCGTGTCGAGCGCGCTCTGCTGGCGATCGGCAAGGAACGCGGAGATGGGCTCCTGCCAGGCCAGCGTGGTGGCCGCGTCGCCGATCATCAGCACGCCGCTGATCATCATCACCGAGGCGACGAAGCGCAGCACTACGCGGATGGCGGACCGTCCCTGGCGCATCCGGAGCGAGTTTAGGGACGGCGCCGACGAGCATTAGCACTGCGCTCCCGTGCGACACGGCCGTGGACGTATGTGGGGTTGTGCGCCCGGACGGACGTGCCGATAGACGCCCCAAGATGGCCCCTATTCCAGATCGATCCGGCACGGCGCCGGGGGCCTTCTCGGCTGAGGCCGCAGCGGACCGAGCCCTGATGGCGCGCTCGCTTGCGTACCTCTTCGCTGCCGCGGCGGCGCTCGCGCTCATCTCGCTCGAGCTTCCGCAGGCCGGGGACCAGCGCGCCTTCGAGGTGGCCACTCCGTTCGCGATCGCCTCCGCTGTCGCCACGGCGCTGGTGATCGCGCTCCTGCTCGGAGCCTCGCGCGTGCTCCACCTGTGGGCCTTTCAGCTCATCCTGTTCTCGAAGACCACGCTCATCAGCGCGGCGATCTACTTCTCGGGCGGGATCACCAGCACCTACGTGATGTTCTACGTGCTGGTCGCCCTCTACGCCTGCTACTTCTTCTCGCGCACCTGGGCCGGGATTCACATCGCCTTCGCCGGGCTGGCCTACGGAACGGTGATCCTGGCGTCCGGCGCCGGCGACGCGCCGTTCGCACGCTGGCTCACCACCATCGGGACGCTGATGGTGGCGGGCTCCCTGATCCGCATGCTCAAGGAGCGCGTCGAGCGCTTGATCAGCCGCCTGCAGGACGCCGCGCGCACCGACGTGCTCACCGGCCTGCTCAACCGGCGCGGCTTCCAGGAGCTCTTCGACAACGAGCTCGAGCGCTCCAGGCGCAACGGCCGACCGGTGAGCATCATCGTCGGGGACATCGACGGCTTCAAGGGGCTGAACGACCGCTACGGCCACAAGGCCGGCGACCGCGCCCTAGAGAAGGTGAGCGCCGTGCTGATGTCGGCCAAGCGCCAGATCGACATCGCCGCCCGCATCGGCGGCGAGGAGTTCGCGATCATCGTTCCCGAGACCGACGACCACAGTGCCTACATCCTCGCCGAACGGCTGCGCAGGTCGGTGGCCCAGGCCTTCGCCGACGGCGACCCCGAGGTCACGATCTCCTTCGGGATCGCCAGCTTCCCGAAGATCGGCGCCACGACGGAGGCCCTGCTGCACGCCGGCGACCAGGCGCTGTATGCGGCCAAGGAGCTCGGGCGCGACCGCACTGTCATCCACAACCCCGAGATCGCCTCTGCGCTCGCGGGGTCGGCGAGCCGGCGCACCGCCCAGCGCGAGGGCTACCTGGCCACGCTGTTGGCCCTGGCCGAGGCCCTCGACGTGCGCGACTCGGGTACGGCACGCCACTCCAAGACCGTTGCTCAGTTCGCCGAGCTGACCGCCCGCGAGCTCAACCTGCCGGACGACGTGGTCGACCGCGTACGCATCGGCGGGATGCTGCACGACGTCGGCAAGATCGGCGTGCCCGACTCGGTGCTGCGCAAGGCGGGACCGCTGAGCCCGGCCGACTGGGTCGAGATGCGCAAGCACCCCGAGATCGCCGCCCGCATCCTCGACAGCGCGACGATCGAGGACATCAAGGCCTGGGTCCTCTGCCACCACGAGCGTCCCGACGGCCGCGGCTACCCGAACGGCCTGAACGACGAGCAGATACCGCTGCAGGCCAAGATCCTGGCCGTCGCCGACGCCTACGAGGCCATGACGAGCGACCGCGTGTATCGCGATGCCCTCTCGGCCGAGGAGGCCCGCGACGAATTGCGCCGCGCCGCCGGCACCCAGTTCGACGAGCGGGTGGTGGACGCCTTCATGCGCGTGCTCGATCGCACCGGCCCGGGTTCGGTGGCCCACGCGGCCGTGGCGAGCGACAGCGCGGCCCGCGCGGCAAGCATCGGCTAGCCAGCCCATAGACGCCAATCCGCGACGTCGGGCGCAGTCGCGTGCGTCGTGGGTAGTCTCCTCCGCTGTCCGATTAGTCGACACAGAGGAGCGCGAGTCTCAAACGATGGCCAAGCAGATGTCCCCGCTGCCCGACGCGCGCTCGGTGCAGGCCAACCTCTCCGCCGAAGAGCTCAAGCGGCTCGCGGCTCGGATGGCGAACGCCAGGGAGACCCGATACGGGAACGTAAACGTCCAGACCGAGGTGCTCTCACGCTCCAAGGCGTCGACCTTCGTTGTGCTGGACGACCCCGAGGGAAGCTCCCAGCAGGCGATCTCCCGCGAAGAGGGTGAGCGCATCGCCGCGCTGCAGGACGAGCACATCTCCGGCCTCGACATGATCGTGGTCGACGGCTACATCGGCAACGACCCGGACTTCCGCACGCCGACGCGCCTCTACGTCGACGCCGCCAACGCCAACATCGCGGGCATGCAGCGCCAGCTCTACTTCGATCTCGAGGACGGCGACGGCTTCGAGCCCGAGCTGACCGTGATCTACACACCGAATCTGGCGGTCGCGGGCTACCCCGATGACCGTGTGATCACCGTCGACCTCGAGCGGGGCGTCACGCGCGTATGCCATTCCGACTACTTCGGGGAGTCGAAGAAGGGCGGGCTGCGGATGTGGAACAAGCTCGTCTACGACCGTGGCGGCCTGCCGCTTCACGCGGGCTGCAAGGTGATCCCCACCGACTCCGGTGAGCGGGTGGGGTTGATCGTCGGCCTGTCCGGCACGGGCAAGACCACCACCACGTTCACCCGCCAGAACGGCTCGCTGCCCGTTCAGGACGACTTCGTGGCGATGATGCCTGGCGGCAAGGTGTACGCGACCGAGGCCGGCTGCTTCGCCAAGACCTTCGCGCTCAGTCAGGAGGACGAGCCCACGATCTACGGCGCCGTGACCCGTCCCGAGGCCTACCTCGAGAACGTCTCGCAGGATGACGGCGGGGAGCTCGACTTCTTCGACACCGACTACACCGAGAACGGCCGCGCGACGTTCTCGTTCTCATCCATCGAGGCGGGTGACGCCCGGGATCTGGAGTCGGCCGACTTCCTGCTCATCCTCAATCGCAACGAGAACATCATTCCGGCGGTGGCAAGGCTTAACCCCGCGCAGGCGGCGGCCTACTTCATGCTCGGGGAGACCCAGGGCACGAGCGCCGGCGGCGCGGACGAAGCCGGCAAGTTCCTGCGCGTACCCGGCACCAACCCCTTCTTTCCAGCCGACCACGACCTCCAGGGCAACCGCTTCCTCGAGCTCATGGGCGAGCACCAGCTCGACGTCTACATCATGAACACCGGCCGGATCGGTGGCCCCGAGGACGACGATCGCTCAGCGAAGGTGCGCATCCCGCATTCGTCCGCGATCGTGAAGGGCGTCGCCGAGGGCACGATCGAGTGGCAGGACGACTCGGACTTCGGGTACCAGGTGGCCGCACGAGTGCCAGACATCGACGAAGGCGACGGCGGCCTGCTTCGTCCGCGTGAGCTCTACGACTCCCAGGGGCGGGGCGAGGAGTACACGAAGATCGTCGAGCGGCTGAAGTCCGAGCGGAGCGAGTTCCTGCGGAAGTTCCCGGCGCTGTCGGAGGAGATCGTCGCGGCCGTCGGCTAGATGACTGATTCCACGACCCCGCCCGCGCGGATGCCGCCTCATGCCGTCGCTGGGCTGTGTCCTCGGGTTCGGCCATGCAAACCAGCATGGCCTTCACCCTGCGTCCTTGCCCAGCTCGGCCTGAGGCGGCCCCGCACAGACGCGACCGTGGAATCAATCATCTAGTCCGGCGCAGTCATCCGGCCGGCCGGCCAGACCTTCCGAGTGAAGAACCGGCGGATTCTGCCGATATAGGCTGAGTGAGCCCGCTCCGTCCGGTATCAAGGCGCTCCTCAGCGCCCCGCCCCGACCGCGAGCTGCGTTTCGAGCTCGCAAGCTTCGAGTATCTGCTGGCCGGCGAGGGAGTGGCGCTCCTGCGGCTTGCCGGGAGCTGGCACGCCCGGCCCGAGCGCCTCGTACCGGAGGCCCGACTGGTGATGCTGATCGGTGGCGTGCCGGTGGCCATCCCCGGAGTGCCGGACCCGACTCGGTCGCAGGCGCTGGCCACCCCCGAGGGCTCTCCGTGGCGTGGCGCCTTCCGCGTGTCGGCCGAGGTGATCGACCAGCCGGGGATCGACTTCAGGCTCGAGGCTGGAGAGGTGGCCATGACGCTGCCTCGGCCAAGCGAGCACGCACGAGCCGTCCCCGCGCCACCACCCGCCCCCGAGCAGACCCCGGACGCCGACCCGCAGCCCCGAGGCGGCGAGGACCACGCGCTGCGCCAGATCAGAGAGCTGGAGGCGCGCTTGCGCGACCAGGAGCAGCGCGCCGATCGGGTCGAGGAACGGGCGACGCTGGCCGAGGTCGAGTACGTGCAGGCACGCGCCGAGCTCGAGCAGGCCTGGGACCAGGCCGCGGAGCTGCGAACGGTCGCCGAGGCGGTCGAGGAGCGGACGCGCCGCGCCGAGGCGGATCTGCAGGAGCTGGAGGCCGAGCTCGCCGAGATGCGACAGGCACGCGTCGACGAGGCGGAGGCCCTCGACGCCGAGCGCCAGGCGATCGAGGCCGAGCTGCTGCGCATCACCCAGGCCGACGCCGAGCGCGAGGCGCTCGAGGCCGAGGTCGAGGTGCTGCGACGCCAGATCGAGGACGGCGGCACGGTGAGCGGTGACCGCGTGCGGATGCTCGAGGAGGAGATCGAGCGGCGCGTGACCGCCGAGCACGACCTGCGAGCTCGGCTCGAGACTCAGGAGGCCGAGCTCGGCGCCGCGCGGGCGGCGGCCGACAGCCGTGCCCGCGAGCTACAGGATGCCGAGCACAGGATCGCTCAGGCGGCCGTCACGTCGCGAGCCGCCTCCGCGACGGCGGCGCCCGGGCAGGCCAAGCCCCAGTTCGACGACGAGGTCATGGGACGCATCGCCGCGGCCAAGGAGGCCGCGGCCCTGGTCGGTGAGTAGGGGCTGACCAGCCTCTGAGGGGCCCAAGGCCGCTCCGCGTATCAGTGCGGGTCGTCGCTGCCCTTGGCCGCGGGGGGCCGAGACTCCTCGGCAAGCGAGGTGATGGCCAACACGCCCCGCGCAGCGCTCTCCATAACCTCGGTCGCCTCCTCGCCCGAGCGCGCGTACAGCTCGACCAGCATGTGGATCACGATCTCCTCGCCGTCGTGCTTGTGGAAGCGAACGTGCGTGAAGAACTCCCGCGTGCCATGGTCCCCGAAGCCCGCAAAGGCAAGTGATTCGGCGGCGTCCGGGCCAGAGCAGCTCTCCACCTGATCGGCATCCACGGTGACGGTGCAGGAGGCAACCCAGGGGGTGCCGGCCACCATCCGCTCCCAGCGGTCGTCCACCGCCTCCACGCGGCTCACCCGGCGGCCGTCCTCCTCGAAGAACTGAAGGTTGAGATGGGGTTGGTCGTGAAGGCAGTCGAGGCACTGCACCACGGCCTCCTGCACCTCCTCGACCGGGTCGACCGCATCGCCGCTTCCGGGATCCACCTTGAGTATGCCCTCGTAGTGGACCTGCACCTCGAGGTTCTGCGACCAGCAGCGGTAGCACCGCAGCCAGCTGGCGGCGGTCCCGACGGAGTCCGGTGCGGAGCCTTCCACGCACCAAGTATCGCGGTTGAGGCAAGGGTTGGCCTCGAGAAGCTCTCGTGCGACATGATGGCGTCGTCATGGATCTCCCACCGGTCGGCGTCATCCTGGCCGGCGGGGCCGGGCGGCGCATGGGGGCGTCCGGGTCGGACGGCGACGGCAAGGCCATGGTGCAGCTCGCCGGTCGACCACTCATCGAGTACCCGGCGGCGGTGCTCGGCGCCGTCTGCGATCGCCTCGCCGTGGTGTGCAAGGAGGGCACGCCGCTGCCGACGCTCGCGGGATGGGAGCGTTGGGACGAGCCGGACGAGCCCCGCCACCCGCTGACCGGCCTCGTGCATGCTCTCGAGCAGGCCCGCGGGCCGGTGCTCGTGTGCGCGGTCGACATGCCGTTCGTCACGGTGGCCGATTTGCGGGTCCTGTGGCGGGAGGCGGCCGCCCATCCCCGCGCCGGAGCCGTGGTCGCGAGTTCCGCCGGCGGCCCTCAGCCCACGCTCGCCGTGTACGCGCCCGCGACGCTCCCGGTTCTGCGCACCGCCCCGCCCGACGCGCCGCTCAGGCGCACGGTGCGCGCCCTCGAGCCGCGCTGCGTCGAGCTTCCCGGCGCGTCGGTGCGTCAGGTCAACACGCCCGAGGACCTGGTCGCGGCGGAGATGGTGCTCGCCGCCCATTGAGCCCCTCACACGTACTGCTCCTCTTCCGTGTCCCCCGGGTCGACGGGCTCCTCGCAGGTCGGGCAGTACCAGCGCGCCTCCACGGGCGTACCACACACCGTGTGCTGCGGGTGCTCGGCATGCTCGGAGTTGCGCGCGCCCCACTCCGCGAGCATCCGCAGGGCCCCGGCCAGCTCGCGCCCCCGGCCCGTGAGCTCATATACGAAGCGGGGCGGGCGTCGGCAGTAGGGGCGGCCAACCATCAGCCCGTTGCGCTCGAGCTGGCGTAGCCGCTGGGTGAGGATGTTTGGCGCGATGCCCGGCAGGTCCGACTGGAGGTCGCCGAAGCGCCGCGGCTGGTCGAGCAGCGCGGCCACCACGAGCAGGGTCCAGCGGTCGCCGACGCGCGCGAGGGCCTCGTCCAGGGGGGAGGCCGCGGCGGGCGGGGTTCGCGGGTGCATCACAGGCCATCCTAGCTCTCCCTGCGGGGGTGGATTGCAACACGCAAGTCGCCCGTCTCAGCCTGCTAGCCTCGCATAGTTGCAAATGACTAGTAACCAATCGGAGATTCATGAACACTGAAGCCGCGGCGCCCGCGGGCGCCCTCCAGGAGATACAGGACACCGTCGCCGGCATCGGCGGCCGGGTCGGCCCCGCCGTCGTCGGCCTGGGCCGGGGTTGGAGCCTCGGCTCCGGAGTCGTCACCGCCTCCGGGCAGGTACTGACCAACGCCCACAACCTCCGCGACGAGGAGGTGACGATCACCTTCCTCGACGGGCGCGCGGCCGGCGGGCGTGTGGTCGGCGCCGACCTCGACGGCGACCTCGCCGTCATCGCGGTCGACACCGGCTCGGTGGAGCCCGTCGAGTGGGCGCAGGCCAACGCGGCGCCCTCGATCGGCACCCCCGTCTTCGCGCTCGCCAACCCGGGAGGAAGGGGCCTGCGCGTGACGCTCGGGCTCGTGTCGGCCACCGACCGCAGCTTCCGCAGCCGCCGCGGCCGTCGCGTGACGGGCAGCATCGAGCACAGCGCTCCTCTGCCGCGTGGCTCCTCGGGCGGTCCGCTCGTGGACGGCGAGGGCCGCCTCCTCGGGCTGAACACCGTGCGCGTCGACGGCGGGCTGATCCTCGCCCTCCCGGCCGACGACGCCCTGCGCGAGCGCGTCGAGCTGCTGAGCGGCGGCGTGACACGCCCGCGGCTGCGCCTGGGCGTGGCGGTCGCGCCCGCCCACGTGGCCCGGCGATTGCGCCGAGCGGTCGGCCTGCCGGAACGCGACGGAGTGCTCGTGCGCGCCGTCGAGAAGGGCAGCCCCGCCGACCACGCCGGCATCGAGAAGGGCGACCTCGTGTTCGCCGCCGCCGGCAGCCCCGTACAGAGCTTGGACGACCTGCATACGGCCCTCGACTCGCTGGAGGCCGGAGCGACCCTGAACCTCGGCATAGCCCGAGGAACCGAAGACCGCGAAGCAACGGTCACGTTCGAATAACCGCCGCCAACTGCCAACTGCCAACTGCCAACCGGCCAACTGCCAACAAGAACTGAACCGGAGCCGAAACAATGAGCACCCTCCTCCTCGTACCCCTCGACGACAACGTCGTCTTCCCCAACATGAGCGTGACGCTCCCGATCGACATCGGCGACGATGAGCGTGTTCTGCTCGTGCCGCGCACGGGCACCGACTTCGCAGGTGTCGGCACCGTGGCCGAGGTGGAAGATCGCGTGCGGCTGCCCGGTGGCGGCCGCGCCGTGACCGTGTCCGGCCTGCACCGCGGCATCGCCGGCGCCGCCCACACCGACCCGGGCGGCAAGCTGCGCGTAGAGGTGGAGGAGCGCCCCGACGAGGAGCCCGTCGACGGCAAGACCCGCGACCTAGAGCGCGAGTACCGCGCCACCGTGGACGAGATCCTCGAGCTCCGTGGCGACGACGGCCGCATAGCGGCCTTCGTGCGCTCGATCACCGAGCCCGGCGCTCTCGCCGACACCTCGGGCTACTCACCCGACCTGCGCTTCGAGCAGAAGGTGGAGCTCCTGGAAACCCTCGACGTGACCGAGCGTCTCGAACTGGCTCTGCGCTTCCAGCGCGAGCGTCTGGCCGAGATGCAGGTGCGCCGTCGCATCCGCGACGACGTTCAGTCCGGCGCCGAGAAGCAGCAGCGCGAGTACTTCCTGCGCAAGCAGATGGAGTCGATCCGCAAGGAGCTGGGCGAGGACGAGGGCTCGGTGGTCGACGAGCTGCGCACGAAGATCGAGGAAGCAGGCATGCCCGAGAACGTGCGTGAGCAGGCCGACAAGGAGCTGCGCCGCCTGGAGTCCATGGGCGAGCAGTCGGGCGAGTCGAACATGATTCGCTCCTACCTCGACTGGCTCACTGCGGTGCCGTGGAGCAAGCGCTCCGACGAGCGTCTCGATCCCGCGCACGCGCGGGAGGTCCTGGATGCCGACCACGCCGGCCTCGATGACGTGAAGGACCGGATCACCGAGTACATCGCGGTGCGCAAGCTGCGCCAAGAGCGCGGCATCGAGGAGGACAAGAAGTCTGGCGCGATCCTCACCCTGATCGGACCTCCGGGCACGGGCAAGACCTCGATCGGCGAGTCGATCGCGCGGGCGACGAGCCGCGAGTTCGTGCGCATGTCGCTCGGCGGCGTGCGCGACGAGGCCGAGATCCGCGGCCACCGCCGGACCTACATCGGCGCCCTTCCGGGTCGCCTGGTGCGAGCCCTGCGCGACGCCGGCACGATGAACCCGGTGATCATGCTGGACGAGGTCGACAAAGTCGGCGCCGACTGGCGCGGCGACCCGTCGGCGGCGCTGCTCGAGGTCCTCGACCCCGCGCAGAACCACTCGTTCCGCGACCACTATCTGGACGTCGAGCTGGACCTCTCGGAGGTTCTGTTCATCGCCACCGCCAACGTGACGGAGACGATCCCCGGCCCGCTGCTCGACCGCATGGAGACGATCCGCTTCGACGGCTACACGACCGCCGAGAAGGTCGCCATCGCGCGCGGGTACCTGTGGCCGCGCCAGCGCGAGCGCAACGGACTACGCGAGGACGAGGTGTCGATCTCCGACGAGGTGCTGCTGACCATCGTCGCCGAGTACACGCGCGAGGCCGGCGTGCGCCAGCTCGAGCGCGAGCTCGGCACGGTGCTGCGCAAGACGGCCACGCGCATCGCCTCGGCCAGGGTCGAGGCGCCGGTGGCGGTCGAGCTCGACACGGTGCGCGACGCCCTCGGTCGCCAGAAGCACTTCCAGGAGGCGGCGGTGCGCACGGCGGTGCCGGGCGTGGCCACCGGCCTTGCGGTCACGGGCACCGGCGGCGACGTGCTGTTCGTCGAGGCCACCTCCATGGCGGGCGGCAAGGGCGGCGGGCTCGTGCTCACCGGCCAGCTCGGCGACGTGATGAAGGAGTCGGCGCGGATCGCCCTCTCCTACGTGCGGGGCCACGCCGACGAGTCGGAGATCGACGAGTCGGAGTTCGAGGACCGCGAGTTCCACGTGCACGTGCCGGCCGGGGCGATCCCCAAGGACGGCCCGAGCGCGGGCGTCACGATGGTCACGGCGCTCGCCTCGCTGCTCAGCGAGCGGCCGGTCAGGCACACGGTGGGGATGACCGGTGAGGTCACGCTTCAGGGCCGCGTGTTGCCGATCGGCGGGCTCAAGCAGAAGGTGCTGGCCGCCCACGCGGCGGGGCTCACCGACGTGATCCTGCCCGAGCGCAACCGCGGCGACCTCGACGACGTGCCCGAGGACGTGCGCGAGGCGCTGACCTTCCACCCGGTGATGACCGTGGGGGAGGTGCTGGAGCTGGCGCTCGAGCCGGAGCGGGCGGCGGTGGAGGCGCGGTAGCGAGAGTGGCGACAGGGCCGACCTCCCAAACGGTGCAATGTATTGACACTGCACGGTGCTAGAATTCCGCACTAACTGGTACCATCACACCGTGACCTTCAACCCGTTCGTTATCGACCGCCCCCTCCCGCCCGAGGAGCTGATCGACCGGACCCAACAGTGGACGGCGCTGGTGGATCGCGCGGAGGCGGGGCACAACAGCCGGCTCTCCGCTCCTCGTAGGTACGGGAAAACGACGCTGCTGCGCAAGGCGGCGAGGGAGGCGGAGCAGCACGGCCTCTCGACGGTGTACGTGGACTTCTTCGGGGTCCTGTCGCTCGAGGAGATGGCCGTGCGTATCGAGCAGGCGTACGAGGAAGGGCTCAAGGGGCCGGTCGCACAGTGGTTCACGGGCTTTCGCCGACGGTGGCGCCCGCGACCCAGGCTTGCTCTTCCCGGTGGCGGCCCGGGCGTCGACCTTGAGCCGAGGCCAGAGCTCGAGGCCACTCGTCTCATGCACGAGTTGCTCGACCTCCCGCGGTCCGTGCACGAGCGTGGGGGGGGTCGCACGCTCGTGGTCTTCGACGAGTTCCAAGACGTGCTTGGGGCGAGCACCGGCGCCGACGGGCTCATCCGCAGCCGGATACAGCACCATCGAGACGAGGCGAGCTACGTGTTCGCCGGTTCACACCCCGGCCTCATGGCGGAGCTGTTCGGGGACAAGGTCCGCCCCCTGTACGGGCAGGCGCGGCCGATCGAGCTCGGACCGCTCGATGATGCCGACCTCGCCGAGTACATCGTCGCGCGCTTCGGGCAGACGGGTCGTGATGTGGCCGGGTCCCTCGAGCCGCTGCTCGAGTTGGTTCGAGGCCATCCTCAGCGAGCGATGCTCGTGGCCCATCACCTCTGGGAAGCGACCCCGCGCGGGGGCGTCGTCGGGCAGCGGGAGTGGTCTCAGGCAACCGAGACGATGTTCGATGAGCTTCAAGAGGCGTTCGAGCGCGGCTGGGAGGTCCTTTCGGCCAACGAACGTCGCGTGCTAGCCGGCGTCGCTTGGGGAGGGCCATGGGGAGGCGGAGGCTCCCTGCTCAGCAACTCGACGCTTGCGCGTTTCAACCTCAGCAAGAGCAGCGCGCGCACCGTCCGAGACTCACTCCTCAAGCGGGGTGAGCTCGAGGCCCTCGAGGGGAATGGGATCCGGATGGTGGATCCCCTGTTCGAGGCCTGGATCGCCACGGGGCGACGGCCGCGACCGGTGGTCTAGAGCCACCGCTCACCCGTCCGCTGGCGGTCAATCGTGCCGGCGGGCGCCATCCGCGCCCGAAGTTCACGGTGGTCGGGCGCTAACCGGCCCCGGGTCGCGCCGTCCAGCCGAGCTTCCGCTGCCTGGCCTTCGACAGCGAGCTCACCACCAGGTCGTACGAGTCCTCGATCATGTCTAGGACCATCTGGTCGGCGATCGTGCCATCGGCGGTCACGGTGTTCCAGTGCCGCTTGTTGAGGTGGTATCCGGGGACGACGGCCGCGTAGCTCGCGCGAAGCTGCTCGGCGAGCTCGGGCTCACACTTGAGGCTTACGCGAAGCGGCGGCGATGCCAGCGCGGTGAGCGCGAAGATCTTGCCCTCGACCTTGAACACCGATGTCTCGGGGCCGAAGGGGAACTGCTCCTCGGCGCCGGGGAGCGCCAGGCAGGTGTGGCGAAGATCGTCCGGAGTCAGGCGGCGGATCGTATTCCCGCTGCGCGGGTCTCGGTTGCGCGAGTATGGGCTGCTCGGGGTCCGCCACGCTGGTCGGGCCCGACGACGGCGAGCTGGGAGGGGCGATGAACGAAGCACGGAGTGAGGGCACGATGGGCTGGACGAGCTATGGGAACGGCTCGGCGGATGGGCGCGCCCACGTGGGGACCGCGAGCAGCAGCGGCGTGGTGGGCAGCGCCGCAACGGTCGCCGGCGCCGGAGTGGTGGGCAGCGCGGCCACCGTCGGAAGCGCCGGGGTGGTTGGAAGTGCAGGCACGGTCGGGAGCGCGGGAGTGATCGGGAGCGCGGGCACCGTGGGCAGCGCGGGGGTGATCGGAAGTGCCGGAGTGCTGCTCAGCGGAGGAGTGATCGGAAGCGCCGGCATAGTCGGCGGCGTGGGGAACATCGGCTGCGTGGGGTGCGTCGGTTGCGTGGGATGCATCGATTGCGTGGGCTGCGTTGGCTGTGTGGGATGCGTCGGTCTGCGCGGAGCGGTTGGCGCGGTGGGGCGTCGGGCATAGCCGCGAAGAACAAGCCAAGAGCCCGGTGAACGACACCGAGTTCCTTCTCGGCCTCCTCGTGGCCATCGTCACGGTCGGCCTCGTCGCCCTGGTGGGCCACGAGGTGCTCGGTCTGCCGTGGGCGGCCGCCTTCGTGCTCGGTGCGGTGGTCGCCCCGACCGACCCCGTGGCCGCCGAGGCCGTGTTCGCCCGCCTGCGCGCGCCCGACCGGGTGTCGACGGTGGTGGGAGGGGAGAGCCTCGTGAACGACGGGTCAACCGAGGTGAGATCACGCCGGAGGTCATGCGACGGATCGAGCGCGACCTCGATCTGGAGGAGGCGCGGGTCGGGGGCTGAAGCCGAGGCTTGCCCGCAGCCTTCGGTGGGTAGCATCGCGGGTGGGGACGATGAGCGACGAAGGAGGAGCGCATGGCGGGCGAGAACCTCGGATCGGTGACGCAGGCGGCGGCTGACGGGGACGCTCCCGCGCCCCTCGTGTCCGACACCCAGCAGGCGGCCCTGCGGGCGCTCTGCGACACCTTCGTCCCGAGCATCGAGCATCCGGACGACAGCGACGGGTTCTGGGCGCGCACGGCCACCGATGTGGGCGCCGACCAGGGGATCCTGCAGATCCTCGCGACCCTCCCCGACGCCGACCGCGCCGGGATCCTCCAGCTCCTCGACGCCCTCTTCGTGCAGAACCTCCCGAACGTCTCCCAGCGCTCGCGCGAGCAGATCCTGCGCAACATGGCGCTCGCGAGCCCCGAGGCGGGCGCGGGCCTCGCCGCGCTCAGCGGCCTGACGATGTTCTTCACCTACGGCGGGCCCGACCCGGTCACCGGCCAGAATCCCAACTGGCGGCGCTGGGGCTACCCCGGACCGGTCAGCCCGCCACCGGACGCACCCAAGCCAATCGAGCCGCTCGTGCCCGAGGGCGACACCGAGCTCGAGGCCGACGTGTGCGTCGTGGGCTCCGGAGCCGGCGGCGGCGTGATCGCCGGAACGCTCGCCAAGCAGGGGTTGAAGGTCGTGGTGCTCGAGGCCGGCGGCTACTACAACGAGGCCGACTTCAACCAGCTCGAGCTGTGGGCCTACCAGAACCTCTACTACCGCGGCGGCCCCACGCCCACCGCCGAGCAGACGATCTCGATGCAGGCCGGCTCCAACCTCGGCGGCGGCACGACCGTGAACTGGACCAACTGCCTGCGCACCCACCCCTGGGTGCGGGCCGAGTGGGCGCAGGAGTACGGCCTCGAGGGAGTAGACACGCCGGACTACGACCGCCACCTCGACGTCGTAATGGGGCGGATCTCGGCAAACGACCGCTGCAGCGACCTGAACGGCCCCCACCAGCGCATCAAGGAGGCCTCCGACAAGCTCGGCCACCACGTGCACGTGTGCGTACGCAACACCGACGAGTCGAAGTACAGCCCGGAGCTCGCCGCCTACATGGGCTTCGGGGACCAGACCGGCAGCAAGCAGTCCACGACCAAGACCTTCCTGCAGGACGCGTATGACGAAGGCGCCGACATCGTGGTGCGCTGCTCGGCACGGAAGGTGCTCGTCGAGGACGGCCGCGCCGCCGGGGTCGAGGCTCTCTACTCGGACCCGGCCACCGGCCGCGAGGCGCTGGTGACCGTGCGTGCGCCGCAGGTGGTCGTTGCCTGTGGCGCGCTCGAGTCGCCGGCGCTGCTGCTTCGTTCGGGCATCGGCGGCCCGGCCGTGGGCCGCTACCTGCGCTTGCACCCGACGGTCGCCGTGTTCGGAAAGTACGCCGAGGACCAGAAGGCGTGGTGGGGCACGCCGCAGGCACTCGTGAACGACCACTTCGCCGATGTCGAGGACGGGTACGGCTTCCTGGTCGAGGGCGCTCAGTACGCCCCTGCGATCACCGGTGCGGCAGTGCCGTGGACGAGCGGCCACGACCACAAGGAGGTGCTGGCCGAGAACCGGTACGGCGCGTCCTTCATCGCGGTCACCCGCGACCACGGTCACGGCTGGATCGAGCTCGATGCCGACGGTGAGCCGGTGCACCATTACGTGATCGAGGACGAGCTCGACCTGCGCAACCTGCGCCACGCGATCGCCGAGCTTGCCCGCCTGCACGAGGCCGCCGGAGCCACCGAGATCTTCCACCTCGCCGCGGGCCTGCCGCACTGGAAGCGAGGCGAGGACGGCCTCGAGAGCTTCATCGCCGAGGCCCAGGCCGTGCCGTTCGTTGCCGGGGGCCAGAAGGTGTTCACCGCGCACCAGATGGGCTCGTGCCGGATGGGCACCGATCCCGAGACGAGCGTGGCCGGCCCCTACGGCGAGCTGCACGACACCGCGGGGGTGTGGATCGGCGACGGCAGCGCCTTCCCGACCCCGTCGGGCACCAACCCGATGATCTCGATCATGGCCCTCGCGCACCGCACGGCCGAGTCCGTGGCCGAGGCGGCGGGCACCGGCCGGCCGCTCGAGACGGCGGCGGCACAACCTTCGTAGGTCGCGTTTGCACGCCGGCACAGCACTTCCCCGAGAGCGATAGGAGCACACCATGGCGGTAGAGACCGAGCAGCCCCAGGCCCCCTCTAGCGGTGGACGGGCCACCCGCGACCGCCTTTACATCGGCGGCGAGTGGGTCGAGTCGACGGGCAGCGGGACGATCGACGTGATCAACTCGACCACCGAGGAGGTCATGGGCACGATCCCCGAGGGCACTCCGGAGGACGTCGATCGGGCCGTGGCCGCAGCACGAGAGGCCTTCGACTCGTGGTCGCAGGCGTCGCCCGAGGGGCGCGCGGCGCTCTTGCAGGCCATCGCCACGCGGCTCGGCGAGCGGTCCGAGGAGATCGCCGTGCTGGTGGCCCAGGAGCTCGGCATGCCCGTGCCGCTCGCGATGATGATCCAGGCCGGGTTGCCCACCATGAGCTTCGCCTCGATGGCGCAGATGCTCGCCGAGTTCCAGTGGGAGGAGGAGGTGGGCAACTCGCTGATCGTGCGCGAGCCCGCCGGCGTGGTGGGGGCGATCACCCCGTGGAACTACCCGCTGCACCAGGTCTCGGCCAAGGTGGCCCCGGCGCTCGCGGCGGGCTGCACCGTGGTGCTCAAGCCCAGTGAGGTAACCCCGCTGACGGCGTTCGTGCTCGCCGAGATCATGGAGGAGGTCGGCGTGCCCGCGGGCGTGTTCAACCTCGTGACCGGCACGGGGCCGGTCGTGGGGGAGGCCATCGCTTCTCACGCCGGTGTCGACATGGTGTCGTTCACGGGCTCCACCCGGGCCGGCAAGCGCGTGAGCGAGCTCGCGTCCCAGACCGTCAAGCCGGTCGCGCTCGAGCTCGGGGGCAAGTCGCCGAACGTGATCCTCGACGACGCCGACCTCGAGAAGGCTGTGGTGGACGGCATCGGCAAGTGCTTCCTCAACTCGGGCCAGACCTGTAGCGCGCTCACGCGCATGCTGGTGCCGCGCTCGCGGCTTCCCGAAGTCGAGGCCATCGCAGCAGCGGCGCTCGAGCAGACGGTGGTTGGCGACCCCTTCGCCGAGGGCACGGCACTCGGGCCGCTCGTGTCCGATGCCCAGCGCGAGCGCGTGCGCGGCTACATCCGCAAGGGCGAGGAGGAGGGTGCCAAGCTCGTGGCCGGCGGCGCCGAGGCCCCCGAGGGGCTCGAGCGCGGCTTCTTCGTGCGCCCGACGGTGTTCTCCGAGGTCACGAACGACATGACGATCGCCCAGGAGGAGATCTTCGGCCCTGTGCTCTCGATCATCCCCTACGACACCGAGGAGGAGGCGATCGCGATCGCCAACGACTCGATCTACGGACTGGCCGGCGGCGTTTGGTCGGGCGACGAGGAGCGGGCCAAGCGCGTGGCCCGGCGGATCCGAACCGGACAGGTGGAGATCAACGGCGGCGTGTTCAATCCGCTGGCCCCGTTCGGCGGCTACAAGCAGTCGGGACATGGGCGCGAGCTCGGGCATTTCGCGCTGGAGGAGTTCCTGCAGGTGAAGTCGCTGCAGCTGTAGGGCTCGTATCCGGGGAGCGTCGCGCGGGTCCGACGCTCCCGGCGACGCATGATCGGCGTCCGGGGGTGATAATGCGCGCGTGGCCGCGCTGACCGAAGTCGAGGTGGCCCCACTCGCGCCGGATCGCTTCGAGTCGGTGCTCGAGCCCGAGCAGTACGACGCATTCCGCGAGACCGTGGAGGAGTCCCGCCAGCTGTTCGAGGGGCGGACGATCTGGAACGTGAACTCGACGGCGGCGGGCGGGGGAGTGGCCGAGATGCTCGGCCCGCTCCTGGCCTACGCGCGCGGGGCGGGGGTCGACGCACGTTGGATCGTGATCAGCGGGAACGCCCCCTTCTTCCAGGTGACCAAGCGGATCCACAACCACCTGCATGGTGCGACGGGCGACGGCGGTGGCCTTGGGCCCGCCGAGCACGAGGCCTATGAGGGGGCGCTCGAGCCGAACATCGCAGAGCTGGCCGAGCGCGTGGGGCCGGACGACGTCGTCCTTCTTCACGATCCCCAGACCGCCGGCATGGCACCGCGGCTGAGCGAGACGGGCGCCCTGGTGATCTGGCGCTGCCACGTCGGGCTGGACATGGCCAACGACATCGCCCGCGAGGCGTGGCGCTTCCTGATCCCCTACGTCCAGGGTGCCGACGGCTACATCTTCTCGCGCGAGGCGTTCTCCTGGGAGGGCCTGGACGAGGACAAGATCACGATCATCCCACCGTCCATCGACGCCTTCTCGCCGAAGAACCAGGACCTCTCCGAGGAGACGGTGGCGGCCATCCTCGACGCCTCCGGGCTCGTGCCGAACGGAGCGTCGGCGGCGCCGGTGTTCGCGCACGTCGACGGCACCGAGGGGCGCGTGACGCGGCGCGCAGAGCTGTTCGAGGACGCGCCGCTCACGCCCGACGACAAGGTTGTCCTCCAGGTTTCCCGCTGGGACCGGCTGAAGGACCCGATTGGCGTGATCGAGGGCTTTGCCGAGCATGTGGCGGGCGACGTGGACGCCCACCTGGTGTATGCCGGCCCGGCCGTGGCCGCGGTTTCCGACGATCCCGAGGGCGCCGAGGTATTGGCAGAGTCGCGGGCGGCGTGGGAGGGGCTGCCGCCGGACGTTCGCCGCCGGATCCACCTGGCCGCGCTCCCGATGGACGACGGTCAGGAGAACGCCGCGATGGTGAACGCGCTCCAGCGTTACGCCGACGTGGTCGTGCAGAAGAGCATCGCCGAGGGCTTCGGCCTGACCGTGTCGGAGGCGATGTGGAAGGGCCGGCCGGTGGTGGGCACGAAGATCGGCGGCATCCAGGATCAGATCGTGCACGGGGAGACGGGGTACCTGATCGACGATCCGCACGACCTGCGCGCCTACGGGCAGTGCGTCCGCACGCTGCTGGAGGATTCGCAGGGCGCGGAGCGGCTCGGCACGGAGGCGCGGCGGCGAGTGCGCGACGACTTCCTAGGGGCCCGGCACCTGGCGCAGTACCTGGCGCTGATCCAGCGCCTGCGGCCGAGCTGAGGCAGTAGTGCCGATGGAAGGCGACCTCGAGGCGCTTCACGAACGGGCGGAGGTCGACGACGCCTTCGCGCTCGAGAACCCCTGGCTTCTCAAGGCGGCGCTCGACGGTGCCGAGCTGCAGGCTCGGCTGGGCGCGATGGTCGCCTATCAGGGAGAGCTCCGGTTCGAGCGCGCTCGGGCCGGGTGGCGGAGGATCTTCAAGCGCGCGCTGACCCCGGAGGGCGGGCGCCTCATGAAGGTCACGGGCACGGGCGAGGTCTTTCTCGCCCACCTCGCTCAGCAGGTCTACCGCGTGCGCCTCGACGACGAAGAGGTCACCTGCAACTCACGCAACGTGCTCGCGTTCGAGAGCGGAATCGACTGGGACATCCGCCGCGTGCGGCGCGGCCTGGCCGGCAAGGTGGCAGGTGGGCTCTTCAACACGCACCTGAGCGGCAGCGGCTGGGTGGCGCTCGTATCCGACGGGCAACCCGTCCTCCTTCGTCCCTCGGAGCGCCCTACGTTTGCGGACCCGCAGTCGGCGATCGCCTGGAGCGGCACGCTCGAGACGAGCTTCAACACCGACTTCCAGGTCCGCACCTTCATCGGGCTGGGCTCGGGCGAATCGGTGCAAATGGGCTTCCAGGGCGAGGGCTGGGTGCTGGTGCAGCCGTCCGAGGGAAATCACGGCGGTGGCGGCTCATCCGGCGGGGGCGGGGGAAGTGGGCTGCTCGATCTGCTGCCGCTCGGGTAGCGGTCGGCCAGCGTGGGCGCAACTCGTGGCCCACCGTCACCTTCTCGTGACCGCAGGCCCCTATGTGTCACAGGCACGGCGTGATCGCGGAGGGCGGGGAGGGGGGTTGGGTGGATTTCGCCACTGTCAGGGACGGAATCCACCCAACCCCCCCTATTGACCCGGCGCTTGCGCGCAATCGAGTGGGGTCGCTGATAGGTTGAAGCGCGCAGAAAGGACGCGCGCTGAACTAGCCGGAAGTCTTTCCTCGGGGTTGCAGTGTGGCCGCTTCGCGCGGACCGCAGCGTCGGAAAGGCACTGAAACGCGGCTGTCGAGACCCGCCTCGTCAGTGGCGAACACGTTCAAGTAATGCAAGACACGCGGATAGAGGCGGTGAACGTCGACCCTTCGCTCGAAGCGCTTACGAGTCGTCTCCCGGACGCCGTCGTGATCGATCTTGACGCTGACTAGTCGTAGGGTCGAAGCGTCGTTGATCCGGATCCGTGCAGTGAAATCCCTTCTCGTGCAGCTCGCTCGCGGGATGCCGAGCACACGGATACTGGGCGGACTGCAGTCCAGTCCACCCGCGTGGACCTCGCCCGACCGGTAGCGGGCCACCACGACCCGCGAAGCGGTGGGCGTCGCTCCGCTAGACCCGACGACAACTATGCGCTCGTCCGGCGCTATGGCCACGTCCTCGGCGACGTCAGAACCGCCGAAATCGGTCGACACCGGCTTTCCGTCGCCGAACGCGACATCGGGCGCACCGGTCGGCGAGCGTCGCAGCAGGGCGAAGTCGGAGTCTCCCGTGCCTCCTGTGGAGCCCGCCAGGACGACGCCACCGTCGCGCTCCACCCCAAACGCCCTGGGGTAGAACCGCTCATCGAAACCCGCTCCGCCGTTGCACCCAAACGTCGGATCGACGCGGCCGTCGGCCAACAAGCGCGTCAGGTTCGGGTTACCCCCCTTCAAGAGCAGCTTTCCGTCGGGCAGCAGCTCGAAGTCGTCCGGGGTCGTGAGCGTGACGTACCCCGTCGAGAACCCCACGCCCCTGAAGACGAAGCTCGGGTCCACACTGCCGTCGAGGTTGAAGCGGGAGAGCCACGGACCGCGTTGGCACTTCGTGAGCTCGCAGCCGTAACCCCCGAAGAGGATCTTCCCGTCAGGCTGTACCTCGAGCCCTCGGCCTGCGAAGTCGGCGCTGTTCGGTCCACCAGCAGGCAGCGCGATGCCGTCTCCATCGAACGTCGGGTCTAGGGTGCCATCCGTCTCGAAACGCGCCATGCCCAGTCTGGCAAAGCCGGCGTCTCCGGCGACGACGATCCGGCCGTCAGGCGCTAACGCGACGCTGGAAAGCGGGCCGAATTGGACGTCGGCGCTGGTCTTGCCGTCGGAGGCGAAGCTCTCGTCGAGGCGTCCGTCGGGCAGGTAGCGGACCAGCGCAAAACTTGTCTGGTCCCCTGTGCCATCTGACGAGTCCGTGGGACGGATCGTCCTTGCGAGGACGACGATCTTTCCGTCCGGCTGCAGGGCTACCGCCCTGCCCGCGTCGCCGTCACCGAAGAAGTCGGTCCTCACGAGTCCCTGAGCTCCGAACTCCGTGTCGGGGCTGCCGTCCACGTTGTAGCGGACGAGGGCGATGTCCTGGCGCTGCTCCAGTCCGGCGCTCGCCACGACGATGATCTTGCCGTCGGGCTGGACCGCCACGGCAGGCCCTTCTCCGGGGTGTAGCGCGGTCGCCCGTCTCCCGTCGCCATCGAACGTAGGATCGAGGTCCCCGGGGGCGGCGGCGGCTGGAGCTGCGCTGACCAGAGCTGCCACGGCGCCGGTCAGGACGAGTACGGCGAGGCGCGGCATGGTGCGTTACGAACACGCGCCCGCGGCCGAAGTCGCGGCTTACGCTCCCGACCGAGCCGGGCGTATCGGCTGCCTAGCCTGGCGGCTCGCCAGGTCCGGCACGGCGCTCGAGGAGCGCCACGAGCTTCGGCACGGCCATCGCCGCGTCTTCGGCGGCCAGCAGCCGCTCGGCCGCGCGGTGACCGCCGAGGACCCGCAGGCCCCGGTCGCCGTGCTCGGCGGTGAAGTCCGCCAGTGCGGCGAGCCGCCGGCAACGAGCGCGCACTGCCGGCAGGTCCACGATCGCGCGGTGGGCGTCGAGGGCAGCGCCCAGCTGGTCGATGCCCGTCGGCGGCGGCACCGATGACACCGACAGCACCGGTGTCTCACGAGCTCCGAGCGCCCCCAGCGCCGCCGCCAGGTCGCGCTCCGCTCGTGCCGCGATCGCGCCGAGGTCCGCCTTGGTCACCACCAGCACGTCCGGCACCTCCATGATCCCGGCCTTCAGGAACTGCAGCGTGTCCCCCGACCCGGGCTGGACCACGACCACGGTGGTGTCGGCCACCTCGGCCACATCGGTCTCCGACTGGCCGACGCCGACCGTCTCGATCACCACCACGTCGTAGGCCGGAGCGAGTGCTACGGCCGCGTCGCGCGTGGGGGCGGCCAGGCCGCCGAGCCGCGTGCCGGCCGCAGTCGAGCGGATCAGAACGCCGTCGTCGTCGGGGTCGTGCTCGATCCGCGCCCGATCGCCGAGCAGGGAGCCGCCGGAGCGCTTCGAGGTGGGATCGACCGCGAGCACGGCGACCGTCCGGCCGGCGGTGCGCCAGTGTCCGACCAGCGCCGATAGCAGCGACGACTTCCCGGCTCCAGGTGGACCGGTCACACCGATCACGTGGGTGGCCGCCTCGCCGCCCAGCGCCGCCGGTGAGACCTCCTCCAGCAGCGCGCGCGACGCCCGCCGGCCCTCCGCGGAGCGGTCCTCGATCAGGTTGAGCGCCGCCGCCGCAGCGCTTCGATCCCCCTCCCGGAGCCGGGCGCCGAGCGTGCGGCCCGCCTCGAAGCGCGGGTCCGCGCCTGCACCGCTGCTCAAGTGGCGCCCGCGGCCACCCCGTGGCGCTCGGCGACCAGGTCGACTATGTCTCCCATGATGCGCGTGATCTCGAAGTCCTTGGGCGTGTACACCCGTGCCACGCCGTCCGCCAGCATCTCGCGCTCGTCGGCCGGCGGGATGATGCCGCCGACGACCACCGGCACGTCGACGCCGCGCTCCTTCAGGGCGGCCACCACGTCGGGGATCAGCTCGCGGTGGGAGCCCGACAGGATCGACAGGCCCACCACGTGCACCCCCTCCTGCACGGCGGTGGCGGCGATCCGCGCCGGGGTCAGCCGGATGCCCTCGTACACCACGTCCATGCCCGAGTCGCGCGCCCGCACGGCGATCTGCTCGGCGCCGTTCGAATGGCCGTCGAGCCCCGGCTTGCCGACCAGGATCTTGATGCGGCGGCCGAGAGCCTCCGAGACGCGCTCCACGCGGTCCTGAAGCTCGGTCAAAGCCTCGGACTCGGCCAAAGGCGCGGCGGCATCGGACACGCCGGTCGGCGCGCGGTACTCGCCGAACACGTCGCGGAGCACGCCCGACCACTCGCCGGTGGTGGCTCCTGCCCTGGCGGCCGCGAGTGTCGCGGGCATGATGTTCACCGACTCGTCGCGGGCCACGCCCTCCAGAGCGTGCAACGCCTGATCCACGACGGACTGCTCGCGGGCCGAGCGCCACTCGCGCACCGCGTCGATCTGCTCCTGCTCGACCTTCGCGTCGACGGTCATGATCCCCGCGTCCTCGCCCTCGCGCAGGGGCGAGGGCTCGGTGCTCGTAAAGACGTTCTGTCCCACCACCTTCAGCTCGCCCTGCTCGATGGCCCCGACGCGCGCGCGGTGCGACTCCACGAGCTGGGTCTTCATGTAGTCGACGGCCTGCACGGCGCCGCCGTGCTCGGCCACCACCGCCATCTCCGCCCGGGAGCCCTCGAGCAACTCGTCCACCAGGCCGTCCATCACCTTCGAGCCCTCGAAGATGTCGGGGTACTCGAGCAGGTCGGTCTCGAAGGCCAGGATCTGCTGGATCCGCAGCGACCACTGCTGATCCCACGGGCGCGGCAGCCCGAGTGCCTCGTTCCAGGCCGGCAGCTGAAGGGCGCGCGCACGCGCGTCGCGGCCGATGGTCACGCCCAGGGCCTCGAGCGCGATGCGGATCACGTTGTTCTCCGGCTGTGCCTCGGTCAGGCCCAGCGAGTTGACCTGCACGCCGTAGCGGAAGCGCAGGTAGCGCTCGTCCTCGACTCCGTAGCGCTCGCGGCCGAGCTGCTCCCACAGCCGGCCCATCGCGCGCAGCTTGGCGTGCTCCTCGACGAAGCGGATGCCGGCGTTCACGAAGAACGAGATGCGTCCGAACACGCGCGGGAAGGTGTCGGCGGGCACGCGGTCGCGCACGCGGTCGAGCACGGCCTGGGCGGTGGACATCGCGTAGGCGATCTCCTGGACCGGCGTGGCGCCCGCCTCCTGGAGGTGGTACGAGCAGATGTTGATCGGGTTCCACTTGGGCACCTCGTCGACCGTGAAGGCGATCATGTCGGCGATCAGCCGCATCGACGGCTCAGGCGGGAACGCGTAGGTGCCGCGCGAGAGGAACTCCTTGATGATGTCGTTCTGGGTGGTGCCGGAGAGGGCGCCGCGTTCGACGCCGTTCTCCTCGGCCACCGTCATGTACAGGGCGAGCAGCCAGGCGGCGGTGGCGTTGATCGTCATCGACGTGTTCATGGCGTCGAGCGGGATCTCGTCGAGCAGGGCGTGCATGTCGCCCTTGTGGGCCACGGACACGCCGACCTTGCCGACCTCACCGCGCGAGAGCTCGTGGTCGGGGTCGTAGCCCGTCTGGGTGGGGAGGTCGAAGGCCACCGACAGGCCCGTCTGGCCCTTGCTCAGGTTGTTGCGGTAGAGAGCGTTCGACTCCCTGGCCGAGGAATGCCCCGCGTAGGTGCGCATGACCCACGGCTTGTCGGGCTGGGGGAGGCGGTGCGCGCTCACTGCGGGAATCTTAGGAGTCCGCTACCACACCACGCGCATTGGATCGAAGGCCCGCATCGCCCGATCGGCGCTCACCAGCGTGGCGCCGGCGGTTGCCGCCGTCGAATAGATGAGTCGGTCGCTCGGATCTCCGGGAAAGCGGTTGCGGTCGAGGCCACCTGCCAGGACTGCGATCTCAGCGGTGATCGGCAACTCCTCCACGCGTGGATGGGCTAGGGCAATGCGGACCCACTCGCGCGGACTACGCAACAGTTGAATGCGCTGGCGCGCATGCAGAGTGGCGACCTCGAAGCAGCAGATCGCGGGAACCCCCAGCGAGTCTGCGTGGCCGATCGTGGCTTGCGCGGTGGCACTCAGGCGATCCGGGGCGCCTGCCCACCACAGCCAGGCGTGTGTATCGAGGACGATCACTCGGTCTCGGCGTTCCAAGGCTCGTCGAGGGGGGCGATCAGCTCTTCGTCGGAAACCAGGAACCTGACGCTTCCTCGCAGCGAGGGGGCGTCTTCCATCGGGGCCACCCTGGCCACCGGTCGTCCGCGCTTGGTTATCACGAGCTCTTGTCCGGTCTCGGCCACCTCGTCGAGAAGTCCGAGGCACTCGGCCTTGAACTGACTGGCCTTGATCGTGCGTTGGGCCATGTGACCATCTTACATGGTCATATCATGACGGCTGCGTCAGCCGGATCAGGCTGTTCCCGGTCAATCACAGCTCGAAGCGTCGATAATGTCACGAGCCGTGGGCCGCCCCATCGACGTCATGCACCTGGGCAACGACCGCGTGATCTGCGCCTTCGAGGTCGACGGGCTGGTGGTCGATCCCGGACCCGCATCGTGCGTAGAGACGCTTCTCGAGGGACTGAACGGCACCACGCCCCGTGCCCTTCTGCTGACCCACATCCACCTCGATCACGCCGGGGCGACCGGCGTGCTCGTACGCCGCTTCCCCGACCTCCCCGTGTACGTGCACGAGCGTGGCGCGCCACATCTGGTCGATCCGTCGAAGCTGCTGAACAGCGCCGAGCAGCTCTACGGAGCGGACATGGAGCGACTGTGGGGAGAGGTGACGCCGGTGCCGCAGGAAAACCTGCGCGTGCTGTCGGGAGGGGAGACCGTCGAGGGCATGAGGGTGTCCTACACCCCCGGCCACGCCTCCCACCATGTGAGCTACCTGCACGAGAACACGGGCGCGGCCTACACGGGCGACGTGGCCGGCGTGCGCATCCCACCGGGCGACCACGTGGTGGCCCCCACGCCGCCGCCGGACATCGATCTCGAGGCCTGGGATCGCTCACTGGGCGTGCTCGACGAGTGGTCGCCGAGCGTCCTGTGCCTCACGCACTTCGGCGAGGTTGACGCCGTGTCTGAGCACTTGCTGCACATGCGCGAGGCCCTTGTCCGCTCGGGGGAACGCGCCCGGGCCCACGGTGAGGAGGCGTTCATCGCCGGGCTCGAGGCGGAGGTCGGAGAGGCCGTGGACGCCGAGTCGGCCGAGCGTTTCATCCAGGCTGCCCCGCCCGACCAGCTCTGGCTCGGACTCGAACGCTACTGGCGCAAGCGCGCCGAGCGGGAGACGGCGGCGACCAGGTGAGCCCGGAGACGATCGAGCGGCCGCGCACCGGTGGACCGGGGAGCGGCCTCGGCGGCAACTGGCGCGTGATCGTCCTGAACGACAACCACAACACCTTCGACGGTGTGGCCCGGGCGCTGGCAAGTGTCATCCCCGGCCTGACGCTCGATCAGGGGTACGCGACGGCCGACCGCATCCACAACAGCGGCCAGGCCATCGTCTGGACCGGTCAGAAGGAACCGGCCGAGCTCTACTGGGAGCAGTTGAAGGACGCGGGGTTGACGATGGCGCCGCTCGAGCAGGGGTGATGAGGCGACTCTGGAAGCCACTCGGCGCCGCCCTTCTCGGCAGGCACCACTACTAGTCAGTGAGCCGGTCGATCGTGCGCGCAAGCTCGAAGTCCTCGCGGGTGAGCCCGGACGCGGAGTGGTTCGTGAGGCGCAGGCGCACCCTGTTCCAGCCGTGGATGAGGATGTCCGGGTGGTGGTTGGCGCTCTCGGCCGCGCCGGCCACGCGATTCGCGAAGGCCATCGCCGCCTCGAAGTCCGCGAGCTTCCACTCGCGAACGATCGCCTCATCCTCGCGCTCCCACTCGCTGCCCTCGAGCCGAGTCCCGATCTCCTCGTCGCTCAGGCGCTCCGCGGGGCTCATCGGTGGCTGTGTGCTCCCGCTGGCGTCACGGGGGAGATGATGGCACCGGAAGGCAGGGTTGGGCAGGCGCGGCACGGTGAGCTCCTAGGCGATCTCCGATCCGAGGGAGAAGGCGGCCTCGCGCGCTCGCTCGCCTGGTCCAGTGAGCGCGTCTACTCGCACCGCGAGTTCAGCGACGATCGTCTTCGTCGCGAGCGTCGAGCCACAGTGTCGGTGTGCGTGCCCGCGCGCGAGGAGGCCGCGACCGTCGGTCCCATCGTGGAAGCGCTGGTGGGACTGCGCGAGAGCGGTGTGGTGGACGAGGTGGTGGTACTCGACGCGGCCTCGGCGGACGGCACGGGGGAGATCGCCGCGGCCGCGGGCGCGACCGTGTACCAGCAGGGGACCCTCATGCCCGGCCTCGGGCCGGTGCTCGGCAAGGGCGACGCGTTGTGGCGTTCGCTGTCGGTCCTGCGTGGCGACGTCGTCTGCTTCGTCGACGCAGACACCGAGGACTTCGGCGCCCACTTCGCCCGCGGTCTGATCGGCCCGCTCGTGTGCGACCCGGACGTGCAGTTCGTCAAGGGCTCCTACCGGCGGCCCTTCAAGGCCGGCGGGGTTCGGCTTGCCGACGGCGGCGGCCGGGTGAACGAGCTGGCCGCGCGCCCGCTGCTCAATCGCTTCTACCCGGAGCTCGCGGCCGTCCGCCAGCCGCTCGCCGGCGAGTTCTCGGCACGGCGCGAGCTCCTCGAGCGCCTGCCATTCTTCACGGGCTACGGCATCGAGATCGGCCTGCTGATCGACGCGTACCTGGAGGTGGGCCTGGACGGCCTCGCGCAGGTGGACCTCGGGGTGCGGCAGAACCGCCACCAGTCGCTGAGCGACCTGGGACCGATGGCCTATGCAGTGCTGGCGGCCGTCACCCGGCGGCTTGCGGACGGGGGGCGGCTGACCGATGAGCCCTCTGACCACTTCGTCACCTCGGAGCTCGAAGTGCGCGAGACGACGCTCGTGGAACGGCCTCCGTTCGCGACCGTGGCGGCGTCCCCGGACTACGGCCGCGCCGACTCGTGCCGCAGCGCCTCCTCGAGCCTGAGATCGTCGGGCACGAGCCGCGAGCCGCTCAGCGCGGCGCGGACCTCGAGGTAGTCGACCACCTCGGGCACATCGTGTACCCGGAGCACTGCCGCTCCAGCATCGAGGCCACCGGCCACGGCGGCCAGCGTCCCCGCCAGGCGATCCCGCGGCGGCCTCCCCGTGAGCGCGCCCACGAAGTCCTTGCGCGACACGGCGAGCATGATCGGCCGGCCGAGCGCCCGCACCTCGTCGAGCCGACGGATTACCTCCACGCTCTGCGCCGGGGACTTGGCCAGGTCGATCCCCGGATCCACGAGGATCCGCGTGTGCTCCACGCCCTGTTCGCGGGCCGTCGCGATCCGCTGGCCGAGGAACGAGACGGCGTCGGCGACAACGTCGGCATACGCGGGGAACGTCTTCTCCTTGGGCGCGGCGCGCGTATGGGTGATCACGAGGCTCGCTCCCGCACGCGCGCAGGCCGCCGCCATCTCCGGGTCGCGCAGGCCGCTCACGTCGTTGACCATCACCGCGCCGGCCTCAAGCGCGGCGCGAGCCACCGCCGCCTTCCAGGTATCCACGGAGACGGGCACGCCGGCCTCGGCCAGGCGTGCCACCAGCGGCAGGATCCGGCCGATCTCTTCGTCCGCCGTCACCGCGGGGCGATGAGTCACGCCCGACTCGCCACCGACGTCTACGAGCGTCGCCCCCGCGTCGTGCAGGGCGCGCCCGCGAGCAACCTGAGCCTCGAGGCCGTGGTAGCGCCCTCCGTCCGAGAACGAATCGGGGGTGGCGTTCAGGATTCCGATCACGACGGGTCGGTCGGGTCCCACGGCCAGGGAACGCGCGCCGACCTCCAGCGTCGACTGCGACTCGATCGTCATGCCCGTGTTGGCTACCACCGCACTCACGTTCTTACCCGCGAAGCCGGCATCGACACGGACGCTGAGGTAAGAAGACGCGGCCGCCCCGACACAGACCCTCGTTGACCTCCGGCCATCCCCCACGCTCCCCACCTCGATTGGGCTATCTCGGCCTCGGCTCGAACGTAGGCCACCGGCGCGCCAACCTCCAGGCCGCCACGGACCTTCTCCCCCGGCACGGGGTGGAGGTTCTCGCCGCCTCCTCGACCTACGACACCGAGCCCGTGGGGGCGATCCCCGACCAGCCGAGCTTCCTCAACGCCTGTCTGCGCATCCGCACATCGCACGATCCCGAGCGACTGCTGGACGCCTGCAAGGACGTCGAGCGTGAGCTCGGACGGGGCACCGGCGGCCCGCGCCACGGGCCGCGGCCGATCGACGTGGACGTGTTGCTGCTCGACGGCCTCGTCCATACCGCGTGTCGCCTGCAGATCCCCCATCGGGAGGTGCTCACGCGGCGGTTCGTGCTCGTCCCGTTGCTCGAGCTCGACCCTGAGCTGCAAACCCCCGACGGGCAGCGCGCCGGCGACGCGCTCGAGGCCCTCGGGAGGGGCCAGGGGGTGAGGCGGGCCGGACCGCCGCTTGTTGTCGGCGGACCGCAACTTCCGTGACGCGCGGCTGATCATGACGCCGCTCTCGAGGACCGACGCTAGCGTCAGCCGTCCTGCACGAGCGTCTCTGCCGCATGCTCGCTCTCGGCCTCGGCGTAGACATCCTGGAGCCGCTCCACCGCCTCCGCTCCGGCCTCCCGGGCGCGAAGTATTCCCTTCATCGCCCCCTTGAACGCCGGCCTCGGACCGTTCCGCATCATGGCCCCAGCGCCCAGCACGGCTCCGAATCCAAATGCCCAGCCTGCTCCCCTGCGAGCGCCCTTCAAAGCCTCCGAGGTTCGCTCTCTTTGCTCAGCCACGTCCTACCTCCTCTGTAGTCAACATCTCGCCCGCCGCCGGAGCGGTGGCCCGTGCTCGGTCGTAACCCGGCTGCACGAGCGGACGCAGCCCGTTCGCGCCGGCCACGATCGTGCATCCGTTGTGGATCACCGCTGCCGAGACCGGACCGAGCGCACCGACGGTGGCGAGCCCCAGAGCGACGAGGTTCGTCCCAGCAACTATCCCGATGTTCTGTCGGCTGAGCCTCATCGCCTCCCGAGCCAGAGCGATCGCATCGGGCAACCCGCGCAGGTCGTCGTCCATGAGCACCACGTCCGCGGTCTCGCGGGCAACGTCGGTCGCACCCCCGAACGAGACCGATACGTCGGCGTAGGCGAGCGCGGGGAGATCGTTCACCCCGTCGCCGACGAAAGCCACGTTCCGTCCGGCCGCGCGCAGGTCACGTACAACCGCGGCCTTCTCCTCGGGGAAGACCTCGGCGTGGGTCCTTGTCTGCTCGATACCGAGTGCATCGGCCACCGCCCTGGCGGTCGGCCGCTTATCGCCGGTCAGAAGGTGGATCTCCATGCCGTGGGTATGGCGCAGCGCGGAGATCACGTCGCGGCTTTCGGACCGCGGTGGATCGGCGTAGGCCATCGAACCGCGCAGCTCACCGTCGCTTGCCACGAAGATCCTCGATGGGCCGGTCCGGTCAGGTGCGCCCGAGGCGAACTCTCCGAGGTCCACGCCCTCTCGCTCCATGAGCCTGTCGCTGCCGACGAGCACCGTCCGTCCATCCACCCGTGCGCGAACCCCGAGCCCGATGTCGTAGTGCCAGCTACGGCGCCGGCGCGGCTCGACCCCTCGCTCCCGTGCGTACCTGACCACGGCCTCGGCGACCGGATGGGTCAGGCGCTGCTCGGCCGTGGCGGCCAGCGCGAGCACCTCCAGCGCGGGCATCGCCTCGGTGGCGCCCTCGACACCGAGGATCGTCGGCTGCCCCCGCGTCACGGTTCCGGTCTTGTCGAAGACGACGGCGTCGACTCCGGCCAGCTGCTCAAGTGCGCGACCGCTTCTGATCAGGATGCCGCGTCGCGCGGCTCCGGTCAGAGCAGCCAGAACCGTGGTCGGGACCGACACGCGGATCCCGGTCATGAAGTCGGTGATCAGGATGGATGCGGCGCGCCCCGGGTTGCGGGTGATCAGCAGCACCGCTCCGGAGAGAAGAAAGGCTGGGAGCACCGCGCGGTCGGCCACCCGCGCGGCCCAGTCCTCGATGCGGGTGTCGTGGATGGGCGCGTCCTGCATCAGGCGCAGGATGCGCCCGGCGCGCGTCTCCGACCCGACCTGCTCGACCTGGATGTGGAGGTGACCCTCGCGCATGAGGGTGGAGGCGTAGACGGTCTCGCCCTCGGCCCGGACCACCGGCAGCGATTCGCCGGTCAGCTGATGCTCGTCGATTGAGCCCGTGCCGACGAGGATGCGTCCGTCGACCGGGACGCGGTCGCCCGGATACACGACGACCGTATCTCCGCGACTCACCTTCTCGATCGGGACCAGGTGGCGCTCACCCCGCCGCTCGATCCAGACCGACTGGGCCATCGAGGCCAGAAGGTCCAGCACCTCCCGCTCGGACGCGCGCGCGGTGCGGCCGCGAATGGCCTCGCCGACTTCGACCAGGCCGATCATCACCGAGGGAGCCAGGAAGGACCCGCGCAGAGTCGTCAGGGCGATGGCGGTGATGTCGAGCACGTCGATGTTCAGCCGCCGCTCCGAGCGCAGGCTGTGGACCGCGCGACGGGCTATCGGAATGGCGGCCACACCCACGGCGCCGGCGACGAGCGGGGCCGGCACCGCCAGGCCGAGCGGGCCGCTCAGCACCGCCAGGCCCGCCGTGATAGCCGGTAGCCCCAGGCGCCGCCAGGCGCCGGGAGCGCGACCCTGAGGCTCGCCGCGAGCCAGCTCGAGTCCCGGATTGTGTGCCATCTCGACGAGCTCCTCTACGCGACCGGCGACCTCCGACTGCGCGTGCCGCGGATCGTGGTGGACGGTGATCGAGCCGGCGGAGCGGTTCACCCGGACGCCGGTGAGGCTTGCGTCCGACAGCGCCAGCGCCACGAGTCTCTCGGTGTAGGGTCGGTCCCCGGCCACGGCCGGCACGCGAAAGCGGAGCCGCCCCGGCACGGCGTGCACGAGCCGCGATGGAACACGGCCGGCAAGGGGCTCGGGTTCCGACGCGCTCTCCCGGGCTGCCGCCTGGCTTGCCGCCGTGACGGCGGTCACGCGCCCAACAGACGGCTCGGCGGCCACCCCGCGCGACCCGGCGCATAGGCGCCGGTCGCTCCCGTCACGCGGTAGCCGCGGGCGAGGAAGTCGTCTTGCCGGGCGAGGACGCCGTCTTGCGCGCACGAGGCTTCCGGGGCGCCGGCGGTACCACGGCCGGCACTACCTCCTCCAACGGCTGCTCGGGGGCCGCGCGTCGGGCCGAGTAGTACTCGTCCTTTGCTTCGACGTACATGTCGCGGAGCCCGTCGCGCGTCTGCGCGGTCACGTCGCCCAGCGCGACGAGGCCCTTGAGCGCTTCCTTCGCCGCCGGCCGGAGGCCCCGCCTCAGGACCGTCACGCCCGCGACGGCCCCCGCTATCGCCAGTGCCTTCTCGTCCATCGTGTCTCCCCTCGTCCGTGTCTCAATCGCCTGACCCGAGCTCCGCGTGCCCTCCGTCACGGAGCTTCAGGAACGTCTCGGAGGCATACCAGGCCAGCACGTACCAGGGCGCCTGCCGGAGCCCTGGTACCCCGCGCACGGCCTGGCGGAGAGAGAGCGCGCCGAGGCCGAGTGGCACGAGGAGCCTCAGGTCGGTGCCCCCGGTGGCATGTCCGACCCTTCGGTTCAGCCGAGTCGCGGCGCCGGTGACTCGTACGCCGGCCGCGGGCGGAGGTCCCTCGGACCGGACGTCGTCCGTCAGTACCGCGACACCGAGCTCGCCGAGCGCGGCATGAAGGTCCGCGGGGGTCGTGGCGGCCGCGTCGTAGCGCAGCACCATGCTCCCGGTGCGCGGACTGCTGCGGACGTCCGTTACGCTCGCGCGGGCTGCCAGCGCCTCCCCGACACGCTCCCTCTCCTCGAGGCCCCGCTGGCTACGGACGAACCTGAGCCGCATCCGGCCGGGCACGCTGCTCACCACCGCGGCCTGGTGGGCGGGGCCGTCCGATTGCGTCATGAATGGACCGCGACGCGCATCGAGCGCGCAAGCGCCCCTCCGAGAGCGAGCACCCGGCCGCCCACGTCGACGAAGACCGGCCCGCCGAAGGGCTGCTTGTCCTCGACTCGAAGGGTCATCCCCGGCCGAACGTGCTGCTCGGAGAGGTAGCGCAGCATGTCCGAGTTGCTGTCCGACACGCGCGTGAAGGTCCCGTGCTCGCCGGGCTCCAGATCGGCGAGTGCGCGGGTGCGCTCGGTGGGAAGAGTCAGGTCCCGATCCGGAATGGGATCCCCGTGCGGGTCCAGTGCCGGATCGCCCAGCTTGAGGGCGATCAGCTCCTCGAGCTCCTCCGAGAGGTAGTGCTCGAGCACCTCCGCCTCGGCGTGCACGCGGTCCCAGGGCATTCCGAGCGCCTCCGAGAGGTAGGCCTCGAGCAACCGGTGGTGGCGGATGACCTCGAGAGCGACCCTGTCTCCCGCGGGCGTGAGCCGCACCCCGTGATACGGCTCGTGCTCGACGAGTCCCAGCTCGGCCAGGCGCTTGACCATCGCCGAGACCGACGCCGGCGACACGCCCACCCGGTCGGCCAATGCCGTTGTGCTGGCGGCGCCTCCCTCGTGTCCCTGGAGCGAGAAGATCGCCTTCGCGTAGTCCTCGACCGCCTCCGTCGTGGACGTGCGCGCCTCGCCTCTCCTACCGCGGTGAGTGATCGTCGTCATTTGGGGCCCCAACTCAGGCGCTGACCAGCAGCCCGGTTACGTAGAGGATCGCGATTCCCGCGACGATGCCGCCGACGCTCAACGGGTGCAGCGCACGGCCCATGCCGTCCCGGATCGAGGGAGTGAGCTGTTGGATGACCCGCGCGATCGCGCCGGCGCCGGCACCGATCAGTAGGGCTGCAAGGCTTGGGTTGAAGGCGGCGGCGCCGATCCACGCGCCGAGGATGGCCGGGGCGCCGGCGATGAGCCCGAGGGTGGCCAGCCGCCTTAGTGACGGTGGGCTTCCCGCGGTGGGGGCAACGATGGCCAGGCCCTCGGTGGTGTTGTGGATGGCGAAGCCGATCACGAGGAAGGCGCCGAGTGCGAGTGCTCCCACGGCATAGGAAGAGCCGATGGCCAGCCCCTCGCCGAGGTTGTGCAGCCCGATGCCGACGGCCACGAGCAGGGCGAGATGGGCGCCCGTCGCCCCCTTGGCCTGGGCCCGCTCCCGGCGGCTGTCGAGGTAGGACTCGACCGCGACCAGAGCAAGGTAGGCAAGCCCCGCTCCCACGAACACCAGCGCCGTTCCACCGAAGGCCTGCGGCGCGCCCGACTCCTCGCGCACCACCTCCAGCCCCTCAACATACGGAGAGTCTAGACGGGTCTAACAATTGTGTCAACATGACCGAAAGCTCGGCCCCGCGCACCCGGCCGGAGAGGAGACGGTAAGAACGCGGCGTGGGAGGTCGCTCATGGTCCATGAGCGACCTCCCCTCGATCGGTCCCCGAGCTGGCCGTTCGCGTACCGACATCGCCGCGTGGCGCCGAGCCCGGCTGGTTCTGGCGGGCTTTGACGACGAGGCGGCGATCAAGCTCGCACACGAGTGCGCAATCGATCTCCACGCGCTGCTGGAGCTGATCGACAGCGGCTGCCCGCCCGCTTTCGCCGCGCGCATAGTCGCTCCGCTTGACGGCGAGACGAGGCCGTGTTGAGGGTGGCGGCGGGTGTTAGCGTGCGCGCCGTGAACCCGGTAACCCACGCCGAGGGAGCGGAAGCGCGACGCGCCTCCGCCGAAGGCGATTCGCAGGCCTGGCTCTCGGCGCTGCGTGACTCGGGTCCGCGCCGAGAGGACGCGGTCGCACGGCTTCACAAGCTGCTCTATCGGGCGGCTCGTTTCGAGGTCAACCGCCGCCGGGCGGGCCTGCCGCATCTGCGCGGTGGCGACTTCGACGATCTCGCCGCCCAGAGCGCCGACGACGCCCTGATGGCCATCCTCGGGAAGCTCGACCAGTTTCGGGGCGACAGCCGATTCACGACCTGGGCCTACAAGTTCGCGCTGCTCGAGGCGGCGGTCAAGGTTCGGCGCCGGGCGTGGCAGGGGCGCGAGGTTCCCCTCGAGCCGGACGCCTGGGAGCTGTTCGCCGACGCGCACGCGTCGCCACACGCCGATGCGGAGCGCGGGGAGCTCTTCGCCGAGCTGCGCAACGCGATAACCGACCACCTGACGCCACACCAGCGCGAGGTACTCGTGAGCGTCACGCTCAACGGAGTGCCGATCGATGTGCTGGCCGAGCGGCTCAACACCACACGCGGCGCGCTCTACAAGACCCTGCACGATGCGCGCCAGAAGCTGCGAGCCCATCTCGCGAGCGAGGGACTGAGCGTCGAGTTCGACGGTCCGGGGGGCGGGCGATGAGCCGACGCGAGCCGGAAAGCCTTCTCCGGGCGCTGCTGGGGCCGCGTGGCCCCGAGCTGACCTGCGAGGAGTGCTTCGAGCAGCTCGATGCCTACGTCGAGCTGGAGCTCGGCGGTGCCGATCCCGACCAGGCCGTGCCCGGCATGCGAGCTCACCTGGAAGGGTGCCCGGCTTGTCACGAGGACCATGCGAGCCTCGTGGCTCTCGTCTCGGACGGCGGCGCCGGTGGGGAGCGACAGCCTCCGCCGGGCGACTGAGACCCGGCCGTACTGGAGGCTCGTGCCCGCGCGAGCGGCAAGCTCCGTCGCCGCGTGCCGCTAGGCAGCTTCTGGCGGCGCCTGGCCCGGGAGTGTCAGCACCGTGACTTCGAGATCCTTCTTGGCGGGGCCGCGAAGAACGCTTCCGTCGATGTCGAAGCGCGAGCCGTGGCACGGGCAATCCCAGCTCTTCTCCGCTCCGTTCCAGCCGACCACGCAGCGTAGGTGGGTGCAGATCGGCGAGACGGCGTGGACCTGTCCACCCTCGTCGCGGTAGGCCGCGACCTTCTGGCCGTCCACGTCGATGATCGCTCCGTGACCGGGGTGAAGCGTGTCCAGCCCGCCGGCCTGGCGCATCGCCAGGCGGTCGCCGACGAAGCGCTTGGGCGCGCCAAAGGCCTGCTTCATCATCCGCATCCGCTGAGGCCGGGGGGCGTCCTCGGCCGGCACGAGCTCGTCGAGCGGCTGGTCCGGGTCGCCGAGCCGCCCGCGGTCGATGGTCGCGCCGCTTCGCACGAGCGCCTGGATCGGCTCGGTCACGTCCCAGACGCCAACGTTCATTCCGGCGACCACGCGCTCGTCGCGAACCCAGAAGGCGATGAACTCACGGCTCTTGGGGTCGCCGCGGAACACGACCTCGTCATCACCGTTCGCGTGGCCGCTGTACTCCATGCCGACGTCGTACTGGTCGGAGAAGAAGTAGGGAATGCGGTCGTAGGGCTCCGCGTTCCCCAGCATGGCCCGGCCCGCGGCGAGTCCCTGGTTCTGGGCGTTGGCCCAGTGCTCGATCCGGAGGGGACCGAACTGCGGGTGGCGGTGGCGGGCGACGTCGCCCGCCGCAAAGATGCCCGGAGCGCTCGTCTCGAGGCGCTCGTCGACGACGATCCCACCGTCGACGTCGAGGCCGGCCTGCTCGGCGAGCTCGACGCGTGGCGTGACCCCGATGCCGACGACGACCAGGTCGGCCTCGACCGCCGTACCGTCCGCGAGCCGCACGCGCTCCACCGTGCCACGGCCCTCGAAGCCCTCGACGCCTAAACCCAGCCGGAGGTCGACGCCATGCTCGCGGTGGAGGTCGCGGTACACGGCTCCCACGGCCGGCCCCAACACCCGCTGAAGCGGGACGGGAAGTGGGTCGTCCAGGGTCACGTTCGCCCCCCGCTCGCGCGCCGAGGCGGCCACCTCGGCCCCGATCCACCCGGCGCCGACGATGACGATCCGGGCTCCGGGGAGATGCGCTTCTGCTTCCGGCCGAAGCGACACTCCGCCGCGACCTCACCAAGATGCAGAGATTCGCGCACAGCAGTAATGGCGCACGCGGCCTCCGCGTCGGCTCTCTTCTCGCCACCGCCGTGCGATACCGCACGCGGGTGTCGCCGGCGCGGGCGGCGTGACCGATAGCGGTCCACTCACTCGCCGGCGCTGCTGGCGAAGTGATCAAAAGACACGTTGCCCTGGGCGGCGGGGTTGCCCTGGGCGAGGCACACATTAGGAGCGCTGTGCAACCTCCAGAGGCCAAACGGAGGAAAGGTGCTCACTCAGGGCATGTGCTGAGGTTGCATCGCGTCGCCGCGCGCAACTGAGTTCGTGCTAAGGCTTTGCTGGTGAGGCGGCGTGGGTGGTCGCGGCCGTCATCCGCTAACCAGCAACCCGGTGATGTAGAGCGCCGCGCCGCCGGCGAGGAGACCGCCGATGCTCGCGGGGTACAGTGCGCGTCCGGCACGGTCGCGCAT